>WNFS01012479.1_pt1 | contig 10541 bp, 9 predicted proteins | sample 5400141 | NCBI WGS metagenome assembly WNFS01 (sample SAMN13153358, study PRJNA577476) | soil metagenome | isolation source: 60 cm saprolite under Madrone tree | place: USA:California | collected 2016-06-14
GAGAACACGACGATTTCGTTCACCGACGATGTTTCGGTTGAAGGGCATGCGCTGCCGGCGGGCACTTATGGCCTGCACACGATTCCGGCGGCGGATCAATGGACGATAATTTTTTCCAAGAATTCCACGTCGTGGGGCAGCTTCAGCTACGACCAAAAGGAAGATGCGTTGCGCGTGACGGTGAAGCCGCATGCCGCTGAGTTTACGGAGGCGCTGGCCTATTCCTTCGACGATCCCAAGCCGGATTCCGTGGCCGTCACTCTGCGCTGGGAAAAGGTGGCAGTTCCCTTCCGCGTATCCGCGGACGTGAATGCCATCGTGCTGCGCAGCATTCAGAACCAGCTTCGCAATACCGGCGGGTTCACTTGGGCCGGCTACGACGAAGCGGCGAACTGGCTGCTCGACACCAATTCCAACCTCGATCAGGCGATGAAGTGGGAAGACCGCTCTATACAAATCGAGGAGCGCTTCGAAAATCTTTTGGGTAAATCGCAGATTCTAGAAGCACAGGGGAAGACGCAGGAAGCCGCAGCATTGAAAACGAAGGCTTTCGACGCTGCCAGCGGCATACAGCTGCATTCCTATGGGCGCGGTTTGCAGTTCCAGAAAAAGCAAGAGGAAGGCTTCGCCATATTCAGGGTCAATGTGAAGAAACATCCCAACGAATGGTATTCGCACGGAGAGTTGGCGCGCATGGCTTCCGCGAAGGGAGATTTTGAGACGGCCAGCAAGGAAATGAAACTAGCGTTGGCGACGGCGCCGGACATTGCGAAGCCGGGAATTGAGCGGATGATCGGCCGGCTTGAGAAGAAGGAAGATATCAACCCTTAATCACCCTGGTTCGCAAATGTGATTCCTGAGCCTGAAGTCCAAGCCCGACTTGGCATCGCGGGGCTTTGCTTGCCGCTCTGTGCGGCGGGTGAAGCCCCTTTTTTGATGGCGTTGCAGGCGTCGCATCCTCCTTTTGGCATATCATCTTGCAGCTTGCAGATAGCCGCAGGAGGGTTGGCTGATGCCATCCAGAATTCGCCGATCGTTCCGGGTGCTCGCGCCGGGCAGTTCTCTGCGACGGCGCGTTGCCTATAGCCTGGCGATTGTTCGTTTGATTCTTGTGCCGGTGATCGTGCTGGCGGTGTATTACCTTTTTCAGGTCGGCTTTATCGTCGACCGCATCGTCAGCTACGACGCGCCCGCCACCACCCTGGCGCAGCAAGCCACTATCGAAATGCTCGACGCGCGTCGCGCCGAGCGCAATTACTTGTTGCTGAACGACCAGGCTTCGCTGGAGGCTGCGCGCGATTCGATCGGTAAAATCGAGCAAATCCTGAACGCTATTCGCGACTTGAACCCTTCCGATCAGGAGCTCACGCAGCAGGCCCTCGGTGCACTGCACCAATACCGCCAGCGCATCGAAACCGCGGTTGCGCTCGCGGGGAAGCCGGGCCAAGCTCCGGCCGACCGCGTAAATGAGGTAGTGAAGGCCTACGAAAGTGATCTGGACAATCTTCTCAAGAGCGCCCGCTACAAAAGCCGCGGACAGTTAATCGAGGAACTGCGTAAACGCGTCGATTCGTTTGATACGCAGATCTCCAAAACCGTTCAAGAAGGAAACCCCGCACTTCGCCAGATCACCAGTGATCTCCAGAATTCGGGGCGGCAGGTTCTTGATCTCGCTTCCCAGCTCGAAGCCAGAAACTGGGAGCGCATCGAGAACGATCACCGCAAAGCGAAGCGTCTGATTTCTCGCGCCGAATGGTCGCTGGCCATCGTCTCGACCATCACATTTCTCGTAAGCGTGTGGGTCAGCTTTGTTCTTCCGCGCCAAGTTGTAAAACCGCTGATCAGTCTCAAGGAAGCGGTTGATCACGCCGCGGCCGGCAACTACGAGATTGACTTTGATATCCAGGGCGCGGGAGAAGTGGTGGAGTTAGCGAATAGCATTCGGAACTTGATCGCGCACGTCCGCGAAGTCAAATAAAGCAAGGGCGAATCGCCTTACCTCGTCGAATGTGTCTCTCGCGTCCTGCGCACCTCAATCACCAGGTACACCACAATGGCGATGTTCGCGAGTAGCACGATGATTTTCGGCGCACTGACTTTGTCGACGATCTCATAGATCTCGAGGGGCAGGAGGGAGGCTGTCGAGACAATCGTCAGGTATTCCGCCCATCGTTTTCGGAGTGCGAGCCCAACGCCTTCGGTGAGAAACAGACCGGAATAGAAAAATGTTCCGATGCTCAACGCCTTCAGTTTTCGGTCGTCCACCATTCCCAATTTCGACAGCGCCTCTTGGATGTAGTGATTGTGCGGATCGACACGCAAGATATCGATCCATTGCGCCACTTCGACGGCCACATCTTTGTGCAACAGCTTCAGTGCCCCAATGGCGAGAGCGAGTAAGGCCAATCCCTTGATGAGTTTGAACGCGGCGATGAGCAAGAGGCCTCGCGAACCCTTCATTTTTTGTGTCATGGAGAATGCGGGCTCCCCAAAGCCCGAGAGACGTCACAGCGGTCAGGCGAATTGTTTGATTCAGCGAATCGTGTCTTTGGTGCCTACGTAGATGGGCATAAGTAATTGCACCGCGACTCCCTGCTTGTTTCCCGGTAGTTTGTCGACGCGCGTCACGGCCCGACGCGCGTCACGGCCCCCAGGAACTCCTGGTTGAGCGAGCCCGGATGACTCGCATACGGATACGTCACAAAGACGCGCATCTTCGGCACGAAGATGCCGTTTTGCGGAACAAAGTACACGCTGTTCCGCGAAGCATTAAGCGTGGGCAAGATCTCGTCGAACTCTTCGAGAGTTGGTTCTGACGGACGCACGCGTATCATGCGCGGAATTTTCGTTCGCGTCTTCTTGCGGCGTTCCTGATCGGAAGGGCGAATCATAGAGTTAAAGGATAGAGCGAAAGCGCAGCGGTACTTACCAGTTTATCGACATCGGTATACAGGCAAGTTAACCCGCACGGTTAGCAGTAACCTACGCCCGCACAGGCGAATCCTTATCTCCGGCCGGACGTTTTCACTTGCCTTATAACGCGGAGCCGACCGATGTGCCCGCTGCCGCGAATACCCCGGCCATTTCGGTTTGCGCGAAGGGAAGAAAGCACTGCACCACAACGGGATCGAACTGCGTGCCGCTGGCTACGATAAGCCGCCGCACGGCCTCTTCAAACGGCAGCCCCTTGCGGTATGGCCGCGAGGAAACCATCGCGTCAAACGCGTCGATCACCGAGACGATTCGCGAAACGATGGGGACTTCCGTGTCCTTCAATCCGGCTGGATACCCCTTGCCGTCGAACGATTCGTGGTGATGCAAGATGTCGAGTGCCGCGCGCTCAAATCCCGGAAGCATACGGAGAACCGCCCATCCGTACTCCGGATGCTTCTTCATCACCGCGTACTCTTCCGCTTCCAGTTTCCCAGGCTTGCGCAGGATTGCGTCGGGAATTCCGACCTTGCCTATATCGTGAAGCAGCGCGGCGATTTCCAAATTTTGAAGCACCGGCTCTTCCAGTCCGAGTTCCTGCCCCACGCGCATGCCCCATTCCGCCAAGCGCGTGCTGTGCACTCCGGTGTTAAGGTCTTTTAGGTCGAGGAGTTGGTTGAAGGCGCAAATGACCGAAGTGCGTAGCGCGGAAACTTGTTCTTCCACCTGCTTGATCTTCAGTGAATCCGAGGCTGCGCTGAAAGTAGTGCTTAGAGTGAGCACAGGGATGCCATTGACCATCAGCGGCGCTTTACCAGTACCAGCCGCTGCCGGCTGACTTCCACGCCGATATCGCCTGGTATGCATCCAGGCGGCCGTGATTGAGGTCCGGCGTTAGGAGACGGCCGTGCGAGAGCGCGCTGGCCGCTTGCGATTGATTCAGCCCCGACTTGGCGTTCAGCAGCAAAGCCACGGTGCCTGCTACAAGGGGCGAGCTGAACGATGTTCCGGAGGCGGCGGCGTACGATCCGCCCGGGAACGTGCTAATCACGTATTCACCGGGAGCGGCGATCCACACATCGGCCGTGCCGTAGTTTGAGAACGATGACCGCGCGTCCCAGTTAGTCGTGGAGGCAACGCCCATCACATAGCCGTTTATGGCCGCGGGATAAACGCGAGCGCTGGTGCTTTCGTTCCCTGCCGCCGCGACCAAGATGCCTTCAGAGGCAGGATTTTCGCCGTAGGCGCTGCGAGGTGTACCAGGCCAGAAGTCATCGTTCCGTGACCGAATGCGGCGCAAGGCTGCCCGTCAAGGATGGCAGCAGACGACTGATCCAGAATTGCCGCGCTCGACTGCTGTACTGCTCCGGACTGCTGACCTTGAACACTTGTATTCTGCAGCGGCCAGTCTAGCCACTCCGAAGCGCCGGGCTGATTGCGTGTAAAGTCATAACCCGGCAGAAGCACCGGCACCAGAACCGGATGGTTGACATCCACGCCGGTATCGATCACCGCAACGATGCCCGACCCGGAGACTCCAAAACCGTTCTGGGCATCGATTAACCGGATGATCTGACCGGCGGGCTGCGCCGCGTATCCGTGGGTGACTACAGACCCGAAATAATTCACTGCGGTCGTGTCGCTCAGTCCATAGGGTGCGTTATTGATCGGCGGCAAAGGAATGGGAAGGGACCGGTCCGGCTCGACGCTCTGGATCCCCAGCAGCGCCTCGAGCAGGTTCACTACTCCACCCACGAGCGTTTGCAATATGTTGCCGGTGGTGGTCACCAGGTAGGTCTGCCCCACCGGTCCGTCCAGCGAGCCCTGCACCTGGCAGTTTGCCGACAAGCACAGGTTCAGTACCGAATTCAGCCCACCGGTTGTCCGAACGATGTACCGTTGCTGCGCTGCGGCAGGTTTGGACGCCGCCAGCATCGTCACCGCAATGACCACGGCTGAGAGTAGTTTGCGTTTCATAAGCTGTGCGACCCTTTCGGCGCTCCTCATCGAGAACTCGTTCAACGGCAGCTTGGGTGGGTATGCAGATTCTTTCCCACCACACAGTTGCCGCCAATAGTACGAGTGTCCCGTCCGACCCGAACAGCCCACCGACCGAGTACTGGTACAACTTACCTAAGCAAACCTAAGCCAAAGAATCTAGTTGTAACTGCAACATTCGGCAATACTTAGTTCGCCGTATCCGGCAGCTCTCCTAGCGCATTCCGCAGCGATATAATCACCGCTTTTTCCTCTTCGCCGGCAAATTTCAGTTCCAAGTCGCTGCTTGACCGAATCTCTTCCCGGAACTCTCCAAATTCGTTGGTTATCGCCTGCACCACATCGCCGCGTAGATTCGAGATCACCAAGGGCACATCTCTGCCCGGCAGATCCGGATTCCGTAGGTCCAGTAATTGGCCGGTCACTACAATCTTGTTTGCTCCCTGCTTGGCCTCGATATGCAGGTCCACTTGATATGGCTCTGCCCGATAGAGCATTTGCCTGATTCCTGACTTCGAAGACCGGGCGCCGGCCGTCAGTGGCTGCAAAAAACTGTCGAAGAGAACCTCCACAAGCCCAGGCACTTTCGCCCGCTTGCCGTAGAGCTGGTTGCCCGTAAACCCAGCCTTTGCTATGCGTACCTCGTCTTCCGGAGGCTGGCAATCCGCCGCTGATTTGGCCGTTTGCCGGACCTTCTGCCATAGAGATGCAGCCTTCTTGCAGCGCGAGCAGCCTTCCTCCAAATGCCGCTCCATCTCCTGGCGCCTGCTCTGGGCGACCGCCTCGTTCGCGAAATCGATCCATTCCTCTGCCGTAAAATGCGTCATTTGCCGTTCCCCCCAGCCTTTCGTGCCATCTGCTCCCCAGCAGACGGTTTAGCGAGTTTTCTCGCCTCAGCACATAAGGGATTGTTGGTATGGAAAAAATATAGCCGGAGTGCGAGGCAGCGAGAATCAGTTAACGGCTGCCTTTTCTGTGATCTTCCCGACGAGGACGAAGGGAGCCCAAAAATAGGGGTGCGGATTCTGTTCCCTCAATTTGTGCATCGCACTGCGCAAAGACCCGGCCATATCGTCCGAGTCGATATAGCCCTTGTAGAACTCTTGCATCAGATCTGCCGTGCTTCGGTCATGCACATCCCAGAGCGAAAGCAGCAGTGAACTTGCCCCTGCGCAGAACAGGCCCCGCTGAAGACCGAGCAACTCATCGCCCTCCGCCACGAAGTTCATGCCGGTCGCGCAACCGCTCAGGGTGACCAGCTTCGCCCCCAGCCTCATCTGATAGAGGTCGTACAGGTTCAAGTACCCGTCACCCATCTTGATGCCGGAAAACATCGGGTTATCTTGACGATAGATCCCATGCGTCGCCACGTGCAGGACTCCTGTCTCCATTCCCCGCTCGCGGAGCACCTGTGCCGTGGCCGCGTCGCCCACGAACAACTCCGTTTGCGGAAGCAGCGCGGCAACCGACTCCACTTCACTCAATATCTGCGGAGCGCGTTCGTCCGGAATCCCCAGAACCAGCGAGTTGGGCTTATCGATTGCGTTTTTTTCCTGGCACAAGCCGAAGACGGTGGCGCTTGGGGCGTACGAGATCGTGTGCGTGTCGCACATATAGTCCTCACCTGTGCGCAACGCATGGAATGGCAAAAAGTGCAGCGGCCCGTGCGGCACAAACACAACGTGTTTGCCGGTCAGGCGTCCGCGGATCGGCTCGATTAGCTCTCGATACAGAGCTTCCAGATGGCCCAACGTGGCGCGTAAGAGCGGCTGGGCGAATTTCTCCGTGTACGCGGCTCCCATGCGGAATTTCGCAAACTGAAAGCGCAGCAAATGCAGCAAATTTGTGACGCGCGAGACCACGCTGACCGGCACGATTTCAATGCTCTCACGGTCGATTACCGCCGCCACCAAACGGTCACCGGCTGAGTAATATTCGACCAGCACGGTATCCGCGGGCAGGCTCGCCTGCAGCTTTGCTACGGAAAAATCAGCCGGCGCCTCCAAGGTCGCGTTTTCGCGCTCTTGAGCCGGCAACTCCCGCAGCGCTCGCAACAGCTCTGTCTCATGGAATTGCGCGGCTTGCTGCAAAAGCTCAAGGCGTTCCCGCGACCTCTCCTCTGGCTTCAGTTGCTCCAACTCGATGCGGTGGTAATACCAGTTCAATTCTTCGCGCAGATCGCGAATTTTTCGCACGTACTCGCTCTGGCCCGCCTCTCCCATGGGCAAGCTTTGCCCGCTCTGAAAGATCATTTCAATCATGCTTCGCGATTTTGCCGCCTCAATGCAGGAAAACGCTTCGTTCGCCGAAATCTCGTTGTTCGCGGGATCGAGGTAGAGTTCCACGACGGCCTCGTACACCTGCATGCGATTTTTCACGAAGGCGATCTTCAGCTCCTCGCTTTGCAAGCGCGTGCGCAATGCCTCCAGTGCCTTGCGCGCCTGCTGGTAGGCCGCGTACGCCGCGGCGCGGTCCCCGCGATTCGCGGCAATTTGTCCCAACAGGAGGCGCGTCTGGTACACCAGTACGGGCGACTGCGAATGCGAAAGCTTCGCAACGGCCGCGTTCATCTCCTTCTCCGCGGCCAGCAAATCGCCAACCTGCAGCGCGATGCGTGCAAGCAACAACCGGGAAAGCAATGCTTTTCCCGCAAGCGGCGTCTGGTCAAAGAACTCCGCCGAACCCGCGCACAGGCGGCGCGCCTCAAAATAGCGCCCCTCGTGAAACAAAAGCAGCGCCTGGTACAAATCGAGCAGCCAGGGCCATACCCGATTCTTTTCCCGTGAAAACATCTCGCGCGCGTTCGCAAAACGTTCCAGCGCCTGCACCGTCTTGCCTTGCTGCCCGAGCGCGATGGCTTCATTCGCCAGGGTTTTCGCCGCTTCATAGCCCATGCCGAGTTTGTCAAAGCGCACGAACCCCTCATGCGCCATCTCGCGAGCCTCTTCGCTTAAGTTCAGCTCCAGGTAAATGTCCGAAAGGTCCAGGTGGCACAGCGCAAAGTGATAGGCGTCTCCGCTGGCTTCGCAAGCGCGCCGCGTAGCAAACAGCATCTCGATAGCACGGCTGTATTCGCCGCGGAAGTAATACAAATACGCGATGTTGTAATCGGCTTGATCGCGAAGCCGCGGCAAATCGTAGCGCACGCAAAGGTCGCGAGCCTTCTGATAGCACTCGAGCGACCTCGCAAATTCATTCAAGCTGATCAAACACATGGCCATGTTGTGCAGAGTCACAGCCACGTGCTCCCAATCCTCGAACTCGGAAAGCGCTTTATACGCGCGCTCGTAATACGCGATGGCTTCCTTGAAGCGATCCTGGCGGTGAAAGATGTTTCCGACGTTGTTGTCGAGGCTCGCCAGCCGCCGCGTTTCGCCGATTCGCGTGAAAATCTCCCGCGCACGCTCGGATGCGGCTAAAGCGCGATCGTATTCGCCCAGCAAAATGAGCGGTTGAATGGAGTTGCTTAGCGTCCGCGCGGCTTCCTTGGGGATTCCCAGCGCCTCGTAGAGCTTGAACGCATCTTCATGGTGCTGCACCGCTCCGTGATTGTCTCCCGATGCGTACAGCGCGTTGGCTTTTGCACGCATTGCCAGCGCGATCTCTTCCTTTCGCCGCAGCTTCCGCGCGATGAGCAGCGTGCCTTCCGCAAGAAACAGCGCTTCCTTCGCATCTACGCGGATTTTGTCGACCACCATGGGGGCCAAGCGCCGCACCACGTCCGAGCGGACCAGAGACGAATTTCGCGCGAGAAATTGGCGGCGCAGTACACCGTCTTGGAGCTTGCCCAACTCAACGGCCAATTCGGATTCGGGGACGTTGCCGCGAGGCCGCGGCATCAGTGGAAACCTTGCTCATCAAGCTGCCGGCGCAAACGATCGATGCATTTTTGCCTGGTGAATCCGATGGAACCGACGGCGAGGCCAAGCTCTTTTGCCACTTCCGCATACGGGCGCGCCGGCGTCTCGAAGAAAAGCAGCTCTACTAATCTGCGGCACTGCGGCGATAACACGCCCATCGCCTCGCGCAGCATTTGCTCTTCCTGCGTTTGCTGCAGGACGGTTTCCGCAATTGGCGGCGTTTCCGGCTCGGGCAAATCGGGCTCCGCGTCGCGGCTCACTACGCGCTGTTGCTGGCGCTTCCACCGGTAGCATTCGTGATGGGCCACTTGCATCAGCCACTTCGGCAGGGCGCGCGGCTCGCGCAACGCAGGCAAACGTACCAGCAACTCTGCGCAAGTTGCCTGAAACACATCTGCCGCTTCATGCGGAGGCAAACGGTATTTTACGGGAATCGAATAGATCAGCGCTTTGTACTTGTCGATCAGCAGCGACCAGGCTTGCTCATTCCCGCGAAGGCATTCCTTCACGAGACGCGTGTCGTCCCATACCGGCACCGCTTGCTTCCCTGCTGCCGCGCGCACCAGGCTCATCGGCGCGCATTCTCCGGCCCGTTTCGCTGATACAACTGCTCCACATTCCACAGCACGTACGGCTCGAGCACCGCCGGATGGAAATTCCCAATACTCTTCTTGGCTCCGACCAGGATATCCGGGCTGGCCAGAAAAATCATTGGCTGATGCTCGACGAGGATTTCCTGCACGCGGTCATAGAGCTTCTTGCGCTTGGCCGTATTCGTCGCCGTCAACTGCTCTTCCATCAGCCCATCTATTTCCGCTTCCCAGCTGGTGGCAGGGTGCTTTTGCGACGGGTTCCATAAATGCATGCCACCGCTCGAAAGCCACACGTTCATTTCCGGGTTCGGATCGGCGTCAAAGCTCGCGATGCCCAGCACACACGCATCATATTCCTTTGTCTGCGTGACGCGGTCGATCAGTGAACGCAGCTCAAGCGGCACGACTTGCACCCGTATGCCGAGCTGCTTCAGGTCGTCTTGAAGCAACGTCGCCATCTTTGCGCGATCCGTGTTGGACGAGCTTGTGATGATCGAAAATTCGACTGGTTTGCCGTCCGCATCAACGAGCTTCGGCTCCCCGGCATCGCCGTTTTCCGCTCGGAAGCCCGCCTCCGCCAGCAGTTGACGCGATTTATCCAGCGAGCGCCCTGGATACCGAATCGCCGTATTCGCCCATCGTGCGTTTCCCGGCGTGACCGGCCCCCATAGCGCTGCCCCGCGCCCTTGATATACCAGCCGCACAATCGCTTCCCGATCTATCGCGAGTGACACGGCCTGCCGAAACTTTTCAGAGCGAAACCAACTCTGCTTCCGAGCCATTTCCGCTGGCGCTTTTTCTCCAAGGTCGTTCAAGCTAAAAAACAAAAAGTTGTACTCCAGCCCGGGCCCGGCATCTGCCATCGTGTAATCGCGCGCTTGCCGCGATAGCACCGAAAAATTCTCTGCGCCCAACCGGCTGATCATATCCGTCTCGCCGGACTGGAATCGCAACACCTGCGCATCTGCGCTTGGCACGAACAAGAACACGATTTCATCCAAATACGGCAGCCGATTCCCTTGCTCGTCTGTTTTCCAGTAATAGGGATTTCGCTCCAAAACAAGCCGCTGCCCGGCAACGTATTCTTTGAATCGAAATGCCCCGAGGCCGGCCCACTGATGGGCCGCGGTCCCCAGCGCACCGCTCTGCGCCAGCTTCC
>WNFS01004598.1_pt1 | contig 10540 bp, 10 predicted proteins | sample 5400141 | NCBI WGS metagenome assembly WNFS01 (sample SAMN13153358, study PRJNA577476) | soil metagenome | isolation source: 60 cm saprolite under Madrone tree | place: USA:California | collected 2016-06-14
TTGATCTACGGAGCGGGAGACGCGGGAGAGATGGTCGTTCGAGACATAAGAAATCATGGAGCTCTGTATGATTATCATCCACTCGGGTTTATTGATGACAATCCAAATAAAATCGGCCAGCGCATTCACGGAGTTCCGGTGTTGGGGAATCGCGAGATGATGCCTGAGATCCTCAAAACCTATCAGATCGATGAAATCTTGCTTGCGATCCCCAGTGCTTCCGCTTCGTTGGTCCGGCAAATGCTCACTGTTTTGGAACCGTTCAAGGTTCCGATCAAGACTCTTCCGGCGTTAGGAAATCTTAAAAATGGCAAGGTGGGCATAAGCCAGATTCAAGATCTCTCCGTTGAAGATCTCTTGGAGCGGTTGCCAGTTGGGTTGGATGTTGGTCCCGTCCAGGATCTGGTGAAGGATAAAAGAATCTTGATCACCGGCGCCGGCGGTTCCATCGGTTCCGAATTGAGCCGACAAATCGCCAAATACGGGCCTGCCCAGCTGATTCTTTTAGACAAAAGCGAAGGCGCGCTCTACGACATCGATATGGAACTCCAGCGCTCCTTTCCGGATTTGAGGCGGACAGGGGTGCTTGCCGACATCAAGAATGTCAGTCCACTAGAGCAACTATTCCTCCAGCACGCTCCACAAATTATCTTTCATGCAGCAGCTTACAAGCATGTGCCGATGATGGAGCATCACCCCGGCGAGGCTGTGCTCAACAATATCGTCGGTACGCACCGTTTGATGCAGCTTGCGGTTCGACAGAAGGCTGAAAGATTCATCGTCATATCGACCGACAAAGCCGTCAATCCCACCAACATTATGGGAGCCACGAAGCGGGTCGGTGAGATGTACGTCCAGGCTCTAACGAAGCATTTGAGCCAGAGCCAAACGGTGTTCTCAGCCGTCAGATTTGGCAATGTCTTGGGCAGTAATGGAAGCGTGGTGCCTCTATTCCTTAAGCAAATCGAGCAGGGTGGCCCGGTAACTGTCACTCATCCCGAAATCAGCCGTTACTTCATGACGATTCCCGAGGCGGTCCTTCTGGTCCTCGAAGCCGCCACTTTGTCTCGAGGGGGAGAGATCTTTGTGTTGGAGATGGGGGAACAGATCAAACTCATAGATATGGCCCGGCACCTGATTCGCCTCTCGGGCCTTGTTCCAGAAGAGGAAATCCCCATTGAGATCGTTGGGCTTCGACCCGGCGAGAAACTGCGCGAAGAGTTGGTGGCGATGGATGAAGCGCTGGTCCCTTCGGAAGTTGAGAAAATTCTTCGCGTGCAATCCGGTTGGATTCCCGAGTTGGAGTCGCTGGTTCAGCAAATTTCAGAGTTGGAGCAACTCGCTATCAGCGGCAAATCCGAAAGTGTGATTGAGCTGCTCTACGAAATGGTCCCAACTTTCCGACCCATGAGTGCCAACATTTCAAGGCAAGCGAGACAACGCCGGGCAAGGAGAGAAGGGTCCGATGTTTTGAGGCCAGTGAGACATCAGGCTTGATCGAAAGAAAGCATTCAGGCCAGCAGAGTAAGAAAGCGACCAAGCCGGTCGAGACTATTCAAAAGTATCCAAGGAGGGAGCTTTTATGGAATATCGGGTAGAGGCCGTTCCCTTGCTGCAAAACCAAACGGAATTCCTGCAAATAGCGCAGGACTTGAAGGACAAGATCTGCGAGCGCTCGGCCAAAGTAGGTGTTGTCGGCCTGGGCTATGTGGGTCTACCGTTGGCTATGGAAATGGCGCATGCAGGGTTCCAAGTCACTGGCATTGACCTTGTCAAGGAGAAAGTGGATTGCGTCAATTCAGGGGTTTCCTATGTTCTCGATGTTGCCGGAGAGATTCTTCGGTCTGTGGTCTCCGCAAACAAGATGAGGGCAACCCAATCTCTATCTGCTGTCGAGGGATTGGATACCTTGAACATTTGCGTGCCGACGCCCTTAAGAAAGAACAAGGATCCCGATCTCTCTTACGTCATTGCTGCAGTGGAGGCGATACGAATTCATATTCGTCCGGGGCAGCTCATTATTCTAGAGAGTACCACGTATCCTGGAACTACCCGAGAGGTTGTTTTGCCGATTCTCGAGGAATCGGGTCTCAAGGTCGGCCAAGATTTCTTTCTGGCGTATTCTCCAGAGCGCGTCGATCCGGCTAATCCCACCTATACAACCCGTAACATTCCCAAAGTCGTTGGCGGCATAACTCCGCTGTGCACCGAGATCGCCGGTTTGCTTTATGAGCAGTTTGTTGAAGAAGTCGTCGCGGTCTCCTCTACCGATTGTGCGGAAATGGTCAAGCTTTTAGAGAACACATTTCGTAGCGTCAATATTGCTCTAGCGAACGAGATGGCATTGACCTGCCACAGTTTCGGAATCAACGTCTGGGAGGTAATTGAAGCAGCCAAAACCAAGCCTTTCGGCTTCATGCCTTTTTATCCCGGGCCCGGGCTCGGGGGCCATTGTATCCCCGTAGATCCCTATTATCTGACCTGGAAGGCGAAAATGAATGGCTGCGAACCGAGGCTTATTGAATTGGCCGGGCATATCAACAGCCAAATGCCCGGATTCATGGTTCAACGCATTGCCGATGCGCTAAATGAAAGACGCAAACCGTTGAAGGGATCTAAGATTCTCGGATTGGGGGTCACCTATAAGCGCGACACCAACGACATTCGAGAATCGCCCGCGCTTCAGGTCCTGGAAGGACTCCGTGAAAAAGGAGCGTCGGTCTATTTTTGCGACCCTTATGTACCGTCCATTGTAATCCAAGGTCAAGCGATCAAAGTGGCGGAATTGACTCCTAGCCTGCTTCAATCGATGGACTGCGTCGCAGTTTTAACGGACCATTCCAAGTTTGATTATGCGATGGTCGCTAAATTTAGCTCCATGATCCTCGATACTCGCAATGCTCTCAAAGATTTTCCCGGGTCTGATTTGAAACTTTTGTAGATTTCCTCCTGGAGGGTGGTCTTGTCTGTGAAGCATCTTGCGTTTGTGGCGGGAAGAATGCTCGACATGAGGCGAGGTTGGCCATGAAAGAACTAACGATAGAAGAATTGACGACCGAAGCTATGCAGATCCTCACTCTAGAGGTAGACGAGCTTTATATGGTTTTGGGCTGCCAGCTACTTGCCTCTGAGAAGCCGAAGCGGGTGGCTGGGCTCATAAGCTATCTTTCGGCTGCTAGAAAAGCTCGGCAAGCGAGGACCCTGTATGCAACCTTACCTTCTAAGCCTGACACGTCTGACTGGGAAGAAGGACTGGATCTTATTTGCAATGAGCTGAAACAGGATGGGGTTCGGTTTCTTGATGAAATCAGACCGGAATTACAAAAGGGAGTGTGTAACGAGGATATTCTTAGTTTAGCCGACGATATTAATGGGTCCAGTATGCAAATCCTGGTGATGATTGTCGGCGCGATTCTAAAAATGCCACCACAGGTTGAGTCCATTTCTGCTACCCTAGCGGCTATTCTCTGCAAATCAGGACTAAGAGATTTTTGTCGGTAATTCTCTTACAAGAATTCACAAAGCGACGGCAATTTCCTCCATAATAGGAACCAATCGAAAAACTATTTTCTTGTCGGCAAAACAAAATCCCTTTGCAATCCAAAGTGTTTGACGGTTTTGGATAATAGATCGTAAGCGCCCACTGTACATTGCCAAACCAATCTGATATGGCATACTCCTTGCCCCTCAGGGTAAGATATGGATCATATTTGTCAACATTGCGGTGAATTGATTGTCGGTAACGCCTACCGGGTTACGAGCGAAGAAGAAGGCATCACTTTGCTTGATATGATCGTTTGCTCCCTCTGTTTTATGGAAGCCAAAAGACTTCGGCTTCACACAGAGGAGATCGACGTTAGAAGCAAACAGCCTTCAGCTCGCAGTCGCGGGAGTCACCGTTCGCGACTCGGCATTTAATGGCGGCGTTAGTTTTTTAGGCCGAAATTTAATTCATCGAAATCGATGAGGAGAGTGAGGGGAGATTTACTCCTCACTCTGTGTTAATGGCGCCGAATAACCTAAGGCCGCTCCGGGGAAAGAAACAATTGCAAAAATTGCCTGAGGGTTCAGCGTCGGCACTACCCGTCACAGGCGAAAGTAGTTCGCTTTCTTCATCCTCGAAAACGGGGCTGGTCGACGCTGGAATGATTCTCGAAGTCATTCCGTATCCGGTGGCGCTTTGGAGTCTTGATCGTCGCTCGTGCGTATTCAATCATCCCACAAGGAAACTGTTAGGCTTTTCGGAGGATGACTTTCGCCAAAATAGTTCTTTATGGGCGGAGCGCATCCATCCTCAGGATCGCTCTGACTTTCTCTCAACTTGGACCAAGCTGCAAACAGGAGAGCGAAAGGTTTTATGTAAGTATCGCTTTCTTCCAAAAAGCCAGGCCTCTGCGATCAGGTTGACTGAGCACTCCATTTTTCACTCTCGTCACGACAGCAATGTGCTCGGGATATGGAGTCTTTACGTCGAGGAGCCAGGGTCTGATGATGAATTTACGGGACCCTATCCGTTACGGAAGCTGTTACGCGGGCTAACTCATGACATAGGCAACAACCTCCAGACGATCAGCGGCGAAGTGGAGCTTTCGCGATGGTCGGGTGCATTATCAGCGGAAAGCGCAGATGCGATCGCTCGCGGAGTTACCCGCATTCGTACGCTTGCCCACGAAATCGAAGAATATCTCTTTCCGTCGACCCAGCGGGCAAGAACCGAAGATCCGACATCCTTATTAGCGGAAGTGATTCAGAGTAAAAAGAAGGAGATGGCCGCGTACGGGATTCGAACGGGTATGATAGTCAAGGAAGCGCTTCCTATGGTACCGTTAGACGACAACTTCGACAGAGCGCTGAGAGGGGTTATCGACTTTTCCCGTGCGTTACTTCCGCAAGGCGGAGAGCTCGAAATTGAAGCGGGAATACGTCGGCGGCAAGGAGAGAGATACATTGAGCTGAATATAGCCAGTTCCTCCTCGACTTCCTTGCAAGTAGACGAGAGCGATGTCTTTCGCCCCTTTTCAAATGTTAATGGTTATAGGCTTGGATTAAGTATGGCGGTGGCGCAACAGATTTTACGTCGTCATTATGGGGAAATCGTCTTTCGCAAGGAACGGTCGAATCGCGGAGTATTTTCGCTATTGATTCGAGTGCCTGACCCCAAAAAAACACTAGACAAATGACCTTGGTTGAAATAGACAAAAACAGCATTCCGGTATGGGTAGATTCTGGGGGGAGATCGAAGAACGATGATTCCCCAGAGGCTCATAAGGTCGCACCCGTGAGCTCTCTCATTCCCAATATCCTCGTTGTTGATGACGACGCGGTTATCCGTAGTCAGTTAGTGCGTTTGTACACCCACAGTGGCTACACCGTGGTCCCCGTGTCTTCTGCTGAGGAGGCGTTGAAGCAACTGGGGGAAGCAAATATCGATTTCGTCATTACGGACATCAAGCTCCCGGGCATGGATGGCGTCGAGTTGATTGCCCACATGCAGGAGAACCACCCGGATGTTCCTGTAATCGCGATTACCGGATATTCGAATATCGAGACTGCCATCACTGTGCTCAAGCACGGAGCCTGCGATTTTGTCATAAAGCCCTTTGACCTGGGGAGTGTGCAAGAGTCGACTCGTGCGGCGCTTGAAAAGACTCGAGTCTGCATGGAGATTCGGCACCTCCGTCGTTACTTCAAGAATGGCTACGAGTTTGGCGGCATGCTCAGCAAGACGGCTGAGATGCACCGCCTATTTGAGATTATTCGAATGGTCGCTCCAACTGAAATGACGGTACTTATTGAGGGCGAAACGGGAACCGGAAAGGAATTGGTCGCCAGTGCCGTCCACTATCATAGTAATCGGAGCAAGAGACCGTTTGTAACCATTAACTGCGCGGGCTTTCCCGAGACGCTTCTTGAAAGCGAGCTATTTGGTTATGAGAAAGGTGCCTTTACCGGGGCCGACCATGCCAAAGCAGGAAAAATCGAACTGGCTCACACCGGGACTCTGTTTCTCGATGAAATTGAAAGCATGTCGGTTGTAATGCAGGGAAAGCTGTTGCGTGTCCTTGAAGATCAAAAGGTTCATCGATTGGGAGGAAGCAGCGGCACCCAGGTGGATATGCGCGTGATCGCGGCGACTAATGTTCCGCTAAAAGAGTTGGTTGCCGAAGGGAAAATGCGCTCCGATTTCTACTATCGAATCAATGTGATTCCGATCCAGCTTATCCCTTTGCGTCAAAGAAAAGTGGACATTCCCCTCTTGGTTCAGGATTTTCTGCATCGTCATTCCGTGGCAGCAAGTAAGGGCATAAGCTCCGTTTCCAAACAGGTGATGCGGCTGCTGGTGGATTATCCCTGGGCGGGTAATATACGAGAGCTTCAAAACGTAATCGAGCGCGCCATTGTACTAAACACGGGGAGAATCATAGAAAAAGTGGATCTGCCCGGCAGTACGGATGAATATAAGCAGGATAAAAAGAGACCCGCCTCTGACGCTTCCCTGAGCAATTGGCTAAAGGAACAGGAAAAGCAATATCTTGCGCAGAAATTGGCGGTTTCCCAGGGGAACATAGCGGTGACGGCAAAGAGCTGCGGGATCGGCGTGCGGACACTTTCGCGCAAGATGCGCGAATATGGGTTGGACAAGAAGTTGTTCAAGCAGAAAGAGCCTATTGCCGAAACGAGTCCTCAAAGGCAACCCGTGATTTCGGCACCCCAGCGACAGATGAGAGGGTTGTAAAACCATCGATTCTGAGTTTCCGTTGACAGCGGCCATTACCGATTCATAGCAGTATTACATCCCACTATAGCCATAGTCGTTTTCCTAAGCTAACTTCTGGAATTTTTTTCCTTAAGGTCGCGTTCTTGGATCACTTCCGCGGGCAGTAAATTGCCTGCATTTCGATCGCAAAACACTGAAGATCAACAATCGTAAAACAACGACCGCACTGCTCCCAAATCCTTCCTTTTCAGCTATAAACTCCTCACACTTTAACTTCCCTTCCATCGATCATCCCAAAACACTTCTCTAGCGTATTTTTTTTCACCGGGGGATCTTCACGCCGGAAGGCGGAGCTTTAATGGTTTCCGCTGCCAATCTGTTTTGTCCGAATGTAGGATGGGCATGTGGGGATGCGCGCGCGCTCATTGACAAGGGTATAGTTATTCCATATAAGAAATCAGTCCGCCACGCTCTGAGCGGGCGTAATTCAGCGGTAGAATGCCAGCTTCCCAAGCTGGACGTCACGGGTTCGATCCCCGTCGCCCGCTCCATTTTTATGAATACCTGCAACATTCAAACCGTTTAAATCATTCAAGCGGTTCAAACCGTCTTCCACAGTAGTTCAAATCGATCCTAGGGGTAGTGAATTTGCTGAACGCCTTGGTGGAAACGTTGAGAAAATTGCAGTAAGCAAGAACAAGCTGCGATTTTCGACTCTAGCAAAACACAGGAGGCGACAATGGCGCAAATAAAGCTAACTATGGCTCTTTCGCACTATGACCGGCACATTCCGTTCTTTGATGGTTCCGTTCAAGTCGAGGGCGTCGATCTCCAAATTCTCGAAGTGGGCCAGTCTGAGCCATTAAGGGACGGCAAAGATCGACACGAGCGAATGTTGCAGAAGAACGAGTTCGATATCTGTGAGCTTTCGCTTTCTTCGTATCTTATGGCGAAGAGCCGCGGCATGCCTTTTACAGCGATCCCGGTATTCCCGCGGAGGCTGTTCAGCTTGTCGCAGATGTGGGTGAATACTAGCGCCGGGATCGAATCTCCGCAGGATCTTATCGGTAAGCGTGTGGGACTGAGCACGTTCCAAACAACCCTGTCCGTTCTCGCTAAAGGAGATTTGCAGTCGGAATACAATGTACCGTGGCGAAAGATGGAATGGATTGTGTCGAAGGAAGAAGCCATTTCGTTTAAGCCACAAGAAGGTGTGCATATCGAGCTCGTCGCTCCCGGAAAGAAAATAGGAGTGATGCTTGAGCAAGGCGAAATCTCCGCACTAATGGTGCCCCATCCGCCTCAGCAGGCGTTAAAGGGCTCACCGAAGATTCGGCGCTTGTTCGCCGATCCAAAGCAAGAGGAAATCAAATATTTTCAGAAGAACGGCTACTACCCCATCATGCATGTGGTCGCCTTCAAAGATGAAGCGTTAGCGAAAAATCCCGGCTTGGCGCAGAATGTTATGGCGGCGTTCGATAGAGCGAAGGAAGCCTGCATGGCATACTATGATGACCCCAATTGGTCGCGCTTCGTTTGGGGCCGGCATCTTTTTGAGGAGGAGAAAACAGCGTTCGGCGATGATCCCTGGCCCCATGGTGTCAAGCGGAACCGGGCCAATCTACAGCGCTTCATGGAATATTCGCTCGACCAAGGCCTAATGGAGAAAAAGCTGACGGTGGAGGATCTCTTCGCATCTGGCACACTGAATTCTTGAGGCAAGCTTAAATGCCCGCGGTTAAGTGTCCAACTTGTCGAGCCGAAGTCACCTGGGAAAATAATCCCTATCGGCCATTTTGTTCCGAGCGGTGCCGGCTTATCGATCTCGGTGCGTGGGTACAAGAAAGGTATCGCATACCGGGACAGGAGTCAGATTCGGATCCGAAGGATGAGGACGAAGACGATGAGGAAAAACACTATGGCTAGATCAACTAAACATCCATGAGCATTCATCCGACAGCCGTTATCGATCCCAAGGCGGAAATCGAATCAGACGTCGAGATTGGTCCCTACGTGGTCATTGAAGGGCCGGTCAAAATAGAGCGTGGAACACGAGTCATGACGCATGCCTATTTGACGGGTTGGACGGAGATTGGCGAAGGTAACGAAATCCACCCAGGCGTTGTTCTGGGTGATGCGCCCCAAGACAAAGCCTACAAAGGCGAAGAAACCTACCTCCGAATCGGTGCGCATAATATTTTTCGCGAGTACGTTCAGGTCCACCGCGGCACCGCCCCCGGATCATCGACGACGATCGGCAATGAAAATTTTCTGATGGCTTGTTCGCATGTGGGTCACAACTGTAAATTGGGTGATCAAGTCGTGCTTGCCAACAATGCCTTGTTGGGCGGCTACGTTGAGGTGGGAAACAACGTGTTTATTTCCGGCAACTGCGTCGTGCACCAATTCGTACGGATCGGCGACTACGCGCTCATGCGTGGTCTGAGCGGCACGAGCCGAGATGTTCCGCCGTATGCTATTGTTGATTGGCAGCACACGGTTCGTGGCGTCAATGTCGTCGGTTTGAAACGGGCCGGCTTCGATGATCAACGGATTCGTCAGATTAGAGAGGCCTTTCGCGTCCTTTTCCGAAAAGGACGCAATCTCTCCCTGGCAATAAAAGAGATAGAAAATTCCGCAAGTAGCAGTGAAGATGTATCGGGCCTCTTGGATTTTATCAAGTCGTCGAAACGCGGAGTCTGCGGCGGTGTCAGCGAATAACGGTCGAGGGTCTCGGCGCTATTAAAAAACTCAAAGACCCTCACAAAACTAGTTATCCTTTATCCGAGGAAATCGCCGGCTTATTCTTCGGTGCCAGGAAGTATCGCTCATATGAGCTGCGAATCTTCTCTCTTTTTTCCTCATAGGTACGGAGCAGTTTTTGCCCCGACTTGGAGTTCTTTCCGCCATATCCAAGAGCTTGGGCGATTCCAGCAAGTCTTCCAGGCTCGCGTTCGAAAGCATCGATGGACTGGTCACGCTCGAGCCGAAGGCGATGGTCTAAAATGCGCAAAAAAAGATAGCCATCGGCAAGCTGTTTATATTCGTCTTTTCTCAAGATCTTTTTGTCATGCAACGCTCTTAGCGCGCGCAACGTTCCTCTGCGTCTCAAGTCTGGATGTCGAAAACCGTGGGCGAGCTGGAGCATTTGCGTCAGGAACTCGATATCCACCAAACCGCCTCTTCCTTTCTTGAGATTGAAACGTGTTTCATTTTCGCCGGAGAGCTCACGTTCCATGCGCATGCGCAGATGGTGAATCTCGCCGATACCTTCTCGCGTCAATCCTTGTCCGTAAGCAAAGCTTTCTGTAACCGTTTCAATTTGCTTACCGAGCGCTGAATCTCCTGCCACAAATCTAGCCTTGATGAGCGCTTGTCTTTCCCAAAGCAGAGAGCTCGTCTTGTGATACTCGCGGAAGGCACCGAGTGAAGAGACCAAAGGTCCGGATTTGCCCGACGGCCGAAGTTGCATGTCGATCTTGTATGCGATGCCCTCCTCCGTCGGGGCGGAGAGGTACGTGATGAGCTTCTGACCCACTCTCACATAGAACTCGTGAGCTGCCAGTTTGCCTTGGGTGCCGCCACGGGATTGTGCGCTCTCGTGGGCGTCGTAGATGAAAACGAGATCCAGGTCGGAATTATAATCGAGTTCCCTTCCCCCCATTTTCCCCATCCCCAGGACAGCGAATTTCCCCCTAGGGATCGCGCCGAATTTCTCGTTCAGCTCCTCGATGGCGAGCTGGACGGCACCCTCGAGGCAGGCTTCAGCAAGATTGGAGAGCTGGTTGAGCACCGGCTCGATTTCAATAGCTCCTCCCAGAT
>WNFS01012749.1_pt1 | contig 10540 bp, 8 predicted proteins | sample 5400141 | NCBI WGS metagenome assembly WNFS01 (sample SAMN13153358, study PRJNA577476) | soil metagenome | isolation source: 60 cm saprolite under Madrone tree | place: USA:California | collected 2016-06-14
CAGCAGGGTACTCTTGCCGGCTCCGTTGTGCCCGACAATAGCGATGGCCTCGCCGCCGCCCAGCGTCAGGCTGACATCGGTGAGCACGCGCTTCCTGCCGTAGCCGGCGTCGATGTTGTCGACTTCCAGTAGCGGAGCGCTGCCCGGGGCAGGCTGGCCGGGCAGGGTGTCAGACGGTGCCAAAATACACCTCCGACAGGCGCGGATCGCTGGTCAGCTCTGCGATCGTGCCCTGCGCCGTGATGCGACCAAGCTCCATGAAGATCGCAGTATCGGCAAGACGTTCGACCACATGCAACGAGTGCTCAACGATGCATATGGTCTTGCCGGCATCCCGCATGAAGGCAACAACGTCGAGAATGCCGTCGACCCAGCGCGAGTCGATGCCTGATGCCGGTTCGTCGAGCAGCAGCACGTCGGCACCGGTGCCGAGTAGGCGGACGAAGGAGACGAGCTTTTGTTGGCCGTAAGAAAGCGCACCTGCCGGCATCTCGGCGCAATTCGTAAGTCCGACGAGGTACAAAAGCTCGAATGCGCGCGTTCGCGTCCGTTCCTCCACCCGCGCTGCCTCGGCCGGTCGCAGGAACAAGTCGACAAGATTTTCTCCGCCCTTGGTCCCGCTCGGCCAGCGCCAGAATTCCGGCGTAGCTTCGCGGATGCCGAGCATGACATTTTCGAGCGCCGTCATGCGCCCGAACAGACGCACGTCCTGGAAGGAGCGCACCATGCCTTTTCGGGCAATGCGGTTGGGCGGGAGGCCCCGCACATCCTCGCCGTGCAGCTCGATGGTGCCGGCGTCGGGCCTGAGTGCGCCGGTGAGCAGGTTGAACACCGTTGTCTTGCCCGCCCCATTGGGGCCGATCAGCGCCGCGATCTTGCCACGTGACAGGTCGAAATCGAGCCCGCGGACCGCGTGGATGCCGCCAAAGCTCTTCGAAAGGCCGCGCACCTTGAGAATCGCGTCATCTCGCTCATTCACGCTGGAAGGCAGTATGCTCACCGGCGAGATCGCAGGCGCGCTGGTCTCGACCACGGATGGCGGCTGCGCGCTCGGCGGTTGCTCCCACCGCCAAAGAGAAGCGCCTTCGGGCAGCAGGCCTTCCGGCCGCACTCGCATCAGGACCACGAGCCCAAGGCCGTAGATCACGAGCTGAATCAGGAAGGCGTGGCCGGGGTCGAGGCGGACCACCTTTTCCAGCATCGGCTGCAAAAGCTGGAGGACGGCGGCGCCGAGGATTGAGCCGGTGAAATTTCCGAGCCCGCCGAAGATCGTCATGGCGAAGATCTTCAGTGACACATTGAGGCCGTAGACGCTGGGCGAGGCGATCTGATTGTAGAAATAGAGCAGAACACCGCCGAAGCCGGCGAAAGCCGAGGTCAAGCCGAACACGATGACCTTGTAGGCGAAAACGTTGCAGCCGAGCGCGCGGGTCGCGACCTCGTCGTCGCGAATGCCACGCAGCGTACGACCCCAAGCCGACTCGCCCATGCGGTGACAGACCAGATAGGTGATGGCCGTGAAGCCGATCAGCGGCAGCACCCATTGATGCGGGTACAGCAGATCGCCGCCGGGCAGCGGCCAGAGATTGGCGGCCCTGTCCGCGATCATGCCGTAGGCACCGCCGAGCATCGGGACCGCGCCGACGATAGTCAGCACGATCGAGGAAACCGCTATGGTCAATAGCACGAGGTATTCGGGCGCGAGCCGGAGGGCGGGCACGCTCATGACGACGCCAACCGCACCAGCGCCGACGGCGCCTACGAATAGCACTGTCCAGAAGCCGCAGTCGGCCCTGGTCGAGAGATAGGCGGCGAGGTAGCCGCCGACCGCGCCGAAGGCTGCGTGCGCCACCGAGACCTGGCCGGTATAACCAACCAGCAGGTTCAGCGAGATCGTGAAGATGCTGAAGATCAGCACCAGATTGAGGATGTCCCACCAATAGTCCATGGCTAGGCCCGCCGGATTTCGCTTCGCTCGGGTGACAGGGCCTGGCGCAACGAGCGCAGGTCGACGGGGTGCAGGATCAGATAGACAAACAGCACCGAGAACACCACGAGCGAGGTCCATTGCGGCGACACCCAATAGCCGCTGAGACTCTCGATGACGCCGATGAAAAGACCGGCCAGGCCGATGGCGAAGGGCGAGCGTCGTGTGCCGCCAAGAAACGCGACGACGAAGGCGAACATCACCGGCCGGTCGCCCATGTCGGGCAGCACGGCGAAGCGCGCGCCGTTGAGGATCCCGGCGAAGCCGCATAGCAGCGAGCCGATGGCGAACACCACGAGATAAATGCGAGCAGGGTCGGTGCCCATGATCCGTGCGAGCGTCGGGTTTCCGCGCACCGCACGGATGGTGCGGCCGAGATCGGTGCCGCGCAGCACGCCGGCGAGTGCAGCGATCAGCAGCCAGGCCGTTGCGACCAGGAAGAGATCGAGCGACGTGAAGCTCACGTTGCCAACGTGCAGCGGCACCAGCGACACGAGGCCGAGTGATCGGCTTCCCGATGTCCACACCAGCGTGATCAAGTTGATGCCGGCAATGGTGACGCCGAGGGAGGAGATGAATACCGTGAGCAGCGAAAGCTTCCCTGAGACGAGAGCGAGCGGCCGGTAGACGAACTCCTCGATCGCGACACCCACCAACACCGCGACCGCGAGCCCGACAAATGCTGAAAGCGTGGCGGGCCAGCCCGCTACGCTTTCGAGCACCGAGACGACATAGGCCGCCAGCGTGAACACCAACGCGAAGGCATAGTGGAAGCGGCCTGTCACGCCGAGAATGAGGCCGAAGCTAACGCCCACCAGCCCATAGAAGCTGCCGTTGATGACGCCGGCGACGGCAAGCTGCGCAACCTGCTGGAACCACATGGACGGAGGGCGTTCCTTATTTCACAAGCTGGAAGTTGGCGCCGCCAAGGTCGAAGGTCGCAACCGGAACCGGTTTGCCGCCGTTGGCCTTATAGACTCCGAGTGGCCGCTGCTTGACCGAATGGCTGCTGGTGTCGAGCGCGATGACCCCGAGTTCGGTGGCGCTGCCGCCATAGACGCTCTTGAACCTTGGATCGGCCAGCAACGCGGTCTGCAGCTCTTCGCCGCTGTCGACGTTGCCACCCTTGGCCAGCACCCGGCGGATCAACTCCCAGATTGCGAACGTGTCTTCATAATAGTTGGCGGCATTGATCTCGGGCTGCAGGTTGAACTCCTTGACGTAGCTGTTGAGAAACAGCTTCGACCAGGGATTGGACGGCCGCGCCGCATCGAACCAGTCGGTCGCAAACATGTAATTATCGAAGGCGGATCCCGCGACTTCGGCGGCGTCCGTGATGTATTCCGAGCCGATTACCGGTACTTTGCTCCCGGCATTGACCAACTGCTTCATGAAATAGCCAGGGTCGACACCGGTGCCGAACAAGAAGATGGCATCCGGATTCGTGCTCTTCAGACGCGCTATGGTGGCCGAATAATCGGTGGCGCCGATTGTGGTGAGTTCGGCGCTGGCAAGCTCGAGACCTGTGTCCTTGAGCGCGGTGTTGAAGTTCGTCAGCACGATCTCGTTGGCGGGGCCCTGGTCGAAATAGACCAGCGACACACGCTTGATTTTCGGATCGGTCGCCTTCCAGTATTTAAGCGCGCCGATGAAGTCGTCGTCAGGCTCGATCGCGCGCATGCCCCAGAAGAACGGCTTACCCTGGCCGAAATCGCTGGTGCCGCCGCCGCCGTCCAACGTCAGCATCTTGTATTGCCGGATGCCGGGAAACATCGCTCCGATGTCGCCGACATAAGAGCTCAGCACGGCTGGTACGCCATCGATGCCGAGTTCCTTGGCTGCCCGGGCTCCAGCCTGGGCATCGGCCGACTTGTGGTCTTTGTACACGAGCTCGATATCGGGGCCTCCAGCAGCCTTGATCTGCGCGACTGCGAGCTTTGCGCCATTACCCTGGATGCGGCCGTAATAGGAGCCGGGACCCGTCATGGCGAGCACGATGCCGAGCTTGAACTTCATGCCGGTGCCGAGCTTCTCGTCGGGTTTGACGCCCAGCACATTCTTCAACAGGTCGCCGGTGACGCCGCCGGTACCTGAGGTCGCATCCTGCGCCGCCGCGGTGCAGCTCAGCCCGAGCAGGCCCACGAGGGCGGCGGCGGCAAGCCGCGTCCGGCGCGCGCCGGGCGATGGCGATCCGGCCATCTGCAGATCGCGTAAATGCTTTGTCATCTGCGCTTGTCCTCCCTGGCTTGTGACTTGTTCTTGTGTCGTGCGGCCGCGGAACGGCCACTTGCCAAAATGTGATAAAAAATCATAATTAGCAAGTCAATCAGTGCGTCCCCCGATTGGGGCAATGAGACTGCGGTTCAGAATGGAGGATCCGCCCGTGACCAATAATGCGGTCGAAAAGACCTTGTTCGCCACGGATCAGGCCTGGCTCGACAAGAGGCGTGAGGAAATCATAGAGCCCGATCTGCCGATCGTCGATCCTCACCACCATCTCTGGGATCGCGGTGCGCGGTACTTGCTCGAAGAGGTGCTTGCCGATCTCAACACGGGCCACAGAATTCTTGCGACTGTGTTCTCCCAATGCGATTCAATGTATCGCGCTGAAGGCGATCCGACACTGCGGCCGGTCGGCGAGACTGAGTTCGTCAACGGCATTGCTGCCGCCGCCGCAAGCGGCACCTATGGTCCGATCAAGGTCTGTGCCGGCATCGTGGGATTTGCGAATCTCTATCTCGGTACCGAGGTCGACCGCACTTTGGAGATGCACCTTGCGCGCGCCGGCGAGCGCTTCAAGGGTGTGCGCTACTGCTCGGTATGGGATGCTGACCAGACCATCAAATCCACGCCGATGGATTTCCCCAGGGGCGTGTTGATGGATCCGCGGTTCCGCGCCGGCTTCGCACGCCTTTCCCGCCACGACCTATCGTTCGATGGCTGGCTTTATCATACGCAGATTCCGGAATTCGCCGATCTCGCGCGCACCTTTCCAGATACCACCTTGATCCTGGATCACGTCGGCGCGCCGCTCGCTATCGGTGTCTACGCTGACAAGCGCGCCGAGGTCTTTGCCGAATGGAAGAAGAACATGGGAGAGCTCGCTTTCTGTCCCAACGTCAACGTCAAGCTCGGCGGCCTCGGCATGCACGTCTTCGGCTTTGGTTACGACCAGGCGTCCGAGCCGGTCTCTTCCGAGACTTTGGCCAATGCCTGGCGGCCTTATGTGGAAACCTGCATCGAGCTGTTCGGACCGGAGCGCTGCATGTTCGAAAGCAATTTCCCGGTTGACAAGCGGACCTGCAGTTATCATGTGCTGTGGAACGCGTTCAAGCGCCTGGCATCGGGGGCCTCCTCCGCCGAGAAGGCGCTATTGTTCAAAGACACCGCCGTTCGCGTGTATCGGCTTCCTGGCATGAGTTCGTAGCGACGGCTCTGAGGGGCGGGGAGCGCGTCGCCAGGGCAAGGCCGAATGTCTGCAAGCCGCGAGACGTCCGCGGCTGGAGCAAGCCGCTATCCGCCATCGGTGGACTTTCGGATTCGAACCGTGTCGCCTCCCGCGAAACAGCCCGGTCGTACGGGTGCGAGTTGCCAAGCCACTGTCTCTTGCTAGAGTGAACGAGGCGAACGGCATGTCGTAGAGGGGCGAATCATCTGATGTCTAAGGGAGGCGACAAGTCCAATTTCGAGAATTCGATTCGCGCCGTCGAGCGAGAAACGCTCAATGATCGGGTTTATCGCGAACTGCGGACGATGATCATGTCGGGCGGCTTCGTGCCCGGCGCTGAAATGAAGCTCCGGTCCTTGGCGCAAAGTCTGCACGTGAGCCTTATGCCGGTCCGCGATGCCATCGGTCGTCTGGTCGTGGAGCGCGCGCTCAAGATGCTGCCCAATCATAGAGTGATCGTTCCCGAGATGACGATCGACGAGTTCCTGGAAATCCTCAGGGTGCGAATTCTCCTGGAGGGTGAGGCTTCGGCGCTCGCCTGTCACCACATCGGCGCAGACGGCATCGCCACGCTCAAACGACTCCACGAAAGAATAAAATCGCTGGGCGCAAACAAGCAGCGACAGTTCTGGTCACTCAATCAGGAATTTCACTTCACGATTTACGAAGCAGCGAAGAGCCCTTTGCTGCTTTCGATGATCGAATCGCTTTGGCTCCAGATCGGGCCTGTCTTCAATCATATTCCGATCAATTTGACGTCGGAAGGCGCCCGGGGCCATCAGCGGATTATCGCAGCCCTTAGCGCAGGTGACGCCAAGGCGGCCCGCGCGGCGCTCACCGAGGACCTCATGAAGGGTGGGGATCGCATCATCGCCGCTCTGATCCGGGAAAAGCAGCCGGCTACCTGAACGGCCTCCGCCTCCGCTCTGACCAACTACCCAGCATCCGTTAGTACGCCTTCGGCGCGCGCCCGTTGAGGGCGATCAAAATCTCGCGCGAACCAACTTGCCATGTAATATTTGATTTGTTATCACAAATAACAAGAAGCCAGGCGGGTTGATCGGGCGATTGCGCGCGAGGAAACAGAATCGATGAGGGTCTTGGGGTTACTGCTCGCAGCTGCGTTGATCTGCACCGGCACGGCGCAGGCCGACGGACCGCCCATCAAGATCGGTGTCATGAACGACATGTCTCGAGCTGGTCTCGGCCGACCATCAGAACAAGCCCGATATCGGCTCCAGCATCGCGCGGCGCTGGTTCGACGTCGAGGGGGTCGACGCGATCGTCGACGTGCCGAATTCGGCTGTTGGCTTCGCGGTCCAGGGGCTAGCGAAGGAGAAGAAGAAGATAACGCTCTTCGTTGGGGCGCTGAGTTCGGACATCACCGGGCCCAAATGCGATAATTATACGACCCAGTGGGCCGTCGATACTTATTCGCTGGCGCATCTCATGGGGACGGCGGTCCTTAAGCGCGGCGGCAACCGCTGGTTCTTCCTCGGAGCGGACTATGTCTTCGGCCGCGCGCTCGTGAAGGACACGAGCGCGGTCATTGAGGCGAATGGCGGAAAGGTCCTGGGCGCGGTCTATGCGCCGCTGAATACGGCGGATTTCTCCTCGTTCCTCCTGCAGGCGCAGCCGACCAATCCGAACGTTATCGCTCTTGCGAATTCGTCTGATGATACCGTCAATTCAATCAAGCAGGCTGTCGAGTTCGGCCTGACGGCCAACGGCGCGCAGTTTGCCGCGTACGTTCTGTTCCTCGAGCACGTTCAGAGTATCACCCTGAAGGCGGCGCAAGGTCTGCTGCTTGCAAATCCGTTCTATTGGGACCTCAACGATGCGACGCGCGCCCGGTCGAAGCGCTTCGAGGCAAAGATCGGTCATCCGCCGGACTGGGATCCCGCTATGTCCTATAGCGCGGTGTTCCACTATCTGAAGGCCGTCAATGCCGCCGGTACGCGCGATGCGGACAAGGTCGCCGCGAAGATGCGGGAGCTGCCGATCAACGATTTCGCGACCGAGAACGGCAGGGTCCGCGTCGACGGACGGGTGTTGCGCAACCTCTATCTGCTGCAAGTCAAGAAGCCGGTAGAGTCCAAGAGCAAGTGGGATATCTACAGCGTCGTGTCCACCGTCCCCGGCGAGCAGGCCTTTCGTCCGCTCGATCAGGGAAACTGTCCGCTGGTGGAGCAATCGAAAAAGCAATGATCGCCGGCGGTTCTTCAGGTTTCGATCGCACGACGTTTTGAACAAGAAAAATGGTGCCGCGGTGAAGCCGCAAAAATGGACGGAATGCATGACGCGGATTAGTGCGGGTCGAGCGGTCGTTGATGTTCTCAAGGCCGAAGGCGTCAAATTCGTCTTCGGAATGCCGGGCGGTCATACCATCGGCATTTACGATGCTCTGTATGGGCAGCAGGAAATCTCCCACGTGTTGGTGCGTCACGAGCAGCACGCCGCGAGCATGGCGGCCGGCTATGCGCAACTGACCGGTGAGCCTGGCGTGTGTTGCGTCACCGCCGGCCCCGGCGCCACCAATCTCGTGACCAGTATCGCCGAGGCCTTCGTCGGAGCGCTGCCCATCGTGATCATCGCGGGGCGCGGCGCTACGCGCAACGCTCACCGTGGCGCCAGCCAGGAAATCGACCAGGTCCGGATTTTCGGTCCGGTCACGAAGTGGGGAATTCGGGTCGATCGGCCGGATCTGATCGTCGAAAGCTTGCGCCAGGCCTTCAACATCGCGCGTTCCGGAAAACCCGGGCCGGTGCTGGTGGATATCCCGCAGGATATCCTCGCCTCGGAGGTCGAGTTCGCCGATTATCGGCCGGTCGGGAAGCCGGCGAAGTTGCGTGGCGATGCCGCACAGATCAAGGCGGCTGCCACGGCCTTGCTGTCGGCGAAGCATCCGTTGATTGTTGCGGGCGGCGGGGCGAGCGCCGCCGATGCTGCCGACGAGGTGGGGCGGCTCGCGGAAATGCTTGGAATCCCGGTCGCCACGACCTTGGCGGGGCGGGGCATCTTGCCCGACGATCACCCTCTGGCCGCCGGCGGATTGGGACATCACCGGCAGGAGATCACCAAGCGGCTGCTGCCGGAAGCCGACGTTGTTCTAGGCGTCGGAGCCCGCTTCGAGCAGCAGGAAACCAACTGGAAGCCGGATTATCTGCCGGCGCCGCAAGCGACCTATATTCAGATTGATATCGACCCTGAGGAAATCGGCCGGTCGGTCGTCGCCAAGGTCGGGATTGTCGGCGACGCCAAGCTTGTGTTGCAGGATATTCTGGCCGAGCTGGCTGGAGCGAACGTGGCCGGCCGGTCGAACGATGCCGCGGCACGCGTGCGCCGTGAGGCGCTGTCCCGGCAACGCGCTGAGCTGGAGTCCGAAATCGCTGCGATGGCAACCTCGGAATCCCGGCCGCTCCATCCGATCCGCGTGATCGGCAGGATTCGCGAGGCGTTTCCGCGTCATGCGACTGTCGGGATCGATGTCGGTGTGCTGGCCCAAGGCATGGGCGGCGCCTTTCCGTACTTCAAGATCTATCAGCCGCGTTCCACCATCGTGCCATCGAGCTTTTACGGCATGGGCTTCTCGGCGTCGGCGTTCCCGGTGGCGCGTTTGGTCTACCCAGACCGGCCGGCCGCCTGCCTCGTCGGCGACGGCTCATTTCAGATGGTGATGAACATCCTGCCGGTAGCCGCCGAGCTCAGGCTTGGCGTCACCTGGTGCATCCTCAACGACGGGGCGCTCGGTTCGATCAGGGATATCCAGACCCAAGCGTTCAGCGAACGCTATATCGCAACGGAATTCGCGTTCGACCTCGACTTCGCAAAACTGGCACAGGCTTGCGGATGTTACGGCGAACGGGTGACCGAGCCTTCGGAAATCGACAAGGCACTCAAACGGGCGATCGAGGCGAACAACAGCGGCAAGCCGGCCGTGCTCGATTTCGTGGTCGCCAAGGAACGTCTCAAGGGCAGCGTGGAGTTTTTCAAGCGATGAAGCTTCTGTCGTTCGGACAGCCTCTCGGAGGCATCGTTCAGGCTGCATACACGGTCGCCGACATCGACCGGAGTATGAGCGATTTTACGCAGCGGTTGAACCTCGGCCCATGGTTCGTGAGCGGTCCGTTTATCCCGAAGGCAGGATTTTATCGCGGGCAGCCGACCGATATGAGCCTCACGCTCGCGGTGGCGTTCGCCGGTCATATGATGATCGAATTGATCGAACAGCACGACGACAAGCCCTCGGTCTATCAGGAGACGATCAAGACCAAGGGGCATGGCTTCCATCACTGGGCGATCTGCTCGAAATCCTTCGATCAGGACGTCGCAGCCTACGAAGCCGCCGACTATCCCGTCGCGTTCTCGGATATTTCGCCGCGTGGTGTGCGCATCGTCTACGTCGATACCAGCCGTGACCTTCCAGGCATGCTCGAGATCATCGAGACCACCGACGCGCTGGAAGCGATCTATCAGAGCTATTTCGATGCTTCCCAGAACTGGGACGGCAAGGATCCCGTGCGACGCTGGTCGTTGAAGTCGGGATCGTGAAATGAAGACGCAGGACCTGTTCAATGTTGCCGGCCTCTCGGTCTTGATCACCGGCGGTGCCAAGGGGCTTGGCCGCGCCTTCGCCGAGGCCATGCTCGACAATGGCGCACATGTCACCCTGGTGGACCATGATCGCGCATGCCTGGATCGGACGGTCACCGAACTGCGGGGGCGCGGCGGTGCAGTCGAAGGCGATGTCGTCGACGTGACCGAGCGGGCCGCGATGATGAGCGCCGTCGATCGCACGGTCGATCGGGCTGGCCGGCTCGACGTCGTGTTCGCCAATGCAGGCATCGACGCCGGCCCGGGCTTTCTTTCGATGGACGGAGAGCGCGATCCGAATGGAGCGCTGGAGGCGATCCCCGACCGCCTGTGGGACAAGGTCATCGATACAAATCTGACGTCGATGTTCACCACCATCAGGGCGGCCGTTCGTCCGATGAAGCGGCAAAACAGCGGCCGCATCATTCTGACGGCGTCGATCGCCAGTGTCAGGCCGGGCGCGATCGTTGGCATGCCTTATCAGATTTCCAAGGCCGGCGTTGCGCACCTCG
>WNFS01016779.1_pt1 | contig 10540 bp, 7 predicted proteins | sample 5400141 | NCBI WGS metagenome assembly WNFS01 (sample SAMN13153358, study PRJNA577476) | soil metagenome | isolation source: 60 cm saprolite under Madrone tree | place: USA:California | collected 2016-06-14
TGGGAAAACCCATTCGGACGCCCCAGTCTCGGAGTTCCTCGAGACTCGCGATCTCCCGGGTCTTTGGAACACGAATGCCTTCTTCCTCAGCCAGGTCCATGAACTTGCTTCTGGAATACACGACCGGAAAACTCTCGGCGACACCCATGGATCGCTCGATTAATGCGCAGGTGTCCTTTCCCGCCTCGCCATTGCGCTGTTCGCGGCAAAAAAGCTGGTGCAGATGCTGCACGGCAAGGTCATCGCCGGGAATAATGAAATCGGGCTTCGCAAGGGCGATGGCCTTGGCGAAGGACATCACTGGCATTAAGCCTCGATAGATGTACGTCTCTTGAGCAGCACCTGTCTTGGAAAGGGGATGGTTGGGGGGACACACTGCTTTGACAGTGTAGTCGGCATCCGCTAGGGCCATCGAGAGCCTAACAGTTGAGAACCACCTGCGGGTCGTAGCGACCAAAACAGTCGGCTTCACCTTAGTTCGATCCTCCGTTAGAGGCCCATATGGGCAGTGTTACACCACGAGCTGCGATGCCAATCTATCGCCTATGTCGCGCAATCGGTCTACCAAAGTCGCGAGGTCTCAGTCATCCCCGAGGTTTCTGTAGATGGTTCAAAATAAGCCAGTTACTGGCAAGCACGCGGCAAGTTGAACCGGCCCGCGTGGCTTCGGACAGAAATACTATGCTCAATGATGGGAAATTCATTCTTCCGATGCCACAGGGCGTCCCCGCCAGTCCACACGAGCAAACCGCAGCCTCAAAGCTAAGAGACTCCCGGTCACACTGATACGGCAATCGCGTGGAGCACTCGAAGAAAAGAGTTAGCCTGCGTTTTATGGCCCCTGAATTGCACCACGCCAAGCCTTGTGGTGCGTACGCGTCCCTGTTGCGGCCGAATCCGCTTGAGCTGAAATGCCGCGACCCAAGGACTGGGGTGGGGTTTTGCCTGTCTTGCTCGGTTTCTTGGCAAAAAAAGAAATAGAAAAGGCAGTACGAACCTGCCGATCGTCGCTATTGCAATCGAAGTATTATCAGCAGCATGCCCGGAGCGGAGATGAATGAGTCGAGAGCAGTCCGCAACATTTCTGACACTGCGCGTTGGGTCGCCTATTTCCGAGCGCGAGAAACGCAACGGCAGGATGCACTATTTTGCGATCCCTATGCAGAACGATTGGCCGGAGAACGCGGATTTCAAATAGCCAACACGCTACCCGACGGGAACAAGCATGAGTGGGCTTGGGTAGCTCGCACGCACCTTTTCGACGAGTTTGTGCTGCGCGAGATTCATGCGGGAGCGGAACTAGTAGTGAACCTCGCTGCCGGGCTTGATGCTCGACCTTACCGCATGCTGTTGCCAGCCAGCCTCCAGTGGGTTGAAGTGGATCTGCCGGAAGTCATTTCCTACAAGGAACAGCTTCTTGCGGATGTCCAACCGAACTGCCTTCTTGAGCGAATCAGCCTGGATCTCTCCGACCTAGACCGGCGCCGTTCCCTCTTTGCAGATCTGAACCGCCGAGCGAAGAAGATAATTGTGATGACCGAGGGTCTTTTGATCTACTTCACGGCCGAAGAGGTCGGCTCGCTGGCCGTGGATCTCGCGTCAGCGTCCGGTTTCCACAGTTGGATTATCGATCTTGCTTCTCCCGGCCAGCTTGCACTAATGCAGGCCAAGATAGGGCAGCAGCTTAGCGGGGTTGGTGCCGCCTTCAAGTTCGGACCCAGAGAAGGCGCAGAGTTTTTTGTGAAGCATGGCTGGCTGCCTCAGGACGTTCAGGGACTTCTGAAAACGGCCGCTAAACTCGGTCGCGCGCCACGAGAGTTGTGTTCCTTGCTTCCCGAGCCCAAGGTAATGCCACAAAGCTATCCGTGGACCGGTGTCTGCCTGCTGCGGAAGGGCTAGGACTAGGTATTCACGCTTGGATCAATTACCCAGGAAGGGATTCCCCAAGGGGACCCCGGCCGATTGATCCGTAACCTTGGTGGCTTCGTCTGTCAAGACATGCGCACTCCGCCGATGGACTGGGCGCCTCGTTGAAGAGCGTTTTCTGGGGATTGCGGGAACATCGTTCCTGGTGAGACGCCATTTGAGGTACCGGCAAGAGCCCTTCAACCCGCCACACAGGGAAACGACTGGAACCGGCCGGCGCCGCGGGGGTTCTTAGGTAAATCGATTACCCCAGAGGGATAACACATTTCTCCACGATTCGCATCTCAGCATAGCATTCTATTGATTCTAAAAGACTTACAAGAGCGTCGCTCGGCTACAGAATTGCCTCGCCCAATAGTGTGCAGGCAACCGGTTTTGCACCGAGCGGGCAGCTCAGTGTTCAGCTGCTGGCCGCTCGTAACACAGCGAACAACAAACGAAGGAGCGATCGTCTCTTGACTAGGCTTGAAACTGTTATCGTTGGCGCGGGTCCCTACGGGCTATCCTTGGCGGCGCACTTCAAACGGAAGGGGATACCGTTCCGCATCTTTGGTCGTCCCATGGACAGCTGGGTGCGGCACATGCCAAATGGCATGCTGCTGAAGTCCGACGGCTTTGCTTCGACGATTTCTGATCCCGACAACAGCTTTACGCTGAAACATTTTTGCGCCGAACGCGGAATCGAGTACGCCGACCTCGGGACTCCGGTACGGCTCGATACCTTTACTGCTTACGGCCTTGCTTTTAGAGATCGCCTCCTGCCAGAGCTGGAAGACAAGCTCGTGACTGGCCTCGAGCGCTCTTCGGATGGGTTTCTCCTTCGGCTCGACCAAGGAGAGCTCGTGTCTGCGCGACATGTAGTGCTGGCAGTCGGAATTACCCACTTTGGTTATACTCCACCGAGCTTGGCGCAACTGCCGGCGGAGTTTGCCTCGCACAGCTTTGCGCACAACGACCTCGAACCGCTTCGAGGCCGCACCGTTGTGGTCGTTGGTGGCGGTTCCTCCGCGATTGACCTGGCGGCACGGCCCGGGCCTGAAGTCGTGCTTCTTTGCCAATTTGCCGCTGGCCTTTCACCAACTACCCGAAAGTCTGCGTCTGAAGTTGGTACGAATGCACTTGGGTCCAGCAGGGGGTTGGTTCTCGAAGGAGAAAATTGTTGGTCGTGTGCCTCTCGTCCTTGGGTACTCGGTCGAGCGCGCGGAAGTCCAGGGCGGAAAGGTCCTGCTGCAGCTCCGCGGCGTCGACGCTGGTAACCGCGAGATTCGTGCGGATCACGTGATCGCGGCCACCGGTTACAGAGTAGATCTTGAGCGCCTGAAATTCCTGAGCGGGGAAATTCGTTCCAAGATCAGCGCGGTTAACAGCACGCCAGTGCTCTCATCGAGTTTTGAATCGTCCATACCTGGTCTGTACTTTGTGGGAGTTGCGGCCGCGAACAGTTTCGGGCCTGTAATGCGGTTCGCTTATGGGGCGCCCTTCGCGGCTCGTCGCGTTACACAAGCCGTTGCCAAGGCACTGGCCGCAAACCCGGCGCCCGTTCCCGCAACCCGAGTTGCTTCTGTAGCCAAGTGAAGATGGGAAACGAGGTCGTCCCCAACGCTCCGAAAGAGACCCGATGAAGCGAGAAACCATTGCGATTCACGTCGGTTATGACGGGGACCCAATAACAAAAGCTGTTGCCGTTCCCATCTATCAAACGGTCGCCTTTGAGTTTGATAGCGCCGAGCATGGCGCCGCCCTGTTTAACCTCGAGGTTCAAGGGAACATCTATACCCGGATCGGAAATCCGACCAACACCGTCCTTGAAAAACGAGTCGCAGCCCTGGAGGGCGGGGTGGAAGCGCTCAGTGTCAGCTCGGGAATGTCCGCAATCCACTATTCGATCATAAACATCGCGGAAACCGGCAATAACGTGGTTTCTCTTCCGCAACTCTATGGTGCGACGTATACGTTGCTCGCGCATATTTTGCCTAAACAAGGAATCGCGGGCAGGTTTGCGAAGAGCGATCGCCCCGAGGACGTGGAAGAACTGATTGACGAAAATACGAGAGCGATATTCTGCGAGAGCGTCGGGAATCCCGCCGGGAATGTAGCGGACATCGAAGGGCTCGCGCGGGTTGCTCACAAGCACGGTGTCCCTCTCATTGTGGATAACACGGTCGCGACCCCGATTCTATTAAGGCCCATCGAATACGGGGCCGACGTGGTGGTGCATTCCATGACGAAATTCATGGGCGGGCACGGTACCACGATCGGCGGCATGATCGTCGACAGCGGAAAATTTCCCTGGCGCGAACACCCTGATCGCTTTTACATGCTGAATCGGCCGGAGCCTTCCTATCACGGTGTCGTTTACACAGAACAGTTTGGCCCTGCTGCCTACGTGGCGCGCTGCCGGACCGTTTGCCAACGAAACACCGGGGCTACTCTGTCACCATTCAACGGCTTCCTGCTCCTTCAAGGAATCGAGACCATGGCGCTCCGCGTAGAGCGTCATGTGAAGAATGCGCGCAAAGTGGCCGAGTATCTGCGCAGTCATAGCAAGGTCGCGTGGGTCAACTACGCGGGATTTCCGGATAGCCCGCTGTACCCCATGGCCCATAAATACCTGGGAGACCAGACCTGCTCGCTGCTGACCTTTGGAGTAAAGGGTGGATTTGAAGCCAGCACGAAATGCTTCGACGCCCTGCGCCTTTTTAAGCGCATGGTAAACATGGGCGACGCGAAATCGTTGTCCTGTCACCCCGCGTCGACCACCCACCGGCAACTCTCACCCGAAGAACAATTAAAGGTAGGAGTTACTCCGGAGATGATCCGACTAAGCGTGGGAATCGCAACTCTGATCGCCTTGGGAGGTTTGTCATGCCATTGTTGATGGATCGGGGTCGAACTCCGACTCAGTGGGCTGAAAAAAAGAATGGGCACGCGATACTACCGACCGACAACGGCGGCAAGGGCGTCACAAAGATCGCCCTGGTCAATAACATGCCGGACGCCGCGTTGGAAGACACCGAACTCCAGTTCTTCGAACTCCTTGAAACTTCCTCGCAAGGAATTCCTGTGGAGGTCGAACTTTATTCATTGCCCGGCCTGCTCCGTGGCGACCGAGCCCGGGAACATGTGGATCGATTTTACTCGAGCACTGATGAGCTTCTGGACCGAAACTTTGACGGAGCCATCATTACGGGAACGGAGCCGCGGCAGCCCGATTTGCGTAACGAGCCTTATTGGTCCTCGCTGACGAATATTTTTGACTGGGCCGAACGTAACACATCTTCCACGGTCTTGTCGTGCTTGGCTGCTCATGCGGGGGTCCTCCACAGTGATGGGATCAAACGCCACCCTCTGAGCGACAAACAGTTCGGAGTGTTTGAGTATAAAGGCACAAGTAATCACCAGCTGTTCAGCGGCGTCGGAGATCTGGTACGCTTCCCGCACTCCCGATGGAATGAAGTTCGCGCGGATGCGCTCACCTCATGTGGCTACACCGTTCTATCTCAGTCGCCTGACGCTGGAGTTGATATGTTCGTGAAGCAGAAGCGGGTGAGCTTGTTTCTACACTTCCAGGGCCATCCGGAGTACGCTGCGCAGACCCTGTTGAAGGAATATCGAAGAGATGTGAAGAGATTCCTTAGGGGTGAGCGGAAAACATATCCGTCCATGCCCCAGGGATACTTCGATGCCTCAGCAACCGAACTTTTGAATGGTTTTCGAGAGATCGCCCTAGCTCATCCTAACGAAGATCTGGTGGAGAGTTTTCCGAGCGAAGCGGTAGTGGCTGCGCTGGTAAACACCTGGCGGTCCTCGGCCATCCGGGTGTATCGAAATTGGCTGCAATATTTAGCTTCGAAAAAGACCAAGAGTTCGGCGATTGCCGCGTCCGCAAGCGTCGGACGCGGCCAAGGAACTTGGGATAACCAGAGCTTATGATCGAAAAACAAATCCCTGCGATCCTAACAAATCTCCCCGTTCTCATCAGCGATGTTGTGAAGGCGTGGGCGGAGTGTTCACCCGATCACCCGGCGCTGATCGAAGCCGGTGGCAGATGGACCTACGGGGAGTTGGCCTCTGTGGTTGCCGATACCAAGACTTGGCTCGTCAATTCGGGCGTGCGACCGGGCGACCGCGTCATGATCGTATGTGAGAACTGCCGGCCCTTCGTGGCGATTCTGTTGGCCTTGGGGGGTCTAGACGCTTGGCCTGTGCTGGTGAACGCGCGTCTGTCGGCGCGCGAGGTCGATCAGATCCGAGATCATTGCGGAGCGCGTCGCGTGATTTACACGACAGGCGTCTCCGCGCAAGCAAGGGAACACGCAAAGCGTCACGGCGCAGTCGCCGAAAAGGGTTTGCATCTGGGGCTGATCAGCATCGGTCCTCTGAACGAGGGAGTTGAACCTGAGCCCATCGAACCTGACCCGGTAAACCGAGTGGCCGCGCTAATCTACACCTCCGGAACCACTGGCCTCCCGAAAGGGGTCATGTTGACCCATCGAAACCTGTTATTCGTGGCAGCTGTGTCGGCGAAAATACGATCCTTAACGCCTGAAGATCGCCTCTACGGAGTTCTGCCGATGTCTCATGCGGTGGGCCTTTCCGTCGTTCTGTTGGGCACCTTGCTTAGTGGCGCCACGCTCTATTTGTCGCCTTTCTTTGATCCCGTCGCTGCGCTGGCGGCCCTCGAGAAACAACAGCTAACGGTGATGCTGGGCGCGCCCGCCATGTTTGCTCTATTCGTCGAATACGCCAAGTTGAAGGGGATTCAGTCATTGAAATTCCCCGCACTTCGAATCATCTCTTCTTCGGGTGCTCCTTTGCACATGACGCTCAAGTTGGGAGTCGAGAGCCTATTTGGTTTGGTGCTCCACAATGGCTATGGCGTGACAGAGTGTTCTCCCAATATTGCTCAGACCAGGGTTGAAGCCGCTCGTCAATATGCCTCCGTGGGCCGCGTCTTACCCGGGGTGGAAATCCAGCTTGTCGGAGCGGACGGCAACTCCGTCTCCGAAGGAGAAGTGGGAGAACTGTTGGTGCGCGGGCCCAACGTCATGAAAGGGTACTATCGCGCCCCTGAAGAAACCGCTGCTGCCGTCGATGATAAAGGATGGTTCAACACACGCGACCTCGCGCAGCTGGTGGATGGGACACTCCACATTGTTGGGCGCACAAAAGAACTGATCGTGCGTTTCGGGTTCAACGTTTACCCGGCAGAAGTCGAAGGGGTACTGAACGCCTATCCCGGTGTCTTGCGGTCCGCCGTAATCGGCCGAACTGTCGAAACCGATGGAAATGAGGAAGTGATTGCTTTCGTTCAGCCAGCGCCCGGCTTGTCACTCACCCCTACGGAAATGGCAGAATACGCGGCCCAGCACCTAGCCCCCTACAAACGACCGTCACAAATCATACTCGTCTCGGCAATGCCGGTGACTCCCACCGGAAAAGTTGTGAAGGACGAACTAAAAAGGCTGGCAGCGCACGGCGGCTAGTCCCGGCGGGCCGCGCCAAACAGTGTTCCTCTCAAAGTACTACTTCAATCAAGGTTGGTCCTGCGCCCTCAAAGCCTGCTCGTAGCGACTTTGCGAATGCTTCTAGCGTTGTGACCCGGGCGCCAGGTACCCCCATGCCTTTTGCCAAGGAGACCCAGTCAAGATCGGGGCGTCCGATTTCAAACATATTCAGGGCGCCGGGTCCAGGCTTGCCGATTCCTAGGTTGGAAAACTCGCGCTTTAGTACGGCGTAGTCGCGGTTGGCAAATATCACGGTGGTGACATTTAAACCCTCGCGTGCCATCGTCCACAGCGCTTGCGTCGTGTACATGCCGCTCCCGTCGGCAGAAAGGCACAGTACGCGCCGCCCCGGGGATGCCACTGCGGCCCCAACGGCCAGAGGCATCGCAATCCCAATCGAACCACCCGTATTTGCCAAAAAGTCATGCGGTGGGCAACCTCGGGTCGCCGTCATGATGCCGCGCCCCGAAGTCATTGATTCATCGACCACGATGGCATTTTCAGGTAGCAGAGCTCCGACGGCAGCTGCAAGGCCAGGTAAGGTGATTTCGCCTTCTGGCGCTAGCGGACGTTCTGCCTTCTCCGTTAAGGACCGAGTTCCGCGCAACGGCAAAGCAGCCGCCAACGCATCGAGCGCGCCCGCACAGTCTTCGCCTGGGCTCACCAACACATGAATTTGGCATTCGGGAGGAGTGAGTACACTGTTCTTGCCTTGAGAAGCGAAGTAAGCGACAGGGGGCGCCGCAGCGACCAGGATCAGCTGATGAAACTCCTTCAACTCCGCGACCGCTTGTTCGAGGACGTAGGGGAGGCGTTCTACAATGGCGGATCCGGCGCCACGTCCGATGCGCGTGAAAGGATAAGGAGCGAACAGCTTGGCGCCTGTGGCGGATGCGATACGCCCGGCTACCATGAGCCCTTCACCGTACAGCGCATTCCCGGCCAGCAAGATCGCTGTTGGAGCGCCCGACTGGAGCATGGCCACAGCGCGCTCAATGGTTGCGGTGGCGGGCATGGATGCTCTAGTCAGGGCGGGTATCGTGGCGATAGACCCGCCTTCGCTCCAGGCCACATCGGCGGGCACGATCAATGTGGCAATGAGACCAGGGGGTGTGTGTGCTGCGACGATGGTATCGGCTGCATCGCGGCCTATTTCAGACGTAGCGCGTGATGTTCGCAACCACTTGGAACAAGGCCGCGCGATTCCCTCAATATTGGTGGTCAGCGGAGCGTCATAGGGCAAATGATGGGTTGCATGTTGACCAACAATGTTGACAATTGGCACATGAGCTCGGTTCGCATTGTGCAGGTTGGCAAGCCCATTGGCGAGCCCGGGGCCGAGATGAAGGAGCGTGCATGCCGGTTTGCCAGTCATGCGCGCATAGCCGTCAGCGGCTCCGGTGACCACACCCTCGAAAAGACCGAGTACGCAACGCAGTTGCGGCTCCCGGTCAAGTGCTGCAACGATATGCATTTCTGAGGTGCCGGGATTTGTGAAGCAGGTGTCAATCCCTCCTTTGGCCAGCGTGCCAACCAGACTTTCCGCGCCATTCATCGGTTCTGAACCTCGGCCGATCTGTGTCGACGAGTGCACGAATAAAGACCGTCAGATTTCGTCCAGACCCGAGCCCGGGCGCGGTCGGGCAAAGATTCTGAACGGTGTCGGCAGGCAGCAAGGTCTGACAGGCACTTGACGCGGTGAGCACATCGGTCTCGGGGCTTGTCGGTCATTTCCATGAGCTTATTCCCTTCAATCGGTTGGCGAGGAACTGCCGAGCAATTCAGGTCGTAATTCTGGAGCGCCCTCTCTCCGAAAGTGGCGTTTTGACGGAGTTCGATCTGCCAACCAAGACTGTTCGAGCCCGGACCTGTTGAACTCATGGTTGAGAGACCGCTTCTCTAATATAGTTCGAAAGCACGCCAGCGAGGCTCTCGAAATGTGTGGTAATGATTCCATGGTGATCGCCTGGCACCGTGTCGACCTCAAACTGATCGGCCAGGTTGCGCCAAATTGCGGTTGGGTTATGAGGGAATCGCAGGCTGATTTCGGCTCTTACGAACTTAATCTTGCCTCCGTAAAAGCGCGGTCGATAACGTGTCAACGCCAAATAAGCACAATAGCGCATGCGTTCTGTAGCTGCCGCGAACGTATCGTGGCTCGGCGGTTGATTCCGCACACTTCCCCTGCCATCTCGAGGAACATACAGGAGACGTTCGGCGGGATTAGTCAGGTAGAAAAGCGCCTCGCTTACCGGCAATCGAAGCAGAGTGGTTGCGTGATGTCTCGACACCCGGGCCAGTAGGCGCACACGCTGTTGCAAAGACAAATAACGCCTGTGCGGGTAGGTCTCCAACATCGCCAGCAATTTGACCTCTTCTCCATGCCCGGACAGGCGCTGAGCGATTTCCAGTGCTACGAGACCACCGAGTGAATAACCTACAAGAAGGTAGGGGCCGCGCGGTTGCCGTTCCTTGATGGCCTCAAGAAAAAATTGCGCCATATCTTCGATGCGTTCGAAAGGCTCATCCACGCCATCAACGCCCTTCGCCTGCATTCCGTGTATCGCATGCGGCGAATCGATATGTCTAACCAGTTGGTAGAAATCCATGACATTGCCGCCCATGCCGTGGGCGATGAACACCGGAGGCTCCTGGGTGCCGGCCTTTAGCTGTACCAGCGGTGGAAAGCGCGGTGCGACGGGCTGTTCCAGCACGGCGGCCAGAGCTGCGATCGTTGGCGCTTGATAAATCATCACCGGTGGCAGAGTTCGACCAAAGCTTTTCGATATTTCATTAAATAGTTCGGCGGCCAAAAGAGAATCGCCTCCCAGATCGAAGAAATTATCTTCGACGCCGATCGATGACTGTTGCAGCAAGCGCTGCCAGATCGGATTCAGGGACTCGATGATCGTGGAAGCCGGTCTAAGCTCCACACTGCACCTCGTCGGCCGAAGTCGCGGAGATTGTTTCTGGTCTAACTGTCTGTCCCTGCGAACAGTTTGAGTTCACCAGTTCTTCGCGGGAATGTCTGTACGGACATCTTCCTGGCCTCGCGCCGATGGGCCGACAATAATCCGCGACGGAGCCGAACCACAACCCACCCGGCG
>WNFS01008013.1_pt1 | contig 10538 bp, 7 predicted proteins | sample 5400141 | NCBI WGS metagenome assembly WNFS01 (sample SAMN13153358, study PRJNA577476) | soil metagenome | isolation source: 60 cm saprolite under Madrone tree | place: USA:California | collected 2016-06-14
TCGATTTTGTTCCGCGCTCCTTCGTGCGCTCTCTTTCTTTTTCATGAACGCGATCGCGTAAATTCCAAACGCGACGTTGGCAAAAACGAGCACAGCAAATGCGATTGCGATCCGGCGGCCGAGCACGGCGCCGCGTTCTTCGAGTGTTGGTCCTGCGACGCCAAGGATCTCGCGCGAGTCGCGCATATCGGCGTGAATTTGACGAGCAATCGCCAGCTCTCGCTGCAATTGCGAATCTGACATGAGCCGCTCTTCCATTTCTGCGCGCTCACTAGGCGACAGCTTGCCTTCGAGATAGTCGAAAAGCTTGTCCGGGTTCATTTCGATTGTTGGACAAGCGTGGCGCGGCCCGCGTTTCCCCGCAATGACGAACTCACGAGGTGTCTTCTCCAGCGTTCCTAAATCGGCCGATTTGCGCTTTGCCCTCCTCCGGTAGAGTTAAACCGTCGTGGGCGGAAATGGCCAGACGAGTCTCCAGCACCGAAATTGGCGTCGCCGCCCGTTAATCGCGCTGGGGATTTTGGGCGGACTCTTTCTCATTTTCCATCGGCCACTGTTGCTAGGCCTGGGCCACCGCATCGCTCTGCACTACGCGGCGAAGGAAAACTTGAAACTCGAATTTCGGCTCGAAGGCAGCGTCTTTACCAACGTCATCATTAGAAATTTGCATGCCGTTTCCACCGGACCGGGCGATGTGGAATCGATCGATGTCGATCTTGCCCGAATCGACTACGGGTTGTTCACGTTGCTCCGACATGGGATTTCGACCGCAATCAAGAATGCGGATGTGCATTCAGCGCAGATCGTGATGAATCCGGAGAGGGCGTCGTTGCGGCCCCGCCCGCCGAATCCGAAAAAGAAAATCGAGTTGCCCGACATTTTTCCGGAACGTGTCCACATTTCCGACGCCACCATCATTGTGCGCAATCGTCCGCACGATTTTGTCGCCGAACACATCGCCGTCGATCTGGACCCGCGTCATGCCGGCGAGATCAAAGTCGAGAAGTTGCAACTCGTCGGCGGCCAAACCTGGCTGGAATTGTCTGCACCCGCGATCTACACGAATCGAAACCTGATCGTGCGCGACGTCGTTCTGGCGGACAATGAGCGATTTCGTTCAGTTAATTTCGACGCGTCGCAAATCGCCGCGCGAAAATTGGCGATCAATTTCGATTACGCCGTCGCAGACGGAAATATTTCCGGCTCGATCCTGCTGCACGAGGCGCAAACTTCGCTCGACACCAACGTTCGCATTCGCGGCGTCAACGTTCCGCTCGATGCGGTCAACAAGTTCGTGGCCTTGCCCGAGGGTTGGATGAGCGGTCAGATGGAAAAGTTAGATGTCGATCTTAGCGGCCTGCTCAGTTCGCCGGCGACTTGGAACGGAAGTGTCGCCGCTGACCTCACTGATTTTCATCAAGAGCAAACGGCGTTCGATCACGGAGTATTTCAAGTTATGGCGAAAAGCGGCATCGCGACGTTGCAGTCGGCTGACATCACCCGGGACAAAAATGAATTCCATTTGCGCGGATCGACCGAACTTCCGCGCGATATTCACGATCTCGGACGGGCGCCAGCAATTCGATTGTGAATGGCGATCTCGCAATCACTTCACCATCAATCGAATTTCAAGATGGTCGCTGCGAGAACCTGAATGCCGCGATCAAACTATCGAAGACAATACCGCCCTCCGCGGCGGGTAAACCTTGGTTTAGCGATCTTGTCTCACAGGCGACTGTCGCAATTTCGAAGGTGCGGTTTCGCGATTACCTCGCCGATTCCGTGGAAGGATCGCTCCAGGCTAGAAACGATCTCGTTACGTTCGATCGTTTGATCGTCAAGCGGAAAGAAAACGAATTCGCAGTGAGCGGCGAATATCGGTTGCCGAAAGAGTTGCGCGATGTCGCCGAGCAACCGGCCAAGATCGACATCTCGTTCAATGCCGCGCAATTGGCGGATTGTTGGGTGCCGGAGTCGCCGGACAAAATCACGGGACCGTTCCAGGCCATCGGTCAGATCGAGTGGAAAAAGGGAGTCGCGAACGGCCAGGTGTCGATCTTCGGCGCGAACCTTCGAATGCGCGATCTCGTTTTCACTCAACTCACTTCGCAGTGCCTCGTTTGGAACAACGTCGTTTATCTGAACGATGTCAGCGCCAATCTGACTGGGAACGATTTCATCAGCGGGAACGCGATTTACGATCTCCGCGGGCGGCATCGTTATAGCGGAAAATTTCGCGCGAACGTTTCGGATTTGTCGAAACTGCAGCCGTTGCTGCGAACCTTTGGAAATCGAAACGAACTGGCTGGCTCGCTCGTCGTAGAGTGGGAAGGCGACGGCGAAGCGGCCAAGATTAAAACCGGGAAATTAAGACTGGCATTGGACAACGGCCGCTACGGCAGTGCGCGCTCGTTGCAGGCAACCGCCGATGCAACTTACTCGCCGGACGGCTTGGATGTTCCGACAATTTTTCTCCGCAGTGAAAAAATGTTTCTCCGCAGTGAAAAAATGGATTTCCAAGCGATCGCTCAGGCCAAAGGCGACACGCTCGAGATCAGCAAAATCGAGCTCGATCAAGGCCAGGCGAAGTACGCCGGCGGTTACGTCTCGATTCCTTTCGTCTGGAAAAATCTGGGGACCGACGCGGCCGTGCTTCCGCCGAATGGAAAAGTCGCGGCGGTATTTCAATCTGAAAATCTCGACATCAAGAAACTTTTTCAGGACGTCGGGCTCAAACCGGCCGCATCGGGTTTGTTGAATGTGAAATTGGACGCGAGCGGAACGCTCGCCGACTTGAACGCGCGGCTGGACGTGCAGATGCGCAATCTGCGCGCGGAGAATTTGCCCAAGTTCGAGCCGGCGAGTTTCGATTTAATTGCGCAAGCGCAGGGCAAGCAGCTGACGATTTCCGGCAAATTGCAGCAGGCGAAAATTCAACCGCTCGAGCTGACTGCTAATTTTCCGTTCGATGTTCCAAAGATCGTGCATGAAAAAAAAATGGCCGACGAAACGCCGGTGACCGCGAAGATGCGTTTGGCGCGCAGCTCGGTGAATTTCATGCGGCAATTTATTCCGGGCGTCGAGGAATTGGACGGCGACGCTGCGCTTGATGTCGATGTTCGCGGAACAATCGCGCGTCCGGTTTTCAGCGGGAGCGGCGACATGACCGTCAACGTCGCGCGCATGACCGACCCAACGCTGCCGGCGGTCCAAAATTTCAAGGCACGCTTGAATTTTGCGCGGGATGCACTCACGATCGAGCAATTTGGAGGCGAACTTTCCGGCGGACATTTCAAGGTCACCGGCGGCGTAACATTTCCGACATTGACAACGCCGAACCTGGATTTTCAGCTGAAAGCGGACAGCGCATTGGTCGCGCGCAACGACACGCTCACGGCGCGCGCGGACGCCGATATCAAAATCGCCGGGCCATTTAATAGCGCTAACGTTACCGGCACGATCGCGATGACGAACAGTCAGTTCTTGAAAAATCTCGATCTCATCCCAATCGGCTTGCCTGGACGTCCCGCACCGCAGCCGCCGGCATCGCGTCCGAACTTTTCCATTCCCCAGCCGCCGTTTCGCGATTGGAAATTCGACGTAGCGATCAAGACCAAGGATCCGTTTCTGATTCGCGGTAATCTCGCCAACGGCGGCGCGATCAGCGATCTGCATTTGACCGGCAGCGGATTGCATCCCGGTCTGGAAGGGTGGATTCGATTGGACAAGGTGGATGCAACGCTTCCGTTCAGCCGGCTCGAAATTTCGTCCGGCTTTCTTTATTTCGATCCGACCGACCCGTTGAATCCGAAGATCGACATACACGGCCGGTCAGTGATCCGCGACTACACAATCAACGTTTACATTTATGGAAGAACGCTTGCGCCCGAGGCCATTTTCACGAGTGAGCCGCCGTTGCCCCAGGAGGAAATTATTTCTCTGCTTGCTACCGGCACGACCCGGGAGGAATTAACCGGAAATAATAACGTCCTCGCTGGACGCGCCGCCATGTTGCTCGTGCAGCAGCTCTACCGAAAAATTTTTAAGAAAGGACAAGGAACCCAGAGTAGTTCGGTCTTCGACCGTTTGGATTTGGATGTCGGCACGGTCGATCCCCGCACCGGGCAACAACAAGCGATCGCGCGCTTCAAGATCAACGACCAGTTTGTCTTACTCGGCGATCTCGGCGTCGGCGGCGATTACCGCGGTATGGTAAAGTATCTGATTCGTTTTAAGTGATGCGCCGTTACCGCTTCTTTTTCCTGTGCAACTTGGCGGCCGCCCTCGAGCTGGCGGCGCAGACAGCGGTCGACGTTCCCAGGGCCGAGGAAAAACAAAAGCAGGAACAAGCCGTTGCCAAAGAGCAGGAGAAACACGCGCAGGCCACGACCACCGTCGAATTTAGCGGTGAGCAGGCGTTCAAAGAAAAAGATTTACGTTCGGCGGTAAAAGAACAGTTGGCGACCGTCGATCGCTACGGACTGACTCCGGCCCGAGCGGACGATTTGGCGTTTTTCGTCGAAGTTTTTTATCGCAAGCACGGGTACACGAAAGCGAGCGTTCATTATAAGATCGAGAGTCGCGACCGGTTGCGGCTTGAGATCAATGAAGGGCCCTTAATGGATCTTGGCACGATCACTTTTGAGGGAAATTCCGCTGAGCCCACGCAGAAGCTGTTCGAATTTGCGGTCGGCCCAACCCGACAACGCTATTCAAAGCTGCAGCGGCGTCTTCCATTCGTCGCGTCCGATATTCAGGAAGGCGCGGAGTTGGTGCACCGCTTGTATGTCGCGGAAGGTTTCCTCGACGCCGTTGTCGATCAACCGCGCTACACGTTTCACGATGAAGCAAACCGGGTCGACGTGACAATTCCGATCCATGAAGGGCGTCAATACTTCTTCGGCAACGTTTCGTTCCACGGTCAGACGATTTACGGCGCGGACGCTCTCCGGGGGCAGATCGAAGATTTATTAAAACAACCTTTTACCGACGCGCGCGTTGCCGACATCCCGCGTCGTCTTCAGGCCTATTTCAAAACGCGTGGTTACTATGAAGTGAAGGTCGAGGCGACCGCGGAGCCGGAGTCCGCAGTAAGCGGTCGCATCCCGGTAGATGTCGCGATTTCGCCCGGTCAACTTTATCACTTCAGTGGCGAAGTTTTTGTGAATGGCCTGACACGATTGCGTCCGAGTTTCGTCCAGAAGCGTTTCAGTTCCCTTGCTGGAAAAACTTACAGCCCGGAAGTTTTGGACGAGCGGTTCCGCGCCTTGATGCGGACCGGTTTGTTCAATGTGCTCAAGATTGAGCCGACGCCGATCGCCGACGAAGATTCACTTCTGTTAAACATTTCTGCCGAAGAAGCGAAGAGCAAGGAATTCGGTCTGTCGGTTGGTTACGGGACGTTCGAGGGCGGAATCATCGGTGCACAATTCCGCGAGCGCGATCTGTTTGGCTACGGTCGGCCGTTGACCATGTCGGTGGAAGTTTCTCAACGCAGCTACAAAGGCGAAATCCTTTATGAAGATCCGTTCTTATTCGATACTGACTTCAGTTTCAAGAATCGACTGGCTGCGTTCACTTTCGCTTATGACGGCTATTCGAAGTTCGAAATAGGCGACCGAGTCGAGCTGAGCCGCAAGATCACAAAACAATACGAAGCGGGTCTGGTCTTTGCCGCTCGTCATGTCGACGTCACCCAAACTTCGATCGCCGACCGGTTTCTCGGCCGCAAGTCCTATCTCGTAGATTCCCTCGGTTTCAGTCAAATGCTTGATTTGCGTGAAAGCCCGCTGGTCGCACCGCGCGGTTTGCTGATCAGCAACACGCTCGATGTCGCTTCAACCGCCTTCGGCAGCGACATCCAACTCATCCGCGGCACCGGCCGGATCGCGTATTTTTTGCCGTTCGGTCCGAAGTCTCTCACACCGGGAGTTGTCGAGGATCAAACGCTGCCGCCATGGCAACGATGGTTTCAGCAATCATCGCTCGCTTTCGGCGCGCGCGCGGGGATAGTTCATTCGCTGAACCATTCGGGTCCGGACGAACCAACCACGTTGCCGATCGACGAGCGCTTTTTTAATGGCGGCGCGACCACGGTGCGAAGTTTTGGCGAACGCGATCTCGGGCCGCATGATCCGAAGGGAAATCCGATTGGCGGCGAATTCTACACCGTCTTCAATGTCGAGCACACGTTTCCGCTTTACGGCGAGCTGGAGGGCGCACTCTTCTTTGACGCCGGTGATCTTCTTCCCACTTCCGAAGAGCCGGGTGTGGACGACATGCGTTACGCGCTCGGTGGCGGCTTGCGTTATAAATTACCGATCGGTCCGATCCGGCTCGATTATGGATGGAATCCAGACCGCGCGCCGGGTGAAGATTTTGGTGCGTTTCACCTCAGTTTCGGTTTCGCGTTCTGAGGAGTGAAAGATCGACAAGAACCTGGCGACCTCCAGGAACTCGGCGATGTTCCGATCGCGGAATTTCGTAAGCAACTGCACGAGCTGGCGGATTGGATTGCGGATTATCGCGAAAAGATTGGCGAACGCCCGATTTCTCGCAATGTGCAACCGGGAGAAATTCTTTCTCAATTGGACCGCGATGCCCCGCAGATTGGTACGCCGTTCGAAAAAATTTTCACTGACATTAACCGCGTAATTGTTCCGGGCATTGCTCATTGGGCGCATCCGCAATTTATGAGTTACTTCGGCTGCACTACGACCAATCCCGGCATTTTGGCGGAGATCATCACCGGCGCGCTCAACGTCAACGCGATGACGTGGCGAACTGCGCCGGCCGCGACCGAGCTCGAAACGCTCGTGCTCGATTGGCTGCGACAATGGCTGCAATTGCCTAACGAATTCACGGGCGTTGTTTACGACACTGCATCGATCTCCACCATGCACGCGCTGGCCACGGCGCGGGAACAGATCGCACCGAACACGCGCAAGCTCGGATTGAGTGGTCGCGATTTGCCGCGATTTCGAATCTACACTTCCGATCAGGCGCACAGCTCGATCGAGAAGGGCGCGATCGCCCTTGGCATTGGTGAAGACAATGTGCAACGCGTTCCAAGCGACGCCGAATTTCGTCTGGAGGTGGCGGCGTTGCGCGCAATGGTTGAAAGAGACGTCGCCGAGAAATTTAAACCGCTCGCGGTGGTCGCGACCGTGGGCACAACATCGACCGCGAACGTCGATCCGGTTCCCGAGATCGCAAAGATTTGCCGCGAACACAAAATGTGGTTGCACATCGACGGCGCTTACGGCGCGGGACTCGCGCTCTTGCCGGAATGCAAATCCATCACCGCCGGCTGGAACGAAGCGGATTCGATAGTCGTCAACCCGCACAAGATGCTCTTTGTCCCGCTTGATTTCAGCGCTCTCTACATGCGCGACATCGGGCGTTTGCGCCGGCTTTTCACTCTCGCGCCCGAATATGTGCATCTGCGCGATCCCGATAATACGGAAATTAATTACATGGACTACGGCGTCCAACTTGGTCGCCGATTCCGGGCGCTCAAAGCGTGGGTCGTCTGGCGTGCGTTTGGTCGCGAAGGAATTGCTGCGCGCATCCGTGATCATCTCCGACTGGCGAATCTCCTGGTGGACTGGGTTAAGGCCGACAAGCGCTTCGAGTTGGCGGCGCCGGTTGTCATGCCGGTGGTCTGTTTTCGCTTTGTCGCCGCTAACAAAGATAAGATCGACATCCTGAACAGCGAAATCGTGGAGCGAATCAATGCTTCGGGCCGCGGCTACATCACGCAGACAAAATTGCGCGGACGCACCGTCATGCGAATCGGCCTGGGAAACATTCTTACGACCGAGCAACATCTGCGGAATGTCTGGCAGCTCATTCAGCGCACGGCGGGCGAGATTGCAAGCCGCGCCGCCCGGCCGGAATCGCCATCAAAATAATAAGGCTTGGAGCTGCATTTTGTTTGCGGCGGCGCGTTGTCCGCAAATGGCGCTGGTGAAAAAATGCGAATACACCTCGCGGATGGCCTCGATCGGTGGCGTGATTTCGACGCGTTGGAAACCAGCGCGGGTCAATGCGCGGCGCCACTGATCGGCGGTCAGGAAACCCGGATTGGGTCGAATCTCGGGATCCGTATTCACGTCGGTAAAGCTATCTAAGATTCGAAAGATCAGCTCAGGGTAAATTGGCTGGTTGAGATACGGGCGCACGCATTCGCCAATCACCAACCAGCCATCGGTCGCCAGCGCGTCACGCGCTTGATTCAAGCTGAATAGCAAGTCTTTAGCGACGTGCAGCACGTTAACACCATATACGAGATCGAATTCGCCGGGGGGGACGCTTTGAGTGTCCCATCGCAAATTAATGTCAAGCGCACCCCATTCCAGCGGCAGATCGTGATAGCGACTTGATAATTCACGCTGAGCGCGCCGCCGAAAAAAGGCGTTTGGTTCTGTGATCACGTACCGTTCTATGCGCGGGAGAAGCGCTCTCTCATCAAACAACCGCAATAAGATTTCAGCAGCGCTGCCGGCGCCGGCGCCGAGTTCTAAAATTCGCACCTTCGGTCGAGGGGGCAGGCGTTCGGCAGCGAGGATCGCACTCACCCAGTTATTCACCGCGTAAGTTGCGTTATCATTGTGAAAATAATTCAGCCACAGCGGTATCGCTTGCGGTTCGAAGAGACCTTGTTCCCCCCTCTGCTCGCCGCGCGCGACCCCCGGATACAGGCTCGCCGCCTGATCTAATAAATCCAAAGTCGGCGCATTGGCGCGATCGATATCAAGTCCGATTGCCCGCAGGCGCGCAAGCTCAGGTCGCCACGGCGGATGCCGCCGACGATACGTGCGCGTGTCATGATCGGTTCGCATCTCGATGCAACCGGTCTCGATCAGGCGCTCCAAAAGCCAACCCAAAGCGGAACTGAAACGTGGTTGAAAAGAAAGCAACTGACAAAGCTCGGACGCCGAGCGCCACTCGCCGAGTTGATCGATGACTTTTAATCGGTCGAGCAACTCGATCGTCAGGTCGACGCTGTAACGCTCCATTAGTTCGACGCTCTGGTAGAGGCGTTCGCTGAACAGCTCCGGCCGGTAATCTTTAAGCCAATGCGCGAGGCGCGGATCGCGCGATTGAGGGTTAAAGGCGGGTGGTTCGAATGATGCCGTGTTTGCCATGTCAGGTTGCGCCGCAACTGATCTGAAGGCGCCCCTCAACTATCATGCGGTCTTGGACGCGGCAGTGGAAATCGACATCGGTCCCTGCATCCTTCGCCATCACAAGAGAAATAGTAAAAGACTGCTCAGGCTTTAAGGGCAGAAGAAATTTGACTGCAGGTATACCGGTGAGCTGACAATCTTTGCGCCATTCGGTCAAGGCGGCGGCGACTTCGTCGAGGATTACTACGCCCGGCACGATGGGCTCGCCGAGGAAATGCCCGGCCAGGCTGGGATGATCGGCGCGAATCGCGCGGCAAAGTTCAAAGTTCATTTGGCCGCTCGATTCCCATCACAATCGTTTTTTGAAGCCGTCACGTGCGCAGCATGATGGTAATGCGTCCATCTGCCAAAAGAACGTCGCCGGCTGAAACACGGCATTCATAAATGGTATCGCCGCTGTCTCCGAACAAGCGTTGCGCGCGAACCTCGAGCGGCGAAGCGATATCATCCAGCCGCTTCACCTGCAAGTGCGCATCCCGCAGCGCGGCCAGATAACACGGCGGCGCGACTGCGCCCGCTGACCGCGCTCGCAATCCGCCGTGCACCGCGGCTGCTTGCGCACTGTATTCGAGTGCATGTAATGCGGAGAGTTGTCCATCGCGACGCAGTGGATTGGTCGGATCGCGATGCGTTTCACTCCTGCACACAATCGATTCGTCATCCCACTTCAGCACGCTATCCAACAGACACATCAGACCGGCGTGCGGGATGAGCGTGCGGATTTCCGCTTTCTCGATGGACATGTTGTGTGAGCGGGTTCTTACAATCTTTCAAGCCCTCTGGGCCGCTGTTAATCCCAAAACGGATAAAAGTTGAACCAGTTATAAGGCGCAAACCGCGTGTAATATTCCAGGCGATCGACGTAGCGCTGCATCCAATGCTGGATCTCCTCTGCGCGCCGGTCGGGATTCAAAATTACTTCCTCAGCCAATCGCTCGAAGTAAATTTCGTAGTGGTTGCCGCCGCGGTAAACGCCGAAAAACAGGATGACGGGGCAATGCATGATAGCTGGGAGCAGGATCGGACCGGCCGGGAATGTGGCCGGCGCACCCAAGAAGTTGCATTGCGTGGTCTTGCCATCGCTTGAGACCCGATCGCCTAACATGCCAATTAAAAAACCCGCGTCCAGGCTCTCTTTAACTCTAAGCAAGAAGTCCGGTGAGTCTGAAACGATCACGGTGTCGGCGATCACCGGATTCAGCGCATCAAGAAAGCGGGTGATGTTTGGATTATGAATCACGTCCATTATCACCCTGAGCGGAAAATCCTGCTGCGTCACGCCCAGGGCGCGCAACACCTCGAAACTACCCAGATGAGAACCCAGCAGAATGCAACCCTTTCCGGTTT
>WNFS01005821.1_pt1 | contig 10535 bp, 7 predicted proteins | sample 5400141 | NCBI WGS metagenome assembly WNFS01 (sample SAMN13153358, study PRJNA577476) | soil metagenome | isolation source: 60 cm saprolite under Madrone tree | place: USA:California | collected 2016-06-14
GCGCAGTAAAGACTTGCAGGCAGACAAAACTGGACAACAGGGCGATGAAGGGCAACCGAACAAGACCAGATGGGATACCCTATCGGCTGTATACGAGCACTCTAAAGTTGCCCGGCTTCGGTGTTGGCTGTGGATGAGGTTGCTTTTGCGTCGCAGCGGCCGGCGCATTGAAATCCGAAGTCGAGAGGAAAACGTTGTGAGTCCTTGGATCAACCTGCAACGTTTTCGCGCCATATTCCGTCTTAACGGCTTCAATCTCGCTGAGCTTGTCCGGTGAATCTTCATGGTAAATGTGGAGAATGCCTTCCTTCGTCGATACGAACAACAGCCCGGTCGCAGGATCGAAGTCGTTGGCATCCACGCCCGCGGAAATAGGATAGGACTGCAGGACTTTTCCTGTGTCGGCGTCCATCATGGCTATGAATTGTGCACCACGTCCACCCGAAAACAGGCGGCGATTTTTTTTGTCCATCGTCAGGGAGACGGGATGCCCCTCAGGTTTGGTCGGCCAACGCGCCGTGACTTTGTTGGTGCGTGCGTCAATTGCTACAACTTCGTTATTGTCCGAATTATTGTCGAAGACCATGCCCTTGCCATCAACGGCTGGGAACTCGACTGCCCCACCAAGATCGATGTTCGTAATCACAGCTTGCTTGACCGGATCGATGACGGTGGTATTGTGACTGTCGCCGTTGAAAGTAAAGATGTGTTTAGTCACCGGTTCGTAGATGATCGCATCCGTATCCGGCTGGTCGGTCGAGACCTTCCCGGTGACTTTTAACGTCTTCAAATCAAAAATAACGACCTGCTGAGGCTTGGCACCCGGTTTGGAATCCCCGTCCGTGACGAATCCCTTGCCAAGCTCCTGCACTATGGCGATGCCGTGCGAGCGCGTCATACCTTCGACCTTGCCCACCACAGAGTAATCGTCGGCATTGAGAACAACCACCTCAGTTCCGTGCGAAACGTAAACACGGCGCGCTGCATCGTCGACGGCAATGTAGTCATAATATTCGCCGCCACCCGGAGCTGGCGGTAGAGAAATCGTCTTGATCAGGTGGTATCCAGAGGCCCCAGGTTTCGGCTGTGCATAAAGGGACGGCAGCAAACTGGTACTAAGTGATGCGAGAAATAAACCCCTTGCAAGGCAACCAAAATTCAAACGCTTCATGTAAAAACCCTCCTTTAGATTTGGTCTGTGGTGTAAATTAGAAACGCGAAAGATCTCTAGCAATGTGAACGGCACTCAAATGTACGGAGCCGATGGTGATGCAATCTGGGTTTCGTCACGTCGTTCATCCCCTCACGGAATTTCTTCGAAAACCATCATATGGGCTTCTTCAGTTATCCAGTCTTTGATCCCATACTTGGTTGTGGGAATGAGCTGAACGAGGTGTTTAGGAACCGCCGCATAATATCGTTTCATTTCCTGGATCCAAATCCCGGACTTGGCGATTGCCCCGGTTGGCACTTTTCCGAGTAAGCTGAAATGGTCCGGGTCATCCTCGTGAAACACCGCCAGGGTGCCAGTGCTTCCTGAAAAGTAGATCCGTTTGGAAGGTGCATCGTAAAAAATCTCGTCGCCACCGCCCGGCGCGTCCAGCGTTTGAACCACTTTTCCGTCATCCGTATTCATGATGACCAACTTACCTGGATCGACGTTATGCCCGCCTCCCAACCGGCTACCCATAAACAAGCGGTGATGGGCCGCATCGAGCCCCGCGACATGAGGCTGCGGGCCCCCGGCGGTCGACCAGACCGCAACAATCTCGCGCTTCGCCGTATCCACCACTTTTACGACGCTCTCACCATTCACAATGTCTCCCATTCCGGCGTAGAGCCGGTTTGCCGCTGGGTCCAACGCGATGGCGGCAGGTTCCTGGCCATCCATTCTGATGCTACCCACCAGCTTGCCTGCTTTGGTGTCGATAATCTCGATCGAGCCCTCTTTCATGCCTTCCACCCTAGTCCTGACCGCCACATAGTAAATTCCTTTGGCGGCGTCAAAGGCTCCGTTATCCGGGTCTCTACCCGGCGCATTCTTTCCGCCCGTCAGCTCTATGGTCTTGGTGACCTCAAATGTAGTTCCGTCCAGAGCAACAACCGTGTTGTCGCCGAGATCCACCCATAGCTCATTCGTGTTTGTGTCGAAGAATGGTTTGCGAGGATTTCCACTAACCTTCGTCTCGTGGATCACCTTGCCAGCTTTCATATCGATGACCACAACCTCTTGGTTGTTCTCCGCAGAGAGAAATAGATGCTGGCCTTTCAAGTCATAGCTCAGATGATCCATATAGCCTTCGGTCGGAATCGGGATGGTGTCGACCAGTCTCAAAAGGCCTGACATACGTTCCATGGGAGCCTGACGATTCACATACTCCTTCGATTGTTGCTGGGCGGAAGCGTTCGACATCAAGATTACGAACAGAGTGAACATGACCGCAGCGTAGATGTTCATTTTTCTCTTCAATAATTGCATTTACCATTCTCCTTAGTTTCAAATGCCACGAGCGTGATGGGACCTTCTTCGTTCGCTGGCTTGCGGCATCGAACGATTGGACATGCAAATCTACGGCCGTCCAACACCGAAGATCGCGCTAGCCGAACAATTCGCATCACGTGGAAGACCGACATGTGTGATTACCACTTCGAATCACATCCACGCCCCTGTGGTGCGAAGGGAACGGATCACTCCTACCGTCAAACCCGACTGTGCGGCGAAGATCCGTGACATATTGGGCTCTCCAACATAAATCTGCCATTAATTACTCTCGGAGATTCAATCCGCGGCACGAACATTTCGAGCATACAAAATTATTGAGAGGAGAAGTTTTTCCTAAAGATTTATTAAGCAAAACTTAAGCATCTATTGACTGAAGAAATGCCTATAATCCGAGTTCTTGCCGAAGCTCCTTATTGAAATGGTGCGAGGGGTAATGAGTACGGCAAAGCTGCTGGAGTTCTGTGGAATGCGGTCCCGAATTCGCACGGTTGACAACAGGGGTTCTCGGGAGCATCTGTGTACTGATGTTCCAGAATGTGCATTTCTAGCATTTGTGGAGGCGAGTCGCTGAAAGTGGGTAATGTATCGTCGACGTTTTAGGGGTCCGAGTGAAGGGAAATGCGTCTTAGAAAATTGTCGGCAACCACTACGGTGCTCGCTCTGCTCTGCCTGATGTATGGGATCACCTACATCGACCGGGTGAACGTAAGCACGGCAGCTTCTGCATTTCAACGTGATCTGCATCTCAACAACACACAGGTGGGCCTGGTCTTCTCGGCATTCGCTTATCCATATCTGATCTTCCAGATCATCGGAGGATGGGTGAGCGACCGCTTCGGCGCGCGGAGGACGCTAACCGTCTCGGCGATCATTTGGGCGCTCTCCACGCTATTGACTGGCCTGGTTAGCGGCCTGGGAACCCTGCTGTTCGCCAGGGTCATGCTTGGCTTTGGGGAGGGAGCAACCTTTCCAACGGCCACCCGAGCGCTTTCTGACTGGACCGCAAAAGGGAGTCGGGGTTTTGCTCAGGGAATCACGCATTCGAGTGCGCGACTAGGGAATGCGATAACACCTCCTCTAGTCGTGTGGTTGATGACGATGTTTACGTGGAGGGGATCTTTTTTCATCCTGGGAGTCGTAAGCTTTGCGTGGGCGGTGGCCTGGATAGCCTACTTTCGAGATGATCCACGCAATCACCCCCATATCACCCCCAGAGAACTTGAAGACCTGCCCAGCTATGGTGATCGAATAAAAGCGGAGAAGGTGCCAGTGCCTTGGCTCTCTTTGTCACGCCGCATGTTTCCGGTGACGTTGGTGTATTTTTGCTATGCGTGGACTCTTTGGCTGTATCTTGCATGGATTCCGTCCTTCTTTTTTCACAGCTATGGGCAGGATCTGAAGAATTCAGCTTTATTCTCTGCAGGGGTCTTCTTTGGGGGCGTAGTGGGCGACGCGGTGGGCGGCGCGGTGAGCGACCGAATTTTGAGAAAAACGGGTGACCCGAACAAAGCCCGTCGTAATCTCGTGGTCGGCTGTTTCATTTGTTCGCTACTTTCGATGATCCCCGTTTTGTTCATTCACAATGTGAATTGGGCAGCGATCTTTCTGAGTCTGGGCTTTTTCTGGTCCGAGTTCACGGTAGGTGCCATGTGGGCTATCCCCATGGACATTGCACCTCGATTTTCCGGGTCGGCAAGCGGTTTGATGAATTCAGGGTCGGCTTTGGCCGCCATTCTTTCGCCTTTGATTTTTGGGTATGTAATCGATCGGACCGGTAACTGGGAGCTGCCCTTTCTGGGAAGCATCGGACTACTTGTTTTAGGATCAATCGCGGCGTTTTGGATGAAGCCGGGAGAAAAACTTGCGATTGACCAATTGGCAGAAACGCCGGCTGTGGGTGTGGTTGCTTAGCGTTAGAAGCTAAAATCTGTTTACCGGAATTCTCTGTGGAAAGCGAATTACTGAAACCTTGCAATCACTGGTCCCACTGCCGCTGAGTTCGCATGCCAAGCCGGTCGATTCGTTTTCCGAAGCTGCTGAACTGGAAAGGGAATTGAAGAGTACGGTGCGCGGCGAAGTGCGCTTCGACAAGGGAAGTCGTGCATTGTATGCCACCGATGGTTCGAACTACCGCCAGATTCCGATTGGTCTGGTGATCCCGCGCGATGCTAATGACGTGGTCAGTGCTGTGGCGGCATGCAGAAAATACGGTGCTCCGGTACTACCGCGTGGAGCGGGCACCAGCTTGGCGGGGCAGTGCTGTAACGTTGCGGTGGTGTTGGATTTTACGAAGTACATGAATCGAGTGCTCGAGATCGATGCACTTAACAGAGTTGCAAGTGTCCAGCCGGGAATCGTTCTGGATGTTCTCCAGAGCCAGGTTTTGAAACATGGACTGATGTTTGCGCCCGACCCTTCAACGCACAGCCGCTGCACAATCGGCGGGATGATCGGTAACAATTCCTGTGGCACCCACTCTTTGCTAGGCGGCAAGACGGTCGACAATGTCGAAGAGCTGCGAATTCTTCTTTACGACGGGACTCAACTCACGGTCGGAGCAACGTCGGATGAGGAGTTCGACCGTATCATTCAGAAAGGCGGTCGAGCTGGCGAAATTTACGCCAACTTACGCAAAATTCGCGATCAATACGGCGACCTGGTGCGGGCGCGTTTCCCGAAAATTCCGAGACGAGTTTCGGGATACAACCTCGATGAGCTCTTGCCGGAAAGCGGTTTCCATACGGCGCGTGCCTTGGTGGGGACAGAAGGCACCTGCGCGATTGTCCTCGAAGCGAAACTCAAGCTAATCCCCAGGCCTCCATTCAGGAGCCTGGTCGCACTCGGATACACTGATGCGTTTCACGCAGCGGATCACGTTCCAGAGATCTTGCCATTTCATCCGATCGGGCTGGAAGGTTTTGAAGGAAGTATCGTCGACGGTCTGCGGAAAAAAGGAGCGTCAAATCTTGAACTCCTGCCGGAAGGGCGTGGATTTTTACTTGTAGAATTCGGCGCCAACGATGCGAACGAATCAAAAACTTTGGCACTTCAACTGATCGATCGCTTGGGGCAATCGCCCGATCCGCCCACCTCGCGACTGTACACGGAGAACGAAGCGCATGCGGTCTGGCAAATACGCGAATCCGGTCCACGAGCAGCTGCGTTTGCACCTGGAGCACCGGCTGAATGGGAAGGCTGGGACGACGCAGCAGTGGCGCCCGAGAAGCTCGGCGCTTATCTCCGCGAGATTCGAAAGCTAATGGATGAATACGGCTACCACGGAGCATTTTACGGGCACTTCGGTCATGGCTGTATCCACATGCGTGTGAGCTTTGATCTCCAGAGCGAAGGCGGTATTCGGAAGTACGCCGAATTTGTTGAACGAGCTGCCGATCTGGTGGTCAGCTTTGGCGGATCACTATCGGGCGAGCACGGAGACGGGCAATCGCGCGGAGCGTTACTTCCGAAAATGTTCGGGCCTGAACTGATCCGGGCTTTTCAAGAATTCAAACTGACCTGGGACCCAACCAACAAGTTGAACCCGCATAAGATTGTTGATCCGTATCTTCCCACAGAGAATCTACGGCTCGGGGCTGACTACAAACCGCTTGAGCCAGAAACTCACTTCAAATTTCTCGAGGACGAGGGTTCCTTCGCGAAAGCCGCTTTGCGATGTATCGGACTCGGAGCATGCCGGAAGCAAGCCGGTGGCTCGATGTGCCCGAGTTACATGGTCACGCTTGAGGAGGAGCACAGCACGCGGGGGCGTGCGCACATGCTCTTTGAGATGCTTCAGGGCGAAGTAGTCGGAAATGGTTGGCGCAGCGAGCCAGTGAAGAGAGCGCTCGACTTGTGTCTTTCTTGCAAGGCGTGCAAATCCGAATGTCCAGCAAATGTCGACATCGCGACCTACAAAGCAGAGTTTCTGTCCCACTACTACGAGGACAGGATACGGCCATTACATGCGTACGCGTTTGGAATGATCGACCGCTGGGCAAGGTTCGCTTCCATTGCGCCAAATCTCGCGAACTTTCTCGGCACGGCCCCGGGGTTTAGCAATTTGTTACGCAATGCCTTGCAATTGGCCCCTGAGCGGCATTTGCCTCGATTCGCTTCCAGCAGCTTTCGAAAATGGGCCAGCAAAGAGAGAATTCCTGTTTGCGGCTCGGAAGGGGGGAACCGGGCAGGTTCGTCCAAGAACGCAGGCCGTGAGGTAATTTTGTGGGTGGACACCTTTAATAACTATTTCCACCCGGAGACGAGTCGCGCCGCGATCGATGTTTTACGCCACGCTGGCTACAGTGTCAAAATTCCGCGAAATCATCTCTGTTGCGGGCGGCCCCTCTACGATTTTGGCATGCTCGATAAGGCCAAGAGCTATCTGCAGAAAATCATGCGGTCGCTGGGCTGCGAGATTGACGCTGGATTACCCATCGTAGTGTTGGAACCGAGCTGTGCCTCGGTCTTTCGAGACGAACTGCAGAACTTGTTCCCTGGGGAAGAACGCGCTGTCCGACTGGGACGCCAGACCTTTCTGCTCAGCGAATTCCTTGAACGCCAAACGCCCGGATATCAGCCGCCGCCTATCTCTGGCAAAGTCCTGCTCCATGGTCACTGCCATCATAAGGCACTCATGAAGATGAATGATGAAGAATCGTTACTGCGAAAGACGGGATGTGAACTGCAGTCGCTGGATTCGGGCTGTTGCGGGATGGCTGGACCTTTCGGATTCGAGAGGGACAAGTTCGTCGTATCCCAGGCAGTGGGCGAGCGCGTACTCTTCCCGGCTGTGCGGAGCGCCCGGCAGGACACACTGATTGTGTCGGATGGTTTTAGTTGCCGCGAGCAGATCTTTCAGTCCACAGGACGAAAGGCGGTTCATCTGGCGCAAGCCATGCAGATCGGCCTGCATCGCGAACTCACCAGGAACAGATAACTAATGTAGTTTGTTTCAGTTTGTTTGCAAGAAAACTTACAGGAGTACACTACAACCAGCGCATACCAAGTCTAATGTGCGAGGGATACTAGGACTCGAAAAGGAGGCGGCGGGGTTGGCTGGGATATGTAGCGAGTCTGTTTTCTTCCGAAACCGGGCCGTTTTCAGACGTCCCATAACAGATTTCGGTACTCCATGGCTCTGCCGGAACCAAACTTGATTCATTCTGGTCGGCATTTTCTCCAAATTCCGGGTCCCACGAATGTTCCGGACCGCGTGTTGCGAGCAATGAATCGCCCCGTCATTGACCATCGCGGAACGGAATTTGCAAAGTTAGCGGGCGACGTCCTGGAAAGCTTACGCACACTTTTCCAGACCAGCGGTCCGGTGGTCATGTATCCCGCTTCCGGTACGGGCGCCTGGGAAGCCGCCATAGTAAACACGCTTTCTCCCGGCGATCGTGTATTGATGTTCGAGACCGGCCACTTCTCGCAACTCTGGCGCCAGCTCGCGGAGAAATTTGGCATCAAGGTTGAGTACGTGCCAGGCACCTGGCGTAGAGGAGCTGATCCCGCGGAAATAGAAGCGCGACTGGGTTCCGACCCGCAACATACATTCAAGGCAGTTATGGTGGTCCACAATGAAACCTCCACGGGGGTCACGAGCCGCATCTCTGAAATTCGGCGTGCTATGAATCTTGTTGGTCATCCGGCCTTGTTGATCGTAGATACGATTTCTTCCTTAGCTTGTGTGGACTATCGCCACGAGCAATGGGAAGTTGACGTCACCGTGGCTGGTTCGCAGAAGGGCCTTATGCTTCCCCCGGGCCTCAGTTTCAACGCTATTTCGGAAAAAGCGCTTTCCGCCAGTAAAGCAGCAAAGCTGTCCCGATCTTATTGGGACTGGAAAGAGATGCTGGCTCCCAATCGCACAGGCTTTTTTCCGTTTACACCAGCCACGAATCTCATCTATGGGCTGCGAGAGGCCCTTACGATGCTACAAGAAGAGGGCCTGTCAAATGTGTTTGATCGGCATCATCGTCACGCCGAAGCGACGCGGGTCGCCGTGCAAGCGTGGGGGCTAGAAGTTGTTTGCGAAGAACCTCAAGAATATTCAAATTCGCTTACCGCCGCCTTTGTACCTGAGGGCCATGACGCAGATCGACTGCGAAACATCATCCTCGAGAAGTTTGATATGTCGCTCGGCGCGGGACTCTCGAAACTGGCGGGGAAGGTATTCCGGATAGGACACCTCGGCAGCTTCAATGATCTGATGCTGGCGGGAACACTAAGTGGAATCGAAATGGGTCTTCGTTTAGCCGGCGTACCTCACAACGACGGGGGTGTCACGGCAGCTCTCGATAGCCTCGCCCCACCCACCAAGGTCCCCGCTCCCGCCAGGGCCTTGCACTGAAGTTGCCTTCAGGGAAAGAAATTCGAATCGTTCGAACAAAAGCTATGTCTTGAGGAGGTTTTGAATGCTCTTGACTCAAGCAACGCAAGCAAAACGTCAAACTACTGGTTCTCCATCGTGCCTGGCGAGGAGGATAACAGGGGGCCTGCTCATAACTTTTGTGCTCCTCGCGACGCATATCAAGGGAGCGCTGTCACAGGATCAGAATGCCAAACCAACCTTCGCCCAAACACTCGTTGATACTGTCGCGGCAAAACATCGTCCGGATCTAATTTACCTGGGATTGCACCTTACACCTCAGTCTTCTCCCTACGCGATTATCTTTGCGGCAACGGATCGCAGCAAAATTGGCCGCGAATCCTCCTGTGGGGACTTGCACGTAATCGAAGAGGGTACTCCAATTCTGGAAATGAAGGGGAAGTCCTCAACGGTATTGGAGCGACTCCATGACAAGACCGGCAAGACCATAGGGCTCACGGTCGTTGGCCTCAGATTTGGCGACGGAGAGGAAGCCACGGCTGCCAAACTCGCCAAGCAAATCGGCGACGAACTTGATCAACAAATCTCGTCGAAGGAAGAGCTATTCGAGCCTCGGTCCCAGTTCGTAGACCTCAATATACGCCTACGCCTCTTCAAATTTTCCTCCCTGAATCCCGCGGATTACATCCTGATGTTCCGACCCGGCAACGTAATACCTGTTCAATTCAGGCACTAGGAGAGATGTTTTCCCATGCGCACCGACTTGGATTGCCCCAATAGGCTCATAATGGTCGGGGTCTTTCTGCTGATAGACGAAAACGAAGCCCGGAGGTAGCTCTCTCCCGCATGTGACGTAAATGCGCTTGTGCCAACCGTCGCAATAAACGCCGTTCATGCGGCCCTCTGCGGGAAGCCGGGCAATTTCCGGGCCTGACTCGGGATCGTAGACGAGCATCATCTGCGGGACGGTTCGCGTAGCCACGAACAGACGGTGATGGGCTTGGTCAAGTGCCATATCACCGCTTTGACCGCCAGTCGTCCAGCTTAGGATCACTTGGCGGTCTTTTGCTTCAAACACATCATTTCGGCCGAGTTCCCATACGGCGACGAGAATCCGGCGGGCCGTATTGTCCAGCAGGATTTGGTCGATTCGTCCTTTGACGTTGGGCATAGGGATCGTTTGCACGAGTCGGAGCGCTTGCTTCTCCTGCGCTCTTGATGTGGTTCACGCGAGACACAGAGTCAGTAGAACCACCGGGTTCAGGTAGAGTAAACGGAACTTACGCACGGGTGTTATCCTTGATTGCGGCTGCCAGTGGAAGGTTCTCACGGAGAATCAACAAATCCCAGTCTGACCGTGCATCTTAAATTTCGAACGAAAGCGACGACCAGGGTTGAGTCTGGAGATATTTAGGACAACTCCGTTTATTCTTCGGCTAAATTATCCCCGATCGAGTAGTTTTTCATTTGGCAATTACTTCCCACACAGATGCGCCTTCCAACGGGCCCGCTGTCCCCCTCAGATGATGCGCATTCGGGTTCAGTAGTGCTATGATTTGCGCCAGCCATTTATTTTAGGCACATCGGCTTATGCGCATCCTGCTGGTCGAAGACGAACGGAAGGTAGCCAGTTTCATTGCGCGAGCGCTGCGCGAAAATTCCTACGCCGTTGACATCGCGGAGAGCGGCGAAAAGGCGCTGGAA
>WNFS01009155.1_pt1 | contig 10535 bp, 8 predicted proteins | sample 5400141 | NCBI WGS metagenome assembly WNFS01 (sample SAMN13153358, study PRJNA577476) | soil metagenome | isolation source: 60 cm saprolite under Madrone tree | place: USA:California | collected 2016-06-14
AGGGTGTCTCCGCCGCCGCTGAGGAACTTGTACGCGTCCTCGAGATAGTTGAAACCATTCCCGGCACAAACGATGATGGGGCGTTTGCCGCCTGCCTGTGCGCCTGGCCGCGACTTGGGCTCCTGCTCTTTTCTATCTTGTCCTTCCAATCCAAGCGAGAGTGAACCGACCACAGCACCGGTTAGAAAATCGCGACGCGAGACGCTCATGCAGGATCGATCTCCAAAAAGGATTGAAACGGCGAATAGAATAGCACGCACAATTACAAAGGCGGCTGGTCATGCCGGGAGGCAATAACCAACAATCGTGGGACTGGCACGAAGGAAAAGGTGACGATGCTATTTGCGGTTTAAGCCACAGCTGTTCCTCCCCGGCTCCGATCAGCGCGGAAACGCAATAAGGCAGCGATGTTGCCGACGCGGTCGAAGTCTGGATCGTCTCTTACATACAAGAGTTCAACGTCACGGCGGATGGCAGCGGGAATAATGCCATCAGAGACATCCTCCAATTCCCGAGTGCTGCGTCCGCAAAGCGGGCAGTAACGCACCATGTGCGAGTCAAGATGGGAGCATCCGGTGCACTCCACTGCACGAGCAGAATAGTTTTCCGCCATGATTAAAGTCTGGGCTTCGCCCACCTCAAGTGAGCGCAAAACGCGCCGTAAACCGGTCACTCCCCGGCCGTTGCTTTTAGCCTGACCGAGCACCTCTTGCACCAATAACTGGCGCCGCTGATCAAGAGCTTTATGAAGAATGCGATTGGCGTGTTCCCGCACTTCGTCATCGCTGATAGCAGCGATGTCAGCGGAAAAGCGGCCCAGCAGCCGGTTTTTCACATACGGATGCAAGTGCAGCTCAAAGTCGTGCCAGTTCGTGTCCTGGCATCCAATAACCAGCTTTTCGTACCGGCCCTGGTCGTGAGCCTGCTTCAGATGCTCAGCGACATCCTTGAAGTGGTGTAGCACCTCGTCATTCTTGCTGCGCTCGGCATGTCCGGCATCGTACCCGGCGAAACCATCGCTGCGTCCGCGGCGCGGTAGTGGGTGAAACATAGAATTGTGTTCGTGCAACTCATCGAGCCGTAGATCGAAAAAGCGAGCTCGATGGCGATCGACCAAAGCAATCCATAGCTGAGGATGCGCGCCCAGCAGCATTGCGATGGGCTTCAAGTGGAATCTCCGATTTACGAATAACTGTGTGCCCGGCAACTGCGGCGGCAAATCATATTCGCGCCAGAAATCGCGTGTTCCGCAAGCAAACACCGCCTTGGCCCGGGCTTGGTTGCCATGCAGGTGACCGGCCAGGTCGAGGATTCGTTGCAGGTCAGCCCTGGCGCACTTGTTCTTGCCGTTCTTCTCGGTCCCGTGCAGCGCTTCCCGGACCAGATCCTTCGCAAGAATGGCCTCTTCACGGTGAGATTTGTTCTGAGGCCTCCGCGGCTGAAAGTAAAAACTTAGGACGCAGTTATCGTCATCGTTGTACTGAAATTGTGCCAGCTCACGGATATCTTCGCAGGTAATCATCAGCATATCTCCTGAGTTGCGCCGTACTCAGACAGTTCCAGTGTTCTGAAGCAGTTTGTCTTTGAAGCGATTAGCGATAGGAGGCGAGCGGCGCAGCTGCGCGCGAGCCGCGGCGATTGAGGTACGAATTTCTTCTGGCTTGCGATCGGTTATCGCCGCGATTTCATCGATCGAGAATCCTTCGATTGCTTGCAGAATAAATGCTTCGCGATCGCGCGGCTTGGCTCCTTCTAATGCAAATTGCACAAGCGTAATCATCTCATCTGAATAGGCAATCTCTTCCGGGGTTGCGACGCGCGTGTCTGCGATCACATTTTCTTCGGTCAAGGCTTCATCGGGCTGGTGATATTGCAACTCCGGCTCATCGCTGGCGCGAACGTTGGGTCTGCGGGCAGACTCTTCCAGGCGCACAGAAGAACCGTCATCCTGGCCGCGCGCGGCAAGATCATTTATGGAACGAATCGCCAGACGATAGAGCCATGGTTCAAGCGCTAGCCGTTCCGGTTTTTCTGCGCCGTCGCCCAGAGCACGAGCGATGACCTCATCGATGATTTCTTCTTTGGTGATGGAATTCTCAGAAATCTGGCCGGCGTTCTCTCGAAACACGAGCTCGCGTTCCACAAACCGGTCAAGCCGGGATAAATTCGCGTTCACGTACGACCGTATGTCGTCCGAAGACACGAACTGCGGCTGCATGGCTGCGATGGTCTGCTCGAATGGGACCTGGGGCTCCGGGCGTGCCTTTTCCGCGCGACGGCGGCGCCACTTGTGCGAGCTCCGCAGCAGGTCTTTATGTTTAGTAATCTGCTGCAATAGATCATCCACCGCGGCTTTGATTGCGGCGGGCGCGGTAGAGGCCGATTCTTGTACCGCCATCTGCCCCGAAGGAAGCCGCAGGTTAAAAGAAACTATGATTCCTTCGCGCGGCGAATTTTGCTCGATGTTTCCCTTCAAGTGCACCAGCTCAGGACGAAAAACCTGAAGCCTCTTTCGCAGCTTCTCTATCAGGTGATTGATTTCTTTTTCAACGTCTGGGGTTCGATGGACCCTGTAACTAATGTGGACGTTCATGCAGGCCTCGGATGCGGGAGAGGGCTCCCGTGAAGCTTGGTGGTCCCTACAAACGGGATTTTACACCCGCAGACTGCGCGCAGAACGCAAATTGAACTCAGGTTTTTCGCATTTTGGAAGTACAACTCCGGGCTTGGCTGGAGAGTCTAAAATCGTCGACCCAAAAATCGGTCCCATCGTTTCGAATGCGCTTGTGGAACTTATTGTTGACGGTAGTCATGGTCGCTGCATGCAGCGGCTGCGGGAGTCTGGGCATTGGCAACTCACCCGGCAGTAAGCTTGTTCCTCAGCTCGGACATGTCTTCGTTGTCGTGGAAGAAAATCACAGCTACTCCGAAGTGATCGGTAATGCTGCCATGCCGTATCTAAACAGTTTGGTTTCGCAGGGCGGTCTGGCGACACAGTATTTTGCCAACGCGCATCCTTCCATTCCAAATTATTTCATGCTGACAACCGGGCAGCCCATCACTACAGACGACAATTTCTCCGGAACGGTGAGTGATGACAACGTGGTACGTGAGCTCATAGCTGCCGGAAAGACGTGGAAGAGCTACGTGGAGAGCTTGCCCGCAGCGGGATACACGGGTCCTGATGCGCCTCCCTATCTGAAGCACCACAATCCGTTCGCGTATTTCTCTGATGTCCTGAACAATTCGGCGCAAGCCAGCAATCTGGTTCCGTTTGGCCAACTCCTCGCTGATCTCGCAAATAATCAGGTTCCGAATTATTCCTTTATCGCCCCCAACACGCAGGACGACGCTCATGATTGCCCGGGCGGCGCTTCCACCTGTTCCGATTCTCAGAAATTGAGCGCTGCCGACCAGTGGCTGCAAACCAACATCGGCAAGGTATTGCAGAGTTCTGCATTCCAGACGGATGGATTGTTAATTATCGTTTTTGATGAATCCGACATTTCTGACATGAATCACGGCGGCGGCCACGTGGCAATGATCCTGCTCAGCCCAAAAGCTAAAGCAGGATTTCAGTCAACCACGTTTTATCAGCACCAAAGCACCCTCCGAGCAACACTAGAAGCTTTGGGCATAGCCAGCCTGCCAGGCGCCGCCGCTGGCGCGACAGATATGGGAGAATTTTTCAAGTAAGGCCTAAGTGGATAAACCCAATCAGCCCCTTCCCCTTCATGCCAGGCAGAAGCTCAAGAACTGAGGGGATCAGACCTTTGTCCTCCTTAGGCGCATGACTGCCTGTTCCGTTTCATGGATAAAATTGCAATATGCGCGCAATGGTTCTTCAACGATCGGCGGAGGTGACGACCTCTCCGCTGACCTTGCAGGAGGTCACACTTCCGATCCCTCGTCCTGGAGAAGTTCGCGTGCAAGTACGCTGCTGCGGAGTCTGCCATACGGATCTGCACATCGTCGAGGGAGACCTGGCCCTGCCGAAACGCCCGGTGGTTCCGGGGCACCAAATCGTAGGAATTGTGGATGCAGTTGGCCGAGATGTCCGCGTAATCAAGGAAGGAGATCGGGTCGGCATTCCGTGGCTGTACTCAGCTGATGGCACTTGTGACTACTGCCGCCACGGGTTTGAGAATCTCTGCGATAACGCGCAATTCACCGGCTACCACGTTGATGGAGGCTATGCTGAACATGCCGTGGTCCGCGAAGATTTTGCGCATCCTATTCCCAAGACCTTTTCTGACGAAAATGCGGCCCCGCTGCTTTGCGCGGGTGTCATTGGCTATCGTTCTTATCGTTTGAGCGGCGCTCACGCCGACTCTCGTCTCGGGCTCTATGGATTCGGCGCTTCGGCGCATCTGGTGCTCCAGCTTGCCCGCCATGAAGGCTGCGAAGCGTACGTGTTTACAAGATCTCAAGCACATCGCGATCTCGCGAAGAAGCTTGGCGCGGTCTGGGTAGGAGCGGCGGAGGACGTGCCCCCTCAGCCGCTCGATGCGTCCATAGTCTTTGCCCCCGCTGGCTCGCTTATCCCACATGCGCTTCGTGCGCTACGCAAAGGCGGCATTCTCGTCTTGGCAGGGGTTACGATGAGCCCCATCCCCCAAATGGACTATTCGCTTCTTTATCAAGAGCGCCAGATTCGCACCGTCGCCAACAGTACACGCCAGGATGTGCGCGACTTTCTCGAATTGGCGGCGGAAGCTCCGCTCAGAACAGAAGTCCAGGTCTTTGATCTTGAGCAGGCCAATTCGGCCCTGCAGGCGCTAAAGAAAAGTGAAATCAAAGCCGCTGCCGTGCTGCAGATTTCTCGCTCCTAATCGAGGTGCCAATCAGGTTTAGATAACTATTGTTTTGCCCTTGCTTGCCGATACTTCCTCGATAGGGGATGAGTATGCCCGATTCCATGCCTCTCCAAACCGGGGAAGGCATTAGTTCGTCTGCTGCGCCCGAGACCCAGCCGCGTGCTCCACGATCTCGAGCACTACTCGGCCGAGCAATTCTGGGGATTTGTTTTTTCGGCATCTATCTGCTGCTCACACGCTCTGACATCATTTTGCAAGCCAGGAGCGGATTCAGCGTGTGGTATCCCGCTAATGGTCTTGCCTTCGCCTTCATGCTGGGAATCAGCCCCTGGTATGCACCACTAGCGGCTGTGGCGGACTTTTTGTCCGCAGTGTTGTTCTACCACGAACGGATGCAGTCGTGGACCGTGGCGCTCGGTCCTGTCGGCACTATTGTCTATGCCACAGCCGCAATTATCTTGCGCCGCCGGTTGCGAATTGATCTTGATCTGAGCCATCGTCGCGACGTTGTGCGCTACGCACTGGTAACACTGGTCGCGGCCGTTTTTTCCACCGCTGCCGGGATAGCAGGATTGCTCGCCGATGGTTCCATCACCTGGCACCAATCTTGGTTATCGGCAGTCAGTTGGTATAGCGGCGATGCAATCGCTCTGGTTGGAGTAGGTCCGTTTCTTTTGATCCATGTATTTCCGTGGGTACGAAGGCAGCTCTTCGACTTTGCGCCAGGGGGGCGTGTGCGGTCTTCGAAAACGCTCAACGAGGTGACCGTCGGCGAAGCGATCGAAATGGTAGCCCAAGTCATCGCTATTTTGTTAGTCCTCTGGGTAATGTTCGGTTCGCCTTTGGCGAAGCTCGGCTTCTATTATCTGAGTTTTCTTCCGGTTATTTGGATCGCCATGCGCCAGGGAATTAGCCGTGTTTCAGGCGGAATTCTTTTGTTTAATTTTGGGGTCGTGCTCTCCTTGCGTGTCTTTGATGCGGATTCCATTGCCACAATCAACCTGGGTACCCTGATGCTGGCGGTTTCTTTCACTGGCCTCATCGTTGGATCTGCCGTGAGCGAGAGGCATCGCATTGGCCACGAACTGCATGAACAGACTCTGTATCTGCATTCACTGATTGAAAACAGCCCATTTGGAATTGTCGTGCTCGATCCTTTGCGCCGGGTTCAGCTATGCAATGCCGCCTTCGAAGGCCTTTTTCTATTCAGTGCGCGAGAGATGTCCGGAAAGACTCTTGAGTCGCTGCTCTCGGCCAGGGATGAAATCGACCAGATGCGCGAACTGTCCGCACAGGTGTTTGCCGGGCAGCCTGTTCATGAGACAGTGCGCCACTTCCGGCGCGACGGAAAATTCCTGAAAATAGAAATCAATGCAGTTCCCTTACGCCGTGGTGGCCGCGTTCAGGGAGCATATGCGATCTACAACGATGTTTCTGAGAGGGCAAAAGGAGAGGAGGAAGCTAAAAAACACGCCGATTCCCTTAAACGCTGGGTCGAAGAGTTGCAGTTACGCACTACTCAGATGTCGCTGCTGAATGAAATGGGCGACCTGCTGCAATGCTGTGCCAACACTGTTGAGGCGCGCTCTGTGGTCTCCCGGCTCTGCCGGAAACTCTTCGCGGAAGCCGCTTCAGGAATGCTGTTTGAGTTCAGTGCGGCTCCAAATGTGGTTGAGGCGACCGCGTTCTGGGGAGACTCACACATATCAGAGTCGGCCTTTGCCCCGCAAGCCTGCTGGGCGGTTCGCCGCGGCCGGCCGCACTGGAGCGAACCGGCCTCAGATGGAATCCTGTGCGCTCATTTTGCATCGCCGGATGCGGTGGCAGTGCTTTGTGTTCCTATGATGGCGCAAAGCGAGGTGGTCGGAGTCCTGCACCTGCAGTATGGGCTGGGCTGCGCTACCGGAACGGGCGGCGACCAGGAAAGTTTTCACAAATCACAGGAGACTCTCGCCAGTGCAGTGGCTGGACAAATCGCGCTCGCTTTGGCCAGTCTGCGGCTGCGGGAGACGCTTCGTGAGCAATCGATCCGCGATCCGCTCACCGGCCTTTTCAATCGCCGCATTATGCAGGAGAGCCTGAACCGGGAACTGCATCGTGCCCGCCGCAAGAACCACCCGGTCACCGTCGCCTTGGTCGATCTCGATCACTTCAAGCGCTTTAACGATACTTGGGGTCACGATGCCGGAGACCTGGTTCTGAAAACTATGGCCCAAATATTTCGCAGCCACTTTCGCGCCGAGGATGTAATTTGCCGCTATGGGGGCGAAGAGTTCTCAATCATTCTTCCTGAAGCTTCTGCGGAGGATGCCGCAAAACGCGCGAATGTGCTACGCGACGAAGTGCGAAAACTCACCATTCGTTATCTTGATCAGAATCTCGATCCTGTGACGCTGTCCATAGGTTTAGCGACTTTTCCGCAACATGGATCGACTGGCGAGCAACTGTTGCGCATTGCTGACCAATGCCTCTATCAGTCGAAAGCCGCCGGGCGCGACCGCGTCACCACGCCCCATGCAAGCGAGGATGTCACGAAACGCGAGGCTTCGGTAATCGGATAAAAGCGAAATCAGCTTCTACAAGCTGCCTTAGCCATACGCACGACAGGAAGCGACGCGCCGTTCGCAAGCGGCACTTCAGTGCGCTCGATCTCGACGTAGCCTCGGGCTTGATACAGCGGAACCCCGGTAAGCGTCGCGCCCATCTCGAATCTCTGGAATCCTGCGGCCACGGCGGCATGCTCACAGATCTCAAGAATCTTGCTGCCGATTCCGCGTCGAGCCCATTCTGGATGGACGAAGAAGGCGCGGATCTTGGCCGCATCTTTTTGCGGATTAAGAAGCTCATCTTCACGTCCTGCCCGATGACGAGCAGTGTGCCCAGCGCACCCTCAAGCTGGTCACTTGTGTAACCCTGCGGCATCAGTCCACGGACGGAAGCCTCGATGAGCGCGTGTAACGCCGCGATATCCGTGGGAACTGCCATCCGAATTTGAATAGGTGTTAGAAGCGACTCCACAGCCGCTCCAGTAGCGCCCGATTCTAGACAACAAGCAAACTGGCTGATTATCCTAGCAGTCATGCCAAAGGAAAGTACGGGGATGCAACATGCCCTCGCGATCGACCGTGAAGAGATTGTTCAAATCTATAAGTTGATCCGGCCCCACGTACGAAGTACACCAGTGATCGAAGTTGACGGTGCCGATTTCGGGCTGGCCGGGATCAGTATTGTTCTGAAGCTCGAACTGCTCCAGCATTCGGGATCATTCAAAGCGCGTGGCGCTATGGCGAACCTGCTGGTGCGGAATGTCCCGCCGGCGGGAGTGGTCGCGGCTTCGGGCGGAAATCACGGAGCCGCCGTTGCATTTGCCGCCCATCGCCTGGGAAAGCCGGCGCGGATTTTTGTCCCGAAGGTAGCTTCCGCCTCGAAGACCGAACGGATTCGCGGCTATGGCGCTGAACTGGTGATCACGGGCGATCGCTATGCCGAAGCGCTGGCGGCGAGCCAGGAGTGGGCGGCACGGTCGGGGGCGATGGAAGTGCACGCTTACGATCAGATCGAGACGCTGCTCGGCCAGGGAACTGTGGGATTGGAACTCGAGGAGCAAGACCCGGGGTTGGACTCGCTTTTGGTTGCGGTCGGGGGCGGCGGATTAATTGGTGGAATTGCAGCTTGGTATGCTGGGCGAATGAGGATCATTGGCGTTGAGCCGGAGGCTGCGCCAACGTTGGCGATGGCGCTTGAAGCTGGGCACCCGGTCGACGCTCCCGCGGGCGGAATTGCCGCCGATTCGCTAGCACCGAAACGTGTGGGGGAGCTGATGTTTCCGATCGCCCAGAAATATATCGATCAGGTTGTTCTGGTCCCCGATGACGCGATTGAGGCAGCTCAGAATTCGTTGTGGAATATTTTGCGTGTTGCCGCAGAACCGGGTGGCGCGGCGGCATTCGCGGCCTTGCTCTCGGGGAGATATCAGCCAAAGCCCGGCGAGCGAGTTGGGATAGTGGTTTGCGGCGGGAATACGACGGCTGTAAATTTCGGGAGCAACGGGCGATGAGAACTTAGAAATTCGCGCTCTGCGAGTTTGTCGGTAAGCTTTTTGACCAGATAGTGCTCAAAATTCTCAGGCGCTAACTTTTTCTCGTTCTGCACGCGCCTGCTCAGCTTTCAGTTCATCCCAGCTGGGCAGCGAAGTGTCGCCAGTAATTAGCCGCGCGCCGCGTTCGTAGGTGAGGTAAGACCAGGCCCATTGGATCATGACAATCAGCCGATTACGGAATCCAATCAAGAAGAAGATGTGGATGAACAACCATGCGAGCCAGGCGAGGAACCCGCTGATGTGAATCTTGCCGAACTGCGCGACAGCAGCGGCGCGGCCGATGGTCGCTAGATTTCCTTTATCAATATAGTGAAAATTCTGGCGTGGTTCGCCACGCAACTCGCGGCCGATGTTGTGAGCGGTTGCCTTCCCTTCCTGCATCGCGACCGGAGCTACGCCAGGCAGCATCTTCCCGGTTTCATCTTTCAGCGACGCCAGATCGCCGATGACAAACACTTCCGGGTGACCAGGAATGCTCAGGTCCGGATTGACCAACACGCGTCCGGCGCGATCAATGGGTGTGCCGAGCTTGGTGCCTAATGGCGATGCCGCAACGCCGGCGGCCCACAAGACGACCGCAGCCGGCAGGCGAGTTTTGCCGATCAGCACGGCGGCGGGTTGCATGCCGGTGACCATAGCGCTGGTTTGCACCTCCACTCCAAGGTGGCGTAGTTGCGCTTCGGCACTGCGCGAAAGGTCCTCGGGATAAGCCGGAAGTATGCGCGGCCCGCCTTCGAGCAACACGATGCGGGTGCGCTGGGGATCGATAGAATGGAATTCGTTTTTCAGTACGTGGCGCGCGATTTCGGCCAGGGTGCCGGCGAGCTCTACGCCAGTCGGGCCTCCGCCCACGACCACAAAATTGAGAGGCGAGTGCCGGCCAGTTTCGGCGGCATCGCGTTCCGCCAGCTCAAAGGCCAGCAGCACGCGGCGGCGAATTTCGATGGCGTCTTCGACGGTTTTCAGCCCCGGTGCCAGCGGTTCCCATTCATCGTGTCCGAAATAAGCATGGCTGGCTCCGGCGGCAACGACCAGATAGTCGTAAGAAATATCGCCATCGCCAAGTTTCACAACTTTCCGCGCGAGATCGAGATCCTGCACCTCGCCCATGAGCACCTGAACATTGCGATAGCCGCTGAGAATCCAGCGGATGGGGGCGGCGATTTCGCCAGGAGACAAACCCGCAGTCGCCACCTGATAGAGCAGCGGCTGAAAAGTGTGGAAGTTTTTGCGATCGATGAGAGTAACGCGAACCGGATAGCGCGCGAGCGTGCGCGTTGCGAGCAGGCCTCCGAAACCCGCGCCGATTACAACCACATGCGGACTGGGCTTGCTGTCCATCACTGTACTTTATATGATTCCAACTGGTGTCCACGGTCTCGAAAAGTTTTCCTCAAGAAAGCGTACCTGCTCCTTCGATCCCTCTTTCGGAGCAGGATGTCGTTGGCCGATCAGCGCTCGGCATCTGGTTACAGATCGCGTTCGCATACGGACTGCTCGAAGCAGCTTTGTGGACGCCCCCCGGGCGGCTGGATCTTGCCTGGATGATTCTGACCGCGGCGTTCATTCTCGTGATGGCATTCCGGGGACCCTACTCCGCTCGGGAAATGGGCGTGACG
>WNFS01016259.1_pt1 | contig 10535 bp, 7 predicted proteins | sample 5400141 | NCBI WGS metagenome assembly WNFS01 (sample SAMN13153358, study PRJNA577476) | soil metagenome | isolation source: 60 cm saprolite under Madrone tree | place: USA:California | collected 2016-06-14
GGTTTGGCACGTATGGCATGCTTCGCCCGGATATGCTGCGCATGATCCCCGCGGCGCTCGGGGGAGGCTTTCGTCACATCGACACCGCGCAGATCTACCGGAACGAGCAGGAGGTCGGTGAATGCATCGTCTCCTCTGGCATTCCGCGGTCGGAGATCTTCGTCACCACGAAGGTCTGGGTCGCCAACTATCCGGAGAGCCGGTTCGCCCGGTCCGTCGACGAAAGCCTCGAGAAGCTGCGCAGCGACTATATCGACCTTCTGCTGCTGCACTGGCCTCACGACAGCGTGCCGCTCGCCGAGCAGATCGGCTTGCTCAATGAGACCGTCAGAGCGGGCAAGGTCCGTCACATCGGCGTCAGCAATTTCAACCGACAACTGATCGATCAGGCGATCGGTCTCTCGGCGGTACCACTCTTCACCAATCAGTTCGAGTATCATCCCTATCTCGACCAGTCGCTGGTGATCGAGGCGACACGCAAGGCGGGACTCGCGGTCACCGCCTACTGTGCGATGGCCGTGGGCCGCGTGCTGACGGACCCCACGATCGCAGAGATCGCCGACAGCCATGCACGGACGATCCCGCAAATCGTCCTCCGCTGGTCGGTCCAGCAAGATGGTGTCGTCGCCTTGTCGCGAACCACCAATCCCGGGCGCGTCGCCGAAAACCTGGCCGTGTTCGATTTCGAACTGGGTGAAGACGAAATGGCTGCGATCCAGACGCTGGCAAAGCCCAACAGCCGGATCGTCAATCCGGCAGGGCTGGCTCCGGCGTGGGACGCATCCTGATCGACGGGGCATGATGCACAATTTCAACGATCTTCAGTTCTTTACGGCCGTCGTTATCAATCGCGGGTTCTCGGCAGCCTCCCGCGCGTTAGGAGTTCCAAAATCGCGCGTCAGTCGGCGCGTCGCTCTGCTGGAGGAGCGGCTCGGCGTGCGGCTGCTCGATCGAACGACGCGAGGACTTGGTTTGACCCAGGTCGGCCAACAAGTCTTCGAACATGCGCACGCGGCGATCATCGAGGCCGAGGCCGCCGAGGAAGCCGCAATTCGAATGCAGGCAGAGCCTCGCGGGCTCGTTCGATTGAGTTGTCCGCTCGGGCTTCAGGGTTCGATTGCGGCCTCCATGGCGGGCCTCCTCGCTGCCCATCCGCTGCTGCGGCTGCAATGTATCGTCACCAATCGGCGGGTCGATCTGATCCACGAAGGGGTCGATGTGGCGATCCGGGTTCGCGAGCGCCTCGACACCGACGCCGACCTGCAGGTGAAACGGATCGGCATCAGCAGGCGCATCCTGGTCGCAAGTCCGACGCTGCTGGCCGATAAGGGCGAACCCATGACGCCGGCGGAACTGTCCGCGTTTCCCATCCTCCATCAGGAGCAACAGGGCGGCAGCACCTGGTTCCTGACGGCGGAGAACGGGGACACCGATTCCGTGGCCATTGAGCCTCGCCTCGCGACAGACAGCTTCGACGTTCTGATCGCGGCGGCATGCCAGGGGGCTGGAATTGCATTGCTGCCGGCCGCGCAATGCCGAGCCGCGCTCGACTCTGGTGCGCTTGTGCGTGTGCTGCCGCAATGGAGCGGCATCGACGGCATTGTGCATCTGGTCTTCGCCTCGCGACGAGGCATGCTACCGTCCGTTCGGGCGGTGATTGATTTCGCGGCGGCGGCATTGAAATCATCGGCCGATCAATAGGGCAGTCTGCAGGCGTTCACCAGATGGAACGCGGCGTCCCAAATCTGCTGACTAATCGCGCGATCGGTCCAGCCACATAATCATTCCCAGAACGACGGGCACCCATCGAGCCCGAAATCGAGGAATGGTCATGTTGCAACTTCGATCCAAAGAAACGCTCGATCACGGCGATCGCGGCTGGCTGAAGGCGCGCCATCACTTTATCGTTTCGGCCGAGGGCAATCCTGCGAATGCTCCCCTCGGCGCGCTCGTGGTCTGGAACGATGACGAGATTGCGCCCGGCACCGGCTTCGGTCGCCACTCTCACGCCGACATGGAAATCGTCACCTATGTACGCCAGGGCGTCGTCACACACGAAGACAGCGCCGGCAATGTCGGGCGCACCGTGGCTGGTGACGTCCAGGTCATGAGCGCAGGAACCGGAATCAGTCATTCCGAGCACAACCGCGACGAAGACCCGCTGAAACTCTTCCAGATCTGGCTGCTTCCGCGTCAGCGCGGCGGGACGCCCCGTTGGGACACCCGCCAATTTCCGAAGGCGGAAATCGCCGGGCGCCTCATCGAGCTGGCGAGCGGAGATCCAAAGGACGGCGGTACGCTGATGATCCGGGCCGACGCGCGGGTGTTGGGCGCCACGCTCTTTGCCGGGACTACCCTTACCCATGCGCCGTCGACGCGCTTCCGGCATGCCTATCTCGCCCCCGCCCAGGGCGTGATCCTCGTCAACGGGCAACGGGTTGCGGCAGGCGACGGCATCGCCGCCATCGACGAACCCGAACTCACCATCACGGCAGTGGAGGATGCGGAGTTCATCCTCGTCGACGCCGCCTGACTTCATACCAGCAAAAGGAGAAACATCATGGACGCTACCCGTTACCTTCCCTTCGCAGGCCGTTTGTTGATCGGCCTTCCGTTCGCCATGAGCGGCCTTGGCAAGCTCGCGGCTTTTGGCCCGACGACGGCGATGATCGCCGCAGCTGGCCTCCCGGTGCCGCCACTGGCTTACGTCGTGGCCGTCGTCCTCGAACTCGGCGGCGGACTCCTGCTGATCGCTGGATACCAAGCCCGCCTCGTCGCACTTGCGCTGGCAGTATTCTCGGTGGTCGCGGGTGTGGCGTTCCACAGCAACTTCGCCGACCAGAACCAGATGATCCACTTCCTCAAGAACGTCATGATGGCGGGTGGCCTGCTTCAGATTGCGGCCTTCGGTGCGGGCGCCATCAGTTTCGACAATCGCCTTTCGAAGGGCGGCGGGACGATCGCGAACGCAGCAGCAGCCCGCTGATCCGCTCTGCTCCAATGCCATAGGTCGGTTGTGGGCGTCGCAACGCGACGCCCACCGCTTCATTGGCAGGACCTTCGCCGACGGAACGACGGCCGTGGCGCCGATGTTTAGCGCCGACAGGCGGGACTTGTCTGGTTTGCCTTGATGGCAGCGGAGCCCGTTATGCGACGCCGGATCGCGAGCGAATTGCAGGCGCTCCAAACCGACACCGACACCAATCGGGCAGGGTGTCCGAGTCGGTGAATCATGAGGTAATTTTTCGGCAAATTTCGCCGCTTAGCGGTCCCGCGACTCAGTCTATGACGTCTTCCTCGCACGAAAAATGCGGGTGCTCAGATGCCGAATTCGAATAATGTCGCCAGCAACGAGATGCTTTGGGAGCGCGTCCTGTCCCTGCTCGTCGTGGGAGTAAGCATGTTGGGGGGAAGCGCTGTGTTGCTGATACGGGCGTTACCACCAATCCTTCACGAATTTCCATAGAGGCGCAAAACGGGTTTTGACTGCGACCATGGGGCGCGCAACCGCCATTCTGACAACGAGAAATTCTGTAACGATCTCAACGGGTCAAAAACAGCGAAAATGTCAGAACGGCCGCTGAAAACATTACAGTATTTCGAGACTTCCAAGCTGAATACGAGGATTCGACGCGCCTCGGTGTCCAAGCAGCACAACCGCCCATATCAGAGCGGCAGATCGAGGCATTGGGTGAAAGTGAGAAGCCGGAGTCATCCCGCGCTGGAGCAGGTGATGAACTCATTCGGATAGGAGCAAGCCCAAGATTGGTTAGCCGGAGCGGAGTAGAGATGGATCCAGAGGCCGATACCCCAGACACTGTGGCCGGTTGCCACGTAGACGCCCTCGCTTTGCGGCACCGCGCCGATCAGCGGCAGCCCGTCCTGTGTGACTGGACGAAAGCAGGCTTGCCGCGCGATAATCCGTTCTGACCGGAAGACAGGCGACAGCCGCTCGCAGATGATCTGGAGACGATCGATTTCGCCCGGATCCGGCATCACGGCAGCCGGATCGATGGGCAGAGGAGCCTGGTCGGATAAGGCGGTAATGTGGGTACTCCCGTCGGCACGAGGGAAGACCTCGACCGTCAAGACGGCACCGCTCTCTTCGTGATATTCGAGGAAGAGGGCATCGGCCGGAACATCTCTGCCGGTGTAGTAAACTAGGCTCGGGCTTCTCTGCCCGAATACAGCGGGCAGATGCACCCACGCGGCAGCCATCAGCGACCAAGGCCCCATGGCGATCACGACGGCATCCGCCTCGACGAGGGCGCCATCGACCTCAGCACCTCTTACCATTGATCCATCCGCACTTCGGACTAACCCGGTGACCTGTGCGCGGCGCAGTTCGGCGCTGTGCCTTTGCGCGGCACTCATGATCGCTGAAGTGAACTTGCGTGGGTGAATAATCGCCGTCGTCTCCGGCGTGCCGAGTCGATCGGCAATGATTACTCCCTCGGATATCCAATCGAGTTTGGACGGCACATGACGACGAGCGTCATCATCGGGGACAACGAACCCGCTGTACGCGGTCATGCGCTGGTAGGCCCAATCAGCGGTAATCTCGCGGGGCAGGGCGGCATGAAGTTGGAAGCTCCGTCGTGCCAACGCATCGAGCGGAGTGCCGGCACACCAGTCAAGCGCCAGAAAGCCGCCGGCCTTGCCGGACGCCGCGGCGGCCACTTCGGTCCGCTCCACCACAATGACGTCGATCCCGCGGCGAGCGAGGAATGGCCACCCGCTCGCCCGGCCACCAGTTTGACGGCTGGTTGGCCGAAATCTTGGTGGCACGTAGCGTAAACAGGTGGCTTCGCTTTGGTGCCTTAAATAGGGGGCAGACTCCGGGAGATGTCGCCCCGAAGGACCGCTCCTATCGGAGGGTCGTTGGCGAGGCGCGGCGCCACTGAAACGGCGCCGCGCCCGATTAGTTCAACTCCGGCACTCGCTTGAAGAGCACCTATAGGCGGGAAATGCACCTCTCTCTTTGCCCGTCTCGGCAAGTTATTGAAGTTTCTCCTGGAGCTTCTTGTCGTGCAGGCTCGGCACGTCCCGGACGGAGCGTTGCCACTGCTTTAACTCCTCTTCGGACAGCCCTTGGCACCAAACAGGATACTGCTCCTCGGCAAACTCCTTGAACGTCTTGCTGCCCTGAGCGGTGGCCCGCTTCTTGACGCGCGGATCGATGCCCTCGCGCTTCAACGCGACCTTATGGTCGCGCGCCTTCTCGCGCGCGCTGCTGAGGGTCAGAACGTCACCGCTTGCGCTGTCGCGGTCGCCAGCCTTGGCGAACTCCATCTGCGCCCGCTTGCCCTCGAGGTCGGTGAAGCGGAAGGCCCACACCCGATCACCGCTTTCGCGCACCACCAGATAAAGCCCTCCACCGTCCGCATGAACGCCAGCTTGCAGGGATTTAACTTGGTTCGAATTGAGTGCCACTTTAACGTTTCCCTTCCGCTTACCACTTACCGTCACGGATGCTCGGTCGTGACGGTCAGTTGTTCCAAAATCGAGCTGCTTTGGATGAGTGACCATCACGGATACTTTGGAAGGGAGAGCCGCGTCAACTTACCAGTTTTTCGCCAGAACCGGTCGGCGTTCGGCGATTTTCAGCGAAGTAAGACGATAGCAGATGAAGATAACACATTGAAAAATAAAAGGAAATAAAACTGTGACGACGGTCAGTGATAGCAGACGAAGCACTCAGATTGGATACATGATCCGTGACGGCATTCGGTAAGCTGATCCGCACCACGGCGTTCCGGTTGACGCTGGCCTATCTGTTTCTGTTCGCGCTGTTTGCCGCATCGTTGCTCGGCTATTTCGCGTGGAATACGCGCCGGATGATCACCGAGCAGATCGCCACCACGGTGAACGCGGAAGTCGGCGTGATCAGTGATATCTTCGGGCGGCGCGGGCTGCACGGGCTTATCCAGACGATCGAGAACCGGGCGCTGCGGCCCGGCGCCAATCTCTACCTCGTGACCACGCCGGAAGGGCGGGCCATCGCCGGCAACGTAGGCTCGCTCGCGCCGGGCGTCATGGCGACCTCAGGCTGGTCCGAGACCGCTTATCGGCGGCTTGACGAGCAGGACAACACGGATCATCGCGCGCTGGTGCACGTCACCGAGCTGGACAACGGCTTCCGGCTTCTGGTCGGGCGAGATCTGGAGGAGCGGAGGCGGCTGTTCGGCATTGTCGCCAAAGCAGCGCAATGGTCGCTATTGGTTGTCATCGTGCTCGGTCTGGGCGGCGGCATCTTTGTGGCGCGGCGGGTGTTGCGGCGTATCGACGCCATGACCGGCACCGCCCAGCGCATCATGGCGGGCGATCTCAGCGGGCGGCTGCCGGTCGGGCGCAGCGGCGACGAACTGGACCGGTTGGCGGAAAATCTGAACGCCATGCTGGAGCGGATCGAAGCCCTGATGATGGGCCTGAAGGAAGTTTCCGACAACATCGCCCACGATCTGAAGACGCCGCTGACGCGGCTGCGCAATCGCGCCGAAGAGGCGCTGGCGAAATCCGGCAGCGAGGCCGACTACCGTTGCGCCCTGGAACGGACCATCGAGGAATCCGACGGCTTGATCCGGACCTTCAATGCGCTGCTGATGATCGCGCGCGCCGAGTCCGGACAGGCGCGCGGCAATATGGATGACTTTGACGGCGCTGACGTCGCCAACGGTATTCAGGAACTCTACGAACCGCTTGCGGAGGACGACGGCATGGCGTTGCGCGTCAAGACCGAGTCGACACCGCTTCACGGCAACCGCGAATTGATCAGCCAGGCGCTGGCCAATCTGGTCGAGAACGCGATCAAATACGGCAAGCCGCTTGCCGCCGTACAGCCGCTCAGCGCCGGCTCCGCTGCCGCCGCCGATAGCAAGGAGATCCTGATCGAAGCCCGGCGCGACGGCGATCAGGTGCTGCTCAGCGTCACCGATCACGGCCCCGGAATTCCGGCAAGCGACCGAAAGCATGCGGTGGAGCGATTTGTGCGACTCGAGGCGAGCCGCACCCAGCCCGGCTCCGGTCTCGGATTAAGTCTGGCGTCGGCGGTGGCGACGCTGCATGGCGGCGAACTCAGGCTCGATGATGCTCATCCCGGGCTATCCGCCACATTGGCGATCCCGGCGCAGGCCGGCGTCAGTGACAGGCTTGCGGCTCAAACGCCTGATGTGCCACAGAAGGCGGCATGAACTCATCCGCGAAGGGCGACGCGGACCAACATGGTCTGGCCGCGCGGTTCGTGGACGGACCGCATGTGTCCGCTCCCGATCAAGCCGAACAACGACTGGCAGACTGGCTGACCGATCTCGCACCGGAGCAGGCGGCTGCGATCGCTGATTTCATCGCGCGATTTCCCCGCGCCAGAATCATCCTGTTGGGTATCGCGGAATTCTCGCCGTATCTCTTCGACCTCGTCCGCGCCGACGCCGCGCGCCTGATCAGGCTCTTGGCATGCGATCCGGAGGCGCACCTGGCCCAACTGATCGAAAGGACCAGCCGCGACGTCTCGGCTGCACCAAACGAAGCCGACGTGATGCAACTGCTCCGGCGTGCGAAGTCGGAAGCAGCCCTGCTGATTGCGCTGTGCGACATCGGCGGCGTCTGGCCCGTGATGCGGGTGACCGCGGCGCTCACCGACCTTGCCGTCGCTTCGGTGCAATCGGCGCTGCGCTATTTGCTGCGGCAGGAAGCCGCACGCGGCCGGATGACGGCAACCAACTTGGATCGCCCCGAAGACAACAGCGGTCTCGTCGTGCTCGCCATGGGCAAGATGGGCGCGGGCGAGCTGAATTATTCGAGCGATATCGACCTGATCGTGTTCTTCGATCCCGCCGCACCAACCCTCGCGCCTGATATCGAGCCGCAACCTTTTTTCGTGCGCGTCACGCAGGCGCTGGCGCGGCTGCTGCAGCAGCGCACCGGCGACGGTTACGTGTTCCGCGTCGATCTGCGGCTGCGCCCGGATCCGGCTTCGACGCAGGTGGCGATCTCGACCGAATCGGCGCTGCACTATTACGAGCGGGAAGGGCGGACCTGGGAACGCGCCGCCATGATCAAGGCACGGCCCTGCGCCGGCGACCCCAGGGCCGGCGAGGCGCTGGTTGCGGAAATCGCGCCGTTCGTCTGGCGCAAGCATCTGGATTTCGCCGCGCTTGCCGACGTGCACGATATGAAGCGGCAGATGCAGACCTTTCGCGGTCAAAGCGAGATCGCGGTCGAAGGCCACAATGTCAAGATCGGGCGCGGCGGCATCCGCGAAATCGAGTTCTTCGCGCAGACCCAGCAATTGATCGCCGGCGGCCGGCATCCCCAATTGCGGGCGCGGCCGACGCTGGAAGCATTGAATGTGCTGGCGTCCAGCAACTGGATTACCTTCGAGGCGCGCGACCAGCTGACCGCGGCCTATCGGTTCTTGCGGCGGGTCGAACACCGGCTGCAGATGGTTGCGGACGAGCAGACCCATACCCTGCCTGACGATGTCGAGGCGGTGGAGCGTTTCGGCCATTTCTTCGGCTACCCGAGCCGCGCCGCGTTCGCAAAGGACCTGCTCGGCCATCTCAACGTCGTGCAGGGGCATTATGGCAAGCTGTTCGAGGGTGATCCGACCGGCGACGTCAAACTGCCGGCGGTGGATTACAGCGCCGGTGCGGAAGATCCGCGTCTGCTCCAACATCTGGCCACGCTCGGCTTCAAGAAGCCGATCATGGTGGCGCAGACCGTGCAGCAATGGATGGTCGGCGACTATCGCGTCTTTCGGATGGAATCGACGCGGAACGCGTTTGTCGAGTTCGTTCCCGCGCTGATCGTCGGCCTGGCGCACGCTGAGGAGCCGGATAGCGCGGTAACGGCGTTCGACCGCTTCCTGCAGGCGTTGCAGCGCGGCGGACGGCTGATTTCGCTGCTCAGCCAGAATCGCGACCTGGTCGCACTGGTGGCGCTGATTCTCGGCGCCGCGCCGCGCCTCGGCGACATGCTGGCGCGGCAGCCGCAGATCATGGATGGGCTGATCGATCCGCGGTTCTTCGGCGCGATGCCGGACCAGCGCGAATTATCCGCGCGGCTCGCGGCGACCTTGGCTGACGCGAATTCCTACGAGGAGTTCCTCGATCGCCTGCGATTGTTTGGCCAGGAGAGCCTGTTCCTGATCGGCACGCGAATCCTGTCCGGTACGGTCTCCGCCCAGCAAGCCAGTGTCGCCTTTGCCGACGTCGCCGAAGGCGTTGTTCATACCGTGCATGGCCTCGTGACCGACCGGTTCGCGGCCCAGCACGGCCGGATCAAGCGGCAGGAGACCGCGATCCTGGCAATGGGCAGACTTGGCAGCCGCGAGATGACGGCCTCATCCGATCTCGACCTGATCCTGCTGTATGATTTCGATTCCGAAGATCCGGACTCGGACGGCGCGAAATCGTTGCACGGCGCGCATTATTTCGCGCGCTTCACCCAGCGCCTGATCAGCGCATTTACGACGCGGACCAACTACGGCGTGCTCTACGACGTCGACATGCGGCTGCGCCCGTCGGGACGGGCAGGGCCGGTGGCCTCGCGCCTCGATTCGTTCGCCGAATATCAGGATCGTGAGGCCTGGACCTGGGAGCACATGGCGCTGACCCGGGCGCGGGTGATTTCATCGTCGCCTGACGTTCGCGGCAAGATCGAGCGGATCATCCGCGCGGTGCTGACGCGGCGGCGCGACCGCGCGAGTACCGCAGGTGATGTCGTGGACATGCGCCGCGCCATCGCGCTGGAGAAAGGCGAGGACGACGTCTGGGACCTGAAATATGCCGCGGGCGGCATGGTCGATATCGATTTCATCGCTCAGTATCTCCAGCTTGTCCACGCCGCCGACAAGCCTGATATTCTCGACGTCAGCACACTGCACGTGCTCGACAACGCCGCGCGGCTTGGCGTGCTGCCGCAATCGGCGGCACAAGTGTTGCGGCCGGCAACCCGGCTTTATCATGACCTCACGCAAATTCTGCGGCTCTGCGTCAGCGAGAGATTCAGGCCGGAAACATCCGGCGAAGATCTGTTGCGGGTGATGGCGCGGGCCGGCGACGCCCCGGATTTTTCATCGCTGCAAGCGCGGGTGAAGGAAACCCAGACCGAGGTGCGCCGGGTGTTTCTGGCGTTGCTGCACAACGCCAGCTAGCCGCGCAAAGTTCTGATTCAATTTTCAAACAGCTAAGGATAATTCAGAACGTGACGTCACCGCAACCGTCGTACTCCGCCACCGGGTCTCGCCTTCGGCGAGCCCGATGACAGGCTCCAGCGGAGTATCCAGTACGCCGCGGCTTTTCGATTCTATCACTGGCACCTCGGAATACTGGATCGCCCGCTTTCGCGGGCGATGACGGCTGAGAGTGTGGCGTGCTCTTGTCCATCCGATACGACTTCGTCCTCGCGACGCGAAGCGCCCGAGGCGTTGTTTAGCTCTGACGCCCAAAAGAGGGCGTGGGGAACGCCGGGTGCCCGTTGCACCCGCGGCCTCGTGTGCACTTGGTAGTGGTAGAACGCACACGAGTAACAACGAG
>WNFS01004602.1_pt1 | contig 10534 bp, 11 predicted proteins | sample 5400141 | NCBI WGS metagenome assembly WNFS01 (sample SAMN13153358, study PRJNA577476) | soil metagenome | isolation source: 60 cm saprolite under Madrone tree | place: USA:California | collected 2016-06-14
TGAATCCCGCCACTTCGGCCTGCTGCAGCGGCGAGCTCGGCTCCGGGTGCGCCAAACCCTGGCACCGATCGCACACCGTCTGACCGTCGACCACCGGGTTGAACGGCGCGCCGCAGTGGGCGCACGAGTTCATCGCGCCGAAGCTGTGGGCCGCTTGCTCCACCGCGCCGACTCTACGCTACGGGTCTGCGCTGCCAAAGATCGCGGCCCCCGCGTTCTAGTGTGAACGGCCGGCTTGCTCCGTTTGTCCCACACGCGGCGCCACCCTGAGGTGTGGTATGTGCGCGCCCGTGTCGGAACCTCCGCGAATGCCTGAGGAGTTCGAGCCCAAGGCCCCGCCCCGGTCGCGGTTTCGCATCATCCCGCCCGCGCCGCTGCGGCCCAGCCTCTTCCCCGACGAGGCGCGCTTCGCCCTACGCCTCTCCACCCTGGTGGGATGTACCGAGCTCGCGGCCTGGGCGTGGTTCGCCCGCACCGCCGCCGGCGCGGCGGGCCCGCGCGGCGCCGTCCTCGGATGGGCCGCGGGGCGGCTGCTCAAGCCCGTCTGGGCGCTGCTGGGAACGCGCCTGCCGCGGCCCGCCGTGGCATATGCGCTGCTGTTCCTGGCGGTGTTCGGAGCGGCGGCAGGCCTCCTGGGCGGCATGCACTTCGCCTCGGCAGCGCTGATCGCGGTCGCGCTTCCGGCGCTGGCGGATCTGTGCGCGAGCTGCGCGGCGGACAGCATCACGGTCGAGAGGCGAAGCACGGCCTACGCCTGGCTGGACATGGCCCAGGGGCTCGGAGGCGCCGTCGGCCTCGCCCTGGGCGCGTCCTTCGCCGGAGTGGCGGGAGTCGTCGGCGCGCTCGCGCTGCTGGCCGGGGCCGTGGGATTGCCCGAGCTGCGCAACCGGGGCACCCCGCGCTCCACCTGGACGGCCGACGCGTACCTGCGCGTGCTCCAGACTCCGTTCGGTTCGCAGCTGGTGGCCCTGGCCTTCTTCGGCGCCTTCCTCGCGATGCAGCCCTTCGCCAAGCCGATTCCCGGCTGGGCCGCGCTGCTGCTTCCGCTCGCTGGAATGGCGATCTTCGCTCGCCTGGAGCCGCGGATGCCCAATGCCGTCCTCTTGCCGCGGATGGCGCTCGGGCTGGCGGCGATCGGGCTGTTCGTGCCCCCCGTGCGTCTGCTGGCGATGGGCACGCTGTTCGCCGCCATCCCCGCTTCCGTTGCCCGCGGCGCGGGCGAGATGGATCGGCCGCTGGCCTCCTCGCTGGCGTGGTCCGCCCTGGCCCTGGGAGCGGCCGTGGGCGCCGTGTTATGAATGAACGCTCATTCAGCCGCGAGGAGCGCATGTTCTCGATGGACCCGCCCTTCACGCCCGAGCACCAGCTCTTCCGCCGCACCTTGCGCGAGTACGCCGAGAAGGAGCTCGCGCCGCACGCGCTGGAATGGGACGAGGCGGGCATCTTTCCGCGCGACGTGTTCCGCGGGCTGGCGGAGATCGGAGCGCTCGGGATCAACTATCCGGAGAGCGTGGGCGGTTCGGGCGGCGACTACTGGTACGTGGTGGTGCTGGCCGAGGAGCTGATCCGCAGCCGCAACTCGGGCCTCAACATGGGCGTGCTGGTCCAGTCGCAGATGGCGACGCCCATCATCCAGGAGATCGGCAGCGACGAGCAGAAGAAGGAGTTTCTCGTTCCCGCCCTGGCCGGCGAGAAGATCGCGGCGCTGGGGATCTCCGAGCCGGACGCCGGCAGCGACGTCGCGAACCTCAAGACCACCGCCCGGCGCGTGGGCGACGAGTACGTGATCAACGGCGCCAAGATGTGGATCACGAACGGCAGCAGGGCGGACTTCATCACCCTGGCCGTGCGCACCGGCGGTCCGGGCTACGGCGGCATCTCGCTGGTCACCTTCCCGACCGACGTGAAGGGGTACGGCGTCTCCAAGAAGCTCGCGAAGATCGGAAACCTGTCGTCCGACACCGCGCTGCTGTTCTTCGAGGACTGCCGGATCCCCGCCCGCTTCCTCCTCGGGGAGGAGAACGAGGGTTTCTACCACATCATGACCAACTTCCAGGGCGAGCGCCTGGTGGCGTCGATCGGCGCCGTCTCGGGCATGCAGCACCTGGTGGAAGAGGCGCTGCGCTACGGCAACGAGCGGAGGGCGTTCGGCAAGCCGCTGGCGAAATTCCAGGTCTGGCGCCACCGCTTCGTGGAGCACCTCACCGCCATCGAGGCGGCGCGCTGGCTCACCTACCGCGCCTGCGATCTCTACGCGCGCAAGGAGCCGGCAGTGAAGGAGATCAGCATGGCCAAGCTCTTTGCCGGCGATCTGATGCAGAAGGTCGTCTACGACTGCCAGCAGCTCCACGGCGGAATGGGCTACGTGGTGGAGACGCCGGTGGCGCGCGCCTTCCGCGACGCGCGGCTGCTCACCATCGGCGGCGGCACCAGCGAGATCATGAAGGAGATCATCGCCAAGCTGGTCCCCGGGTTCTGAGGTGCGCGACGAGCCGGCGTTCTCCACCCTCAGCTTCTGGGAACGGCTCGCATTCCGGGTGATGCGGTTCCTGAACCAGGGCGGCGGCTCCAGGCCGGCCTGGATCTGGCAGCGCGGCGTGATCACGCCGCTGGTCGGGCTTCTGGTCACCCGGCGCATCCAGGTCCACGGGCTCGAGCGTCTCGACGGCATTCCGGCGGGCGCTCCCATCCTCCTGGTGGCGAATCACCGCACCTTTTTCGACCTGTTCATCCTCGGCTGGTTCCTCATCCGCCATCCCCGGCTGACCCGGCGGGTGAACTTCCCGGTGCGTTCGAACTTCTTCTACGAACGGCCCCTGGGCCTGTTCCTCAGCGCGATCTTCACCGGCGGCTCGATGTTCCCCCCGTTCTTCCGTTCCGCCGAGAAGAAGGGAATGAACCGCCTGTCGCTGGGCATCCTGCTGGAGAAGCTGCGCACGCCGGGCCAGATGGTCGGTTTTCATCCCGAAGGGACGCGCAACAAGACCGACGATCCGTACGCGCTCTTGCCCGCCCAGCCCGGGGCCGGGGAGCTGGCGCTCAAGGCGCGTCCGGTGGTGGTGCCGGCGTTCATTCTCGGCCTGACCAACAGCCCCTGGGCGGAGCTGAAGGCGAACCTCCGCCGCGAGCGCCCGGTCATCGCCGTGTTCGGCGAGCCCGTGCTTCTTCCGCAGACGCCGGGCGAGACGCGGCTCTCGCACCACAAGAAGTTCGCCGACCTCCTCAATCAACGGATCGCGGCGCTCGGCGCCGAGGAGCGGGCCCTCAGGAACGCAGCTTCTCCACCGGCTTCTCCGGGGTCGGCCGGGAAGTGACCAGCCGCGGCCGGAGCAGGTTGGCGATGGTCGCCTCCAGCTCCTGCGCCTCGAAGGGCTTGCCGATGTACCCCTGGGCCCCCATCAGCTCCGCTTCCCACTCGAAGCCGAAGCCGGAGATGATCACCACCGGCACGTCCTTGAGCTCCGGCGTTGCGCGCATGCGCTGCAGCATCTCGCGGCCGTTCATCACCGGCATCTGCAGATCGAGCAACACCAGCAACGGCGCCTTTTCCAGGAGCTTCAGCAAGGCCTCTTCGCCTTGGGCCGCTTCGTCGACCTGGTATCCCTTCATCTCCAACGCGGTGCGGAGGCCCATCCGGAAATCGGCGTCGTCGTCCACGACCAGGATGTACGGCCAGCGTCGCATGGGGGCCCGGGGCGTAGATCTAACGATTGCGCATCGCGAACGGAAGGGGGCGTTTGCCTGCTTGCTTCTTCTCCAACCCTGCGGATTGACGGGGCGTCCAGCCCCTGCTACCGCGACCCACACGAGCGGACCCCAGCGGAGGCGTGAGGACGGCATGCCAGCCAGGCGGACCCGACCTGACCGGGTGGATGTGACGGTGAAGGCCCGTGGCGGAAGCTACGCGGCCTCGGTCCTCCGCGCCGCCGCTCGCCGTTGGGTACGGGAAGAGCTCTCCATCGCGCTGGTCTCCGATCGCGAGATTCGCGGCCTCAACCGGCGCTGGCGCGGAAAGGACCGCCCGACCGACGTGCTCTCGTTTCCCTTGAACGACTCCGGCGCCCTGGGCGACGTGGTCATCTCGCTGGAGACGGCGCGGAGACAGGCACGGGAAGGAGGATGGCCGCTGGCGGCCGAGCTGCGACGGCTGCTGGCGCACGGGATCCTGCATTGCCGCGGACACGATCACGGCGACGCGCTCCGGGCGCGAAAGATGGCAGCTGCCGAGCGGCGTCTGCTGGGAAAAGAGGGGATGGTGGGCTTGACCCTGGCGAAATCCGCTGTTTCGCGATAGAGGCAGCACATGTCGACCCTTCCACCGGACTTGGACGACCTCTCCCGGCGATTCGATTCGCTCCGGGGGGCGCTTTGACATCGATCGGAAGCGCGCGCGCGTCGAGCTGATCGAGCGGGAGAGCGTACAGCCCGGGTTCTGGGAGGACCAGAAGCGCGCCCAGGCGCTCAGCAAGGAGAAGAGCGGCCTCATGCTGCAGCTCGCGGAGTACGAGCGCGAGCGCCAGCGGCTCGAGGACGCGGTGGCGCTCCACGAGCTCGCGGAAGAGGCGAACGACGAGGCCACCCGCGTCGAGGCCAAGGCCGCGGTTTCGGAAGCGATCCAGGGCGCCGAGAGGCTGGAGCTGTCGAAGATGCTGAGCGGGCCGCAAGACCGGCTCAACGCCATCGTGGAGATCAATGCGGGGGCGGGCGGAACCGAGTCGCAGGATTGGGCGCAGATGCTGTTCCGCATGTACACGCGCTACTGCGAGCGGAAGGGATGGGAAGTCGAGCTCGGGGACTTCCAGCCCGGCGAGGAAGCGGGCATCAAGAACGCCTCCTTCATCGCCCGCGGCGACCACAGCTACGGCTGGCTGAAGGCGGAAGTGGGCGTGCACCGGCTGGTGCGGATCTCGCCCTTCGACGCCAATGCGCGCCGCCACACCTCCTTCGCCAGCGTCTTCGTCTACCCCGAGGTGGACGAGGACATCGAGATCGACATCAACCCCTCCGACGTGCGCATCGACACCTTCCGGGCCTCGGGCGCGGGAGGCCAGAAAGTCAACAAGACGGATTCGGCCATCCGCATGACGCACGCCCCGACGGGCATCGTGGTGTCGATGCAGAACGAGCGCAGCCAGCACAAGAACCGCGACATGGCCTGGAAGGTGCTGAAGTCGCGACTCTACGAGCTGGAGCTGCGCAAGCAACAGGCGGCGCGGGACAAGATCGAGGCTTCCAAGGCGGACATCTCGTTTGGCTCACAGATCCGGAACTACGTGCTGGCGCCGTACCGCATGGTGAAGGACGTACGCACCGGGGTGGAGAGCGGGAACCCGGACGCGGTGCTCGACGGAGAGCTGGACCCATTCATCAGCGCATACCTCCTCGGTGTGCGCCGCAAGGACCGACCCGGCAGCAGCGAAGCGGAGGCTTCATAAATGGCCATCATCCACTACGACGTCACGTTCGAGATTGAAAGCCCGTCGCTGAACCAGATCAAGGACAAGCTGGACTCGCGCATGGGGTTGCGGACCCATCTGGTCAAGGACTCGATCGAGCCTGGTCACCTGTGGCCGCATATCGGTCAGGTGCGCGAGAGCGGGACGTTCGAGTGCGACGAGTGCGACGACTCGGATCTCGAGGTGACGGTCGGATCTTCGGGTGTGCGGATCTCCTGCGTGCCGTCCTCCACGCATCCCTACTTCCGGGAGAGCGCGCTGGCGGCGCTCATCGATCTGGGGGGGACCTTCGACGCCAAGCTACACGCGTACATCGCCAAGCGATGGACCGAGCTTTCGCCCTCGGAGAAGCAGGTGGGGTGGCGGGCGCAGTAGGCGCAGCCTCCTCGGGCCGGGAGGGTGGCCCAAGGTCTCGACGCGCCATGCCTTGACCCGTCGACTGGCGCGGGAGCAATGCGGCGCGCAGCACGTTGGGGGTCCGCAGAGGCTCTTCTTCGCGCGGGGCCTGCGCTTTTGGGGCCGTCACCTCGATTCCTCTTCGACGTCATCGTTCACGACCGGATCCGAAGCTGTTCATCCGGAGCGTCCTCGGCGTGCGCAAGGAGGGATCTCCCAATGAGAGCTGCCAGGGTGGCTGCCGGTGGAGTGCTGGCGGTGCTGTTCGCAGCAGCGTTCTGGATTTCGGCATCGCATGAGGCGAAGGCGTCGAAGCAGTCGAAGAATGCGCCGCAGTTCCGGGTGGATGCGTCATGGCCGAAACCGCTCCCTTCCGTCAACGGTCACCAATGGGTGACCGGCGAAGTGGGCGGAAGCTGCATGACGCCGGATGACCACGTCGTGACGGTGAACCGAGGGTTCCAGACCGGCGGCCTGGTCGGCCAGGACGGTACGACATCGATCGGATCGCCGCCGGTGATCGAGTACGACGCCGAGGGGAACGTCGTGCGCGCCTGGGGCAGCGAAACCAAGGATGCGCAGGGAAGGAACCTGGTCCTGCCCAACGGCATCCACGGTTGCTTCGTCGACTGGCAGGGGAACGTCTGGATCGCCGGCAACGGCGACGGCGTGGTGCAGAAATGGACCCGCGACGGCAGCACGATGCTGCTGCAGATCGGCAAGAAGTTCACCTGCGACTGGCCGGCGGCTGGCAACACATGCGGCAACTCCGGCGCCGACCCAACTGCCAACAAGAGCAAGACGCTGCTCAACAATCCGGCGGACCTCGGCGTCGACAAGGAACCGGATCCGGTGACCGGCAACAGAGGCAGTGTCTACATCGCCGACGGATACGGCAACCACCGCGTCGTCGTCTTCGACGCCGCCGGGAACTACCTGCGCCAGTGGGGCTCGCCAGGGAACGGGCCGGGCCAGTTCGGGGGGCCGGCCGCGACGGATGACGGCGGCCACCCGCACTGCGTCGTCCTCGGCACCGACGGCCGGGTCTACGTCTGCGATCGGCCCAACAGCCGCATCGAGGTGTTCGACAAGGTCGGCAACTTCCAGCGGACCATCGAGGTGAATACCACTGCCTTCATGCCGCTGGGGAACCTCGGGACGCAGCGCGCGTGCGACCTCACGCTCTCTCCGGATCGCAACCAGAACTGGATCTACGACACCGACCTCGGGAACGACTCGGTCTGGGTCATCGACCGCGCGCTCGGCCAGGTGGCAGCCCGCATCGGCCGCGCCGGCCACAACGCGGGCGAGTTCGCCTTCGCGCACACCGTGGAGGTCGATTCCAGCGGAACCATCCTCTACGTCGCGGAGACGATCACCGGCCGCCGGATCCAGAAGTTCACCAGGGCGGACGACGACGACGACTGAGGGAAAGCGGTCCAGCGGCCGGGAGCATATCTGCTCCCGGCCGTGAGGGAGGCATGAAGATGCTCCGCCGGCGACTCGCACTCGCGATCGGTTGCACCCTGCTGGCGACGGTTCCCGCCGTGGCCCATGACGTTCCCCAGCGGCACGTCATGAACGCCTTCGTGAAGATCGAGGAGCATCGAGCGCACCTCGTGATCCGGGTGCCGCTCGATCTCCTCACCACCGTGCGGTTCCCCGTGACGGGGCGGGAGATCGATCTCGCCGCCGCCGGCCCTGCCACACAGCGCACGCTGGATGCACTCGCCCACGACGTCGCGCTTTGGGAAGGCGCCACCCGGCTGAATCCTTCCAGCGCGCAGGGACGGCTCTCCTTGCCCTCCGACCGTTCGTTCGAGCGATACGAAGCGGCGGTCGACCACATGACCGAGCCGGTCGAAAAGGGTACCGCGATCTATTACGACCAAGGCTATTTCGACGCCTCGTTCACGTACGCCATCTTCTCTGCGGGTTCCCGCTTTTCCATCTCGACGCTCGTCGTTGCCGAGCTGCGCGACTACACCAAGCTTTCGGTGCGCTATCTGCCGTCCCAGGGCACGAGCTCGGCGTTTCTCATCTCCCCCACCGACGGCCAGGTGGCCCTCAACCCCGCGTGGTACCAGGCGGCAAAGGCATTCGTGCTCCTGGGCGTCGAGCACATCCTCACCGGCATCGACCACCTGCTGTTCCTGCTCTGTCTGGTGATCCCGCTGCTCTCCCTGCGTCAGGTCGTCTCCATCGTCACCGCGTTCACGGTCGCGCATTCGTTCACGCTGCTGGGTTCCGCCTACGGCATCGGGCCGTCCGGGCCATGGTTCCCGCCGTTCGTCGAGACCGCGATCGCCGCGTCCATCGTCTACATGGCGCTGGAGAACATCCTCGGCGCCGACTTGAGGCGGCGCTGGTTGATCACCGGCGTGTTCGGTCTCGTCCACGGATTCGGGTTCTCGTACGGCCTCAAGCAGAACCTCCAGTTCGCCGGAAGCCATCTGGTCGTTTCCCTGCTGGCGTTCAACGTGGGAATCGAGCTCGGCCAGCTTGCGGTGCTGGCCGTCCTGCTTCCGGTGCTGCTGCTGTTGCGCCGCTCCGTGCTGGGGGGACGGGCAGGCGTCGTGGTCCTCTCGGCGCTCGTTGCTCACACCGGCTGGCACTGGATGATCGAGCGCGGCGAAGCGCTGCGCACGGTCCGCTGGCCGAAGATGGACCTGCTCGCGATCGCGTCCCTCACCCGCTGGGTGGCCGGCGTGCTCCTCGCGGCCGGGCTCATCCGCTGGATGGCCCGCCGCGCCTCCGCGATCTGGTCGCGGGGCGCGGCGGGCGGCGGAGCTTGAGTCCCGGCCTACTTCTTCATCTTTGCCAGGAACTCGTCCTGGGCCTTCTTCATCTCGGTGGGGCTCAGGTCCTTCACGTGCTTCGCCAGCACCCACTGGTTTCCCCAGCGGTCGTGCAACTCGGCGATGCGGTCCCCCCAGAACATGTCTCCCGGCGGCATGACCGGCTTGAGCCCGGCCCCCTTCGCGCGCTCGAAGCCCCGGTCCACATCTTCCTGGTAGAGCCAGAGCCGCGCCTGCTTCGGCACCGGCGGCATCTCGGGCATCGAATCGTTGCAGAAGATGACCGAGTCGCCGATCCGCACCGTGGAGTGCCAGATCTTCTTCCCGCTCGGGTCGGGGGCGCGCATCATCTCCTCGGCCCCGAACGCCTTCTTCCAGGTTTCGATCGCTTCAGCGCAGCCGTCTACCGTCAGCTGCGGTGTGACGCTGTGCAGCCCTTCGGGAATCGCCTTCGGCATGCTTCACCTCCTTGAGGTGGCGCATCCTACTCCAGCGCGTTCCGCGCAGGCGCTCATTCGGTGTCGGGATACGCGCGGAGCGAGCGGGCGATCAGGCCCATGCCGCCCGCCAGGAGCCCGAACATGAGCAACGTGTTGAAGAGGCTGGTGGGCGAACGTCGAAGTTTCCTGCGGGCTCAACGACCGGCCAGGATCTCTTCCAAGCGCCAGCGCGCTTCGCCCAACTCGTCCGGCGGCAGCTCGCCATACATTGAATAGAGCCTGAGGATCTCCCGAGCGCGCTTGCGCAGGCCCGGCGAGGGCCGGACGGGATTGCGCTTCCGCGGGGCCGGGAGCATGGCCGCGAGCACCGCCGCTTCCTCCGGCTGCAGCTCCGCCGCCGATTTCTGGAACCAGTACCACGATGCGGCGTCGGCGCCGTACACTCCGTCGCCCCACTCGGCCACGTTCAGGTACAGCTCGAGGATCCGCCTCTTGCCCAATGCTTCGAGCCTCCGGGCCAGGATGGCCTCGCGCAGCTTCCGCCACAGCGTCCGCTCCTCCCCGAGCCAGAGGTTCTTCGCCAGCTGCTGCGTGATGGTGGACGCGCCGCGGCCGAAGTGGCCGTCCTCCAGCGCGATGGTGATGGCGATCCGGGTCTGCTTTCCGTCGATGCCGTCGTGCTCGAAAAAGCGCGCGTCCTCGCTGTTCACCACCGCCCTGATCAACCAGATCGAGATGCGGTTGAGCGGGACCCAGTGCTGGTTCCGCTTCGTTGCCCGGCCCCGCTCGCGGGCTTCGCTCATGCGGGTCTCGATGATGGCGGTGGTGGCCGGGTTGGATCGGCGGAGCGGCTCCGCTCGGGGCAACGTCAGCCAGAACAGGGCACCCACGCACAGGACGCAGAGCAGGACGAGGGCCGCCCAGTGAGCGGCCTGGCGCGGGCGTACATCGAAATCCATCGCATCGAGTATAAACGCGACCCCTTGGCCGCCTCCTTTACAATTCGGCGTCTGTTCGGCGTCCTGCGGGACAACCGCGATTTCCGCACACTGTACGCGGCCAACGCCGTGTCGCAGACAGGCGACTGGTTCAACGTCGTCGCGCTGTTCTCCCTGCTCCTCGAGCTGACCGGCAAGGGCGAGGCGGTCGCGCTCGCGCTGCTCACCCGGTTCGTCCCCATGTTCTTCGCCGGTCCTGCCGCCGGAGTGCTCGCGGACCGGGTCTCGCGCAGGGCGATCCTGGTGGTCAGCGACCTCCTGCGGGTCGCGCTGGTGCTCTGCCTGCTGCTCGTCCGCCGACCCGATCAGGTCTGGATCGCGTACACGGTGGTCACGGCCCACTCGATCGTGAGCGCCTTCTTCGAGCCCGCGCAGCAGGCGATGCTGCCCAACCTGGTCAGCGAGGCGGACTACCCGCTCGCGGCGACCCTGGAGAACTCGCTCTG
>WNFS01004604.1_pt1 | contig 10534 bp, 10 predicted proteins | sample 5400141 | NCBI WGS metagenome assembly WNFS01 (sample SAMN13153358, study PRJNA577476) | soil metagenome | isolation source: 60 cm saprolite under Madrone tree | place: USA:California | collected 2016-06-14
ACAGGATCTTTACGCCGCCCTTGGAATACGATTCGTTGCTATCGGGCCCAAACGGAGCGAGAGTTGTCATGACCTTCTCGAAGTAGTCCATGGTTGGCGGCTGGCCTTCCCAATTCCATCTGCCAAACTGCACACTCATGATTCGTTCCCTTTCTGCTCCCGATTAGTTCTTAGCATCTGTCGAGCACTCCATACATTTCTGGCGTGTACGACTTGTCGTTCACTACGCGGCCATCGACCTCGACCCATGCATGCGCCTTGAACGGCATTCGCTGCGCACCGATAACTAACTGAGCGGGTACTCCGTACCGCTTCAAGAGACACGCGGCTGCTGCCGAGCGCTGCAAGCAAAGCGCTTCTTTCCAATACCAGATACAAGCCATGTCCACAGCGGCACAGATTCGTCCGACAGCTTCGGGAGTTGGAGCTTTCTTGCCAACGGGATATCTTCGGACCTCGTTATACATTGCCGCAAAATTCCCACGCGCCAAGTACAGATCAAAGCAAATCAGCTTCAAGTAAGCTTTGATAACAAGAAATGACATGACCGAGTCCTCCCTTAGTTCTGGAATACAGGCTCTAGGAGCCAAGAGTTCCGCAAACCCGCTGAGAGCTCGCCGAGTCCGGACTCGATGTTGGGTACGCGTTCAGTTGCATACTGGTCGCTGAATTTTCTTTGGATTTCGTGATCGGAACGCTTCATCAACAAACATTGCAACATCAAAAGCCAGGGCTCAGGGAAGCGAACTCCCAGAACGCCCAGTTCCGAGAGTTCACGGACCCAAGTCACAATTGCAGTCGCTGGGTCTCGCGACGGATAGCGCTGCTCGATTAAGCTGAGAATTGCAGGGCGCTCAGTAACGTTGAGCAATAGCGCCAGGAAGAATTGCAAGTCGCTGTTCGAAACCCGCTCGCGAACTTGCACAATCTTGTTTCTTCTTTCAGCCTGAAGCAGCGCCGGTTGCAGCGCTTGGATGAGCTTAGGATGCTTCCATCGAGCCGCTAGGAGCAGATTTTGCCGTTCATCCTCATCTTCAATCAACTCAAAAGTTGAAAGCAGAAATTGGAATACGGAGTAGGCGTCTTCTGTCCCGAGTACATGACGTGCAATTTCGTTGTATTCGGCGCGCTTACCGCTGGTCAAAAGCATTCTTAGAAGCTGACTGCGACGTTGCACAGAGGGGACATCATGGTCCTGGGCGTAGGCGATTGTCGGGGGAAGGTAGGAGTATTGCGGCAGCTTATTTATCTCGCCCAAAGTTCGAACCACAACCGTGAGACTCGGTCGATCTAGATGAAACGTGGAGTGGATCAGCCGTTTCCCGGCGATAATCGGGCGAGAATCTCCCTTCTGTAGCAGCTCAGCCTTCTTGAGGGAAACCCGGCCCAACGCCAAACGCATCGCTACTTGTTCTGTAGGCTCAAACTCCCACAGGCTCTGCAAGCTGGAACCATGCATTACATGGAACGCACCTGAAAAGGAGTGCTGGTGTATGGCAGGAATGCCTTGAACCCAAAAAAGCACCTCAATGCGAAAATCACGGCCGCCAAATACGGTTAGCGGTGGCTGCCCGAACTTGGCGCTAAGGTCGGCTTGGCCCGGCAATCGTTCACAGGTCAGAGCCCATTTCGAAACGTCCCAAAAGGAAACGTGCTGGTCGGGTGGCAGTTCAGAGAGCCCCCGGTTTGCCACTTCGGGGAAGTCTTCTTCGTTATAGTTTCGTTCTTTCCAAAGACGAGTAACCAGGGACCCGAGCCTCTGAAAGAATTCCATGAGTACATCTCCCCTGACGTCAAGAGTTCTGCTGGGCTGTTGCGGGATGGTTCATCCACTCAGGCACCAGCCATCCGCCGTCTCGTGCTAAATCCATGCGCCGTGCGATCTGAAACCCGTCGGGATCGGTCGCCAGCTGATGGCGGCCTAGCCAGCCTGTCACGAGGTGACCTTCAGGATCGCCCTCTCGACTCCGAGCGAACCACCATTCAAGAACATTGCCGCTATCTTGCAGTCTTCCAAAGAGGGCATCTGCTGCTTTCCAATCAGTGTTGCATTGGATCCCTCGAGCTAGTCGAAGGGCCTGGTTCACAAATGCGAAAGAGTCCTTTTGCTTTAGATGTTCCGAAAGAAGCTCATCAAGCGACGGACACGAAGAATGCGTGATCTCACCACGTCTCAAAATATACGCGAGGTTCAACGAGGCAATACGGTTGCCTTGGCGACGTGCCTCTTGGAACAAAACACTAGCCTCTTTCGCAAGTCCACACGCTGTCTTTGTCGTGGCCGTGAGGGACTTTTGGTACAAATAAAGGCCAAGTTCCAACAATTGACTTGCGTTTGTGGCTCCCGCGCGTCGTAGGCAACGAAGGCTTTCTTCTTGGTTGTGGTCTAGACCCCAACCGGAAAGCAGATAAGTGCCTAGCTTTATCATTGCGATCTGGCTGCCCTCTCGAGCAGCTTCTCGCAGCAAGCGCTCACCGCCCGCAGGATCGGGTGCCAGGCCATTACCTGTTATCAGTCTGGTTCCGAGGTTGACCATGGCAAGACGATGTCCGCGTTCAACAGCAGTGCGGAGCCATCGTTCACCTTCCGCAGAAGATCCGGATGTTTCATTTTCATCGAGCTCATACTCTGCAAGCTTTTCCATGGCGAAGGGATTGCCCAATTCGGCAGACTTCTTGAGCCATCGGAGTCCCTCTTCGGTCGATTTGGGCAGACCATCACCGGTCAGTAATCGCAGTCCGAGCTTTTCCATCGCGTACAAGTCGCCGTCTTGAGCGCGGTTTCGAAGCCATCGCTCGCCTTCACTTGGAGAGCTTTCCAGCCATCCACGGAAGCTCGAAGGCGAAACAATGTCCTTGATGGAGGGCTTCCCTCGTCTTTTCAGAAGAACGATGGAGTCGAGGCCAAGGTCTAACGCCGAAGCCTTAGCGTCAATTTCAGTATTCCTGGCGACTGTAGCGGCTGTGTTCGTTACTGGCATCAAACTGAACCTCCAAAGTCTCCGCTATTTCTCAGGTACCCTCGAGCTCGCGATCTGTAAGGTCACTTCGTAGAGGGCTGGGCGGTTAGATAAGTTTTTCATCTCGTTCGCGATGTTGCGGAATGTCAGCGATTCCGTCAACTACAAACAGTACGCATTTCCGGCCAAGAGTACGCAGGTCCGGCCATAGACTCGGCTTGAAGGACAGATCTGCACATCGCGCGCTGTTCGTAGTTACGGAAAGGAGGTCTTGGGTTCGGGTTCCGATGTGACAGGCGTGTTGTGTGGCTAAAGCGAATCGGATGCTTGTAGTTATTACTGTGGCTGCCAAATTCGTGAAAAACGCCTCGAGTCAGTATGGCGACGCAGTCAGCTGATTTAAGTTCCGCTATCCTGTACGAAATGAAAACGATTCGTCTAATTGGAAATGTCCTATACTTTTCTTCATTTATTTCGTCGCGCCGACTCTGCGGTGTCCCCTAGTTTGCCGTTGAGCTCTCTCATTCGAACTGATCCACAATTTCGGTTCGGTCGCCCACTGTGAACTGAGCATCGTCGACAAGCAGCAAATGTTGTGCGAGGAGTTTGATAAAGTTCGCTACATCACTCGCCGCTCGTTCTTCGGGAATATCAAATCGCCCAGCAAGTTGACCAATGATCTCCTGAGCTGAAAGGCCAACTGCCAGGTTCTCCCAAATGAGGGCCGCCACGGGATTCAGTTCAAACATTGCTCGGCCGGCGACTTCTAATGTGGCCTTACCGCCTGGTTGTGACACCAGAAGCGCTACTCGCGATACGTTCATGCCTATCCTTCGCAGCCTTGGACCAAATCTTGGAACCAATTCTGATTCAACGATTCGCCCCAGAAATTTCCGTTGACACTGTCGAGCCTATAGTGGTGCTTCCGAAATCGCGTGTCACGGCTGGCAGAGCGCCGCCGCGGTCGCTGGTGACGCTACATTCCTCGGCGCTCGCCACCAGTCCGTACTTGAACAGTCGTCCAAGACTCCAGTGCGCATCAGCAGGCGATATTTGATCGGCGTCCCTGCCAGATGTTTCGACTACTGTCGTAACCGAGATTCCGGGATGGTCAGCGATTACCTGCAATATCTGACGGAATCTTTGCGGAGTCGGGGGGTCGTACAAATGGCACAGGAAATAGAATCGGGCGGGTCGTTTCAACCATTCTCGTCCGTCGGCCGTTATGAAACACTTGCAATGGGGATTTCGCTTTCCGGTGGCAAAGTGGCCAAAACTCTTCTCTAGGGACATGCGGAATATTGCACTCGTATGAGCCTCCTCACACGGAGTAGTTTTTGCCATCTGTATCGATTCTCCCCACAATTCTTCATAGCGTTTTACAATCACCGGCCAACTGTATTGCTGTTCTGCCGATTGCCTTGCTGCTCGTCCCATCTGCCTACGAAGTGCTGGATCGTGCACAAGTTTTTGGATCTTGTCGCATAAAGCCGGGATCTCGACGGTTGTGGACTGCGCCAAAGAATCTTCTTCTACCATGGATATTCTGCAGTCGTGTACCTCCAGGTTTTCCACATGTGAGGGGAATGAGGATGGAATCAAGAATCCGGTCTCACCATCGGTAACTATGTCACGATACCCGTCCCAGTCTGAGACAACAGCTGGAAGGCCATAGGATAGTGCCTCTGCAACAGTCAGTCCGAAAGTTTCCTGTATATTGTCGCTGAGGGATACGAAAATATCGGCGCCGGAATACAACATGTGTTTGTCGTTTGCGGATGGATTCGGCCATATCGTCAGGTTCTGAATACAACCCAATTCGCTCGCCAGAGCTCTCAAGCGACGCGCTTCATTCGTTTGCGTATCGTCGCCTGCGATTAGCAAATGGGTCCTAACCTCTCCACTCAACAGGTTCGACAAAGCAATGAGCAAAGGTCCCAAATCGCCCTTGCTCATCTGTGAAAGACGACCAAAAAAAAGAGTTATGGTTTCCTCTGCTCCAATGTTTAGCCGCTGGCGCAAGTTGACCCGGTGCTCTGGTTCCGAGGGCGGAATCGTCACCCCAAGGGGAACAAGAACTCGACGCGGCCGATATGCTGTGTTGGGTGATAACAGCCGACCAACTTCTTCGATGTAGACCTCGATTGTTCTCATACCGGCCCTACTGGAACAAAAGAGAAGATCGGCTTCGCAGAGTCCAGCAAAGTAGTGCTGTAGGATGGCAAAAACGACGCGCTCCGAATTGATGGAGTGGATCAATCCACATACCGGTGCATTATGGCGTTGGAGTTTTCGACGTATTGTCGTTAACGTTCGTAATTGTGGATCGAACGTCGTCAGAACGACTTCGTCTGAATTCGTAATCGGCAGTTTGCTTCCAGTAGGAACAGCAACCAGTCTTTTGACTCTATCCGCGGTCAGGCCGTCTGCAATCAATTCCTCTTTCTTTTGGTCCGTGAGCCATGGAACAAAGTAAGCGTCGTAGGTTCCATACTCAAGTAAGGCGCACAGAGCACTCCAGCCAAACACCTTGGCTCCCATGACTGTCGTCTGATCCCATTGTTCTTGATGACGTTCGGGATTTCTAGGTAAACTAGGAAGATACAAAGCTCTCATCTATTCAGTTCCCCGAGGTGTCTCGGCTATCTCTCAGGTATCCTCGAATTTGCGATCGGTCGGGTCACTTTGTAGAGAGCCGCGCGGTTAGATGTGTTTTTCATCTCGTTCGCGATGGTGCGGAATGTCCGATACTCCGTCAACTACAAACAGTACGCATTTCCGGCCAAATGTACGCAGATCCGGCCATCTCTTAGCGCGGCCACCGAAGATTGTGCCTAAATGTTCTCACTGGAGACGGGGTAGAACCCTCGTCCGCCAGCCGCGGCAGGCGAGCTATGGAGGAGAGCGTATAGGCCACCTTTGCCGATCAGGCGATCATGCGTACCTTGCTCCTCAACGGTACCGCCGTTCAGCACGACGATACGGTCGACCCATTTGAGCGCGGAGATTCGGTGTGACACAAAGACAATTGTTTTGTCGGCAAAACGGTCCACGAGATTGGTGAAAACCCTCCGTTCGGAAGGGGCATCCAGTGCTGAAGTCGATTCGTCGAGCAGTAGCACAGCGGGATTTTGGAGCACTAGACGGGCCAGAGCTAGTCGTTGCCTTTCACCGCCTGAAAGGAAATTTCCTTTAGGGCCAATTGGAGTGTCCCACCCTTGCGGCAGGCGGCTGGTCAGTTCCCCGAGATCCGCGGTTTCGAGCGCCTCAATGAGTTCTTTGTTCGTTGCGGAAGGCTTCCCAAGTAGAAGATTCTCTCTCAGCGTTCGGTCGAAGAGGACAGCATCCTGCATGAGATAGCAAACCTTTGTCCGAAGACTTTCCAAGCGCGCGTCTCGAACGTCAATTCCATCGATGTAAACGGCTCCTTGATTCACGTCGTACAGCCTTGCAATCAGCTTTGTGATCGTGCTCTTGCCACTTCCGCTGACCCCGACCAACGCAACCTTCTCGCCAGCCTCTAGCTTGAGTCCGAGTCCATCCACCACTGGGGTTCCTTTTCCGTAGGAGAAAGATACTCCCTGCAATTCGACGTACCCTCGAGAAGGAGAAGGGAGGTGCACTGCGGTCGGCGATTCCGGCACAGTCGGCGTTTTTTCAATAACCTCCATAATTCTCCGAATGCTCGCGCTCAGGCGGTTAAACCGAGAATAGATATCCACGGCAGCATTCAAGGGATCAAACAATCGTGCCAGATAACTGTAAAACGCAACCAGCCCACCGACAGTCAAAGCTCCAACGAACACCTCGTAACCGCCGTAACCAAGAGTCGCTATGGTGCCGAGTGCAATCACTGCCATGTAGCAGGTCCTGAACAATGTCTCGGTCAGGGTTCGCTGATTCAATGCGTTCATTCTTGCTGCGGCCCGCTCAAGGAACGCCTGGACTTGACTTCTCTCCCGGTGCAAGAGCTGGATTTGGATGACGGACGCCAGGTGTTCCTGCAGGAAGCTGCTCTCTTTACTGGATTGTTGCTGCGCGCTGTCTGATGCCTGCCGCAATCGGCTTTCGAAGTGCCTCCTGAAAACGAAGAAAAGAGGCATAAGCGGTAGAAGGAGAATGGTCAACCGAAAATCGAGGAAGAACATTGTTCCAATGACGAAAACAGCGTTGAACGTCGTTTGGAGAACATAGGGCACAAGACTTGATCCCAGTTCCGCCACCTGATCCACATCCTGCTCCATTCGGTACAGCTTTTCGCCAATCGGCGTCGTTTCGTGGTAATCCGCAGAGAGGCGATTCATCTGCTCTAAAATGTCGAGCCGAATGCGGAGAACGAGTTTCTGGACGGTCCGGAAACTCACCATACCCGCAAGCGCAGAAAAGCCTAGCCGACAGACATAGATTCCCAAGAACCCTCCCGCGGCAATCAAGAGCAGGCGCATGTCTCTTTTCGGCAGAACCTTGTCAATGAGCCATTTGATGAGCAGAGGATCGAGCAGAAACATCAAACTGCTCAGCACGATCAGAGAAACACTCAGGAGATGCGCCCGAAGTAGGGGACGCAGCTTGCGGACAAACCATCGGAGCTGCGAGTTGGACTTCAGAACCAAAATTCTCCTCCAACCCTTCGGACAGTCATCTTGAAGTTCGTCCAAGCGGCCGAGGCCGCAATTTGGAGGTCGGGATGTCTGTTATGCAAGCGGACTTAAGACCCATAGCCTTTACCTTCGCGTATCAGGGGTCCGGCCTAATCGGTCGTCTTTGCCGTTATGTCGGGGCAACCATCCCAAGGACTCTAAGTACGCGCTTGTGGCCTTGCGTCCCTCCTCAATCATTGTTAGCCAGAAGTCGGTGAATTCTTCCAGTTCGAAGGTTCGCGTCTCTGAGCCGAGAGCTAGCTGAACAACACGCTTCATATCATCGCGAACGGCGAATGTAACGGTCATGTCGTGTTTCTTGAACCTGTAAACCAAGTCGTCTGATCCTTCTGTCTTGAATTGAGGTCAGCAATCACTTGCTAAGCCGACGCGTGCATCTAACAGCGCCGAGCAATACTCCATCAAAATAAGCTTCATGCTCTACGCTACAAGTTTGTTTTTCCGCCAGACCGTTCTGAATTCCGTCGGACTCAGGCGAAATAATTCCTTAAAGCTCCTAGTGAATTCGGCAGTTCTGCGATATCCAATTTCCAGAGCGATCACCTTGATGGGCGCCTCCGTGGCTTGCAATTGTCTTGCTGCGAAAGCGAGGCGTCTATTCCTTGCGTATTTTCTGACGCTGACCCCGACCGAGGCCTTGAACAATCGCCTCGTTTGACGCACGGATGTAGACAATCCAATCTCCTTGCAAACTTCCTCGACGGTCAAGCGATCTCCATCTGAATGACTGTCGATGAAGACTTTTAGCTTCTCCGCACGCCAATCTGTGTTTGTGGAGGGGTTGAATTCTTCGCGAATAACTCGTCTCACGAAGGCATCCGAATTATCCAAAAGTCGAACAATAGGTCGCTTATATATGATTGAGCTTGTACCCATGACTGGTATCCTTTCTGGACTGGACTGCACTTTAGCGCCAGACGGCATGGGACTTGGCGTTGACTTCAGAACTACAGGTCGGTCGTGTACCTCGTGACGAATGCCTCTCTAACCGGCGGCTTCACGAAATAGCTGCCTCGTAGGTGCCGTCAAAGTTCAGGCGATCCCCTCCCCCGCCAAACGTCCTTCGGCTGATTTGTTCTCTATCAACGAGGCCTCGGGCAGACAACGGCAGAAAAAAATTGCTCCCGGAGTATGTTGTGCCAGGCGCCCGTACCGAGACCCAAAGCCACACGGTGGAATACAGCTATGATTCGAGAAAAAATCCAGCATGTTAGTTGTAGTTTCAGATGGCGTTTCCTTCAAATCAAAGGTCCAGGCCGCCGGCGCATTCGACAGTTCGGTTGTCACGGAGGCACACCATGTATTCCGAAACATGTCAACCCCGCGCTCCGGCGGCCTTGGACTCGTGGAGCAGGCCGTTCCTTTGAACAAGCCCGACATTTTCGAGCTTCGATAAATACTCATCGACGTCGCGTTCGAGTCGCTCACGGGGGATCGTGTAGTGAGTTTCCATCACATCCACGAGCCCGCGAAGGTCGACTCCTGAGGGGCTCGCTTCCACTGTGCTCCAGACTCGTGCTGCAACTGGATTGAGGCTGTAACAGAGCCCCTTTCGAATATCGAGAAGCACAGCGCCATCTTCGGAATATGTGGAACGGACGTCTGGAGAAACCAGCCACATAGCGTTGGGATCCGTTTTCACGCTTCCTCCGGCAGAAGTGTCTGAGTTCGAAGCAAACGGCCTCGGGGCTAGCTGAGGCCGTTTGTAAGACTGAAGGAGTACTCTGAAGTCCGTTCCTTTTCGGACGAACCCTCCTCTGTCCCGCGCTACCGCTTATGTGGCGACGCGCCTGAAGGTTTGGCACAAATTCGAGTACGTGTGTGAAAAAAAATGTTTCTGGTCCGAATCCGGGCCCATATTGATGAACTGCGAATGAAAGGTGTGTGAATGAAGTGGGCCTTCGAGGTTTTTGGCCGGTTCATTTCAAAGACTTACGAGCGACTATTGCACTTAGCTGGGCATGGTTTTAGCGACGCCTATCGGTCGTAGTCCGAACCGCAATTCCCGTCCAAAGAGAGAATGGTGGCCGAAAATCCGACCTGATGTTCCTACGCGTCGGCGTCCTTTGATGTTGGACAGTGGCGCAAGCCCTGTTGCCAACAGCCTCAGAAGCCGTTGCGCGCTCACCATTCAAAAAATGTTGCGCTGTTCTGTTGACGGTGCTTGGCACGACGCTATGCGGTGGCGGAGAGTCCGAGTTAGAACCAGTTAGGAGGCAATAGAATTCTCTCTCCTATTTGAAACGTTAGGTACTATTGCAACACTACCGTGTGTAGAGTACCGTACCTTTATGACCCGGGGTCGGTCACTCTCGTCTAGGAATCCTCCGGGCCCTCCGGGGCAGCGTCTCAAAGCTCTGCGCGAGGCTCTGGGCATCAGCGGTCGAGATGTGCAAATGTATAGCCGCCTGATCGCGGGTACACAGGGGAACCAGAGATACTGCATCTCCCACAGCTCGCTGGTCGAGGTCGAGAACTCCACAAGGGTCCCGAGTGTCCACAAACTGTTCACACTGAGCGCACTCTATCGAATTAATTTCGTGGACCTCCTTCTGTTCTTTGGAATCGATCTGGATCAGATCAACACAGCCCGACTCGCCGTCAAACTGCCCAGGACTCATCTAATTCCTCCTGAGATCCATGACACGGAACGCCGTGTGAGTTTTCCAGTGAGGTTCGATCCGGGAGCGAGGATTGAAGAGAGCAATCTCCTTTCCCGCATGGTGCAGACTTGGGGCGAAATACCTATCGCATTCGTTCAGAATCTGGGCCTCCGGAAATATCTGTACGGATTCATTGGGATGGATGATTACACGCTGTATCCGATGATTCGTCCCGGCGCCTTTGTCCAGATAGATGACCAGGAGACCAAGATTGACGCAGATCCGGGGGAGAATGAGTTTGAGCGGCCGA
>WNFS01004605.1_pt1 | contig 10532 bp, 6 predicted proteins | sample 5400141 | NCBI WGS metagenome assembly WNFS01 (sample SAMN13153358, study PRJNA577476) | soil metagenome | isolation source: 60 cm saprolite under Madrone tree | place: USA:California | collected 2016-06-14
GACTTCGCCGGTAAAGAGCACGGGGACCATTGCCGGATCTTCATCATGGGTGTCATCTTTCAGCAGCTGGTAGTGCCACTTCACGCTCGGCGCCTTCCCGCTGATGTCCAGAGCCACAATGGAGTTGCTGTAGAGATCCTCGCCCTCGCGGCCCTTCAGGATCATGTCAGGCCCGGGATTACCCGGGGTCACGAAGAGCGTGTTCGTCCGCGGGTTGATCGCCACCCCCATCCAGACGTCCGCACCGCCGTGCACCCACGAGTTGCCGGGCCACGTGTCGCGCTTGATCGTTTCCCAGTCCCACTGCCTCTTCCCATCGACAACGCTGAATGCGCTGACGTGCCCCCGGTTTCCGTAATCGCCGCCACCGGTGCCGAGGATCACGCTGTCTTTGTAGACGTACGCAGCCATCGAGAAAAAGCTGTTGGTGGCATCGCGGCACCCGGCAACGTTCCATACAGGTTTTCCCGTTTCCGCGTTTAATGCAATCACGCGACAGTCCTCGGTTCCGAGGAGCACTTTGCCGTCCTTGATACCGACGCCCCGATTGACCGCAAAGAGAATGACCGACGGGTTGTACGGGAATTGCCATTTGAGCTTGCCGGTACGGGCGTCCAGCGCCAGCACATTGTCATGCGGCGTGGCGATATACATGGTCCCGTTACTGACGATGGGCGAAGCCTCCTGCTGGCCGTCATCCGAAATCTGCGTCTTCCAGGCAAGGCCGAGCGTGCCGACATTTCCCGGGGTGATCTGGGTCAGTGCGCTAAAGCGATTCCCGAAATAGGACTTCGCCGGGAGAAGCCAATCGCCGTCGGATTTGTCCGCGTTCAGGAGCGTCTTGGCATCCGGCGAGCCGCCGGCCGCCATCGCATCATGGAGCAGCGCGCCGGTGGCGCAAAACAATGTCGCGACTAGCAAGCCGCTGAGGCGGCCGCGCTCGCTTGTGCAAAACCGGGCATGAGCCATGGGTAACCTTTCTGGATGAGGAGGTGTTCACAAATTCACGGATCCAGAAATGTTCCATAACTCTCAGTCAATCTCTACAAGGTTCTCGCGCACTTATCCAATCGTCGCGATTCAGATCGGGACCAACTGACCGCCTTCGCAGCTTTCAAGCGGATGCGAGCAAGGTGGCAGAAGCCTCAGGCGACGCCCGAAGACTTGGCTCAGGCGCTGCAGCGGAGCGGGTTGCCGGCTACGGCGATCAGGCTGCGGGAAGCGCGAGAGCTGATCTGATACTCGGGTTCGGATCGCACCTGGCTCGGGGGAACTGCGTGTTCAAGCCGTCCAAATTCTCAATCGCGCAATTCCGATAACGAAGCGCTCTCGAAGAAGACGCTAACCATATCGATGTTGGAACATTCGAATTGACACTCGTTAACTGTAATCGAGGGGGCCATGCGGCTGAAACACAAGCTTGCATCAACGGGAGCTTTATGTTTGGTCGCCATCGCGGTAATTGTCGTGGTGGTGCTCCCGAAACACGTGTCCGGCGCCGCCACGGCAAGGCCTCCGGATGTCGACGTGGCGGAGGTCGAGCAGAAGGACGTTGCCCTTAACAGCGAATGGATCGGCACCCTCGAAGGGTTCGTAAACGCCGACGTCAGGGCGCAGGTCACGGGCTATCTGCTGCGCCAGGACTACAAAGAGGGGGCGCTGGTCAGGAAGGGGCAGCTTCTGTTCGAAATCGATCCGCGACCATTTCAAGCGGCTCTGAATCAGGCGCAGGGGCAATTGGCACAGGCCAGAGCGCAGCTCGCCAATGCCGAAGCCGTCCAACGCAGGACCCAGCTCGATGTAGAGCGCTACATTCCGCTGGCCAAGGAACAAGCCGCGAGCCAGCAGGATCTGGACAACGCGGTTCAGAACAACCTGGCGGCCAAGGCGACCGTCGCAACCGCCGAAGCTCAAATCCAGACTGCCGAGGCGGCAGTCGAAACGGCCAAGCTGAATCTGGGCTTTACGCGCCTGATCTCCCCCATCGATGGCATTGCCGGGGAAGCTCAGCTACAGATCGGCGCACTGGTCAGTACCAGCAGCAACCCCGTCACAACCGTTTCTACAGTTGACCCGATCAAAGTCTATTTCACCGTGAGCGAGCGCGAATACCTGGACTTCAATCGGAGGTTCCTGAGCGATTCCGAGCGGGCAGCCCAATTGAACAAGATGCCGCTGGCTTTGATCCTGGCCGACGGAACCACCTACCAGCACCCGGGGAGCATTTATTTCGCGGAGCGCGCAATAAATCAGGGCACGGGTGCGATCCGGATCGCCGGCCTGTTTCCGAACCCCCGGAACATCCTGCGCCCCGGCGGATATGGGAAGGTGCGGGCGGCGACCCGAGTCCAGAACGACGCTCTTCTGGTCCCTCAGCGGGCGGTCGCGGAACTTCAAGGCACCTTTCAGGTCGCGCTGGTCGATGGCGAGAACAAGGTGAGCATCCAAACGATCGAGGTCGGCCCGCAGGTCGGAACCCGATGGATTATCGAGAAGGGGCTTAAACCGGGCCAGCGCGTCATTGTCGACGGCGCGCAAAAGGTGCGTCCCGGCATGCGCGTGAATCCAAAGCCATTCGCGCTCGAGACAACCGAGGCCAAGGCAAGGTGAGCCGTATGTCGAAGTTCTTCATCAACCGCCCCATCGTCGCGATCGTCATTTCAATTTTGCTGGTGATCGTCGGTGCGATCACCATCTCGAGTCTGCCGGTCGCCCAGTTCCCGAACATCGTGCCACCGGAGATTCAGGTCCTGGCCACGTACGTCGGTGCGGACGCGCAAACGCTGGAGCAAGCGGTTGCCGCACCCGTCGAACAGCAAATGAGCGGCGTAGACCGCATGAATTACATGTACTCGTTGAATGCCACTGGAAATTCAACGACCACACTGATCGTGAATTTCGATACGGAAACCGACCCCAACACGGACTTGATCCTCACCCAGGCGCGCGAGACGCAGGCGGCCACTCAGCTGCCGGCGGATGTAAACAACTATGGCGTCACCGTACGCAAATCCACATCCGCCCCACTGGTCCTGATCGACCTCTATTCTCCGCACGGCACCTATGATGAAAAGTTCCTGGCCAACTATGCCTACGTCAATCTGAACGATCCGCTGACACGCCTGCCGGGCATCGGCAACGTCCAGGTTTTGGGGGCCGGCCAGTATGCCATGCGCATCTGGGTAAAGCCCGACCAGTTGGCCAAGCTGGGCATCACCGTCCCCGACATCGTCAGCGCCCTCCAGGCACAGAACACCGTGAACCCCGCGGGGAAAGCGGGCGACGAACCGGCGCCGAAGGGTCAGGAATTCACCTACGCCATGCTCGCTCAAGGCCGGCTGGCTTCTCCCGAGGAGTTCGGGCAGATCGTGTTGCGGGAGACACCCGACCTGGGGATCGTGCGGGTTCGCGACGTGGCCCGCGTCGAGCTTGGATCGAACGATTACAGCGTCACGAGCAGGCTCAACGGACAACCGGCCGCCGTCGTGGCGGCATACCAGTTGCCGGGTTCGAACGCAGTCGAGGCGGCGAAAGCCGTCAGAGATTTGATGGCGAAGATGAAGGAGCGATTTCCCGAGGACGTGGACTACGCAATCGCGCTGGATCAGACACAATCCGTCACGGAAGGCATCAAGGAAATCCTCAAGACGCTCGTTGTCGCGCTCGCTCTCGTCATGGTGGTGGTTTACATTTTTCTGCAAGGCTGGCGCGCCACCTTGATCCCTTTGCTCGCCGTGCCGGTCTCGCTCGTCGGCACATTTGTGCTGTTCCCCGCCCTGGGCTTCTCCGTCAATACGCTGTCTCTGTTCGGGCTCGTGCTGGCGATAGGCCTGGTTGTCGACGACGCAATCGTCGTGGTCGAGGGCGTAGAGCGCCATATCGACGAAGGCATGGCCCCCACGGCTGCGGCCTTGAAGGCCATGGAGGAACTTTCCGGGCCGGTCATCGGCATTGCGCTGGTTCTATCCGCGGTATTCATCCCCACTGCGTTCATACCCGGCATTACGGGCCGGCTTTACCAGCAATTCGCGGTGACCATCGCGGTTTCGGTGCTTCTATCGGCTTTCAACGCGCTCACACTCAGCCCGGCGCTAGCGGCGTTGCTGCTTCGTCCCAAGGAACACAGCGGCGGACGGCTCGGGAAATTTTTCAGCCGATTCAATGACGCGTTCGGACGCACGACGAACGGCTACGTCCGGTTGTGCGCGGGGCTGATCCGCAAGAGCACCGTGGCGATCGCGATGCTGGTGGTCTTCAGCATTGGCGCCGGGTTTTTCGGCTCGCTCCTGCCTGCGAGCTTCCTGCCCGACGAAGACCAGGGCTATTTCTATATCAACATGCAACTGCCCAATGCTGCTTCCCTACAGCGCACGAAGGAGGCGTCCGCGGCTATCGAGAAAATTCTACTGAGCACGCCCGGTGTTCGGTATACGACCGGCATCGTCGGTTTCAGCTTGCTCAGCCTTGTGCGCACCAGTTACACCGCCTCTTTCTTCGTCACGTTGAAGCCCTGGGGCGACCGCACCAGCCGTGCGGAGCAATTTCAGGAGATCAAAGCCCGCTTGAACCGCGAATTGAGTCTCCTTCCGGAAGGAATCGTGTTCAGCTTCTCCCCACCTGCCATCCCCGGAGTCGGCACCGCGGGCGGCTTCAGTTTCGTCCTTGAGGACCGCTCCGGCGGCGACGTCCAATTCCTCGCCAAGAACTTGACTGCGTTCCTGGCGGCAGCACGCAAGCGTCCCGAGATCGGCAGCCTGACTACAAGCTTCCAGCCGAGCGTGCCGCAGAGATTTGTCGACGTGGACCGCGACAAAGTATTGAAGCTCGGTGTGCCCCTGAATGACGTCCATCGGACGGTCCAGGCTTTCATGGGCGGGCTGTTCGTCAATTACTTCAATCGCTTCGGACGCCAGTGGCAAGTCTACGTGGGAGCCGAGGGCGAGTATCGGGCCAACGCGGAAAACGTCGGGCAATTTTACGTTCGCAACAGCAAGGGCGACAACGTGCCGCTTTCGGCCGTGACCACCGTCAAGCCCAGGATCGGCCCCGAATTTACGATGCGATACAACGAATACCGCTCGGCGCAGATCAATGGCGCCGCCGCACCAGGTTATAGCTCCGATCAGGCGACGGCGGCGCTCGAAGAGGTCTTCAAGCAGACGATGCCCCGCGAAATGGGATTCGACTACCTGGGCATGTCCTATCAGGAGCAGAAGGCGCGCGAAGGCGTGCCGTCATGGGCCATCTTCGCGGTGTCGCTGCTGTTCGTCTTCCTGATTCTGGCGGCGCTGTACGAAAGCTGGTCGTTGCCATTCAGCGTCCTGCTCAGTACTCCGGTCGCTGTATTCGGAGCTTTCGCCGTGTTGTGGTTGCGCGGCACGGTGCTCAGGGCATTTCTGCCAGCCTACATGGTTCAGATCGAAAACGACGTGTACTCGCAAATCGGCCTGGTCATGCTGATCGGTCTGGCAGCGAAGAACGCGATATTGATCGTCGAGTTTGCCAAGAGCGAGTACGAGAAGGGAAAGCCTTTGGTCGACGCTGCGCTCGAAGGAGCCCGGTTGCGGCTTCGCCCGATCCTGATGACCTCGTTCGCCTTCATCCTTGGGTGCGTGCCGCTGTGGACCGCGACGGGCGCCGGCTCCGTCGCTCGCCAGATCATGGGCACCGCCGTGATCGGGGGCATGCTGGCCGCGAGCGCCATCGGAGTCTTCTTTATCCCGGTCATTTTTTATCTTGTCGGGAAATGGTCCAGCGGTGGCCGGCAGGCCATGCCTGCTGGACTGCCTGAAGCGCCTCTTCCCCCCGAGCATGCGTAAGACCAAGGTTCTGAGCCCGGCGGCAGACACGAGCATCGGAGCGGCTATGAAGACGAGGCAGCTACTGGCATCGACAATCCTGCTTTTCGTCGCCGGCTGCATGCTAGGCCCGGACTATCGTCGGCCCGCTCTCCAAATTCCAAGTGCGTACCGCGCACCGGCGGACAACCGGGAGGCCCAGAGCAAGGCGTCGTCGTTCGCGGACCTGCCGTGGTGGCAGGTGTTCAGCGACCCGCAGTTGCAAGAGCTCATCCGCACCGCCTTGGAACGGAATTACGACATGCAACTGGCGACCGAGCGCATCAACGCGGCTCGCGCACAAGTCGTCATCACCCGTTCGAGCCTGTTTCCGCTGTTGCAGGGAAGCGGGGATTTGACGCGTGGAAAGGACGCGAGCTCGCAAACCAAGTTCCGGTATCTGTCGCTAGCCGCCGACGTCACATTCCAGCTCGATCTGTTCGGGCGGCTGCGACGTGCCACCGAAGCGGCGCGCGCACAACTGCTGGCCACCGAGGAAGCGCAGCGTGTCGTCATGCTCACGCTCGTCAGCGACGTCGCCAGCGATTACTTCACTCTGCTGCAGCTCGACCTTCAGCTTCAGATCACGCGGGACACCGTGAAGACCCAGGAAGACTCAGTCAAACTCACTTCCTTCCGGGTTGAGCACGGCGTCGCGACCAAGTTGGACGTCCTGCAGGCGCAGCAGGTCCTCGATACCGCAAACGCCCAGCTCCCGGACCTCGAAAGGCAGATCGGTCAGGAAGAAGATGCGATCAGCATCCTCCTTGGCAATTACCCCCAGGACGTGGTGCGCGGGCTTACGCTGGTTCAACAGCCGCTTCCTCCGAGCGTGCCGCCTGGACTTCCCTCCTCGTTGCTCGAGCGCCGGCCGGATATTCGCCAGGCCGAGCAGCAACTGATCGCCGCGAACGCCGAGATCGGAGTGGCCAAGGCTGAGTTCTTTCCTCAAGTCTCCTTGACGGGGTCCAGCGGCGGTGTGCGCGGCACGACGTTCGCCTCGCCGATGACCTCCCAGACCGGAATCTGGTCTTATGGCGTCCAGGTCACTCAGCCGATTTTCACGGGAGGCGCTCTTACCGGAAATCTCCACCTGGCCGAATCGCAGAGCGAACAGGCTCTGGTCGCCTACAAGCAGGCCATCCAGCATGCCTTCGGCGACGTGTCCGACGCGCTCATCGCGTACCAGAGACTCAACGAAGTTCGGGTTCGCCAGGAGCAACTGGTAGCGGATCTGGCCGAGACGGTCCGCCTATCAACCATGCGATACCAGGGAGGAACTACGACTTATCTCGAGGTGCTGGACGGCCAAAGATCGCTCTTTTCCGCTGAGCTCACGCTGGCGCAGGCCCGAGGCAACGAATACCAGAGCCTGGTACAGCTCTACAAGGCGCTCGGCGGAGGCTGGCAGTAAACGCCGCGCATAGCCGCATGACTCACGACTGTTTCTTGGCGATGTTTGCCCGCGCGGAGGTGAATATGGATACGAAGAACAGCTCTGTCGGTAGCGCGATCGGGGCGATCACGGCAACGCTCCTTGGAATCGTTTTCTTCTTTGCAATCATCGGTGTGTTCGGGTTGGAAGTGTCGATCGCTGCTCTTTTGATGTTTGTTGCGTTGACACTTTTTATCGTCCGCTGGCCAGGGCCAAGATCGCCGGAGAACAAGTCATGAACCTCGATGCCGCCACGCTGGCTCGGATCCAGTTCGGATTCACGGTCAGCTTTCACATCATCTTTCCGACGATTTCGATCGGCTTGGCCATGTTCTTGGCTATTGTCGAAGGCCTGTGGCTCAAGACGAAGGACCCGCTGTATTACCGCATCTATCGGTTCTGGCTCGGCATTTTCGCCATGGCGTTCGGCGTCGGCGTGGTGACCGGCATCGTTCTGTCATTTGAGTTCGGACTCGGGTTCGCCAGATTCGGCCAGATGGCGGGACCCGCGATAGGCTCGATGATCGCGCTCGAGGTGTTGACCTCCTTTTTCCTCGAGGCTGGGTTTCTCGGAATCATGCTGTTCGGTCTGAATCGAGTCGGACCAAAGCTGCACTTCTTCGCGACCTGCATGGTTGCGCTAGGCACGGTCCTTTCCGCTTCTTGGATCCTGTCGGCCAACAGCTGGATGCAGACGCCGGACGGAGTTGCGATCGACCACGGGCATGTGGTGGTCACCGATTGGCTTAGGGTCGTCGTCAATCCGTCGTGGCTAATCCGACTGCCGCACATGCTTACGGCGGCGTACCTCACAGCGTGCTTCCTCGTTTCAGGGATCGGCGCCTGGTACTTGCTGCGCAAGGAGCATTTGGAGTTCGGCAAGCGGACCGTATCCCTGGGGATGGGCTTCGCTACGGTGCTAATTGCCGTGCAGGTGTTCATCGGCGACATTCTGTACGGGCGGATGCTGCAGTATCAGCCGGCAAAGTTGCAAGCGGCCGAGGGGTTTTGGGAAACGCAGTCGGAATCGCCCGCTCCGTATTACTGGATCATCGTTCCTGACCAGGAGAGCCAACGAAACCGGTTCACACTGGGTACGCCTTATCTGGGCAGCATTTGGCTTACCCACAGCTTGGACGGAAGAGTCAAGGGGCTAAAGAACACGCCTCGAGATCGCCAACCGAACATGGGGATGGTCTTCTATGGTTTCCGCACTATGTATGGCACCGCCATTCTCATGTTCTCTTTGGTGGTGGCCTCTCTCTGGCTGCGCTTGCGCGGCCGTCTATTCACTGCGCGGTGGTTCCTGCGCGCGCTGGTGGTGATGACGCCGTCCGGCGTGCTGGCGACTCTGGGCGGTTGGTATTTGGCAGAGACCGGCCGCCAGCCTTGGGTGATCTACGGTGTCCTTCGAACAGTCGACGCCGTCTCTCCAGTGCCTCCCAACGTGCTCTTATCGACATTGATCTTGTTCATCTGCGTCTACACGTTATTCCTGACCGGCTTTCTTGCATATACGGGTCGTCTGGTAAGACGTGGGCCCGATAAGGCGCCGGAGCATGCCGAGGCGAGAGGTTCTCTCAAACCGGCGCTTATGCCAGCGATAAGCAATGCGGCGTCACGTGCGGTGCAGCCAAGGGGGGTGTGAATATGGATCTACCGCTGTTCTCCGCGCTTTTCGTCGTTTGTTCGCTTCTTCTGTACACCGTGCTCGACGGCTTCGACCTCGGAGTGGGAGCGCTACTGCTGCTACCCCACGACGAACATGTGCGCGACCGCATGGTCGATTCGATCGTCCCGATCTGGGACGGGAACGAGACCTGGTTGATCATGGCCGGGGTCACTCTGTTCGCAGCGTTTCCGCTCGCCTACGGGATCCTGTTGCCGGCCTTCTATCTGCCTCTGATCATCATGCTTCTGGGGTTGGGTTTGCGGGGGGTGTCCTTCGAGTTCCGTATGCAGGTCTCGCGGGCACGCTGGGCTTGGGACATCGCCTTTAGTCTGGGGTCTATCGTCGCGGCCTTGATGCAAGGCCTCATCGTCGGAGGTTTGATTCAGGGGGTGGCGGTCGACGGAGAGCGTTTCAGCGGCAGCGTCTTCGATGTTTTTAGGCCGTTCTGCCTGTTGGTGGCGATTTCGCTTCTTGCGGGATACGTGGTGCTCGGTGCCGGTTGGCTGCACCTGAAAGCGACCGGCCCGGTGCGAATGTTCGCGGAGCGTAGCCTGCGGATCGCCGCTGTCGCGTTCGTGTCCCTCGCGATCCTCAGTACCGCTACGGCAGCGGTAGCCTATGAAACGGTCATGACGGCCTGGGCTACCCATCCCGTCGTGCTCACGGCCATTTCCGTCACATTCCTGGCGCTGGCCCTGATGGTTCTGCGTGCGGTCGGAGCCGGGGCGGACGGCAGGCCCTTCTACCTCGGCCTGACCCTGTTCGCTCTAGGCGTTATAGGGCTCGGTGTAGTAATCCTTCCCTACATGGTGCCGTACCGATTGACCTTGTGGGAAGCGGCTTCGGCAAGAAGCAGTCAGCTGTTTGTTCTGATCGGCGCGCTCGTTGTGACGCCGATCGTGCTTGGCTACTCCGCCTTTGCCTACTACGTCTTCCGAGGCAAGACACCGGAACATGGATGGGAAACCTAGAGCGAACGCACGCCGCCGATTCACAATTGCTGGCACTCGAAGGTCTTGAAATGAGCGCACCGCTTCGACGTTGGATATGGTTTGGGGGGCTTTACGTCATCTCGATTGTCGCTTTCGGTGCTGTGACGTTTCTCGTTCGTATGACCCTATCCCATTTCAAATGAAGGTTCTGCGAAGCAAGCCGGGTTCTGCCTGCGGCGGTCCTCATCGGATCATCCGGAGGGTTTGCGCCATTGCCGCGCTTTTCCTCACTCAGTTTGGCGAGGCCCAGGTCCTGCGTGATCCACCAACTCCTTTTGGCCCGCTCGTCTACGCCAGTGATTTCATCCATTCCCCTGGCCCGATTGGCGTGTCCGAGGAGCTGAAGAACCTTCCCCTCGGTGAAGCGCCGGGGTGGTTTTTCAATCTGCGGCCCTAATGTCCTTGAGCTGGTCTCCGCAGTGTACGAGGGAGGCCCCGCTCGAACTCTTGAGTCTTCTCGCCGATTCTAGATCTCTCATGACTGTGCCCATACGCAAGTCTGATCTTTCGGATCCGCGCCCAATCCGGAATGTCTTGGATCGGATCACCAACCGCTGGACCATACTAATTCTGTGCACTTTGGACGAGAAGGGAAC
>WNFS01004607.1_pt1 | contig 10532 bp, 12 predicted proteins | sample 5400141 | NCBI WGS metagenome assembly WNFS01 (sample SAMN13153358, study PRJNA577476) | soil metagenome | isolation source: 60 cm saprolite under Madrone tree | place: USA:California | collected 2016-06-14
GTCCGCACGGACGCTTGGAAAGCTTGACAGCCTAAAGAAGCCGGGCGACAGATGCAAGGGGAAAAACCCGGGAAGAGACCGCCTTCTCCCCCGGGTTCTGAGCCTGCGTGCACTCCACCTTCAAGCGCTTTCGCGAGCCGATCTTCGTGATTGCCCTGCTGGCTGTCCCGTTCGTGCTCTTCTTCGTCCGGGCCAAGAAGGGCCGCGATCTCAATCCCCTCGACCGGGCGGTGATCTTCATCATCGCCCCGGCCGAGAAGGTCATCACCCTGGCCGTCTTCGGGGCGGTGGACGCCTGGCAGGCCTACGGCGCCTTGCGCGGCGTCCGCGAGGAGAACCTCAGGCTCCGGCGGGACAACCTGAAAGCCAACCAGCTCGAGCAGCAGACGGCCGAGCTGAAGCTGGAGAACGAGCGCCTGCGCCGCTTGCTCGACTTCGTGGACAAGCAGCCTCCCGCCCGCCTGCTCATCGCCCGCGTCGTGGCGGTCGGCGCCTCGCCCCACTCGCACACGCTCCGTATCGCCCGTGGGACAGACGACGGAGTGGTCAAAGGTGCGCCGGTGATCGCGCCGGAGGGCGTGGTGGGCATCGTCACGCAGCTCACCGGCAGCTACGCCGACGTCCAGCTGATCCTGAGCCCCCTCAGCGCCATTCCCGCCATCGCGCAGCGCACCCGCAGCCGCAGCACGGTCAAGGGGACCGGAGACATCGCCCGCTGCAAGCTGACCTACGCGCTCCGTGCCGACGATCTCCAGGAAAACGACGTGCTGGTGACGGCGGGAGGGCCGGGCTTCTTTCCCCAAGGCCTTCGCATCGGGCGGGCGGTGAACGTGGTCAAGAAGTCGCACGGCCTCTTCCTCGAGGCCGACGTGGTTCCGGCGGTGGATTTCTCGCGCCTCGACGAAGTCTTGGTGGTGGTGGACGCGGTGCCCCAAGGCGTGGCCTCCGGGCCGGGAGCGCCGGGGAGCGGTCCGTGACCTGGCGGGCCGGCCTCGTTCTCCTGGTGGCGGCCGGGCTCGCCATCCTGGAGTCCGTCATCCCGCACCTGTTCCATCTGCGCGCGGCGCGGCCGGATCTGCTGCTCATCGTCGTGCTCTACCTGGCGCTGCGCGACGACGTCGTGCAGGGAGCGGCGCTCTCCGCGGCGACCGGTTATCTCTCCGATCTGTCCTCGGCGACGCCGGCATTTCTCTACACCTTCCTGGCCGTGCTCACCTTCGTGGTGGTGCGGACCGCTGGGGCCGCGCTGCGCACCGAGGGCGGCATCCAGTCCGCCGTGGTGGCCTTCGGCGCGACCCTCGGGCATTCGCTGGTGGCGACGCTGATCTTCGGGTTCTTCACCGGCTCGGGGCTCCACTTCGAGGCCGCCCCGCTGCTCTGGTCCGCCTTCGGCACCGCCATCGCGGCGCCGTTCGTCTTCGCGGTGCTGCGCCGGCTCGACGCCAGCTTCCAGCACGCGGACGAGGCGCCCGGAGGACTGCTCTGATGCTCGTCCGGCGCGACGCCGACGACATGCGCGAGATCCGCCCCCGCACCGGGCTGGGCGCGCTGGTGGTCGTCTGCGCCATGCTGGTGCTCGTCATCCGCCTGTACCAGCTCCAGATCCTGCGCGGCGAGGTCTACGTCGTGCAGTCGATCGCCAACTTCCGCAAGACCCTGTTCGTGCCCGCGGATCGCGGGCTGATCAAGGACCAGAAGGGTCGCACGCTGGTGGAGAACCGGCCCTCCTTCGACGTGTTCCTCACCCCGGCTTTCTGCAAGGGCAAGGAGCGCGACGAGGTCCTGGAGAAGCTCGCCACCTATCTGCTCCTGGGGCCCGAAGACGTCGAGCGGATCAAGGCCGACTACCAGAAGAGCTGGCTCAGCAAGGACAAGCTGGAACGGTTCAAGCCGTTCCTGGTGATGCTCGACATCCCCCGCGATCAGGTGGACGTGCTGGAGGCGCACAAGACCGAGATGAGCTGCGTCAACTTGATCCCCACGCCGCACCGCTCGTACCACGCGCCGACCAGCCTGGGTCACGTGCTCGGCTACATGAGCGAGGTGACGCCGGAGGAGCTCGAGGACAGCCCCGAATATCGCCGCGGCCAGACCATCGGGCGGCGCGGGTTGGAACGGCGCTGGGAGCGGGAGCTGCGCGGCGCCGACGGCAAGCAGAACATCGCCGTGGACGCGAAGGGCCGCGAGCTCGACAAGGACACGCAGGAAGCGTTGATCCCGGAAGCCGAGCGCCTGGTGCCGGCCACGCCCGGCAACAACCTGGTCCTTTCGGTGGACGAGAAGCTGCAGCGGCTGGCGGACACCGCGTTCGTGGGCCGCGCCGGCGCGGTGGTGGTGATGGAAGCGAAGACGGGGTTCATCCTGGCCATGGTTTCGCGCCCGTCGTTCGACTCGAACAAGATGTCCGGCCGCATCACGCGCGCGGAGCTGAAGGCGATCTCCGACGATCCGCTCAAGCCGATGCTGAACCGGGTGATGAACGAGAACTACCACCCGGGTTCGACCTTCAAGGTCATCACCTCGCTGGCCGGGCTCGAGAACGACGTGATCACGCCCAGCAGCAGCGTGTTCTGCGGAGGCAGCTACACGATGGGCAACCACCGCTGGCGCTGCGACAAGGCGCAGGGCCACGGCTCGCTCGATCTGAAGCACGCGCTCTCGCACTCCTGCGACGTGTATTACTACTCGGTGGGCGACCGCACCGGGCTCGACGCCCTCTCGGAGATGGCGCGAAAGTTCGGCTATGGCCAGCCCACCGGGCTCGATCTCGGCCGGGAGATCCCCGGGTACCTGCCGGACTCGAAGAGCATCACGCCCGAGAGCGGCAGCGCCCGGGCGCACGCCATCAACGCCGCCATCGGCCAGGGCGAGATCAACGTCACGCCGCTGCAGCAGGCGGTGGCGTACGCGGCCGTCGCGAACGGCGGCGACATCCTGCGTCCCCAGATCGTGCGCCGGATCGAATCGCCGGACGGCAAGCTCCTGCGCGAGTTCCAGCCCGAGGTGCTGCGCAAGGTCGGCCTCAAGGACGGCTCGCTGGAGGTGATCCGCGGCGCCCTGGTGGCGGTGGTCAACGAGCCCGGCGGCACCGGGTACCGTTCGCGCCTGCCGGACGTGGAGCTCGCCGGGAAGACCGGGACCGCCCAGGTGATGAAGCTCGGCCAGAAGCAGAAGCTGGACCCGGCCACGCAAGCGTACTTCTCGCGCGACCACGCCTGGTTTGCCGCGTTTGCCCCGGCCTCCGATCCAGAGATCGTGGTGGTGGTGCTGAACGAGCACGGCGGGTGGGGTGCCGAGGCCGCGGCGCCGGCCGCTTCCAAGCTGGTGGCGGCATACTTCAAGATGAAGCGCGAAGAGCCGGCGCCGGCGGCGGCGCCCCTGGTGGCTGCGCCCGCGCCCACGCCGTCGGTCGCAGCCAGCTCGGTGGTGCAGTGACATGGCGCTAGGGGTGACGGAAAAGAGGCTGGACAACCTGCACTGGCCGCTGGTGCTGTGCACGGTGATCATCTGCTCGCTCGGCCTCTGGAACCTGGCCTCCGCCACCAAGAACGCGCCCATGTTCATGGCGCTGGCCCAGACCCGGTGGATGATCTTCGTCGGGTTGCCGGCGGTGATCGTGCTGCTGTTCATCGATTACCGGTGGCTCCAGACCGTGGCCTGGCCCGGCTACCTCGCGGCCCTCGGACTGCTGGGGGGCGTGGCCTTCTTCGGCAAGAAGGTGCTCGGCGCGCGCCGCTGGCTGCAGGTCGGATCGATGCAGATCCAGCCCAGCGAGTTCGTGAAGCTGGCGGTGATCGTGATCCTCGCCCGCTGGTTCACCCGCGACGAAACGGGCGTGCGGAAGGGGTACTACGGCCTCTTCGACCTGGTCCAGCCGTTCGTGCTGATCCTGATCCCCTGCGCGCTGGTGATGAAGCAGCCGGACCTGGGGACCGCGCTGGTCACCTTCGCCATCGCCATGACCATGGTGATGTTCGCCAAGGTGAAGTGGCGCGACCTGTTCATCATGCTCGCCACCGGCGCGGGCGCGTCGGTCTTCGCCTGGAGCCGGTTCTTGAAGGAGTACCAGAAGCAGCGCCTGCTCACCTTCCTCAACCCGGAGGCGTACGCCAAGGGGGCGGGCTACCACGCCATCCAGAGCATGGTCGCGGTCGGCAGCGGCCAGTGGAGCGGCAAGGGGTGGGGCGAAGGCACGCAGAACCAGCTCGCCTTCCTCCCCGAGCAGCACACCGACTTCATCTTCTCGGTCTGGGCCGAGGAGCACGGCTTCCTCGGCGCCGTGGTGCTGATCGCGCTCTACGCCTTCCTGGTCCTGGCGGCCCTCGACGTGGCGGCGAACGCGCGCGACAAGTTCGGCAGCTTCCTCTCCATCGGCGTCGCCGCGCTCTTCTTCTGGCACGCCTTCATCAACATGGGGATGGTGACCGGGCTCTTGCCGGTGGTCGGCGTGCCGCTGCCCTTGTTCAGCTACGGCGGCAGCAGCGTGGTGGCGGACATGCTGGGGATCGGTATCCTGCTCAACGTGTCCATGCGGCGGTTCATGTTCTAGGCGCGGCCGCCGAAGGCGGCTCAGCGCCAATGCTCGAGCGCCATCAATCTGATCGCTACTTCTTCCCGGAGAAGACCCGGAGGATGGAAGCCGTCACGCTGTCCGGCGGCTGGCCGCCGCCGAGCTTCTCGAGCTCGCCGGCGTCCAGCCAGGTGCCATTGCAGGAGAAGCAGCGATCCACCTGCACGCCGCGCACCTCGACCTCCTTCAGCTCCATGCCGCACTTGGGACAGCGCATCTGGTGCAGTTCCTTCAGCTTGTCGCGCTCGGCTTGCGCCAGCGACTTCTTCTGCTCCGCGGCGAGCTTGCGCATGCGCTCGGCGTTCTCCCGCGCGAAGTATTCCTCCTCGGTCGCCGTGGGCTTGGACATGGGGCCTCCGCGATCAGATGGAGCGCTTCACCATCGCATCCAGCTTCGCCTTCGGCACCGCCCCCACGATCTGGTCCGCTACCTGGCCGTTCTTGAAGAGCAGCAGGGTGGGAATGCTCATCACACCGTACTTCTGCGGCACGTTCTGGTGCGCGTCGATGTCCAGCTTGCCCACCTTCAGCTTGCCCTTGTACTCGGCGGCGAGCTGATCGACGAGCGGCGCGAGGGCGCGGCACGGCCCGCACCAGGCAGCCCAGAAGTCCACCAGGACGGGATCCTTGGAGCCCAGGACCTCGCTCTGAAAATTCTCGTCGGTAAAGACCACAACGTCCATGCTCGCCATTCAGTCTGCTCCTTGTGGAAATTCGGCAATTTGCCGCCCGTCCACCCGCCCGTCAATACATTGCGCACACCCGCCGCCGCTGGTATCAGTCGGAGCGAGTCCGCGCCCAGGATAAGATGATCGAAGCGCGGCGAGGATGCCAGCGCCCCCATGGCCGACTACCTGTTCGTACCCCAGTCCGTGCTCGACAAGTGGTCGGAGCAAGGGCGCATCCAGGTGGACGGAAACGTGCTGACCATCCTCGGGGAGCAGAAGAGCTTCACGCTCACCAGCGCCGTGCGCTTCATCAAGATGGAAGCGGGCGACGACAACGTCGGGCTGCTGGCGAAGGTGAAGACCACCGACGCGCTCAAGCAGATGGGCGCCGAGCACTACATGGAGTCGGTGATCCTCGGCGAGAGCGCTTACCAGGTGCAGCAGGGCTTCCTCGCCGATGCGAACGCGCTGCGCCGCGCCGCCGCGGCCTCGCAGGCGGCCGCCGCCAAATCGGGCTCCGCTCCCGCGCCCGGCGCCGCCCCGGGCGCCGCTGTCGGGAAAGGGACGCAGGACGAAAAGAAGGGCGCCGAGCAGGACATGCTGGCACAATTCCTCCTCGACAATTTGCAATAGCGATGGCCACCCTCCTCGTCCACATCGCTCTTCTCGCCTACGCCGCAGGCGCGGCGGCATTCCTCACCTGGCTGGTGCGGCCGGACGGCCGGCTGGCCCGCGCGGGCCGCCTCTTGCTGCTGGCCGGCGTGGTGGTGCACTTCGCCGCCTTCGGAGTGTCGCTGGGCATCGCCGGCGCAGGTCTCGGGCTTTCCGCCTGGAAAGGCGGGCAGCTCTTCAGCCTGCTCGCCGCGGTCACCGTGGCCGGATACCTGGTGCTCGACTTCCGCTACGAGCTGCCGGTCGCCGGAGCGCTCGTGGCCCCGTTCACCGTGGCGGTGATGGTGCCGGCGCACCTGGTCACGTCCAGCGAGCGCGCCATCGCGCCCCAGGTCTCCCACAGCCTCTTGCTCTTCGTGCACGTGGGCGCGGCGGCGCTGGGGACGGCGGTGCTGGCGCTCGCGTTCGGGCTCGCCATCCTTTACCTGGCAAGCGAGAATCAGATGAAGAGCAAGCGGCCCGGAAAGCTCTTCGCGCGCCTGCCCTCGCTCGAGCTGATCGATCATGCCGGGTACCGGCTGGCGGTGTGGGGATTCGTCTTCCTCTCCTTGGCGATCGCCACCGGTTCGCTGGTGTCGCGGGAGGCGACCGGCGCGACCTTCCCCTTCGCGCCCAAACAGGGATTCGCCGTTCTCGCCTGGGCGCTGTTCGCCTCGCTCATCCAGGCGCGGCTCGTCGCCGGCTGGCGCGGGAGGAGGGTCGCGTTCCTGGTGGTCGCGGGATTCGTGCTGCTGATCGGGACATACGTCGGCCTGCTCTCGGCGGCTCCCGTGCTGCAAGGGACGGCCGCATGATGATCATCTGCGTCGGCCTGTCGCACCGCCAGGCGCCCATCGCGGTCCGCGAGCGGGTGGCTGTGGCGCCGGAGCAGATCGAACCGCGGCTGCGGCAGCTGAAGGCCCTGCCCGGAGTGCGAGAGGCGATGCTTCTCTCCACTTGCAACCGGGTCGAGATCTTCGCCGTCGCGGAGTCCCGCGGCGCCGGCGAGGACTTGCTGCAGGGATTGGGGCCGGTGGCGGCCCCGCACGCTGCCCGCCGCTTCGAGGAGGAAGCGCTCCGGCACCTGTTCCGCGTCGCCGCCAGCCTGGACTCGATGGTGGTGGGCGAGGCGCAGATCCTCGGGCAGGTGAAGGAGGCGGCCGCGCAAGCGCAGCAGGCCGGGACGCTCGGGCCCGAGCTGTCGAGAGCGCTGGCGCGCGCGACCGCCGCTGCCAGGCGCGTACGCACCGAAACCGAGATCGCGCGCGGGGCCCTCTCGGTGTCCAGCGTCGCCGTCAAGCTCGCGCACAAGCTGCTGGGCAGCCTGGAGGACCGCTCCGTGCTCCTGCTCGGGGCGGGGGAGATGGCGCAGCTCGCGGCCAGGGAGCTTCGCTCGGAGGGAGCGCGGGAGCTGCTGGTGGTGAACCGGTCAGCGCAGGCCGCCGACGAGCTGGCGCGAGAGATCGGCGGCGTCCCCAGCTCGCTGGCGGAGCTGCCGGCGCTGCTGGAGCGGGTGGACATTGCCATCTGCTCGACGGCGGCCACGCAGGCGCCGGTGACGCGGAAGATGATGGTCCAGGCGGTGAAGGCGCGGCGCTACCGGCCGATCTTCCTGGTCGACCTCGCGCTTCCGCGCAACGTCGAGCCGGCCGCGAACGAGCTGGAGAACGTCTACGTGTATGACCTCGACGACCTGGAGCGGGTGGCGGCGCAGAATCGGGACTTGCGCGCGGCGCAGGTCGGGAGGGCGGAGGAGATCGTGGAGCAGGAGCTGCAGGCCTTCCTGGCGCAATCGCGCGAGCGCACGGCGCTGCCCGTGCTTGCGCGGCTGCGGGCGCACGCGGACTCGGTCGCGCGGGCCGAGGTGGAGAGGACGCTGGCCGCGCTCCAGGGCCTGGACGAGAAGCAGCAGAAGACGGTCCAGGCGATGGCGACCGCCATCGTCAACAAGCTGCTCCATGGCCCGACCTCCCGGTTGCGGGCCGAGGCCGGTGAAGGTCCGCTGGCGGACGCGGTCGCGGCGCTGTTCGCCCTGGAAGGCGAGCCTCCGCAGCCGCAGAAGGAAGCTGGACAGAAGGCCGAGAGCGCGGAGGAAGGGACCGTGCTGCCGCTCCTGAGGAAGAGCTAGTGCTGCGCATCGCCACCCGCAAGAGCGCGCTCGCGCTCTGGCAGGCCGAGCGCGTGCGGGGATGGTTGCGCGACCGGGGCCACGTCTGCGAGCTGGTCCCCATGTCTACACAAGGGGATCGGATCGTCGACCGCCCCCTCGCGGAAATCGGGGGGAAAGGCCTGTTCGTGAAGGAGCTGGAGCAGGCCCTCGCCGAGGGCCGCGCGGACCTGGCGGTGCACAGCGCGAAGGACGTGCCGTTCGCGGTGCCGGACCCCTTCGTCCTCAGCGCGTTCCCGGAGCGCGACGATCCCCGCGACGCGCTGGTGGCCCCGCGCGCGAAGACGTTCGGGAACCTCCCGCGGGGCGCGCGCGTGGGCACCAGCTCGCTGCGGCGGGCCGTACAGCTGCGCGCGGCGCGCCCCGACCTGTCGATCGTTCCCGTCCGCGGCAACGTGCAGACGCGCCTTGCGCGCGCGACCGGCGCGACGGTGGTCCGCTCCGGCATGGAGTCGCGCCCGGCGGAAGGCGACCCGCGGGGTCCGCTCGACGCGGTGGTGCTCGCGCTCGCCGGGCTGCAACGGCTCGGGTTGGAATCGCAGGTGACCGAGATCCTTGCGCTCGAGCTGTCCCTGCCGGCGGCGGGGCAGGGCGCGCTCGCCATCGAAGCCGTGCGCGGTTCTCCGGGTCATGCAGCCACCGCTCCGCTCGACGACAAAGCGACGGCCGGTTGCGTGCGCGCCGAGCGCGCGGTGCTGGCGCGACTCTCCGGGGGATGCACGGTCCCGGTTGCAGCCTATGCGCTGCTGGAAGGCGAGCAGCTGTGGCTGCGCGCGCTCCTCGGAGGGCCGGATGGCCGCGGAGGCGTCGAGCTGGTGCTGGCGGAGAGGCGTGGCCCCGCCCTGGACCCGGAAGCGCTGGGCCTGAGCGTCGGAGACGCGCTGCTCGACGCCGGCGGAGGGATGCTGCTCGAGGCGGCGCGGTCGCAGGCCCAAGGGCTGCCCGCGCCGAAGCGCGCTTGACGCTGGCCGGCTTGCGCGTGCTGGTCACGCGCGCCGCGGAGGATGCGCCGGAGCTGGAGGCATTGCTGCGAGAGCGGGGGGCGGCGCCGGTGCGAATGCCGTGCATCGCCTTCGAGGACGGGCCTGATATCGCTCGGATCGTGGCCAAGGTTCGCAGCGGGCACGCGGACCTGATCGTCGTCTCTTCGCCGCATGGCGCGCGGCGCCTGCTCGCTCTCTGCGGGCCTATCCGGGCGCCGATGGCCGCCGTCGGGGCCGCGACGGCGCATGAGCTCCCGGGAGACGTCCTGGTGCCGCGGCAGGGGGTCGGGGCCGAAGCCCTCGTCCGTGAGCTGGGCGCGCGTGTGGCCGGCAAAAGGGTGCTCCTCCCGAGAGCGGAGGAGGGCAATCCCGCCCTCGCCGATGGCCTCCGGGCCGCGGGGGCACGGGTGGAGCAATTGGTGCTGTACCGGACAGTGACCGCGCCCCAGGCGGAGCCGGCCGCCCTCCGGGCATTGGGGGAGGGCGAAATCGACGCCATCGCCTTCGCCAGCGGCAGCGCCGCCCGTGGATTCGTTGCCCTGGCGGGGGCCAGGGCCGCCGGGCGGGCGGCGGTCGCTTGCATGGGGAGGCGGTGCGCCGAGGACGCCAGGGGCGCGGGCCTGCGCGTGGACGCGGTGGCGGACGGCGGCCTCAGTGAACTTTGCGAGGCGGTAGCACTCGCAGTGCGAGTGCGCAAGCGGTAGGCTGTCCGGGTGAGCGAGCGCCAACAGATCCTGGTCGTCGACGACGACGAGGACACGCGCCTGGTGCTGCAGGACCTGCTCGAGCTGAACGGGTTCGCGGTACGCGCCTGTCCCGACGCGCGCCGTGCCCTCGAGGCGGCGCGCGCGGCCCCACCCGCGCTGATGCTGGTCGACTACTTCATGCCGGACGCCGACGGAGCCTGGGTCGTCCAGCAGCTGCGCGCGGCGGGGCTGGAGCGCGTGCCCGTGGTCCTCACCACCGGGTCCAACGAGGGGCGCGAGCAGGCCGAGCGCCTCGGCGTGCGTTCGATGGAGAAGCCGTTCGACGTCAACCGGCTTCTGGAGCTGGTCCGCTCGCTGGTCGCCGAATCGTGAGGCCGCGTTCTACGCCGCCCCGTACGCCTCGCCGCCCCGGTAGAGCGCGTAGATGGCGGCGAAACCGATCGCGAGCAGCACCAGGAAGAGCAGGATGGAGACGCGCTCCATCCACTTGATCCCGCTCTTGCTCACCGCCACGCCCCAGCCCATGGTCGAGAAGCTCCAGAGGCCGTTGGCGAGGTGGTATGCGATCCCCAGCACGCCCAGGACGTAGACGATCAGCGTCGGCGTGTGGAACCGCATCTCGCGCGAGATCTGCGCGAACGGCTCCGGGCGGCCGTGCAGGAAGCGGGGCTCGAACCAGGCCAGGTAGAGGTGGGCGCCCAGAAAGAGCAGCAGCCCCACCGCGGACAAGCGCTGCACGACGTAGCGCAGGTTGGAGAATCCTCCCTGCAGCGGCGCCGGGCGGCT
>WNFS01008187.1_pt1 | contig 10532 bp, 8 predicted proteins | sample 5400141 | NCBI WGS metagenome assembly WNFS01 (sample SAMN13153358, study PRJNA577476) | soil metagenome | isolation source: 60 cm saprolite under Madrone tree | place: USA:California | collected 2016-06-14
CGGCGGCTTCGCGCGCGTTGCGCTCCTCGCGGCGCGCGGAGGGAAAGAGGAACAGCCGCTTCCAGAACGGCGCCTGCCTGCGCTGGTGCTCGCCGACCACCACGTTGTCCACGGCCGAGAGCCCGCCGAAGAGGCGGATGTTCTGGTACGTGCGCGCCACGCCCCTCCGGGCGACGCGGTGGGGCGGCAGCCGATCGATCCGCGCCCCGTCCAGCTCGATCCGTCCGCTGGTCGGCTGCAGCAGCCCGGAGATGAGGTTGAGCAGCGTCGTCTTCCCCGCTCCGTTCGGCCCGATCAGGCCGTGCACCTCGGCGTCCGCCACGGTGAAGGTGGCGTCGTCCACGGCCCGGACGCCGCCGAAGGCGCGCGAGACGCCGGCCAGCGAGAGCGTCATGCCGCTTCTCGCGCCCGCCGCCGGAATCGCGCCGGCAGCGAGACCAGGCCGTTGGGCAGGTAGAGGATCACCACCAGGAGGATGGCGCCGTTGAGGAAGAGGCGGAACGGACCGGGCGAAAGCCCGAGACGGGCGCCAAGCTCGCGCAGCAGCTCGGGCAGCACGGTGAGGAACGCCGCGCCGACCGCCGGTCCGTAGAACGCCGCCGTGCCACCGACCACCGCCTGCACCAGCATGTCCACCACGCGCCCGAAGCCGAACCCCGCCGGCGAGACCATGAAGGTGTGGTGCGCCTCGAGCGATCCGGCGAGGCCCGCCAGCGCCGCTCCCAGCGCCAGCATCGCCAGCTTGTGCCCGGTGGTGTGGATCCCCATGGTGCGCGCGGCCGTCTCGTCCTCGCGGATCGCCTCCAGCGCGTACCCCGTGCGCGACCCGCGCAGGCGCGCGAACAGGTAGAGCGAGAGCGCGAGCACGAGCGCGAGCGTCCAGAGCTGCGTGCGCTGCGGGATCGCCACCAGACCGAGCGCGCCGTTGGTGTAGTCCCAGTTGACGAAGAACAGCCGGACCACCTCGCCGAACCCCACCGTGGCGATAGCGAGGAACACGCCCCGCAGGCGCAGGACGGGCAGCCCCAGGGGCACCGCGACGATCGCGGGCAGGAGCGCCGAGGCGGCCAGCACCAGGAAGAAAGGAACCGCCGGCGCCCGCAACGTGATCAGCGCTCCGGTGTACGCCCCGATGGCCATGAACCCCGCGTTCGCCAGCGAGAGCTGGCCGCAGCACAGCGTCGCGTAGACGGAGAGCGCCAGCAGGCCGTTGATGAAGACGAAGGCGATCAGCGACTCGTAGGCGAGGAAGAGGTCCGACATCGCTCAAGCCTCGCGCGTGGCGGCCTGTCCGAAGAGACCGCGAGGCCGGGCGACCAGCACCAGGAACAGCACCGCGAAGGAGACGGCGTCGCGGAACGAGGAGCCCAGGTTCGCCACCGTGAAGACCTCGATCAGCCCGAGCAAGAACCCGGCGACCACCGCGCCGGGCACGCTGCCCATCCCGCCGAGGATGATCACGGCCAGGCCCTTCAGCTCCACGCTGCGGCCCACGTCGGGGGAGATGGAGTTGAAGGCAAGCCCGAAGAGCACGCCGGCCGCTCCCCCCAGCGCCGAGGAGAGGAAGAAGGCCACCGCGATGGCGCGGTTCACGTCGACGCCGAGGATGCGGGCGGCGCGCGGGCTCTCGGCCACGGCGCGGATCTGCCGGCCCAGCCGGGTGCGGGCGAGCAGCAGCGTGAGCACCGCCATCAACACCACCGAGATGCCGACGATGCAGAGCTGCAGCAGCGACGCGGTCGCGCCGCCGATCCGGATCACCCGGTCGGGGAACGTGTCGGGCGGAAAGCGCGAGATGTCGGGCCCGAAGATCTGCAGCGCGATGGCCTCGAAGACGGTGGCCATGGCGAGCGAGCTGATCAGGCCGGAGATGTTCGAATCGGCCCGTCCCCGCAAAGGACGGAAAGCGAGCCGCTCGAGCACGATGCCGATCAGGCCGGCGGCGGCCACCGCCAGCGGCAGCGCAAGCCAGAGTGGAAGGCGCGCGTCCACCAGCGCGAGGGCGATGAAGGCGGCCAGCGTGAAGACAGCGGCGTGAGCCAGATTGAGGATGTCGAGGACGCCGAACACCAGCGTATACCCGATGGCGAAGAGCGCGTAGATGCTCCCCACGAAGACGCCGTTGAGGGCTTGCTGGCCCATCTACTGGACGATCTGGAACTTGCCGTCCTTCACCTGCTGCACGCTGGGCTCGTGCTGCGCGTCCCGGCCGGGCGTGAAGGAGAACTTGCCCAGCGGCGTCTCCAGGTCCTTCAACTTGCCCAGCCCGGCCTCGATGTCCTCGCGGCTCGTCTTGCCGCCCGACTGGCGGATGGCTTCGGCCAGGATGATCACCCCGGTGTACGCCTGGGAGGAGAACTGGTTCGGGTTCACGCCGGCTTTCTTCATCGCCGCGAGGAACTTCTGGTTGGCGGGGTCCTGGCTGAGCGAGTTCCAGGAGGTGCCCACCATCACGCCATCGGCCGCGGCGCCGGCGTTCTTGATGAAGGCCGGGCTGTTGAAGCCGTTGCCGCCCAGGACGGGTCCGGTCCAGCCGCGCTGGCGCGCCTGCGCGACGATGGACGCCGCGTTGTCGGCGAGGGCGGAGACCACCAGCACGTCGGGCTTGGCCGCGATCAGTGCCGTGAGCTGCGCGTTGTAGTCGCGGTCGGGCTTGGCGAAGGTCTGGGTGCCGACCACCTTCACGCCCTGGTCGGCGAGCGCCTTCTGCATCACGTCGTAGCCGGCCTTGGTGAAGACGTCGTCGTTGCCGTAGAGGACGCCGGCGATCTTGAACTGCAGCCTCTCCTTCGCCTTCTTGAAGGCGCCGGGGATCACTTGCGCCTCGGTGAGCGAGTCGCGCCAGATGTAGTTGCCGATGTCCGTGATGCCGGTGGCCGCGGTGTTGGAGATGCCCAGGACCGGGACCTTCGCCTGCTGCGCCAGCGGGTCGGCCGCGCTGGCGGTGTTGGAGAGCGTGGGACCGATGATGGCGCTCACCTTGTCGCGGTTGATGAACTTCTGGAAGACGGTGATGCCCTGTTCCTTGGTCGACGCGTCGTCTTCGATGAGGACGGTCAACTTCACGCCGCCGCCCTGGTTGACGTCGTCGAGGGCCGCCTGGATGCCGGCGCGCTGCTGGGCGCCGTAGGAGGCGGCGGGGCCGGTGAGGCTGAGGGCGGCGCCGATGACCGCGCCGCCACCGCCCGCCGCAGCGGGTCCCTGGCCGCCCTGTTCCTTGCACGCAACGGCGGTGAGCAGCAGGGCGAGAGGAAGCGGCCACCGGCGCGCGAGACTCATGGCGTCTCCTGGGTGTCGAGGGCTGCTGCGTTACCGCAAGCGCCGCCCATTCGCAAGACTGGGCGGTTCCATGAGCCTCGGCTGGAGACGTGGCGGTCTACGGCACGAAGAGATTGGCGCAGTGGCCCGGCTGTGTCGGGCTGGAAGCGATCGCCCCGCCGCGGGGGATGCACTGGGACGGGGGCAACCCGGCCCGGTGCTCTACGGCGTCGACCAGCAGATCGAACGCGCGCTGCGCGTGCGGCTCGATGAACTCGAGCTGCGGGAAGGTGTTCGCCGGCGGCGTCGCAGCCTGCGGCGGCGACTTGTACGTCTCGATGTGGTTGCCGTTCTGGACTTCGTAGAGGCGGTACGCGGCCTTGCCCTCTCCCTCGTCGTCATCGCCGCGCTCCGCCTGGTCCGCGGCCACCTTGCGCGCATAGGCGCGGGCGTGATGGTCGATGGGCAGGAGCGCATCCATCGTTCCCGCGACGGTGATCAGCGGGCGCCGGATCTTCCCGGTGGTCTCGAACGCCTCGATCTGCGCGCCTACCTCGCTCACCGATCTGCGCGCCCAGTAGTTGTACGTGCCGGTGCCCGCTCCGTAGGTATCGTAGGTCGGGTCGAGCCGCTTCTGCCACTGGCACTGGGTCACTTCCCAGAAGCTGTTCGAGTAGTTGGTCCACATCGAGCTGGTGGCGCTCGCGACGATGTCCGGGGGATAGGACGCCGCCCGGATGTTCTTGGCGGCGGTGCTGTTCGGGTCGCGGCCCGACGCGACATAGTCGGGGAAGTTCAGGATCGCCGGTGGCAGGTCGGTGAGCAGATTCGGCCGCTCGGCGTCGACGAAGGTTCCCTCCCAGTCGACGCCGCCGTCGAACAGCTCGGGATACGACTCGACCGCGCGGCGAACCTGGTAGCCTCCGTTCGACGTGCCGACCGCGTACGTCCGGCGCGGCTCGCGGCCATGATGGGCGTCCAGACCTCGACGGGCGAGCCGCGCAGCCTCGGCCATGAAGCCGGCCCAGCGGCTGAGCTCCTGGCCGGGATCGTTGTCGTAGAAGTGCACGAAGAGCGCCGACGACGGGTTGAGGCGGCAGGCGAGCGGATCGGCCGAGCCCGTCGCGGGAAAGTACAGATTGAGGATTCCCTTGTTCTGCGAGGCGTACGCGTAGCCCTTCTGCACCACGTAGTCGCTCCAGGCGAAGTCGCCGTTGAATTCGCTGCGCGTCCCCGACGCGCCTGCGACCACCAGGCGGCCGTTCCAGTCATCGGGCAGCCGCAGGAGGAACCGCGCTTCGCCCTGCGGGTCCGAGGCGATGCGCGCGTTGATCTGCACGCCCGGCACGACCTTCGTGATGGGTGTCTTGTTGAGCGCGTCCGGCGCGATGACGCCCCGGTCGGTCTGCGGTGTGAAGGCGAAGGGCGGCAGCCCCGGGATGGAGTTGTTCGCGGGCGTGGTGCTGGGGTTGTTGGTGGTGAGGTCCGGGCTCTCGACGCAGGTGGCGTCCGCCAGGCGAACGCCGAAGCGTTCGAGGATGCGCTCGCACCGGGTCTCCGCGGCAGCATTACCGCTGAAGGTGATCGCGAGCGCAACGGTGCCCAGAATGAAGTTCATCCGCATGGAGGGGTCCCCTTGGTCGATGAGCGGCGCATCATGCCCTTGGTCGCGCCGCCGGATCAAATCGGACCTTCGCCGGGTCCCGCGCTCTGCCTTCAGTCGCCGTCGTCGTGATGGCCGCGGCCCGGCGGGGCGAGCACGCGGATGTCGATCGTCTTCGCCATCGAGAGGTAACCGGCCCGGTTGGGATGCAGATGGTCGATGGTCCGAGCGTGCTGTTGGTGAGGAACTCGTCGCGCATCATCCCCGTCAATGGGTTGACGGTGGCCGCATCCATGTCCGCCATGCTCTCGAAGATGCTGGCGCCGCGGATGAAGGCGTTCACCACCTTGCGCCGGTTGTCGCGATCGACGTCCGCCGCTTGGTTGGCGTTGTTGCCCAGGGCCGATGTGATCGTCGCCTGGATGAGCCTGAGGCCGCGGCCATGAATCAGCTGCGCTCCCTGCTGGATGCCCGCGATGACGGCGTCCGAGGTCGAGCCGGCGCTCAGATCGTTGATTCCTTCCAGCCAGACGATGGCGCCCACCCCTCCGAGGCTGAACACGTCGCGCTCGAGCCGATCCAGCGCCCTCGGCCCACCCGAGAACGGCGCCTGCGGCGTGTAGACCTCCGGTGTGAGGATGCGGTTGCCGCCGATGCCCTCGTCGACGACGGCGACGCGGCTGCCGTATGCCGCGTGGAGGCGGCGCGAGAGGTCGTCCGGCCATCGGTCGTCGCCGTTCAGCGTGGAGGCGGTCCCGTCGGTGATCGAATCGCCGAACGCGACCACCAGCAGCGTGTCCGAGGGCGCCATCACCTCGACCACGTCGAGGAAGTACCAGGACGTCGTCGAGTTCGGGAACGCCTCGTCCCCCTCATCCGCGCCGTGAGAGCCGGTGCCCGGGCCGCTCAGGTAGGAGGTCTGCAGCGACTTGGCGTGCCAGGTCATCAGCCCGCTGGTACCCACCACGTGGAAGCTGACCGCCATCTTCTTGCCCGCGAGATAGAGCTTGGCGCCGTCGCCGACGTACTCGAGGTCGACCGCGTCGCTCCAGGCGGACCCGCCGGCCGGGATCGTCACGCTGCCACGGCGGCCAAAGGTAACGGGACGGTTGCTGTTGCGCACGACGGCGCCGGCGCTCGACTGGAGCCCGATGTAGGCGTCGTCGAGCGTGAGCGGCTGCACCCCGAACACGTTGGAGAACCGCAGACGGAACTTGTTTCCCCAGAGATCGGGCCGGAGGACGAGCCGGAAGGTCTGATCGTTCGCGCCGACGGCAGGGGATCCGAACGCGAAGGAAAGATTGGGCTGCGCTACCGCGTTGCCCGATGGGTACGGTCCGTGGGCGGAGGCCGCCCAGGACGCAACCCACTTCTGCCTCCCGCGGTTCTCCTCGTCCGCCAACGCGGCAGCGCCGACGACCGCGATCGCGGTGAGAACCAACCCTCCCAACCACAGGAACCGCCGGCGCGGGGACGTTGCGTGGTTCGAATGCATGACCCATTCCCTCCTTCGGGCCCACCGAGGAGCGCGGCGAGCAGCACACTCGGCGGCGGAGAGGGCCTACGCTCGTGCCAGAACGCAGATCAAGGAACAGCGAGTCAGGGGCGCCTGGCCGCTCCTGACGCAGCGGCGCAATTGGCCGCGAATCCAAATGGCTATGGCGCGAGGCGCCGCTCCCATTTCAGCTGGTTTCAACCCTGGCGCCAGGCGCGTTCGGCGTCGTCCCAGGCGGCCAGCGGCTGGAGATCGGGCACCCACGCCAGCCCCGACTTCGCGTCGGCGGAGACGGCCTCCGGCGTCACCACCACGTCGAGCAACGCAGGTCTCCGGGCGAACGCGCGATCGATCGCGCCGGGCAGCTCGTCCGCCCGCTCCACCCGCTCGGCGTTCATCCCGAACGCGCGGGCCATGCCCGCATGATCGGCGAACTGCAGCCGGGTGCCGGCGACCCGCCCATAGGTCGAAGCCTGATCGTGCACCTCGATCTGCCAGGCGCCGTTGTTCGCCACCACGAACACCGCCGGAGCGCGGTGGCGCACGGCGGTGTCCAGCTCGATGGCGTTGAATCCGAAGGAGCCGTCCCCGGTGGCAACCAGCACCAGCCGATCGGGAAAGGCGAGGCTCGCGGCGATGCCGAACGGCACGCCTACGCCGATGCAGCCGAACGGGCCCGGATCGAGGTACGAGCTGCAAGACAGGCCGACCCGGGCGAAGCTGAGGAAGTCGCCTCCGTCGGCGACCACGATCGCGTCTCGCGGGAGCTTCGCCTGCAGAGCGGCCAGCAGCCGATTCGGATGCATGCGGCCGTCGCTGCCGTCGGGTGTGCTCGCCATGGTCGCGCGCAGCTTGCCGGCGCGCTCGACGTGCCGCTTCCGCAGCCCCGCTGCCCACTCGCGGTCGACGGCGGAGGGCCGATCGCCCGCCGCGCTGGAGAGGGCGGCGAGGGCGGCGGTGGGGCTCGCGAACAGCTCCACTTCGCCCCGCCGGTTGTCGCGCAGCTCGGAAGGAGCATCGGCGATGCGCACGAATCGCGCTCCGCCGAACACGGCCGGCGATCCGAACGCGAGCTGGAAGTCGAGCCGGCGCCCGACGGTGACGACCACGTCCGCCTCGGTCATCACCGTGCCGCGCATGGCGGCGACGACGGAGGGATGCTCGTCGGGAACCAGCCCGCGGCTCTCGCCGGTGTCGAGGTAGACCGCGCCGAGCTTGTCGAGAAAGCGCCGCAGCTCGGACCCCGCGCCACGCGCGCCGCGCCCCGTGATCACCAGCGGCCTCCGCGCCGACCAGAGCAGCTCCACCGCTGCGTCGACGGCCTTCGCATCGGGCATGAGCAGGGCAGGCGGCTTGGGCCGGAAGTGCTCGTCGAGCTGCACCCGCAGGGGCACCTCGGCGCGCAGGGTGTCGGTGGGGAAGTCGAGATAGACCGGGCCAGGCTCGCCGCCCTGCCCGAAGGCGCGCGACACCGCTTCGTCGAGCTCCTGCAGCACCAGGGCGGGTTCCCGCACGGTGCGCGCGTAGCGCGTGATGGTCCGCACCAGATCGGTGTGGACCATGTCCTGCAGCCCGCCGCGGTTTTCTTGTGGGGTGGGAACGACGCCCGACAGCACCAGCACCGGCGCCCTGGAGACGTGAGCGTTGGCGATGCCGGTGATCGCGTTGGTGAGGCCGGGGCCCGCGGTGACGAGCGCGACCCCCAGCTTGCCGGTCAGCTCGGCATGGGCACTTGGGCGGGTTCACGCGCGCATCCTAGGGCAGCGCCTTGCGCCGGCGCGGGGCAGGGGGAGGCCCGTCGGAGAGGGAGACGACCCCGCGAGCGGCGCCGATCCCCGCGGGCCCCGCGGGCATCGACCTGGCGACGTTCTTGCCGGCCTCCCGCGCATGGAGCGTGGCGCGGTGGGAGGCCTCGGCCGGGTCGTGCGCGGCCATCGCCTCCACGATCGCCTCGTGCTCGTTCCAGATCTCGCGGTGGCGCGCCGGCTTCTGCAACACCTGCGTCATGGCACGCCGCAGGTGGTTCCAGTAGAGGCGGATGGTGTCGGCGAGGAGCGGGTTGCCGGCGACCCGGCAGATCCAGAGATGGAAGCCCATGTCCGCTTCGACCAGCGCGTCGACGCGGCCGGACTTCGCCGCCTCGCGACCTTCCGCGATCAGCTTGCGTCCCTCGGCGGCGTCCCGCGAGGTGCACCGCTGCGCGGCCAGGCTCGCGGCCAGCGAGTCGAGCGCTTCCCGGAGCTCGTACGCGGCGCGGAAGAACTCGCGCTCGAGCGGCGCGACGATCATGCCGCGACGGCCCGTGTCGCGAACGAAATTCTGGGCCTTGAGGATGGACAGGGCCTGTCCCACCGGCTGGCGCGAGATGCCCATGCGCGCCGCCAGGCCGTCCTGGTTGAGGCGCGCGCCGGGCGCTAACCTCCCGTCGCAGATGGCGGCGAGGATCGCGTCGTAGGCCTGCTCGATCAAGGTCGGGCCGGGCTTCAAGAGGTCTACAGTGGAATTTCGCATGCGAAATGAGATCTAGCAGAAATCGAGGCGTCCACGCCAGTGCGTTCCCACCTGCCCTGCTTGACAAGGCCCTACCGATCTGTCAGTAGCGTGTTTCGCATACGACATACGGACCGAGCGACAGAGCGGGCACGCCTTTTCCTGCCCGGAGGTTGAATGGCCGAGAACATTCGAGTGCTGATGGCGAAGGTCGGACTGGACGGGCACGATCGCGGCGTCCGCGTCGTCTCCCGCTGCCTGCGCGACGCAGGCATGGACGTGGTCTACACCGGCCTGCACCGCACTCCGGAAGAGGTGGTGGACGCCGCCGTCCAGGAAGACGTCGACGTGCTCGGGGTCAGCCTGCTTTCGGGCGCCCACATGACCGCCTTCCCCCGCATCATGAAGCGCCTCGAGGAGAGGGGCGTGAGCGACATGATCCTCCTCGGCGGCGGAGTGATCCCCGACGAGGACGTGACCGCGCTGAAGAAGATGGGGGTCGCCGAGATCCTGCTCCAGGACACGCCTCCCAACGTGATCGTCGAGACGGTTCGCCGCCTGGTCCGTGAGCGCGGGCCCAGGTAAGCCCAGAACGGGGGTCCACAATGAGCGAGATGGAATACTGGTCGTGGCCGCCGCGCTACGACGATACGTACAGGCCTGAGGCCGGAAGCCGTTACTGGTTCCCCAAGCGCGAGACGATGCCCGCGGGAGATCGCGAGCGCGCCATCGTGCAACGCCTGCGCGAAGTGTGCCGGTACGCCTACGAGAAGGCGCCGTTCTATCGCAAGAACTGGGACGAGACCGGCTTCCACCCCGACCAGATCAAGTCGCTCGAGGACTTCGAGTCGAAATGCCCGGTGATCACCAAGGCGGACCTGCGCAAGGCGCAGGAGCGGGCGGAACCGTTCGGCGACTACCTCTGCATTCCAGAGTCCGAGGTGTTCCATGTCCACGGCACGTCAGGGACGACGGGCCGTCCGACGGCTTTCGCCGTCGGCCGCGACGACTGGCGCAACATCGCCAACGCGCACGCGCGCATCATGTACGGGATGGGCATCCGCCCGGGCGACATGGTCTTCGTCGCCGCCATCTTCAGCCTCTACATGGGCAGCTGGGGCGCGCTCTCCGGTTCCGAGCGCCTGGGCTGCAAGGCGTTCCCGTTCGGCGCAGGCGCGCCCGGCATGTCCTCGCGCGCGGTGCAGTGGATGAACACCATGAAGCCGCAAGCGTTCTACGGGACGCCCTCGTTCGCGCTCTACCTCGCCGAGGTGGCGGAGAAGGAGGGGTTCGATCCGAAGAACTTCGGAATCAAGCGGCTGTTCTTCTCCGGCGAGCCGGGCGCCTCGGTGCCCGGCGTCAAGGACCGCATCGAGCAGTCGTACGACGCCAAGGTCTACGATTCCGGGTCCATGGCGGAGATCACGCCCTGGATGAACGTGGCGGGGTCGGAGCAGACCTCCGGCATGTTGTGCTGGCAGGACGTCGTCTACACCGAGGTCTGCGATCCGGGCACCTTCCACCGCGTGCCGTACGGCCAGCGGGGCACGCCCGTGTACACCCAGCTCGAGCGCACCTCGCAGCCGATGATCCGGCTGGTCTCCGGCGATCTCACACAGTGGACCAACGACGCCAATCCCTGCGGCCGCACCTACCCACGCCTGCCCAACGGGATCTTCGGGCGCA
>WNFS01019510.1_pt1 | contig 10532 bp, 14 predicted proteins | sample 5400141 | NCBI WGS metagenome assembly WNFS01 (sample SAMN13153358, study PRJNA577476) | soil metagenome | isolation source: 60 cm saprolite under Madrone tree | place: USA:California | collected 2016-06-14
GGCGTCCCTTGGTCCGGACCGCATCGCGGACGCGAAGGCTTACTATGGTCATCCACCCCTTCCTTGGATTAGAACTCGGCGATCCGGCGATTTCACTTGATGATCCTGCATCTTGGCGGTCACACGACATTGCCGTTGGCCGCCATTTCGACGGTCCGGCGACGCCGCTCGCCGCCGAAAGACACGGCGTCCCCGGGCTCGCCGACCAGACCGGTCGCCGCAGGACTGACTACCAACACAGCAGCGACACGCCCAGTCTCCCTCGAAGTTTGCGTTCATGCTGAGGAGACCGCGTTGAGCACCGATTTATTCCCACCTACAACGGATACGTTCTTATATTGAACTGAGGGTAGTGGTGCTGGCGCCCTTCCATCCTGTCGGCTCAACTTCGTGATCCCCACACTCTCGAACCGATCGCAGCATTTCCCGCACTCTGCTGCGTGGAAGGAGCATCCATGGAGCGATATCGACGCGGAACATGCACCCAACCGAGGGTAGCCATGCGCTGGCCGCAGGAGTAAATGCAAGAGGCAGGTTTGGTGAAGCGGGCTTTCAACTGATTTCGGCAGGATCACTGCGGTTTTCACGCGCCACTCGCTACCCAGCAATGCGTCCATGAGTTGGAATATTTTCGGGAATGATCTTCCGGCATAAATTTGTGATCTACTTCTCCACTTAATATCCTACTGATTGTGCTGAGAATAGCTAATTATTGTACGCCGATCTAATTATTCCAGCCTTGTGCATCAATTCTCTTTCAACAAACCGGCAACGACACCACGTCGGCAAACGAGTCTTCGTGATTCGATTGCCGCTCCGGTATCCTTCAGGCTTCGCCTCACGTTCGGAACCCGCATTCCCAGCGAAGTGAATGAGAGGGGACGCCCACTCTGAACATGGCGTTCCAGCGCCGGCTCTCCTCGAGAGACATCTGGATGCTCACAAATGAAAACTCTAAAAACCTTTCTTGTAGGAGCCGCGAGTTACCTCACTGTTGGGCAAGTAGTGGCCACTGACTTGCTTCGGCAAACAACCCCCAGCCGATCGGATTGCAGTTTGCGAAGGACGAGGGCCTGCTCTCCGCAGTACTCCGCGTGCAGCGGAACTTTTTGCCGTGATAGTTTGATCCTGGTGCACGACATTACCTCGGAGCCAACTGCGTGAAGTTTCCATTGGACCTCTTGGCGGGGAATCCTCCCCTCTCTCGCGCCAAGACCCGGACGGCTCGCTTGCCCTCGTGAGCCGTCCGGCCCATTTTATAACTCGCCAATTCGCCGCAATGTTTCCGGCACGATCACGGCGTTTGTTCTCGCGTGGCGTCGGACCGAGGTTCCTCCGACGAAAATGCCATCAGCCAAAAACACCGTGGCTTTCCGGTTCGACCGAACTTGAAATCGCCCGGAAAACTAGAGGTTCACCATGAAATTCCTCAGCCTTATCGGCGCTTTGGCCATCATCATTGCGGTTGCCGCGGTCGCGTTCTTTTTCGGCGGCTTTTACAACGTCGCCGCGACTTCGGAAGCGGACTACAGGGTATGGACTACGGAAGCGAGCCCGCTACCAAGCAAAACCTCAGCGCCCGAGTAGCGGAGGTTGCCGCCCCGACTCGGCAAACCACAGGGCAACACGACGCAGCCCGCCGCGTCGCGCCCATTTTGCCTTTCTTGGATGGTCAACGGTTTGACCGCCTATGGCAAGAGAGGCAAATGAACAGGATAGAGTAAGCACACACCCGGGAGCCTCCGGGGCAGGTCGAGGCCTCGCAGGATTTCATCCGAGATGAGGTTGTCGTGTGGCTTGACGGGAATATTTTCTTTTTTTCGCGAACGTCCACGCGGGAATAAGTCATTTGCTCGATCAGTCTTCTCCCGTGGGTAAATTGACGAGCATTCTGCAGCGACGTTAGCACGACCGGACGCCGTGAAAGAATCGGGGTCGGACCATGCACGGCAAGCGACTATGCCTTGAATTGAGGAACGGCATGCTGGTGGGCATCGACGCGATCGGCGGGGGTCATGGTCGCCCGACGTGGCCGTTTCTGCGACCGTCGCGGCTCCTCCGGCGGCGACATATGCTGCTCTTTCTGCTTTTCGCATTCATGTTCGCCACACAACGGCTTTTCGCACAATCGATTCCGAACGAATCAGAGGCATTTCAGGAGCGGTTGGATGCGGCGGCAATCGCGCTCGGTAGTAGCCCACGGTTTAAGGACCGTTCTCCACAATATCGCCAGAAACTAGCTGAATTTGTATCCGGCAATATCCTGTTTGTGATATGTCACGAAGTGGCCCATGCCGCCATGACGCAAATGAAGTTACCCGTGCTCGGCAGGGCGGAAGATGCTGCTGATTCTTTTGCCACTCTGAGACTGATTAGAATAGGCTCCGCATTCTCGCGCCGCGTGCTGGCGGAAGCGACGAAGGGGTGGTTCTTGTCCGCGCGGCGCGATCAAGAAACGGGAGACAAAGTCGTCTATTACGACGAGCACGGCCTAGACCAGCAGCGCGCGTACCAGATCGTGTGCTTGATGGTCGGCTCCGATAAGAGCAAATTCAAGGATCTTGCCAGTGAGACGAAACTACCCGAGGATCGCCAGGATAGTTGTGCGGAAGATTACAGCGGCGCGTCGTATGCATGGGACTTGCTGCTGAAGTCGCACCTGCGCGCTCCTGATCAACCGAAAACGAGGATTGATGTGGTTTATGGCGAAGCAAAGGCGGGCTTGAGTCCGGCTGCTCGAGCGGCTCGCTCCATCCTGTTTTTGGAGACGGTGTCGCAGAACCTAGCGGATACATTTGTTTGGCCGGCTTCCTTTACATTGGAAATGCAGAGCTGCGGCTTCCCCAACGCCCGTTGGGTCCTTTCGACCCACAAGCTTACGGTGTGTTACGAATTAGCCGCCGATTTCGCAGAACTTTATCGCGCCTATGGCGCCGCAACGGCAGACAGCAGAAAACGAAAATCGAAATGATCTATGGACCGCAACAGCGAGCGTGATTACGATAAGTTGAGTTGGAATAGCGTTTAAATCTCTTGATTTGCGCTTTGTATACAAAGCGGCCGCTATGATCTTGTCGATCAAATCGCCTGACGCAATGCCACTTGACCGCTCGGCGACGATCCGGGTTCAGCTGACCGCCTGTCGCCATGCCCCAATAGCTTATTTGCGATTGCTCGCCATCCCGGCAGGCGTTCCACCTCGAGTCAAGTTGCTTTAGCCGGAACCCAGTTCCATGATAGGTCGGCAGTCGACCAGACGTCTTGGGCCACGGCGGTTGTGGCCAACGCGGATGCGAGGGCTGTGCCCGTGATCAGCCGCGACCATATCATGGTTCTGTATATCATTTGGTTTATCCGTTATTTAGTGTCCTGACATCCAGTGGTGCGCACCCCGACCCTGCGGAAAGCAGGTGGGCCCGTTTCGTCGGCGGCGCACCGGCGTTTGCGAATTTCTCGAACGGCGTTTCCAAGGCGAGCCCTCATGGCTTTGCCGGGTAGCAGCAGCGCACCCAGCCGCTTTTCACGGCGCAACAACGACCTGCCCCTTCATGAACGAATGAAGGCTGCAGAAATAATCGAAAGTTCCCGCCTTGTTGAAGGTGAAGCTAAATTTATCCTCGGTGTCGAGCGCAGAAGAACGGAACTCACCGTCCGTTGCGACAACGTTATGCGGGATGTCGTCGTCGTTCTCCCAGACGACGGTGGTTCCGAGGGGGACGGTGATCGTGTCCCGCTTGAATGAGAAGTTGTCGACCGGTCATTGCTGCCGGTACGAACCGATGGTTTTCCTCTCCCGTAGGTCACACTTTCGTGAGATCGCTGTCAGTGATGGCGAGCGGCTGGGTGCCTTGCTTCACCGCGACCGTAGCGATGCCGAGCACGCTGCGAAGCTTGTCCTCGGGTACCTTCATCGGGCCGGGCGAGGGCGCGCTGCCTGGTGCCGGCTGCGGAAAGGCGGTGGAGCGGGCGGTGTGGAACGTTACTGTGCCTTCTACCTTCTGCATGATCTGGTGAATGTGGCCGTTGAGCACCGTTACTGAGCCGAAGCGCTTAGCCAGGCCGAGAGCCTGGGCCGAATCTTCTGTTCCCCAACCCCATTCGGCGCTGACGGTCCAAAATGGGATATGGGCAAACAGCACGATGGGCGTGGAGGTGCTTTTACCCTTCAAGTCGTCGGCGAGCCAGGCAAGCTGTTCGGCACCCAGAGCGCCCAATCCTCCGGCCTTCAGATTTGCCACATTGACGAGGCCGACAAAATGCACGCCATTCTTGTCAAATCGCCATTCTTGTCAAATGAATACCAGCCGGTGCCCTTGGCCTGGGTCCTTTTTGCGTAGCGCTCCAGATAGGCTTTGCCGAGATTCTCATCGATGATGTCATGTTCGCCTGGCACATAGAAAGTCTCGAGTTTCGCCTTGCCAATGACCTGATCAGCATTATCGAATTCCTCGGGCTTCGACAGGTGCGTAATGTCGCCGGTGTGGATCATGAAGGCGGGCTTCTGCGGCAGAGCCCCCACTTTAGCGATGGCTTCTTCCAGTGTACCGAGTGCGTTCGGGTTCGCCGCTTGTTTGAACCCGATGTGGCTGTCGGAGATCTGCAGGAACGTAAATCCGCTGGCTGCCTGTGCCTTTGCCTCGGAAATCCCGAGCAGCGACGATGATCGTGGCACGCCGCCCACCATTGTCCACAGCACTCCGGTCCCCGCCCAGATCATGCATTCCAACGCACCGCGGCGGTCGATATGGTCGTAATCGTCTTTCGCCATCTGTTTCTCCTCGTGCTTCCATTAAAGTGGCTACCTTTGCGAAGACCGATGGAGGCCGCGATTTATTCCCGATGATTGCACGAACCTGCTTTTCATTATTCACCCGCCGGAGCACTGCTACCTTTACTTGAGTTCACGGTCGGCATCAGCTTCGCTCCTTTCGACGCGTTGACTGCGGGAAATTCCGGCTGATCGGTTGGGACCGATTCGAGAGTGTGGGTGATCGCGAAGTACCCCTAGCTTGGTCACGGGGGCCATCGATACGGGCTGCATATATTTCAGATTGGAACGATCATCACTCCCATGGGGGAATAAGTCGGTCCCCAGCTCGGTCTCATTAATAGACCGCCCTGGCGGCCTTAACGTTGCCTGATGGCAGAATTTCGCAGGAGGAAATACCAATGGCATTCAACAACGATGATCGTAAAGACGGCATCAACCGTCGCCACGCCCTAGTACGCATGATCTGGGCCGGCAGCAGCATGCTTTGGATGGTTTCTGGCGGCGGACCGAAATCACTGGGCCAAATCAGCTCCGCCAAAGCTGCCATGGCGCAGGCGAAGCCAACGATCCCGATAATCGTCAAGGATAAGACATCGTTCTATTGGCAGATTGTGCTCGCTGGCGCGCGCAAGGCCGGGCGGGATCTGGGCGTCAATGTTATCGAGCTAGGTGCGGACTCTGAATCCGACGTCAACGGTCAGATCGACATTCTGGAGACCGCCGCTGCGTCGATGCCTGCTGCGATCGTCATCGCACCCGTGCGGTTTGCCGAGCTCGGCCGGCCGGTCGATAACGCTGCTCAGAAAACGAGGATCATCTGCATTGATTCCGATGTTGGCTCCTCGGCCTTCACATCGGTCTTGAGGACTGACAATCTTCAGGCAGGTCACCTCGCCGCCGATATTCTCGCCGACGAGATCAAGCGTTCATATGCTGATGCCGAAGGCGATGTGGCAATCATATCTTCATTGTCCGGGTTCGCCTTGGTGGATCAGCGTGCCGAAGGATTCGCTGATCAAATTCACAAGAAATACGGGGCCTTGGACATCGTTGCCCATAAGGTCGGCGACGGTCAGGCGACCACCGGATTTAACATGATGGTCGACCTAATCGCGGACTATCCTGAGCTCCGGGGAGTCTTCGTCTCGAACTTGGTCATGGCGAAAGGGGCAGCCCAGGCTTTGGCTGTGAAGAAGGCAAATAAGGAAGGAGACAAGATTAATTTCGTCGGCTTCGACTCGGACAATACCCTTGTTCAATTGCTGCAGGACGACATGGTCGCCGCGCTCGTCGTGCAGGATCCTTTCCGAATGGGTTATGACAGCGTCAAGACCGCGCTCGCAACTTCAAAGGGCGAGCACGTGGCGACTAATGTTTATATCGAGGCCAACCTTATCACAAGGGCCAACATGAGTTCCGCACGGTCGCAGGAACTCCTCAACCCGAAGATCGATTGACGGGGGCAAACGCAAGAGAAGTCCCCGGCTGTGCAGGCCCTAACCCGCGCGTTCATTCGCGACCACTTGGACCCCTCCCATAGGGCGTTCAAGTCTCAACTCTCTCGACCGCGATGGGTCGCTGACTGATATCCGGTCGGCGACCGGCCGGCCTATCGACCTGGGAGCAAGTGGCCCCGATCCTGGCGTATCGCGAAAGTCATAGCGGAGAGACAAATGCGAAGACAATGTGCTGAATTCGGTCTGAACGAAAACGGCGTGGCTCTTTTGCTCGGCGAACTCGATCACCGAATTCGAGATTTGTTCACGATGATCGAAGCAGCGGTCAAGCAAACGCACTCGACGAGCGTCGAAGATTACCGGGCCAAGCTGATGGCCCGGATTACCGGCCTTTACAGTTTCCTGCGAGTTCGCAAGCCACTATAGCCGGAGGCTTCGGCTAGCTCAGCTGCTTGAGCAGACCATGCGTCCCTACTGCGCAAATAGCGCTCAGGTCATGGCGGTCGGGCCTGACGTCGAGCTTGAACCGCACTTGGCGTTCGCGCTGCATCTCGTCTTTCATGAGCTCGCCGCGAACGCGAGCAAATACGGTGCACTGAGTTCGCCCCTCGGGTGCGTCAAGATCGATTGGAACATTCGGCACGTTCCGGGTGCCCCTCGCAAACTCGGCATCGTCTGGATCGAGCACCGCGGACCGGAGGTGAGGCATCCGCGGCATTGCGGGTTCGGTTCACGGCTTATCAAGACAGTACTCGACGGATATGGCCGAGTGCGGCTAGACCTCAACAGCACGGGTCTCGCTTGCTTCATGCTGGTTGATCTGGATCGCCCTGACGCGCGACTAGCGGAGCCAGCCAGAACATCGCGCCGGTGTGGCAGCAGGCTGCACTCACATGCGACGAGACACTGAATGTGGCGGCGAGAACGCCAATGCAATCCATGCCAAGAGCTGTGACTGGCCACCCCGATCGCTCACCATGCGAGCGAAATGCAATGACTCGTCGAATCGAACACGATGCGCGCTGATACGCGATTAAAAGGACCGAGCTTGAGCACCGTTCTTCTTATTCAATTGAGCATCTCGGGCGACCAGTTGAGGTCGCAATGCCACTCGTTAGCCGGGTCGAGCTGTTCCGGAAACTATTACAGATCGCCGATTTCGCGCACACCGCACTCGTTGGCCTTGGCAACAGGCGAGGCTCCAGTGAACACAATGCCGCTGCCGGTATCGGCGAGAGTTTTACAATGGATACAGTACTCCACCGCCGCGGCGGTGTCTATGAGTTCCGCCTTGTCGAGCAATGTGATTCTTGGCGCGATCCTTTGCGCGTCGCGTTCTCGTCCAGGGGTAGGGTTCAGAGAACCTGTGTGAAAACCTGGATTATCGCCCCTGTAATTGCTAGCATTTTAGAAACTAAATTGAGGGTTCCGCAAAGACTGTTTTTGATACCGGGGGCACCACATCAGAAACGTGAGGCAACACGGAGGAGTTTCCACGATGGATTCACACGAAGCAATCAGTCGTTGGCCGGAAGGCGCGCAACAGATGCTTCATCTCCTTTGGAGCGATTGGTAAGGGGACCGCCGCGCCCTTCTTTGAACGGCTGTTGATAGGGGCATTCATTCGATGCGACCACTTATGGCGTCGTTACTCGGATATCTGGCGAGCTTAGCCGCGTTTACAGCGGGGGCCGAGGAATGCACGCAGCCTAACAATCCGATCGAAACCGATCGACCGGACATCACCAACTCAAGCATCGTGCTTCCGGTCGGCAGTTTTCAGAGCGAAAACGGGATAAATTTAAGCCGCCGCGACGGTGCCCAGGTGTTCGATGGGACTAACAGCCGGCTACGGCTGGGTATCGCGCCATGCCTGGAAGTGTTGGTCGATCTGCCAAGCAATGTCACCGCATTTCACGGTTTTGGGGCATCGGGATTTACCAACCTTGCCCCCGCGGTAAAATGGCAAATCAGCCCAATCCCGGAAAAATTCGATCTTTCGATGACAACGGGCGTTGGGCTCCCTACCGGAGCAGGGTCGATAGCGGGCCTCGGCGCGCAGCCGTACTTGCAGTTCCCGTGGTCGGTGGAGATTGGCCACGGCTGGGCTATTACCGGTATGGTGACCAACTTCTTCATTCCAGCTGATCCGGTGAACCGGTACACCAATCAATCTACCCTCGTAATCGAGCGGCAGTTCGGCGAACGTGCGTTTCTGTTCGCTGAGTACGTGGGCGAGTTTCCGCTCGTCGGTGGAACCAGTCACCTGTTCAACTCTGGTGGCGGCTATCGCATCACCAACACTCAACAGATCGATTTTCACATCGGCTTCGGCCTGAACCGCAATGCACCGACCTATAGTTTCGGCGTAGGGTATTCTTTTCGGGTCGATGGACTGCATTGACGGCTGCGGCTTCGGCCGAAGGTATCTCGCAACACTTTAGCTCCGGGCATGATCCGGAATGCAGCCGCTCACTGACGCGGGACGGCAAAGCAATGACCGAACGGTCCGGTCTCAGCGTCTATTGCACGAAACAGTGGCAGGGTGCTCCTTCGGCCGCGGCGCCCTCTATCATCTCCTGCGCAATCGCATCTATCGGAGCGAAGTCGTTCACAGGGGACGGCCTATCGTCGACGAAGGAACGTGAGGCGGAGGCCCGCAGGCATGCTAGCGTACCACTCGCAACCGTCGGACAGACCATTGCGATCAATGGCCCCGCGGTACAGGATGCGAACTCGCTGTCGAAGAAGCGGCGGGAGACCGGCGCAATTCGATCTTGAGGGCCTCCCGGCGGAACGAAATACGCTCTGCCAGCTTCGGTATGGTGCTTAACCGCAGGGTCCCATCTCGCTGGCGTGCTCGTCGAGCCAACCAAGGGGCGGTTCTTGTCTGCCCGTTGTCAAGCTTGAACAATTGTCTTGATCAACTCTGAGGCGTGGTCGAGCCTTTTGCGCCACTTCCTTTTTTGTTGCGTGTTGCCCGTCCAACCAGCGGGCACGTAGTCCATTAAGTATGCCGATAGTGCTGGCTCCCTCCCAAGGTCATTGATCAAAACGGTGTCTTCTACCGGTGGGGCGGTCTGTGCCGCGGTGAGCACGGCGCTCGAAATGGCGAAGGACTTACTCGTTCTCGCTGCCGCCTTGCGCAGCTCATGGGTGATTTCCAGGGCTTTGCCGGCGGCAACGATCGTCTCCGTGCCTCGTCCGATGTGGCTCAGGGCCGCGTGACCAGCGTGTATGCTCACCACGATATTGGCCTTGCATCCCCATCGCTGATCGAGCCCGGCGTTGAGTTCGTGGAGCGGCAGATGCTATCGTGCGCGACATAGCTGATGGTACCGCCCGCGTCGCGGATAGCAACGCAGGCGCTTTCGGCATAGCGTGTGAAAACGAACAGCACATCGTGAGCCATGTGCTCACGTTCCAGCACGAAGCGATTCGTAAAATCGCAAAACAATAGAACTATCTCCCGATCGGCGTCGACCGCGGGGATGGTCTGCCGGTAGATCGGACGGTCCGTACGGACCAGCGGAATGAATGAGATATCACCGCTTGGCCGCAGCTGGCAGGCAAGGCGTACGTTCGGTTCCGCTTTAATGTGCTCCAAGGTCGCGCGTTCGTCAGCGTTGGGCGGCGGACAGAACTCCACGCCGGCGGTGATGCGGATCCGGCATGTGGAACATCGCGCTCGGCCGCCGCAACTGGACGCGTGGCTGATATGGAATGCTCTGCTCGCTTCCAGGATCGACCAGCCGCGCGGCACCCTGACCAAACGATCCGGATAGGAAAGTGTCACGAGGCCACGCCAGCCGCGTTCGAGTAGGTTGCGGGCACTACGCGCCCCGAACGCACATCCGATGATGCCCAAATAGCCCCATAAAAGGCCACTGCGCCACCGCGTCATGGTGAGGCCTGCTTCAAGGGTGGCATCACCGCCAGCAGAATGAGACGGCATCTTTGTCTCGGCAATCAGGCTGGGACCGGAGATCCGGCTCTCTCTCGCGAGCTCACGCCCCATCTCGAGGAAGCCCAGCGCCGACAGCACAGGCAATAACAGGGCTGCACCAAACAGCGCGAAACGAACCCGAGACCACAAGGGGCGCCGGGCTAACACGAAATGGAGACCGAGACAGCCATGCATCCAGCCTGGCGCGAGCAGACCCATATGCTGCCATTCTCCATTGGACGCCCACAGGTTCGAGATGATGCGGGCGTAGGTCGCCGGGGAGCCGATCAGCTCGAATTCGAGCCGGGTGGTGATCGCGTGCCCGATCAGCATCACCGGCAGCCAGAGTCCGAGCGCG
>WNFS01004609.1_pt1 | contig 10531 bp, 11 predicted proteins | sample 5400141 | NCBI WGS metagenome assembly WNFS01 (sample SAMN13153358, study PRJNA577476) | soil metagenome | isolation source: 60 cm saprolite under Madrone tree | place: USA:California | collected 2016-06-14
GTATTTTTAGTGGTGTCAAGTCCTGCGTAATCGCCCTAATTTGCCGTAGGTCGCTGTCAGCCAGTCGCCCTGCACATCGTTGCGAATTTTCTGCACCGAACGGTCCGAAAGGGACGCTTTCCACGCGGAAGCGGCCATCAGATACTCGCGCCGTCTGGGAGGCCTCGATTTCCGAGGGACGGCGCACCACCGATACCCGTAGCACCGCGGGGTTTGCGTATCTGGGGCTATGCGATGAGCTTGAGGCACAGCGCTCGTTCCGACCACTGACACGTTCAGATCAAGGACAAGGTTGCGGGCTTGTGAGAGGTGAATGACATCGTGGACCAGGACATTCGAAGCGCCCGCTTGAACTTTCGCGATACCGCCGATGTCATTCGCGAAGCCGTGTATGCACGCAGTTCTGCGCTCAGACGGTTTCTGGCTACGCGGCAACGCGCTGCGCGGCCAAAGCACGGCGGGCCGGAAACTCTCGACCTTCTGAAGCGGGCGACGCCTGGTGGCGTCGTCTACCGGCTCGGCTCGCTTTACCCGGAACTCGCCGAGACCGTGTTTGTGGCCGACGGTGCGCGCATCATCGGCCAGGTGACGATGGGCCCTGAATCCAGCGTGTGGTTCGGGGCCGTCATGCGCGGCGATAACGGCCCCATCCGCATCGGCAACGGCTCCAACGTCCAGGACTGCGCCATCCTGCATAGCCACCCTGGGGGCAGCGTCGCCTTGGGGGCCTTCGTCTCGGTCGGACACCAGTCGATCATTCACGGCTGCACGATTGCCGATCGCGTGCTCATCGGCATGCATGCCGTCATCATGGACGGGGTGGAGCTCGCCGAGGACACGATCGTGGCTGCCGGCTCCGTCATCCCCATGCACAAGAAATTCCCGCCCGGCGTGCTGCTACAAGGAGCGCCGGCGAAAGTCGTGCGGCAACTGAGCAGCGCCGACATCGAGTACATCGAACGCAACGCCCTCGAATACGTCGAGCGCTCGCGCCGCTACGCACGCGAGCTGGCGCGCGCCTGAATGGCCCGCCATGGAATGGCTGCTGTGCGCGTGCATTGGTTTGGTCTCAGGTTTTCTGGGGGGCCTTCTGGGCATCGGCGGCGGAATCGTGATCGTGCCGGCGCTGCTCTTTTGCCTGCCACGCCTGGGCATCCAAGGCCCCGACTTGATGCAAGTGGCGGTTGCCAGCTCCATGGCGATCGTCGTTCCGACCTCGATCTCAAGCGCTCGGGCGCACGCACTGCGCCGCGCCGTGGACTGGCGGGCACTGGCCGGCCTGGCGCCCGGCGTGCTGATCGGGTCGCTCGCCGGCACTTGTCTGGCCGCCTGCATCAGCGGCAACGCCTTGCTCGCTATCTTTCTCGCGTTCACTCTCGTCGCGATCGCTCGTATGCTCGTAACGCCAAGCTCATCGCACGTACCTGAGAGTGCCCGGCCTCTGCCAGGGGTGGCACTGCTTTCGTTGGCCGGCGCGGGCATCGGGCTGCTGTGCGCCCTGGTGGGCGTGGGCGGCGGCCTTCTGAGCGTGCCACTACTGGCCGGCTACATACCGGTGCAGCGTGCGATCGGCACTGCGGCCGCTCTCGGCTTGCCGCTCGCTGCTACCAGCGCTGCCGGCTACATGGCGGCGGGCCATTCGCAGGCCTGCGCGTCCGCATGCCTGGGCTATCTGTACCTGCCCGCCGTGCTGGCCACGTCGCTCGCAGCGGTGGCCGCGGCGCCCTTGGGCGCGATGCTGGCGCACCGCTGGCCGGCGCGGTGGCTCAAGCGCGCCTTCGCGCTGCTGCTCGCCATCGTGATCGCCGACCTGGCGCTAAAGCTCTTGCAAGGCGCGGCTACCACGCAGCTGGTCGCTTGATCATGCCTGCCCTGCCGCGCGCCCGACGCTCTCGCATGCCTCAGAGCCGCAGCAGCTGACGCCGCGTGATCCGCGCATGCAGGGGCACCACCCAAAAGGGCTTCTTGAGCGGTCCAACACCTTCTAACCGAGCGATGAGCACATCGATCCGCGGAAACATTCGGGGCGTGGCCTGGGCCCGCCGGGTCACCAGGTGCCAAAGATTTGGATCCCGCACCAGCCGAATCGCCAGCCAGAACTGCCTGTTCGATTCCTGCACCACGATCAGACGTTCGACCTTGCCGCTGTGCAAATACTCCTCGAACTGCGGCTGGCTCATGCCGTACTGTGGATCCCATAACACGTGGAAGACTCCTCGAGCCGGGCACGGCGAGGCGCGCTCGCGCCCGTTGTACTGCCTCTTGTTCTGGTCTTCGAAAACGATTTTATGTCACGTTCCCGACGCAGGGCGTCTGCCCAGCGCAGTCGCGGGTTGCGAGCTACGGTCTCGCGCAGACCCACTCGTGGCGCGTGACAACCTCCCCCAGCTGTACCCAATGGAGCTTGCAATATGCCGTCCCTGAATAGAGTCCAGATCATCGGCAACCTCGGGCGTGATCCTGAAGTGCGCTACTCCCCGGACGGCGCGGCAATCGCCAATATGTCCCTCGCCACCACCTCGCAGTGGAAGGACAAGGAAACCCGCGGCAAACAGGAACGCACGGAATGGCACCAGGTCGTGTTCTACGGGCGCCTGGCCGAAATCGTGCGCGAATACTCTCACAAGGGGTCGCTCGTGTATGTCGAAGGGGCCCTGCACACTCGCAAGTGGCAGGACAAGGACGGGTCGGATCGCTACACGACCGAGATCGTCGGGAGCCTTCTGACCATGCTCGACAAGAAGGGCGACGATGCCACGGTCACGAGCGAGGATGTGACCGGCTCGAGCGACGAGATGCCGCAGGCGAACGAGCAGCCGGCAGCGGCCAGCAAGAGCGCGAGGGGCGCCAAGAAGGGTTCCAAGACGGAAAAGGCCGCCAGCACGCCGCTTCGGGACGTGCCCTTGTGATTGCACCCCGCTTGCCTGCCGCAAGGCTGGGGGCTTCGAGCCACCACGAGCGCTTGACGAATGGAATCGAACAGGGCCACTCGGAAGCGGAACTGGTCGCAGCGGACGCTGGCCGGTGAGCTTGCCCGAGAGCGCTTGGTCTTCTCGGGCGAAGAACGCGTGCTAGCAGCTCTGGAAGCGGCCCAGGTGACGCGCGAGGTGCGCGAAATGGTCGGCAACCTCGTCGCCGACATTGAAGCTCGCGAAGCGACGCTGCGTGATGCGCTCGAAGACTTGCTGGCGCTTTTCAAGCGGATCGGGCCCAGCCCGTACGGCGCGGTCGAGCAAGCCGAGCAGACTCTTAAAAACATTCCAGCCAGACCAATGTGCCTGAAGAATGGCAACGGCGCGCAGTGCTGAGCTTGAGGCGGTCGATGCGATTCATCGGTTGGCACGTGGGCTACCGCAGCGCGAGCCCTGCCGTCGCGCAGGCAACCCTCGAGCCGCACATGTCGGCGGATGGCAGCGGGTGACGCTCGTGGGCCCGCTCGACTGGGTCGCCTGCGGCTTCGCCCTGGCGGGCTCACTGCTTCTGGCGGTGCGCTGCCGCGTCTCGGCCTGGGGGTGGGTTGGCTTTCTGCTGTCCAACCTCGCCTGGATCGTCTACGCGATCGCCACCGGCAGCCCGAGCCTTTTGGCCCAAAACCTGGGCTTCACCGTCACGAGCCTGATCGGCATCTACCGGCATCGCGCGGACCTGCGCGCGACCGCCGGCGCGGTTGCGCAAGTGGCCCGGCGCAACTTCTCGCCGCCGATCCGCTGATGGCGCAACGTTGGCTCGACCTGCGGGGCCGAGGCGATTGCCCCCGGCGCGCACGGACAACCCCGGTGTGCTGGGCGCGCGCTTTTCCGCCGTGCGGGCGAGCTTTTCGATGTAGCGGGCTCGACACAGGCGCGCCAGCCGCGACCGACTCGGCTGCACCCGCCCTGCGTCTGCCGCCCAGTCATGGCGCAACGCCGGTGGCTGCAATCGACCTGTGAGCTGCCGTGGAATGCGCGTCACGGCACCGGTCACGGTCTGTCGGACCCGACCCATTGCGGTCCTGCGGATCGGAGCAAAGCGGCCATGCCTCAAGCCCACACAACTGCGCGGAAAGGCGATAATTGAACAAGCTGCGAAGATTCAGTCTGGAGCGTGCTGTCAGCATTTTCACGGCATCGGAGATTCGAAGCAAGACTCGCCTGCGCACGGCTCACAAAGTTGCAAGTAGTCCAAGCAGCATTACGGCGTATCGTGGAACTGCGCAACGCCAGCCACTGAGAATTGATCGAGGTCGCCCTGTGCACGCGAGGTCTGCGTGAACTCATCGGTGTCGTCCAGATATCAGCAGCCGTCTGCAACCAAGCGGATTGCTGACGTCGCTGGCCCGCGCGGTTGGCCCGTGATAGGCAACATGCTCCAAATCGAAGTGCCGCGCATACATGCGCAGCTCGAGGCTTGGGCGGCAACATACGGTCCCATCTTTCGCCTGAGATTGTCGTTTCGCGACGCCCTCGTCGTGTCACGGCCGGATCTTGTCGCCGCCATTTTTCGCGACAGACCGGACGGCTGGCGCCGGCTGGAGACGATGCAGGCCGTGCTTCGCGAAACGGGTGTCCATGGTTTGTTTTCGGCGGAAGGCGATGATTGGAGACGTCAGCGGCGTTTGGTCATGGCCGCCTTCGATCCCGGCCATTTGAGAAGCTACTTCCCATCCCTGTTGCGTGTCACGGAGCGCTTGAAGGGGCGTCTTGACGCCGCGGCGCGCGAGCGAGAGTCGATCGACCTACAGCGCGTGCTGATGCGCTACACGGTCGATGTGAGCGCGGGCCTGGCCTTCGGCATCGATATGAATACGCTGCAGGATCGTGGCGACGCGCTCCAGAGCCACCTCGACAAGGTGTTTCCGATGTTCGCGCGGCGTATCACCGCTGCTTTTCCGCTGTGGCGGTATTTCAAGCTGCCATCGGACCGCGCATTCGATCGACATCTGGCCGAAGTGCATGCGGCGGTTAAGGGTTTCGTGCAGGCGGCGCGCGAGCGCATGGACGGGGATCCGCGCCTTCGGGAACAGCCCGCGAATCTGCTGGAGGCGATGATCGCCGCGCGCGATGACGAAAGCGGGATGCTCAGTGAAGAGGAGTTGGTGGGCAACGTGTTCACCCTGCTGCTTGCCGGGGAGGATACGACGGCCAATACGCTTTGCTGGACGCTGTATCTGTTACATACGCACCGGGAGGCTTGGCGCGCCTTGGTGGCGGATGTCGACCGCTTGCTGGGTGCGGACGCCATGCCGCGCAGCTTCGACGTCACCCGTGAACTCGAGTCGATCGAACATTGCGCCAGCGAATCGATGCGGCTGCGCCCGGTCGCTCCGATGTTCTTCATGGAGAACAATCGGGCCACCACGCTCGACGGCATCGCGATTCCGGCGGGGAGTTTCGTCGTCTGTCTGACGCGACCCGGAGCAGTTGATGCGCTCGCTGCCGAGGACGCGGCCGATTTCCGCCCGTCGCGCTGGGACCATGCGGCGATCTCAGCCGACGAACAGGAAACGGATGCCTCGCGTCGCGTACTTCTGAAGGCCTCGATACCATTCGGCGCGGGACCGCGCATATGCCCTGGCCGCTACCTCGCCCTGCTTCAAATGAAGATGGTGCTGGCCACGCTGGCACGCAATTACGAACTGATCGAAGTCGGCACCGAGGACGGTGCGCCACCGCAGGAGCGATTTGCATTCACGATGTTTCCGCTGGGACTTCGCATGAAGATCGGAACGCGCCACGGCGCATGACGGCATGACGGGGCCCTTGCCGGCTGAATGTGCAAGCGTAGTTCTCCAACTCACCGCTCGCGACCTCCTATGCGCAGGGATTCGTGGCCCGGGAGACCGGCTCAAATTACCGCAATAGATCGCTGCAACCAGGCGACCACGTCGACTCCGTCGCGTGCGTGGCCCTTGCGCGCCGGCCGAGGTGCGTCGGGGAAGATGCGTGCAAGGGCTTGCCGCTTCAGGTCCATGTCGGCGCGGGCGTAGGCCATGTCGCTCACTGAAGCGGCCACCTTGCAGCAAGGCCGAACTGCTGCTTTGGGTCGGCTTGTCGAAAAGTGGTCCGGTATAGAGGGGCGGCTGCCAGATCGGCGGCCAAGCGGTCGTCAGAGGTTGCATAAGTCCGGAGTGCGCCGCTTCGCGACCGATGGCAGAATGGTCGCGGCACTTGCTGAGAACGTCACTGTCGGCCATGATCAGGCATGCGGTGGTAACGCGTTGTCCTGCTCCGATGCGGACATTCTTTGAAGTTTATACCTCTATCGTAAGTGCAAGTTCGCCTACGGTCGCATATCAAGATGCCGTCATGAAATGTCCAGTCTGCTCTGAAACCAGTGGTGACGCACTCTGCGTTTGCGGCTATTCATTCGAAGACGACCGCATCATCGATTTTGAGAGCCTGAGACAGCGAATTGCATCAACAAAAGCTGAGCACTGGTCAGTTTCTGTTCGACTCGTTCAAGCGATAACACGTTTTCAATTGACCAAAGAAATCTCCGGGAGACAGACAGCGCGGGATCTTGGTCTTAGCGTTACGAATCATCACCGCACCATCAAGTTGGCGGATGCCATCGAAAAGCACCCACAGCTAGCTGGGTGTCGTAACGAGGACGCGGCTCGGAGGGAGTTGGCTTCGCCAGGGGTTGATGCTTTTGAATCAGAGGAAAAACTACAGAAGTATCTGGAGCAGAACTGGGAAGTAACGAAATTAGGATCGGAATGGGAGTTAGTGCGGGGAGGACACTATGACACATGTGAGATCGGGATCATCGACCTTCTCGCAAAGCATCGCTATCAACCACGTTGGCTCGTGGTCGAACTGAAGGTGCGTAAGACGAGCGACGAGGTGCTTGGGCAGGTGTTGCGTTATATGGGATGGGTGAAACATCGGGCTACCAAGAGCGAGGTGGTTGAAGGGCTTATCGTTGCTCTGGAACCTGATACAAAAACATTGTTTGGTTTGTTGTGCGTTCCGAATGTACAGATGATGTGCTATCAACGCGGTGAAGGCGGATTTGAATTGTGTCCGGCGAGTCTTATTTTCAAAGAAACCTCGGCGCTTCTGTCGAAGCTATCCCAGGAGGAACGGAAAGAACTGATGAGTCGCCTTGAAAACGGGCAGTAATAGCCGCTTCGGTCGATCGCCGGCATGGCGGCTAGGAGATTGCGGTCCGGGAAGCGGACATTGCGGTTAGACGTATTTCCTAGATTGAATACGCACAGGAGAATGGAATGCGCGCACTCCCAGTTAGTGCTTGACAACCTTGGGCGCCTCGAATTTTCAACGGTCACCTGCCGGTGTCTACACGCTCGCCCATTTGAAGATTGCGGCCTGGTGCTGTCCTAAGAAGCCCAAGAGGACGCAAGTTCGAACCAGCAAAGGAACGGGAGTATCCGCAGGCTCTTGAAGGAATCAGTCGCAACGCGCTCCTCGGCAGCCCCTTGCTGGCACTAGCGAGGATTCTTCGGGCTTAGATTTTGGGAATCTTCAACGCTCCCGCCATCAAGTGTGTGTGTCTTAGCTTCGCGACCTTGAGCGATGTCCTCGGTTCGGGCCATGAATATCACCAATTTTCGGATCAATCGCCACCATACGCGCAAACAAGCCAGCCATAGGACAAACAGTACAGCGGCGGGTGCGTTAAATTCCAGCGACTTCCCCCAATCGTATTCTGCTGGGTTTGTCGAGTGTAACGGCTCTAGAAGAAAGACAGTACCTAGCATCAATGTTGCGGTAATCAGGCCAAGTTGGACGTAGTTTGTATCCCTGAGGTCTTCGGGGGGAGTAGGGGTGGCCCAGATATAGATCAAGAACGTTGCCGACTGAATAGCCGACAACACAACTACCGTCCAGTATCGAGGATTGTCCTCGTAATGCCTCGAAAAATGCGCCAGCGATATCAAGGCAACGGCCACGCAAATACTGCGAGCGAAGAAGAGTTGGTCTGTGTATTCCTGCCTAGACATCGTCGTTTTATCTTTGAGTGAGAAACGAACCGATATCGTGATGACGAAGAGTAGAAGTGCATTAACAAGCCACCAACGCGAACTTCCGAGGCTCAAAGGGTCCTTCTCAGCTTGACCTGCCGAGTGAACCAGTTCCATCGAAAAGACGCCAATCGCGATAATTCCGTAGAACGGTGAACGCGAAGGATTGAAGTACCGCAGGACCGTTTCTGTATAGCTGAGTAGACTCATGTGCTCTCCCACCTTTCCCTCCAGATTCGGGATTTCACCCGTGATAGAAACAAACTACACCGAGAGTTCCAGAGTGTCCTCGCTGCAGGAAACCGTCAGCTGTGATGACCGGACGAAACGCCGAGTCACCGTACGACGATCTCGGAGGGGCTGTCTCCGAATTTCTGACGCCGATATCCGGCCAGGCCAAGGTTTTTTCGTACAAGCCGCGGGCTCGCTTTCGATGGGGAGGCGTTACGAGCGCAGGCAGGCGATCATGAACGCCTTGCGTGCTTCTCCCGTCAATTGGCGTTCACTCGCCGTGCGGTTGCAACGCAGCATTTTCTGCCGAGGATCGGCCAGTGGCGCATCGGCTTGGTCCAGGCGCGATTGCACTGGCAGGCCGGCGAGTTGCCAGGCTTCCAGGCCACCGCGGTACCACAGCACTTTCTCATAGCCGAGATTGATGCCCCCCGTGGAAACGGTGCTCTCGATCTTTGCTGGGCACCGCATCGACTAAGACGGAATTTGCCCCGAAAACCGACTGGGCGCAAGTATTCACATGGCTGCCAAGGTTCGGTACTCAAAGCCGGCAAAGGCAGATCTCAGACGAGAAGGTTGGGCGAACGCCTCGCCGTCGCGGCGGCCTGCCCGCGCGTCGCGACCCGCAGTTTTTCGAGCAGATGATGCACGTGGTTCTTGACCGTCGCGCCGCCCTACAGCCCGCAGCTGGCTCCGATCGAGCGGGTCTGGAAGCTCGCTCGCCGACTCGCCACGCACAACCACTACTTCGCCACGCTCTGCGAACTGGTTGCCGCCGTCGTGCTCTGCTTCCAGCGCTGGCGCAAGCCGAATCGGGTGCTCCATCGTCTATGCTGCAATATTTAGGACGCTGTGTTTAAAGCGACCCCTGAAAATGTGCCTCAACCGAGTTTTCACACGGCCTCGGTCGCGACCGCGGAAGTGTGGGCGATAACGGCGCCGCGGGGTCTCGTCGGCAGTAGACCCGCAAGGGGTCATTGAGAGGCGCATCGCCTGCAGGAAGTCGGGTATGCGGCGCATCGCGGCCAGTGACAAAATGAAGAGGGGGCATGCCGAATTCGACGGTCCCGGCCACAGGAACCGCCGTTCAACCCTCGCGACCGATAGCGGACCTTCGACGGCTATTTGCGACGAGTGACGCGCTCAGAAGGCTCGCTCGCTCCCTGCAATGGTTACAGTCGCTTAAGCGGATCTCGCTTCGCACCCGGGCGAGCAGGCGCTCGAGACTGTCCAGACGGTTCATAGACGGTCAACAACGCGGCGGTCGCGTTTCCGTCGCAGGCGTCATCCTGACAATCTGCTGACGAAATTGTTTTTGAACAGTCATTCAACTTATAGGGCGCGAGTCGCCCTTTTTGCAAAAGGGATTGATCAGCGAGTACGATGAGCGTGCCGGATGCGTGCAACGCAGTGATCTGAGCCCGCACCTATTCGGCACCCCGACGAAATACTCGCAACTTTGAAAAAGTATTCGCCAGTTCGGGAACGCTCGCACCACTTGCAAGGACTCAAGCTTGCGCGGGACGAGTACGTCATGCATGCGCAGCATGCATATGTCTAAGGAGGAACCATGAACAAGCAGGAACTCGTAAGGTTATTTGGAGTTGCAAGCGTCGCGTTGCCGGGTCTGTTACTGAGTGCTTCTATCGCCTCGGCACAAGCGATTTCTTCCGATGGATTTCCCAGTTCGGTGCCCAAGGCAATCTGTGGTCCTGGCGACCATACGGAAAGCGGATTACAAGGCGAGACGACGGTGGAAGAACGTTTCGGCGGCGATTCCGAGCGCGCCTACAACTGCAATCTGGAACTCGTGGGCGAGGAGCCCCAAGCTGAGTTTCAAGGAGCCTATTCCCAGGATGGACCGGCGTACAGCGGTGACTGCGCCTACTATGGAACGGACCGTGCTGCCACTCTCCAAGGCATCAAGGTGATCGATGTCTCCGACCCCCAGCATCCGCAGGTGAGCGCGCACTTAACCGACACCCCCGCGGGGCTTGCCCCGCACGAGACGGTGCAGACCAATGATCGAAGCCACCTCCTCGTGGCCGGCCAAACCACTGGGTCGAATTTTGCGGTTTATGACATCTCTGCCAACTGCCGCCACCCGGTTCTGAAGGGCAGCATCACCATGCCCGGCAGCAGTAACCATATGGGCGCCTTCGCCCCGGATGGCAAGACGTACTATGCCACCCAGAACTTTCAAGGCATCGGCGGCTTCCTGTATATCGTGGACCTCTCCGACCCGGCGAATCCCCAGGAGCTCCCCCGCTGGCAATTCCTGGGCGATGGCAGGCCCCACGGGCTAGAGCTCAACCCGGCTGGCTTCTTGCCCGG
>WNFS01004610.1_pt1 | contig 10531 bp, 8 predicted proteins | sample 5400141 | NCBI WGS metagenome assembly WNFS01 (sample SAMN13153358, study PRJNA577476) | soil metagenome | isolation source: 60 cm saprolite under Madrone tree | place: USA:California | collected 2016-06-14
TCGCCGGCGGCAGCCCGTGGATACCAGCCGCCACCTTGCCGAGCTGGCGCGCCAGGTGCGGACGGGCGCTTGCGAACTTCTCGTCGCGCAGAATCTTGCGCGCGATGGTTTCGCCTTCCACGCGCTGCATGATGAAGCCAGTGCCGAGCCCGTCCTGCGGCTGCAGCACATGTAGCACGCGCGGCGACGGCAGGCCGGCCTCATGTGCAAGCTGCATCAGCACCGCCTCGGCATTGAGCCCGGCGGCCCGCGAAGGTGCCGCACCATGGCCCGGCGGCGCGCGGCGCAGGATCGCGCCGAAGACCCCGTCGGGATGCAGGATATCGAACGACCAGGTGTCCTGGCTGGCGCCGCCGGAGAGTTTTGCAGCACCGATGACGCCGGTCGCACCCGGACACCACGAGGCGACGCAGCGTCCGAGTTGCTGTTCGATCATTTGCCCTTGAACTTTGCCGGACGTTTTTCGAGGAAGGCGGTGACGCCTTCCCTAAAGTCTTCCGCCGCGCCGGCCCTGCGCTGCATCTGCTGTTCGAGATCGAGCTGATCCTCGAACGAGTTGTCAGAACTCTCCCAGTACAATCTTCGGATCAACGACAGCGCAATGGTCGGTCCTTCAGCCAGTTCACGCGCGAGCTTCATGGTCTCCTCCATCAGCGTCGTGTCGTCATAGACGCGATTGACCAGACCCCATTCGAGCGCCTTCTCCGCCGGAAGCCGTTCGCCCATCAGCGACAGTTCGACCGAGCGTGCCTTGCCGATCAGGCGCGGCAACAGCCAGGTCGACCCGCAATCCGGCACCAGGCCGATGCGGCGGAAGGCTTGCAGGAAATAAGCCGAGCGCGCGCACAGGATCATGTCGCCCATCAGCGCAAAACTCATGCCGGCGCCTGCCGCGGCGCCGTTGACCGAGGTGACGATCGGACAATGCAGATTGCGCAGGCGGCGCAGGAAAGGGTGATATCCGGTTTCGAGGGTTACGCCGGCATTGCTTCGGCTGCCCGGCTTCTGATTGTCACGCCCCTGCAGATTGGCGCCGGCGCAGAACGCGCGTCCCGCGCCGGTCATGACGAGACAGCGTACTTCGTTGCGGCGGTCGTCAATCGCGTCGAGCGCCTCACCGAGGCCGCCCAGCATGTCCATGGAAACCGCGTTCATGACTTCCGGATGGTCGAGCTTCAGGATCGCCAGCGCGCCGTCGAAATCGAGCGTAACGTGCTTGAACTGCATCTGTGTTTCCTCGTCGGTTTTGGCCCGCGTTATCTCTCGCGGCGCAAGGGTTCAATCTCGAAGCCATATTTGATTTTTAAGGGCAGCTTGTCCATGGTTGGTATCGGACCATCTGCCCGGCAGCAAATGCGCGGTCTGGAGCATTTTCAGTCCCGTGGCTTCATCCTTCGAGACGCGGCGAAGACGCCGCTCCTCAGGATGAGGTCTTAGACCCTCATGGTGAGGAGCGCGGCAACGCAGCGCGTCTCGAACCACGAGGCCAAGCGAGACGCGGTCATTAATCAACCAAAGCGGAATGCGCCCTAACGGGTCTCGCCTTCGGCGAGCCCGATGACAAGCTCCAGCGGGGTATCCAGTACGCCTCGATTCCACTATCCGTCTCTGGATCGCCCGTTTGCGCAGGCGATGACGGTGGTGAGTGTGGCGCGTGTTGAGCCCGTCATTGCGAGCGCAAGCGAAGCAATCCATGTTGCTGCGAAGTAAGTGTGGATTGCTTCGTCGCTTTGCTCCTCGCAATGACGTCAAGACTCCGCATCCCTGCGACACGACTGATTTGCAGTCCGGCAAATCAGCCGGCCTGCCACCACCGTTCGAAGGCGGACGCCTAGCCCTCTTTATCGCCGGTGAGCGGCGGGTTAGGTTTCCGGGAATCCGTTAGAACAGGGAATGCACAATGGAATATGTCCCCGACGACCTCACGCCACGCGAGCGCTACAAGGTGCTGACGTCATTTGTCATGCCGCGGCCGATCGCTTGGGTAACGTCGGTCGGCCCTACCGGGGTCGTCAACGCTGCACCCTTCAGTTTCTTCAACGTATTTTGCGAGGATCCGCCGCTGTGCATGTTCGCCGTCAACCTGCGGCCCGACGGCCGGGTCAAGGACACGCTGGTCAACATCCAGCGCAGCGGAGAGTTCGTGGTCAACCTCACCGACGAACCATTGGCGCGCGCGATGCACGACTCCAGCGGCGACTTTCCGCCCGATATCGGCGAGCCCGGCTACCTCGGGCTGAAGCTGGCACCCTCGACCAAAGTGGCAGTGCCGCGGCTTGCCGACACGCCGTGGGCAATGGAGTGCAAGACGTGGAAGACGATCGATGTGAACGGCAACCGGCAACTCATCATGGGTGAAGGCATCAATTTCTACATCCGCGACGAGCTATGGGATAATGAGGCCATGCGCGTGCACATGGACCGCTACCATCCGGTCGGCCGCATGTTCGCGGACCGTTACTGCCGCACCGACGACCGGGTCGAATTCCCGGCAGCCCAGGGCGCATAGCTGGATAAGACTGTAGCGATCAGGAAGCCGCTATCTTCTGCGGCTGCTCCACAGCCGTCATGACGAAACCTTCGTAACCCTTCGCCGCGACGTTATTGCAGATCTGGCGGTAGACGCCGACGCCACCGATGTAGGGCATGAAGATCTGCGGCTTGCCCGGGATGTTGGCGCCCATGTACCAGGAATTGGCCTGCGGATAGAGCGTGGTATGCGCGACCTCGTTGACATGCGCGACCCAGCTCTCCTCCGCCTGCTTCTCCGCTTCCATCGCCTCAAGGCCGCGGTCGCGCATATGGGCGATGCAATCGGCGATCCAGTCGACGTGCTGCTCGATCGACACCATCATATTGCTCAGCACCGACGGGCTGCCCGGTCCGGTGATGATGAACAGATTGGGGAAGCCGGCGCTCATCAGACCGAGATAGGTTTTGGGCCCCTCCGACCATTTCTGGTTCAGCGTCTGCCCGTTGCGGCCGCGAATATCGATCTTGGCGACTGACCCGGTCATCGCGTCAAAACCGGTCGCCAGCACCAATGCGTCGACCTCGTAATCCCTGGCCGCGGTGCGCACCGCGTTCGGCAATATCTCCTCGATCGGATTCGACCTGATATCGACCAGTGTCACGTTCGGACGATTGAAGGTGGCAAAATAATCGGTATCGACGCAAATCCGCTTCGTCCCGATCGGGTGATTGTTGGGCTGCAGCAGTTTTGCCGTTTGCGGGTCTTTGACGATCTCCGCGATCTTTTCGCGGACGAAATCGGAGGCGGTGTCGTTGGCCGCCTTGTTGAGCGCGAGATCATTGTAAACCGCCATGAAGGTGAGGCCGCCATAGGCCCAGCGCGATTCGTATCTCGTGCGGCGCTCATTGTCGCCGTCATCAAGCGCGCCGCGATCGGGCATCTCGGTATAGATGCCGTTGCGCGTTTCTTCACGCGCGAACCGCCTCACTTCCGGATATTTTGCGCGAAACGCCTCGCGCTCCTCCTGACTCAGCGGCGCATTGTGAGCGGGAATGGAAAAATTCGCGGTGCGCTGAAACACCGTGAGGTGGCTGGCCTGCTCGGCGATCACCGGCACCGATTGAATCCCCGAGGATCCGGTGCCGATCACGGCAACGCGGAGGCCTGTGAATTCCACCGGTTCATGCGGCCAGTGGCCGGTATGATAGACCTTGCCCTTGAAGCCGGAGAGTCCCTTTATGTCGGGCATCCGCGCATTCGACAGGCAGCCGGTTGCGAGCACGACGTATTTTGCCGTCACGGTGTTGCCGTCGGATGTGGTGACCCGCCACGTGTTGGCGGTTTCGTCGAAAATCGCCTGATCGATGCGGATGTTGAGCGCAATATCGGGCCGCAGCTTGAAGCGGTCGGCAACGTGGTTGGCGTATTTGAGGATTTCGGGCTGCGGCGCGTAGCGCTCGCTCCAGTCCCATTCCTGCTGCAGTTCGTCGGAAAACGAATAGGAATACTGCATGCTTTCGACATCGCAGCGCGCGCCGGGATACCTGTTCCAGTACCAGGTGCCGCCTACGCCATCGCCCTGCTCATAGACCCGGACCGTTAGTCCCAGCCCGCGCAATTTGTGCAGCATGTACATGCCCGCAAAGCCTGCGCCGACCACGACGACATCGTAGGTTTCGCCGCCAGCGGCGTGGTCTTTGCCGGAAATTGGTTGCAAGGCGGACATTCGACCTCCCTCGGATTTTTCTTGCGTTGCGGACAGCATTCTACCCACGGGCGTGAAAGCGCAAGAGACAAAAAAGCCCCGCCGGCTTGCATATTTTGCCACACGGAATGCTCGACCCTCATCCTGAGGAGCGCGCACTTGCGCCGTCTCGAACCATGAGGCCCCGGTCGGGCCTGCGTCCGTCGAGACGCGCGCAAGTGCGCGCTCCTCAGGATGAGGCGCATTTCGTTGCACCGCTTGGCAGGGACGCCCATGATGGGCTAGCGTCGTCAGAGAAATCGCGGAAATTCAAACAAAGTACGAGCGGCATAAAAGGCCGCCGCAGGGAGTGAACCAACCATGAAATCGCCAATCTGCGACATGCTGGGAATTGAGTTTCCCCTGCTGGCGTTCAGCCATTGCCGCGACGTGGTTGCGGCGGTGAGCCGCGCCGGCGGTTTCGGCGTGTTAGGGGCCACCTCCCATACGCCTGAAACCATCGAGCAGGAACTGAAATGGATCGACGATCACATCGACGGCAAGCCCTATGGGCTCGACGTGCTGATCCCGGAAAATATTTCGACCGCAGGCGAGAAGGACGTCACCTGGAAAAGCCTGGAGGCGCGGATTTCCAACGAACATCGCGCCTTCACCAAAACGCTGCTGAAGAAATACGGCATCGAGCTGACGACGACCAGCGTCGCCGACAACCAGCCGCAGCCGTTCGATGGGCAATGCGCGCTGGAAGTGCTCGATGCCTCGTTCAAGCATCCGATCCGGCTGATTGCGAACGCGCTGGGGGTGCCGCCGAAGGCGATGATCGACAAGGGCAGAAAGCACGGCGTGCCGGTCGCGGCTTTGGTCGGCGCCAAGGAGCATGCGCTCCGTCAGGTCGCGGCCGGCGTCGATATCCTGGTGGTCCAGGGCACCGAGGCCGGAGGCCATTGCGGCGAGGTCTCGACCATGGTGCTGGTGCCGGAGGTGATCAAGGCGATCAAGCCCATTCGCGACGTGCCGGTGCTGGCGGCGGGCGGCATCATGACCGGGCGGCAGATGGCGGCGTGCATGGCGATGGGCGCCGCCGGCGTCTGGACCGGCTCGGTGTGGCTGGCAACGGTCGAATCCGAGACCACAGAAATTTTCCGCGAAAAGATGATCGCGGCCTCCTCGCGCGACGCCGTCCGCTCGAAGGGCCGTACCGGAAAGCCGGCGAGGCAATTGCGTTCGGTCTGGACCGATGCCTGGGATCGCGGATCCGACAGCCCCGGCGCGCTGCCGATGCCATTGCAGAGCATCATCAGCCGGGATGCCTTCAACTCGATCGATCGCGCCGCCGCCGCCGGCAACGCGCAGGCGCGCGACCTCGTCAGCTATTTTGTGGGCCAAGGGGTCGGCCTGATCGACAGCGTGAAATCCGCCGGCGCCGTGGTGCAGGAATTCAAGGAAGATTTTGCCGATGCGGTCGAGCATATGAACGCGCTGGTGAGGGAATAGGCGCGCGAGGCACATCCTTCGAGGCTCGCCGCAAGAGCGGCGAGCACCTCAGGATGACGGGTCGTGCGTGGCCGTCACCCTGAGGTGCCGTAGCGAAGCGAAGACCTCGAAGGGGCGACGGCGAAATTGATGGTCTGGAAAGTGAAATAAGAAAATGCCTGCCAACTTTGTTCCCGACGACCGCGTTCCCGTCATCGTCGGCGTTGGCGAAATTGTCGATCGCCCGAAGGAGATTCTTGAAGGCCTCGAGCCGCTCGCCTTGCTGGAGCAGGCGCTCAAGCGTGCCGAAGCCGACAGTGGCGGCAAATTGCTCGGCGAAATCGGTTCGCTCGATATCGTCAATTTCCTGAGCTGGCGTTACCGCGATCCGGAAATTCTGCTTTCCGACCGTCTCGGCATCAAGCCCAAGCATGCCTATTACGGCCCGGTCGGCGGCGAGAGCCCGATCCGCTATCTGCATGAGGCCGCGCAACGCATCGCGCGCGGCGACTGCAGCGTCGCCGCGGTCTGCGGCGCCGAAGCGCAATCCACCGCGACCAAGGCCGAACGCGCCGGCGTCGAACTGCCGTGGACGCCGTTCGCACACGATGTGCCCGAGCCCAAGCGCGGCGCCGCGTTCCAGAAGCCGATGGCGGTAAAACTCGGCGTATTCCGGCCCATTACGGTGTATCCATTTTACGAAGCGGCGACGGCGGCGCATTGGGGCCAGACCCCGCGCGAAGCGATGGCGGAATCAGGCGCGCTGTGGTCGACCTATGCAGACGTCGCGTCGCAAAATCCCAATGCCTGGCTGAGGCGGCGCTTTACGTCGGATGAGATCACGACCCCGACGCTTGAAAACCGGCTGATCGCCTGGCCCTACACCAAACTGCAGGTGGCCAATCCGACCGTCAACATGGGCGCGGCGGTGCTGATGACGAGCCTTGCAAAGGCGCGAGCGGCGGGCATCGCCGAAGATCGGCTTGTTCACGTCTGGGGCGGAGCTTCGGCGGAAGAGCCACGGGACTATCTGATCCGCGACCAGTTTTTCGAGAGCCATCCGCAGAACGCCGTGCTCAACGCGGTCCTGGATCTCGTCGGCGGCAATGGCAAGGCGTTCGACGCAATCGAGCTCTACAGCTGCTTTCCCTGCGTGCCGAAGATGGCGCGGCGGACGCTCGGGCTCGGCACTGAGGTGCAGCCAACCGTGACCGGCGGCCTGACGTTTTTCGGCGCGCCACTCAACACCTACATGACGCACGCGGCCTGCGCGATGGTGCGCAAGCTCCGCAGCGGCGCAAATTTCGGCCTGCTCTACGGGCAGGGCGGATTCGTGACAAAACATCACGCGCTGGTGCTGTCGCGGCAGGCGCCACGCGGCGCGCTGGCGCAGGACACCAGCGTACAAACAGAGGCGGACCGCCATCGCCGGGCGGTGCCGGAGTTCGTCACCGAGGCCAATGGCAAGGGCGAGGTGGAGAGCTTTACCGTGATCTATGGCCGCAACGGCGAGGCCGAGCACGGCGTGGTGATGCTGCGGACGCAAGACAAGGCGCGCGCGCTGGCGCGGGTGCCCGCCAGCGACAGGGCGGCGCTTTCCCATCTTCTCGACCTGGACCGCAGCCCGGTCGGCTCGCGCGGCGACATCGTCACAGCGGACGACGGCGTGCTGGAGTGGCGGGTGGGGTGACATCGGCGCTCTCTCATCTCCCTCGCCCCGCTCTTGCGGGGCGAGGTGAAAAGCAGTGCGCCTCGCTCGCATATCCCGTTCGCGTCCGCGATTCCGTGCAATTCGCTCAGCGCATCAGCTTGAGCGCATCGGAGAAAAATTCCGGACCGCCAAAATTGCCGGACTTCAGCGCCAGCAGCATCTCGCCGTCCCTGGCGCCCACGGCACGCAGCACCGGAACGCCGGCCGCGATTTCGGCCCCGACCAGAAAGCCGGGAATACCCAGCCGGTCCACCACCGCGCCGGAGGTTTCGCCCCCGGCGACCACCAGCCGCCGCACACCGGCCTCGACCAGCCCCTCGGCGATGTCGGCCATCGCCTGCTCGATCGCGTGGCCCGCGGCGTCGCGGCCGTGGCGCGCCTGCAGGGCCGCGACCTGGTCCGGCGTCGAACTAGAGGCGATCAGGATCGGGCCGTGCTTGACCCGCTCCTTGGTCCAGGCGAGCGCGCGCCGCGCTTCATCCTTGCCCGCGACGACCTGGTCCGCATCGAGATGCAGCACCGGCATGACAGCTTCCGCGTTTGCGATCTGCTGCAGCGTCGCCTGCGAGCAACTGCCGGCGAGACACGCCGCCGCTCCGCCGACCACCGCGCCGGAAGCCGCATCCGGTGCATTCGACTTGACCCGGCGCGAAGTAACCAGCGCGCGGGCAAGACCAAGCCCGAGGCCGGATGCGCCGACGGAGACGCGATGATCCAGCGCCACGGCGCCGATGGTCTCGAGATCGCGTTCGAACACCGCGTCCGCGATCGCTGCGCCAAAACCCTTGCCGGAGAGATCGGCAAGCCGGGCGCGCACGGCATCGGGCCCGCGCGCGATGTCGGCCAGATCGACAAGCCCGACCTTTGCTTTGCTCTGGCGCGCCAGCACCCGCACCAGATTGGAATCATGCATCGGATTGAGCGGATGGTCCTTTAAGGGGCTTTCGTTCAGCGGCACGGCGCCGACGAACAGATTTCCCTGATACACCGTGCGGCCGGTCTCCGGAAATGCCGGCGTCACCAGCACGATGGCATCGCCGGAATCGGCGCGCAGCGCATCCATCACCGGGCCGATATTGCCGGCGTCGGTGGAATCGAAGGTCGAGCAGATCTTGAACAACACATGATCGGCACCCCGCTTGCGCAGCCATTTTTCCGCATCCCGCGAGCGCGACACGGCAAGGCTTGCCTCGATCGAGCGGCTCTTCAACGACACCACCACCGCATCGACGTCGGGAAGCGCGAGATCGCCCGCGGGCACGCCGATGGTCTGCACCGTGCGCAGGCCGCAACGGGTCAGCGTGTTGGCGAGATCGGACGCGCCGGTATAGTCGTCGGCGATGCAGCCGAGCGCCAGCGTCACGGTTTTGCTCCGGCATAGGGCTTGAACCAGCCGAGACCGTCGGTGGTTTTGCCGCGCGGGTTATATTCGCAGCCGACGAATCCGCCGTAGCCGAGCAGGTCGAGTTCACTGAACAGGAACGGATAGTTCAATTCCTCGCCGTCCGGTTCGTTGCGCGAGGGGATGCTGGCGATCTGGACATGGCCTGTTATCGGCATCATCTCGCGCAGCCGCATGGTGACGTCGCCATGAATGATCTGGCAATGATAGATGTCGAACTGAAGTTTCAGATTGGGGATTTGAAGTTCGCGGATCAGGTCGCGCGCGAAGCCGAAATCATTGAGGAAGTAGCCGGGCACGTTGCGCGGGTTGATCGGCTCGATCACGACGTCGAGGCCGTGGGGCGCGAAAAATTCCGCTGCCCATGCCACCGATTTGTAAAACGCCTCCACCGCCTTCCGATCGCTGCGGTTGGCAATGCCCGCCATCAGATGCAGACGCTTGACGCCGGTCGCCTGCGCGTAAGGTAGCGCCGTGCGCAGGCTCTGCTGCAGATCGGCAAAACGATCCGGCAGCGCCGCAAAGCCCTTTTCGCCGGCGTCCCAATTGCCCGGCGGCAGGTTGAACAGCGCCTGCGTCAGGGCGTTGCGGCGCAGCCGCTCGCCGATGGCCTCCGGCGGATGATCATAGGGAAACAGGAATTCCACGGCCGTGAATCCCGCATCTGCCGCCGCGCCAAAACGGTCGAGGAACGGCACTTCGTTGAACATCATCGAGAGATTGGCGGCGAAACGCGGCATCTGCTGTCCTCTTGCTCATTCACTTCTTTTTCGGTTCGCCAGGCAGATGCGTGTCGGTGACGCGGGCATACATCCGCGCCACCGAGGCATCGTCATCGCGGCCCATGCCGGAAGCCGCCGTCATCAGAAACATCTGCAGTGCGGCGGATGCCACCGGCACCGGAAACTTTGCGGTGCGCGCCATGTCCTGGATGATGCCGAGGTCTTTGACGAAAATCTCCACCGCGCTGCGCGGGGTGTAGTCGCCGTCGAGCACATGCGGCACGCGGTTCTCGAACATCCAGGAATTGCCGGCGGACGCCGTGATCACCTCATAGACTTTCCTTATATCGAGCCCTTGCCTGGCCGCGAAGGTGATCGCTTCCGAAGCGGCCGCGATATGCACGCCGGCCAGCAACTGGTTGATCATCTTGAAGGCGGCGCCCTGCCCTGCGGCATCGCCGAGTTCATAGAGTTTTGCCGCCATCGCGTCCAGCGCGGGCCTCGCCTTGGCGAAAGCCGCGGGACTGCCCGAGGCCAGAATCGTGAGCTCGCCCTGCGCTGCGCGCTGCGCGCCGCCAGAGATCGGCGCGTCGAGATAGTGCCGGCCGGTCGCCTCCAGCTGTTTCGCCAGCCGCCGTGCGACATCGGGGTCCATGGTGGCGGAAGAGACGAACACCGCGCCCTTGGCCAACGTCTCGGCGACGCCGTCCTTGCCGAACAGGATGGCTTCAGTCTGCGCGGCGTTGACGACCACGCTGACGACAATGTCCGCGCCCTTTGCAGCCTTGGCCGGCGTCCTTGCGCCCGCCCCGCCTTCAGCGACGAACCGCGCGATGGCGTCATCAGAAACATCGCAGCCGGTGACCTCAAAACCCGCGCGCTTGAGCGAGGTTGCCATGCCAAGACCCATCGAGCCCAGCCCGATGACGGCGACGCGCGGTTTTTGGCCAACGGATTCAGGCATGCGGCAATTCCTTTGAGGTTCCTCTTTAGCCGACATTTGAGAACGGCTTTTGTCCTCTGGGTATCACGGCTTGGCCGCGCT
>WNFS01004611.1_pt1 | contig 10531 bp, 12 predicted proteins | sample 5400141 | NCBI WGS metagenome assembly WNFS01 (sample SAMN13153358, study PRJNA577476) | soil metagenome | isolation source: 60 cm saprolite under Madrone tree | place: USA:California | collected 2016-06-14
TATTTAAAGGACCTGACGCCTTCCAGATTGGATTCTTTTCTTAAAACGGTCACAAAGTGCACCCTCACTTCTGTTTCTCCGGCAGGTGACAACTGAAACGCCACCTTGTTTTCCATTCCGCCGGCAAACTGATTATCTCCTTTGTAAGAAAATGCTTCCCTGAACTGCCCATTCCATTTCATGAAAAGTAAATCGCCATCGCGATCAAATTCAATGATTGATCTATCGCTCATGGTGTACAGACCGGTCAATTCTTCAAAGAGAGCGTCACTAGGTCTTAATTCCCTCCCCATCACAACATCGAAACTGATCGTCTTCTCGTTTCGTGCGTTGTTCGAAGTGGTAAGAATTCTATTGATCGCTCCAGGAGATGAAGAGCATGGATCGTGTTCGATGTTTGGATCGCCTTTAAAATAAAACTGAGTAATCAAATCTTGCTGGTTTTCCCCGGATAACCGCATGTGAATGTGGGCGGGCCGAAGAATGTCGCTGCCGGGAGCAGCCGGGTAAGGCACGGGCCGCGCGGTGATGAAATGGTATTTTCCATCCGGGCCTGTTTTTTGTGTGCCGCGGTATCTGTATTCATTCGAAGTGTTGTCGTATGCCTGGTTATGATCACATTGCCACACTTCGATAAGGCAATTTCGAAAAGGCTTCTTCCCGTCATTCTCAAATACCGCACCCCTGAGATGAGTAATTTCGCCAGCGTACCCCTTAGGATTGATTTTGGTCCGCGTCGGCGCATTGGGACGGTAGTACGGTCCGAGTATGTCTGTCGTTGTTTCGCTATTTCCGACAAAACTGTTGCCCGTCCATCGAATGTTCCCCAGTACACCCACACTTAGCACAGACAGACCGGAGTTCTTGAGAAATGCTCGTCGCTGCATTTTTCAATCTATCCTTTCACCGTCCCACAGGAGGAAGCGATTCCCGACTCAGCCGCAATTTCGCCAGTACTAACATTTTTGGAGGCAGATCGGCAGAAACGTCGAAACCATGGCTGAAAGTCTTTGAGTGTCGCGACCTACGGTGCAGTTTGTAGCGCTTGCGAACGGTTGAGTTGACGCGGCGGCGCAAATCAAATCACCCTTCGCCGCATCAAGCAAGTTGAGAAACACGCTATCGCCGCTCGCGTCCAACGATTTGTTGGGCGTGCCATCAATGGCGGATGCAGGACATGCCAACCATCATTATCGAGCGCCCGCGAAGACGAAGCACAGCCGTCACGGTAGAACTGTCGAAGTCGTCGGGGCCAAAAGCTTTGAAAGGCACCTGTGTTTCCGCGTAGGCCACAGCCGTTAGATAGTCGGCGCGTCTATTCGGTGACACGAAGATGCGCATATTTACGAAATCTGGATGTTGCTCCGAGCCCAAGATGTGATCTTCGTAAGAGACAGTTGCGATGACAAAAAGACTCGTGCCCGGCAGACGATAAACCTTGGAAACGTCCGCATCCTTCGCAACGGTTACATCGAAAGAGCCGATGTCGATCGCAGAGTTCGTTCGTATGGTGAGTTCATCGGGACGGCTAGACAATGCTTTTTGTGCGTCCACCGTGCACCGATGAGTCTCCGCACGCCCGACGCCGGAGACGATCGACAGAAGAACGGTGACAAAGAGAATTCGTCGCATGATTTCTTAGACACCAGCTAGATCGATTTGGCACGCCCAACGGTTGAGTTGACGCGGCGGCGCGAATCGAAGCACCCTCCGCCGCACCGAGTTAGTTACAAAACACGCTCCCGCCGCTCGCGTCCAACGATTTGTTATGCCGCCGCTGATAGAAATGGGCTAATCCTATCACCATTCACTTTCGGTCCTCATCCGGTTCTGCCCGTCTCGGTAATCCACAATGCATGCAGCTGATTCCGATCGCTGCCGGATTGCCCGGCTCCCATGTTTGAAACGGCTGATGACAACGAGGACATTTCCAACGAGTTTTATAAATCCCGGTCACCGTAATGGCGACTGCCCATAAAATGGCCGCCACGACCGCCGCCCCTATAGATTTCAAAAGGAGACCTGTTAAAGCGACTGCCGGAATAAAACTTAGAAAGAAAAACCAGAAAAGTAATCCTCGTTTCCGGTAATCTTGCCATTGCTGATGGTATGACATCTTTTCAATCAGCCTCCGATCATGGAGATGTGAAGCGGCATAACGGCGGAGTTGACCGGGCGCGGCGATTACATTCAACCTTCAAGTCAATTAATCAAGTTGAGAAACACGCTACCCGCGCTCCGGTCCAATGATTTGTTGGGCCGTCTTTGGCGCTACCTCGAACAAGGCTTCGTCAATTTCTGAGATTGTATGCCAGAGGAGGGTTTGGTCGTAATGAATATTGAAGGTCAATTTATTTCCATCCTCAAAGGTATCAATCAGGAAGCCAGATGCGTTGATGTGTCCAAGGCCATCACCTTCGACTCGTATGTACAATTGATTTTCGATTGTCTTGAATTCTGCGACGCCAGCGACAGTTTCGTAGACCGGTTCAAGTTCTTCCTTGAACCGTAGCATGTCGCTGACACACATGTAGATCTGAGCGATCCCCTTGAATCCGCCAGCCGCAATTTCAACATCCGCCGTGATCCAATCGAAGTCTTTGGTCTTTGGGTCGGCGGGTTTCCCTATGAGCGTGACTTCAACACGCTCGCGGTCAGGATAACCGATCGAAAAGAATGCCATACGTTAAAGACGGCCCAACGTCTGAGTTGACGCGGCGGCGCGAATTCACGCAAGCATCGCCGGACGAATCAAGTTGAGAAACACGCTCCCGCCGCTCGCGTCCAACGATTTGTTATGCCCCGTCCGGTGCGTCTGCAGCGGGCACCGCCTTGCGCACGAAGGCACCATCTTTGATTTCGAACTCTTTGAGGACTGAAACAGTGTCTTTGACGAGCGTATGCAGCAACTGGATTGCTTTGAGCGCGTCTGATTTAGGATCCTTTCCGCGGGCGTGAGCATAGGCGTTACGTAATTCGCTCAAGTCGCGCGCGGCCTTTGCAGCCTCCTTGTCGAGGATAGAGGCTTCCTTGAGAAAGTTAACGATGCCGTTAACCTCAACGCGCTCGAATTGGTCGAAAGCTTTTTCCGATGGCGACTCCGAAGTGCCAGCTTTTTGGATAAGGACTGACACGCGAAGGACATCCTTGACGAGGCGTTCGCCAACGATGCCACACATTGCCACGCAAGAATAGAAGTAACCGGCGACATAGAGTTCTCGCGATTCCAAAAGCAGATCGAGGTAGGCACCTTGAAGCTTCAGCACAACCGCCGGCAGATCCCAAATGCGCTCGACGGAATCGGCGAGGCGCCCCTCCAATTTTTCCCGGAGCATTTCCCGAAAATTTTCACGACTCCGTTCGTTCTTCGGTTGATTCGGAAGCAAGTCTAAGAAAACCTGCATGTATTCTGCTTCGTCTTCCATTTTGCGCTTTTGACGCCTCTTCCAAAACCAAAACATTCCGATCGTGAACACAGCCAAGCCAACAACAACGGCGAACTTATGCGAATCATCACCTTTCATCGGCGATAGTCAATCATAGGGGCATAACGGTGGAGTTGACGCGGCGGCGCGAATCAAGACACCCTTCGCCGCACCAAGTTAGTTGCGAAACAGGCTCCCGCCGCTCGCGTCCAACGATTTGTTATGTTTCGTCTGTCAAATTTTCAGATCCATTAGGTTGAATACCTTTGCGAGCGTTGTTGATAAGGTTATTAGACCACCAAACAAAAGAATGTTGAAAGACAGGGATTCGAAGCTCCGAGGATTGCCTCCGCTCCAATGTTGATAAACCCTCGTTGGCATAAGCGCGATGAAGCCGTCCTGGTCCATTCGCATGATATCGTCAATCCACATCACGCGATACTCGTTCAGTCTACGCTCAAGCAGCATATCGGCAATGGCCGTCAGTCCCATTCTGGGTAAGCCGGTAGGATTAGCCAACGCGGGATTGACCAGTTTCAATTCTGCCAAGATGATATCGCGTTCGGTTTGGTCTCTAATAAATTCGTCGCCAATAACAAGTCCACCGTCAATCGGTTTGCTACTTTCGTTAAATGCCTCATAGAACAAGGAGACGATTTCATCAACGATCTGTTTTGCGTGAGAGCGAAAGTTAGCGGAGTCGTGTAGCGCAACGACGGCAACAGCAAGATAGGGTATGAACAAATGGAATTGAAGTTTTTGACGCTGACGATCCCTTTCGGCGTTCTTTGAAAAGCGACCGAGGAGTTTCTTGGCTCGACTGTCGTTTCCTTCAAGAATCGCCTTAGTGGAACTCCTAGAATAATCGAACAGTTGCTCCGTAATAAGGACGGCAATCTGCGGAATTGAAATGGTGGTACTCATGTGAAGTTGGGGTAGCAAAGAAACATAACGCTTGCCTTCAGCTGCGGCGCGCGATCAACACCACGCCGAAGGAAAGAAGTTACTTGAGAAGCACGCTACCGCGCCGTCAGCTGCAAGGCTTTGTTAGATGCGGCGCAGCAAATAGTTATTGCTGCTATTGACGTCTAAGTACAAGGATCGCGGGCCTCTTAAAAGTCAAGCTCGTGATAACCGTTGCTATCTTTTGGCAAAGATTCCAATTCCTTTATGGAAAGCATTCTCCTCACGGTACCCTCTTTGATAACCTGGATGGATTGCCGCGCCCATGGATTGTCCGCGGAGTATTCGATCCCAAGAACTCGATCGGATCTTGTGCAAAAACCAGGAATATCCAGGACAACTCTGCCTTGCCTATCTGGTTGCCGTGGTTCCCGGTCTAGAACACTTATTCGAACCTGTTCCGGTTCGGACGTGTTGATTCTAAGCAAGAGCTGCGATCCCATTCCGAGAGTATAGGTGGTGCGATGTGTGAGGAGAACAATGCCTGTAGTACCGAGTAGTAAGACCACAAGGAAAATGATACCAATGGTCTTTCTCGTCATGGTGTCTCCAGTATGGACCTGGTGTGCCCGCAAGCCACGATAAGCATCTAACGGTTGAGTTGACGCGGCGGGCGACAACCACATTACAGACAAGTTGTCGATGACAAGCCCGCTGGCCGCTCGCGTCCAACGATTTGTTATGCCGACGCGCGACCCTTCGACGCGCGCCGGCGAGTGGCTTTTTTGCGATCGGTTTGGACAAGATTAATCAAAGCAAATTTGCCGTGAACAATCGCACCCGTACACCATGCGTTCAATGTTCCGTCAAGAGGACCTGGAGGGTCATCTTTCACTTGTTCAATCAGAGACGCCTGACCTTTGGGACCGAGCCCTTGGATTTGAGACACCTCTAATCTCTGCGCCCACTTCACACAAGCCGATTTTTCAGACGGCGCTTTAACCTGCGAGATGTAGGTGCCTCCTGCGTAATTCATGATGAAGGTGTAGAAAAGCATACCACTCATTCGGCGGCATAACGATGGCCTTCAGCTGCGGCGCGCGATCAGCATCCAAGCGGAAGGAACAAGACTAATTGAGAAGCATGCTGTCGCGCCGTCAGCTGGAAGGCTTTGTTATGCGCGCCGTTTACACCTACGTTGTGGTCCTTGATTATCACCATCACTACCACAAAGAGCCAGAACAGCAAGCCTGCGCCGCCGACGATAAAGCACCACCATACTTTACCCATCCCTTTGAGTTCGCCACCTGATTGGCTAATCAGCTTCTTAGCTTTAAAACCTTCCATTACGGCGATAGCTGAGCCAACGCCCATCAACCAGAAGATCGAATAGAAGATGCCGCGCCTGAGCTTGGCATTCACCTTCCTCTGCAATAATTGATTAATCTCGGGCTGCATCTACTCTCGAACAAAATGGCTAGCGCATAACGTTTGAGTTGACGCGGCGGCGCGATTCAAAGCACCCTCCGCCGGATGAAGCAAGTTGAGAAACACGCTCCCGCCGCTCGCGTCCAATGGTACGATGAAAGTCGGGCTCACAAATTAAGTTTGAAGCAGCAGATGTCTCCGGCAGGATAATCATCCTGCTTTCCCTTTAGCTTTTTCCAATACCAGAAGGAGGAGACATCTGCATGAGCATAGTTTACGTCGGACTCGATCTCGGGTCGAGTGCCTTTCAGCAAGTAGCCATCAAGACCGATGGCTCGATAAAAGTGAATCGAAGTTTCACTACCAGTGAAGCGAACCTACGAGCAGCCTTTGCGGATCAGCAGGGTGAGATTCAAGTGCATCTGGAAGCCGGTGAGTTGGCGCCGTGGGCGGCTTCAATCATCGCGCCGTTAGTAACGCGGGTGGTCTGTTCGCATCCGCAGAGCAACGCCTGGATCGCCAAAGACGCCGATAAGTGTGATCGCATAGACGCTTACAAGCTGGCTGAGTTATTGCGGCTGAATCGCTTCAAGGAAGTGCATTACCCGCCGGACCAGCGACGGCGCAACTTCAAACAACTGGTGCAACACTACGATGAGTTAACCAGTCAGCAAGCTCGTCTGAAGACTAAGCTCAAAGCGCGCTTGCGCATGCAGGGAGTGATTGTCGGCGGCGAACGCGTGTTCTCTAGTAGTGGCCGCAAACCGGTGTTGGCTGAAGTTAAGTCAGCTGAGGTGCGCACGGCCATCAAGCAACTCTATGCGGTGTTGGATCAGAGCGTGATGTCACAAACTGAAGCGCGACTATTGATGCTGCGCGCCGCTCAAGCCTTTGCGGAGATCCGCATATTTCGCACGGCGCCAGGGGTGGGGCCGATTGGAGCTTGTCGCTTCAGTGCTTACATTCATACGCCGAACCGCTTCAGTTCGAAGCGCAAGCTGTGGAAGTACTGCCGCTTGAGCGTCAGTCATCGCAGCAGTAACGGCAAACCTTTGCGTCGGCCACGACTGGATCGCTGCGGCTGTGGGCGTTTAAAGGATGTGTCGCGCAAAGCCTTCGAGGCGGCCATGCGCGAGCGGAAGGACAATGGGTTCAAGCGAGCTTATCAGCGCGCGCTCGAGACCACGCAAGATGCGACTCATGCGCGACTGACTGTGCAGCGCAAGATTGTCTCGACGCTGCGAGCGATGTGGTTAACAATGACGCCTTATTGCGATGAACTGATGCGTTAATGATGAGGAACAGCAAGCGCCGTCTTTAGTGAAGCAAGTTGCTGAGTTATCGAGTACGTGAATACCATCGCCAACCGATCACCTTATGGGCCGGTGCGGAGTCTCTAAACTAATTCGTGGGCCGAGGGAGGATAACTCTTGCGAGTCCCGTCCAATGGTTAGGCCCGCACCGGACCACCAAAAGCCCAATCGAACCATAGGCCGCGAAACTTTCGTGAGTCTCACATACCTGAATGGCTGCAAAAGCAAAAACAAAAATGGTCGATAAAAGGTGTGTAGGTCAGCGACCAGGCAACTGCTAAGAACTTGGTGACCAAACTTGCGACGCCAGCCGGCGAGTCGTAACTGAGCCCTCCGAAATCAAACCAGACTTCGGCGGGAGAGGAGATGTCTACGCTTGACTCCGTCTTTCATACCCGATTTGTTGGGTGGCGCCGCAATAACACAAACGTTCGTTCAGTCGCCAATAGTATAGATGAAAACCAATTCTTCGGAACGAACGATTCGGTTTCCGCGATACGTCTGCAGAACGCCACGCAGCGCCGGCACACCCGCGTTGCGATCATCGGCGAACTTCCCGCCAGAACGTTCGGCATCCGTAAGAAGAAAACGTCCGGCGAAGTTATACCTCACGCCGTTACGAACCTTCGTGGCGAAACGCAAGTGTTCTCCGTCAATGACAAGGCTTGCTTGAGCGAAGGTGATCCAATGAGCACGATTACCGATTCTAAGTTCAACGTGCATCGGACCACGCGTGTTTGTTGGGTGGTAGTCCGAGAAGAGAATCCAGCGAACACGAGAGACATTCCGCATCGACTTCATCGGGAGGAAGTAGCCTTCGGGATTGAATGTCGATCGTCGAGAAGCCGATGTGACGACAAACGACGCGAGCACAAGAGAGAACGCGACGACTGAAGCTACCTTCTTCATGACAAAGTTTGTAAGCCACCCAACGGTTGAGTTCAGGTGGCGCGGGCGGCGGCACGCAACCCGCGCCGGACCAAGCTAGTTGAGAAAGGCGCTATCCCGCGCTCACCTGCAACGAATTGTTGGGCGGCGATCATCAGAGTTAGGCGCCATGAAATTGTCGCGAATCTCGTTGGTGAAATAGAGGAACTCGATGTTCTTCTTTGCTCGGCGCTTGAGGCGCGCGACCGTAGGATCATCCAAAACTCCACTAAAATCAAAACAGAGCATAAATGAGCGGTAGCGATGATCATTAAGGTTGTCGATATCTCGCTCAATCGATCTGATCCAAGAGTTCCTAGAAGTAATGGAGCTTCTGTTCGTTCTCGATGCCTTGATTTCAATGAACACTTGGTCGCCGCGTTCTAGCTGGATGTGTCCAAACCTGCCGCGAGAATTCATCGCGAAACGGACATGCGCCAAATCCAATACCGCAAGATCAATCCTGCCCCCGGGCAGGAGAAGCTCAGAATGCACTCGCCTCGAAATACATTGACGGGTTTGTTTGATCTTGTCGGTGCCCCAAACAAAGACATTGTTGATTTCGCAATTGTCGCCGAGTCTGTCAAGTAGAAGAGCGAATAATTCACACTGCAAGTCCGATTCATTGAAATAAAGCGCCGGGTACAGGTTGAACTTCTCTTGAATCTCAGAGGTGCATTCTCTGACGCAGGTACGAGTTTCTTTGATTTGCATGATCACTCGAATTGAGCCACCCAACGGTTGAGTTGACGCGGCGGCGCGAATCAAAGCAACCTTCGCAGCAGCAAGTTAGTTGAGAAATACGCTACCGCCGCTCGCGTCCAACGAGTTGTTGGGCCGCGGTGCTATTGCAACGCGACTGTTGAAATACCCGCTTTTCGACAAGCGTCAACTAATTCATCCTGAATGTGCGAGCAGTGTTCCCTTGTTTTCCTGTCCACCGCGAGCTGTGGTTTCCATTTGAATCTTCCCTTGCGCATTCGGACTATTAGAATTTTTCTCCCACGCGCGATGAAAGGGATGATGACGCCACCGACAAAAATCGCAAACGGCCACCCACTTACATGATATGCGACCCCCGGCATTGGATTGAATGCACGCCACATCATTAAAAACGACAGAATTCCACCAAAAGGGATCATCACTAAGCCAAGTAAGAGAATGTAAACCGGCCTTTGTTTGACAAGGCACACCTCCTCAACTTCGTTCAATGGAACCCGTTTGAAGTACCAGGGGTCTCGCTTCAAAGCAAGTTTCTGAGCAGAAACGTAAACGGCTTGGTTAGAAACGGCCATCGCGAAGACATGATCGTGTGAACCACGGAATTCCCGTTGCAGATAGACTTCCTCACCGGGCTGTGGGTCTATTGTGAAGGGCATGGCTTACTCAATATACGACATGGTCAAGCAGCCCAACGCTGGCCTTCAACTGCGGCGCGCGATCAGCATTCAAGCTGATCTGAAAAAGATTGCTTAAGGAACATGCTATCGCGCCGTCAGCTGCAAGGCTTTGTTCTGCGGCGGTTTCGCAGACAAAGGCTTCTTTATTTTAGAATCTTGAAGCCCTTCAACGCTCGACCTGAGAACTCTTGCATGGCTTTCTCTTTTTCAGCCGCATCAACGCCCGCTCCACTTAAATCTTCAACGTAAAGGAGAATGAACTCGCTGCGTTTGGCTTCATCTACCAGGCGAACAAAACGCTGAAATACGATTCCTTCTCCAATACGGTAGCCTTTACCCTCCAAAAACGAAGCGGCGCGAGCGACATCTGATTGGGCATTTTGCTTAATAGCGGCTGGCACATTCGGTATGACCTCAGCATCCACAATATAGCTCTGCCCGGCAAAACTAACGGTTTTCGTAACAGAATAATTGTACGAACCACTGACGTTAGGCAGATAACCCTCGAACTGCACCATGAACATACGCTTGATACGTTGCTGCTTATCGGCATCCACAAAGAAGTGCTGTTCAACTTGCGCTCGGTCACCCAGGATAAACTGCTGTAAGCCAACATACTTGAATGCTTTACCGAATCTGATGCGAATAGGAGGCAGGGAGGCCGATGTTAAAATTTGACCCTTGACACGCCGCGTTTGGCTGTCAACATCAGACTGAGCATAGGCGATGCTGGATAGCAGCAAACTGCTTACGAGCACAGCAGCTATCAGGAACGTTTTTCTCGCCATGGATTCCTCACTTTTCATTCACCAACGTAAGCCGCAGAACGTTGGCCTTCAGCTGCGGCGCGCGCTCAGCATCCAACCTTCGCTCCAAGAAAGATGTTTGAGAAACATGCTACCGCGCCGTCAGCTGCAAGGCTTTGTTCTGCGCGCCGTCCAATGTACCTTTCAAGACTGCTAATTATTCTCTGGGATGCTTGGCTTCTACGATGCGCTGGAAAATCCTCGCAAGGTTTCCACTTTCAACATCGGAGACATTGATGCCATACACCTCGAGGATCTTAGAATAGAATGGCTCATTCGATCTCTCGGTGTGGAAATCCCACAAGCTAGATTCGTCGGTGATTAGGCAA
>WNFS01039038.1_pt1 | contig 10527 bp, 11 predicted proteins | sample 5400141 | NCBI WGS metagenome assembly WNFS01 (sample SAMN13153358, study PRJNA577476) | soil metagenome | isolation source: 60 cm saprolite under Madrone tree | place: USA:California | collected 2016-06-14
ACCCCCTACTATTAAGAGGCCTCGAAAAGGGAAAACCTCAATCAGAAAGTTTGTTTTTTTCGGGAAATTTGCGAAGCCACGAGGGAGCCACAGGGTCAGGAAAACCAGGATCATCACTGAATTAAGCATGCCGGTCCAAGACGCCTTCGATGCCCTGCTCATCATGAACCTGGGAAGGTTACCGTCTTGGGTTGTACTGCGGGGGCTTTGATCCTTGTCTTTACTTTCCCCCTTACGGGGTGTAATGGACGTTGTCTTACAACTCCGAAACTCCGCCTCTGGGACGCGGCCGAATGGGACGCGCTGCGCGTGACTGAGGCGGGAGCGACCCCACAGAAGCCGTGACGCACGGTGCGTCAAAGGGTGGGGTCGCTCCCGCCTCATCCGAATTTGGCCGCGTCCCTCCTGGTTTTCTCCGCAGGAGGTATCTCGTTTCGTTCTGCTAAGTTCGCTCTAACGCAGGGCTGAAGCGAAAAATCCTTTGGCCTGAAGTGAGGGGCTGAAGCGCACTTCTGCTGGTCTTTCGAGGTTTGCAATCCGCTCGCCCTGTGCTAACGGCCGTTTAGTCGCTCTCATTCTGCCCGGAGCGCGACGATCGGTTCGATGGCGGAAGTGCGGCGGGCTGGTAGATAGCCCGCGAACAATGCGACGAGAAGGAGTAGCAAAGAGACGGCTGCGATGGTTGGGAGATCGCTTGGGGAAAGGCCGAAGAGCATGGTGGCGATTAGGCGTGCGGCGGTGATGGCAGAAGGAATGCCAATGGCTATGCCGAAGAGAGCGAGGGCGAGCGTTTCTCGCAGGACCAGCCAGAGAACATTTTCGCGTTGCGCGCCTACGGCGACACGAATGCCGATTTCGCGGGTTCGGCGCGTGACGGTGTAGGACATCAGGCCATAGAGGCCGATGGAAGCGAGCAGCAGCGCGAGGGCTGCAAAGAAGCCGGAGAGCATGGCAGTGACGCGTTCTTCGACGAGCCCCGCGTCGATCGTTTACGCGACCGTCCTTGTGCGGAGCGCGTATTCGTGGCCAAGCGACTCGATCTCATGGCTCACCGTCTTCGCGAGCGCTTCGGGGGATTCGCCGGTGCGCACAATGAGACCGCCCCATTCCGACGGATACTGAAGATCCGAAAAGAAAATGACCGGAGCGGCCGCGTCGCGGAGATCGAGGATTCGAGCAACGTTAACAATGCCGACGATTTCGATATTTTGAAAATCCGGCATGAAGCCAAAGCGAACGGTCTTCCCCATGGCATCACCAGCCGGGAAAAGGCGTTCCGCGAGGCTGCTGTTCACGATGGCCAGGCGAGGGTGTTTTTCATCATCGGTTTTGCTAAAGTCCCGGCCGCGAAGCAGAAGAATCCCAAGCGTTTGGAAAAAGCCCGGGGAAACTGTCTCTGCATTTGCCATTAGATGCGTGCCGACGCTCGGATCGGTCGACGCCGCAGAAACCGTGTCATGCCACGCTTCCGGGCTAGGGATGGCAGCATCCGAGAAGCTAGCCGAACGGACTCCGGGCAGGCTAGAGATTCGTTCCAGCAGTTGCTTGTGGTAACTGCTCATGTCGAGCTTGTCGTAGCCGCCCGGGTTTGGATTGAGCACGATTTCAAGCAGGCTCTCCTTTTGGAAACCGCGATCGAGGGAACGCAAACGCTCAAGGCTACGTACGAAAAGGCCTGCTCCAAGCAGCAAGATCAAGGAGAGCGCGACTTGCGTGATGATGAGCGCCTTACTTTATTTGCCGGTGCCGGTGCTTACGCTGCGCGCATTTTGCTGCAGCATAGAGGCGGGATCTTCGCGGGAGGAGCGCCAAGCGGGGGCGAGACCGAAGAGAATTTCAGTTAGGATTGCCGCCGAGATTGTCACTGAGAGGATGCGCAGATCGGGACTTAGATTAAGCGAGACTGGCAGTGGCCATCATCGCAGTCCAGGTTCTAGGAAACCTGGTGAATGCCTTCATGGGCGATCTCGTTAGGGGCGGCGTGGGGTTCATAATTGCTGGGGCTCTGCTCTTCTATCTTTTCCGTCCCGAGGTCCGATCTGCTTTTGCGAGTGAGATGCGGCGAGCGTTCGTTAACGAATTCGAACGGTTGGAAATAGTGCGATTCTGAGATGACTCCGAGCTCCGGCATAGAATTCCTGGTTTGGCTCCTCATCGCGGCGGCGATCATCGCGATGCTGGCGAAACGCCTGAGGATTCCCTACACGGTATCCCTGGTCTTGGGCGGCTTGCTCCTGGGAGTCATTCAGCTTCCCATCTTGTCGCCCCTTCAGCCCGGTCACCGTCCCGATTGGCTGACGTCCGATGTGATTTTGATATTGTTTCTTCCGGCGCTGGTCTTCGAAGGCAGTGTGAAGCTCGACGTGCGGGAGCTGCTTCGCAATTCCGTACCTCTGCTGCTGCTCGCCAACGCAGGTGTGCTGCTGGCTGCCCTTGTGACCGGATACCTCGTGCATTGGTTGGTCGGCTTGCCTGTGCTCATTGCACTTCTTTTCGGGTCCATCATCTCTGCAACGGACCCTATCTCCGTGCTGGCCATCTTCAAGGATCTGAGAGTCGACAAGCGGTTGTCCCTCATCATGGAAGGAGAAAGCCTTCTCAACGATGGAACGGCAGTCGTTATCTTTGGCATCCTGTTCGGAGCCATCGTTGCGGAAAAGCTGACCGTCCCGAATGGTGTCGAGCAGTATTTCATGGCGGTCGCCGGTGGAGCGGTCTTGGGTTCGGCCCTGGGATACTTGGCGAGCCTTATTACGGGGACAGTGGATGATCCCCAAATTGAGATTACTCTGACAACCATTCTTGCGTACGGCAGCTATCTGCTCGCTTTTCATCTGCACTTGTCAGGCGTGATCGCGACCGCATTGGCAGGGATGATGCTGGGGAACTTTGGTGCTAAAAGAGGGATGGGTGCTGGACGCGTACCGCCATGCAGTCATTCTGGGAGTACATTTCGTTCGTCATGAATTCTCTCGTGTTTCTTTTGATTGGTCTGTAAATCCATGTGCGAGAACTCCTACAGAATTGGGCCTCCGTAGTGTTGGCCATCGGTGCCGTGTTTCTGGGGCGCGCGTTGTCAGTCTATCTGCTCGTGCCATTGAGCAATCGCTTCGCAGAAAAAATTCCGCTTCGTTGGCAGCATGTAGCCGTATGGGGCGGACTTCGCGGAGCACTGGCGCTCGCTCTTGCGTTGAGCTTGACCGCCGCATTTCCCTATCGCGAGCAAATCTTGAACTTGACGTTCGGTGTGGTCATTTTTTCCATTCTGGTGCACGGTCTCACACTCAAACCCCTTCTAAAACTCCTCGGGTTTCCCAATGGTGAAAACGCCGTGTACCTACCCTGTACCTCACTCTGGTGAATTCGTTCTTTTTATCGTTTTTCCAGCCTCACAACTAAGGTGTTCAATCCCTCCATTTTAGGATATATACCCGATTGATTTTAAGTGTTGTGAGTCCTATACGTAGTTTGACGGCACTTGAGGCATCCTGTCCGTCCGGGAGGCTCCAGGGCTCATGGCCGCATTCGTTCCAACCAGTCGATCCGGAAGGCGTATCCCACAGATATTGGCCGCTGAGCTTTCGCGCGCAGACGAATCTGTGCCTATGATTCTTCGGTGCGCTCTTAGACTTTCGTTGGCAAGCAGCGCAGGCGGTTCCCTGTCGGCCTTCACAAGCACCCTGCAGCGCGGGCTCTCGGCCATTTGTCCGGGGCGCCGCTTGGACTTCTGAGATTCTCGCTATCATCCAACGGTGCGAGCGGCAAACGCCGACTACAGAAGCCGTTGATTGTGGAAGTGAAAGTAATGAGCGCTCTTGGCGCCGAGGGGGCTCCGGCGGTGTCATATGGCCATGCCGACTGGCCGATCCGACAAGCGCATCACGAAAGAAGGGGCGGTGGAGCTTGCTCGTCCAGATGCTTCGCAGCTCAAAGAGACGGCCATTGCCCAAAGCGTGAGCGCTCGCGGGATGCGGGTAACGACGGAACACATCTGGCGCCCAGGGGACGGCGTGCTGCTAAGCTCTCCGGAGTCTGGCATCCGTACCCAGGCACGCGTTGTTTATTGTCAGCGCATGGAAAACAACAGGTTTGCTGTCGGTTTGGAACTTTTGGCCCCGCTGGGAGTATGTACCGAGCCGCATTAGTTCGTCTCGGGAATCATTCCAGAAGTTTATGTGTGGGCGATTCTCGGCGTTTAGGGCTCCGCCCCGCTTTTCCCGCTGACATCCTGAATTTCCTGCGACGCCAAGCCTACGAGGCCCTCCTCATTCGTGCGTCTCGCATCGCATTGCGGGAATCTCCACAGGCGAAAACCCCTTTTCTCCAGATCGATTTCAGTGAGATACATGGGCGTCCCATCGTTGGGACATCGGACTCTGGGAACCATGTCCAGCTCATTTGTGTTTCCGTTTTGGCGCAGCATGAAGTATCCACCAAGGATGTTGTAGTGGACGAGACAATCGGCCTCCGTACAGGCATACGCGAGCGAATGTTTAGCGTCACCCTTACTGTTCAAGATCCTCTGATTAAGCCTTATCTCCACGTGACGCTCGTGATAGAACACGCGAAGTTCCTTGCTCGGCTGGGTAGCAGGCATAGGCCCTCCTCTAGGACACCTCCAAATGAGCTTCCGTCGAAGACGGTGTACCAGTGGAACGCGCTGGTTCCGTTAGATTTTGGAGTTGTACCCCAGTACGTACTCTCATGCGCCAGTGGCGTTCAGGTGTCAAGAGTCATTCCCTCAAAGTACTTAGATTGGGCGGGTTAGAAGGTGGAGTGCGAGCACTTGTGTATTCTGTCGGACGGCAAAGACAAGGGTTGGAAAGGAACGATTGGCTATGAACTTCAAGGTGGCATCCTCTGCCCAGTTGACGGCTATAACCCGGCCGGGCGCCCAAACACTCCTGTGTGGGGGGCTATTATCTTTGCCCCTTCCCAGACACCTGGGGGGCGTGAAAAAGAAGGAAACGGGCAAGTCAACAGCCAAGCGTAAGCTTCCAATTGCAAGAAAAGCGGACGGAACCGCAGAACCTGAGACAACGGTGCCAGCGGTTGTAGATGAATCCACTCGTGTTCCTTCGGTTCCTGTTGTAGGTGTCGGCGCTTCGGCAGGCGGCCTGGAAGCCTTCACACAATTACTAACTCACTTGACCCCTGACACCGGCTTTGCCTTCGTGTTGGTTCAACACCTTGATCCACGCCATGCGAGCATCTTGCCCAAGCTGCTCTCCGCCAAAACGCGGATGCCGGTACGAGAGGCAGCCGAGGGGGACGTTCTGAAACAGAACGTGGTGCTTGTCCTTCCGGCAGATCAAAGCATTGCGGTCTCCGATGGGGTACTGTCGCTGAGTCCGCGTTTGGAGAGCGCTGGACTGCACCACCCCGTTGACGTTTTCTTGCGCTCGCTGGCGATGGACCAGAAATCCCTTGCCATCGCCGTGATTCTGTCGGGGAGCGGCTCAGATGGCGCTCTCGGCGTTCGAGCGGTCAAGGACGAGGGCGGGATCGTATTTGCTCAGGATGAAAAATCGGCACAACACGCTGGCATGCCGCAAAGCGCCATTGCTACGGGGTGCGTGGATTTTGTGCTGCCTCCAGAGGGCATCGCCAGGGAGTTAGCGCGGCTGGGCGGCCACTCATATGTCCTCCAGCAGCCAGTACCGGCCGCGGCGCTTCGCCCCCGAGAAGAAACTTCGCTCAGCCAAATTTACACCCTGTTGCGGAACACGTCAGGGATCGACTTTAGCCAGTATCAGCAAACGACCATTCAGCGACGGTTGCAGCGCCGCATGGTTCTGGCTCGGGTGGAGAACCACGACGATTACTTGGCGTATGTACTGAAAGAGAAGGATGAACTTGGTGGTCTCCTGAACGATTTACTCATCAAAACAACCCGCTGTTTGCGGGACGTGGCAATGTTTGAGTTTTTGGCGCAGCGCGTCTTCCCGTCAATCATGAAGGACCGCCCAACCAAGGAGCCGTTGCGCGTCTGGGTCCCGGCTTGTTCTACTGGAGAGGAAGCCTACTCGCTCTTGATATGCCTGCTGGAGTGGATCGAGCGGAGCCAAAGCCGGACTGAAGTTCAGATATTCGCCTCGGATATTAGTGAATCGGCAATCAGTCAGGCGCGGAACGGCAGTTATCCAGAAAACATTTCCGCGGACGTTTCTGCAGAGCGGCTAGGACGCTTTTTTATCCGCAACGGCCTCCATTATGAGATCAAGCCGGCGCTCCGCAAGATGTGTGTCTTTGCCAAACATGACCTGTTGCGCGCCCCGCCTTTTTCCCGGATGGATTTGGTAAGCTGTCGCAATCTTTTGATCTACCTGGGGCGCGCTGCGCAAGAGCGAGTTCTCTCGACTCTCCATTATGCCCTCAAACCAGATGCCATCCTCCTGCTGGGCGGCAGCGAGGGGGTAGGTGAAGCCTCGCACCTGTTTCACCAGATCGACAAGCGATACAAGGTCTACTCCAAACAACCAACCGCAGAGCATTTCCGATTGAACTATTTGGCTCAAAATTACCTTCCCGTCAAATTGCCGCGCGGCGAAGAGCGTACGTCCGAAGTGGACCCTGAAGGCGAGGCGAACCGAATCACCTTGGCGCGCTACTCCCATCCGGGCGTCCTCATCAATGAGGATATGACCATCCTCCAATTCCGAGGGGACACCAGCCGATACATCAGGCCTTCCACCGGGAAGGCAAGTTTGAACCTCGTCCACATGCTCCGAGAGGGGCTACAGTTGGGACTGCGCTCTGCTGTCCTGAAAGCGCAGAAGCAAGAAGGCCCCGTCAGAAATCGAAAATCTCAGCGTAGAGGTGGTCCCAATCCCCAGCGGCTCTTCCGGGAAGCAGAATTTCTTGATTGTGTTCTTGGAGGGCAGCGAGGTAAGAGCCTCGAAACCAGAACCCCGGCGGGCTGGCCGGGGAAAGATCGGCGGAGAGAGTGCGGAAATTTCGCGGTTGAAGCGAGAGCTTGCTGAAACGAAAGAATATTTGAAATCCGTTTTGGAAGACCAATCAATCAACGTGGAACAACTCCAGGCGACGAACGAGGAGTTGGAATCGAGCAATGAAGAGTTACAGAGCACCAACGAGGAACTGGAGACCAGCAAGGAAGAGATCGATGCTACCAACGAGGAACTGAACACCGTCAATGCGGAACTAACGGATCGGAACCGCGAGCTGACGCGCTTCCATGAGTACATTGAAGCGGTCTTCGACACCGTGCGCGAACCTCTTCTGCTACTCAGGCCCAACCTATTCGTGAAGCAGGTAAACCGGTCTTTCTGTGAGTCCTTTGGTGCCTCCGAGAAAGAGACTGTGGGCCGGTTGGTGGATGAAGTGGCAAAAGGACAGTGGGCCTCCGCCGATTTATCCCGATTGGTGAAATTACTTCGTGGGCAGTCGGATTTTGAAGATTTTATGATTGACGTCGACTTCCCCTCGGTCGGGCGCAGACACCTGAAGGTTAATGCCCGATCCGTTCTGCTCCCACGTGAGGAAGAACCGACCATCCTGATGGCCCTGGAAGACATCACCAGCGAGAGCCTTGTCCACGAGCAGCAGCAGCGATTGATCCGCCAGCTTTCGGCCCCGGTGTTGCCGCTCCAAAAGCAAATCTTGGTTGTACCGATCATCGGCCCGCTCAATCCAGAGCGGATGCGACAAGTGAAAGAGAAATTGCTGGAATTTGTCCGTCCGAGTAGGACAAGAATAGTAATCCTCGATTTAACGGGGGCGGCGATTGAGAATGAGGACGAAGAAGTGGTGAAGGGTTTCAGCGATATAACGAAGGCTTCGAAACTTGTGGGCACGATCGTCATTTTGACAGGCATCTCCAGCGGGATGGCTCAGAAGTTGGTGAATTTGGGCGGGGATCGGCCCAAGCTGACGGGCATGGCTGATCTGGAAAGTGGCTTTGATGAAGCTAACAGGATATTGGGGTATCAGCGCATCGCCAATACCGACCTGCGCGCTCTTCGAGAAGAACTCGGTCAGGCGAAGCTCGAACTTGGCAGGCTTCGGAAAGGCTCCTTCCACTGATCAGACTGGGAATTTGTTCGTCGCCGAAGTTTTCAACGGACGCGCGCAGAAGTTCCAGCCCAAAAAGGGCGCCGATCCTGCGAAGCTTGTCGGCCAGCAGATGCGTCTGGCGTGGAAAGATTGATACGCCTTGGTAAGGCTTACGAGACAAGTCTCTGGCAGCTTTCGATGGTCTCCTTCCGCGATCCGCTTATGCAACGTCGAGTGGGGTCGGCCAAGAACGTGTCAGAAAAGGTGCTTGATTCCAGGACGGTTCTTTTCATAAATCAACGTCGCAAACCGACGAAAATCAGCACCGGGGACAAATCAATGCCTGCTTTTCCGCTTCACGAAAACCGTCGATCAAAGCGGATTGTCCTGAAAAAGGGCGCCAGTCTTGTCGTCAATCTTGACCGAATTCCGAAAAGGCTTCCCTGCCTCATAGTCGATAGCTCACCAGAGGGGTTCAGACTCATGGGGACATTCCGACTGAGACGCGGACAAGTTGTCGAAATCATTCCAGACGAAGACCCGCTGAATATTTCGAAGTGCCACGTGATATGGATCGGCAAACCAGGATCTAAGCAGGAAGGACAGGTGGGGCTGCGGTTTCTGAATCCTACTGTGAATCTGCGGGGCGCGTAACCTCTTCCCCGTCGAAAAAAAATCGCTAAGTGGACCTTAGTACGTTCCCGATCGACCAGGCCCAACAAGGCGAATTCTGGCAGATATCCGGTAATAGGGCTAGAGATCCAAGTGAACATGCTCAGACCCGCCGCAACTTCCTCGACTTGGTCAGAGAGGCTGGAGCAGGGCCCGGTGTCTGCGATCCGTCGCCTTCCCAAGTCGCAGGCAGCAAGACCGCGTGTACAATGCCAGCATTCCCAGCTCACGGAGGGTAACCGTGATGACACTGCGAGGAATTGCGTTCAAGAGCAACTTTGGTTGCTGTATAGGAACCACCTGTGTACAGCGGCGCCCAAGCTGCAGGCAAACCTTCCTACAGGAGGTGCAGATAATGTGAGGCGAAAGGAAACGGTTTCGACGCAGCCCGGGGCGCACTTTTGCGCCGATTCGATGATTAACCTGCATGGGGATCACGCGGAGAATACTCAATGCCCCTTCTCTTTGAGGGTCGAACGCTGGCGGAGTACCTCTTTGGTACTTAAAGTTTTTAAAATAGTTGACAAGGTCCAATTCGGACGCACAGTAGGCAAGAGCGGGTGCATTCCGTTGCTCCGCGTTCTTTGACGGTGTTGTTTACCCTTTCAATCGTGAGATGAGCGAGCGCAATCAAGTTCGGGCAGCAAATTCCCAACTGGCGTCGATTGTGGAGTCCGCCGATGACGCCATCATTGGCATGACCTTGGACGGCATTATCCTGAGCTGGAACCCGAGTGCCGAGAGGATTTTTGGCTATTCGGCCGAGGAGGTCAAGGGCCGCCCGATTTCCATCCTGATCCTACCGGAGCGTTCCGATGAAGTTCCGCGAATTCTTGAGAGGGTCAAGTGCGGGGAAAGGGTCGAGCATTATGAAGCGGTGCGGAGGAGGAAAGATGGGACGCTAATCGATGTTTCCATGACCATCTCTCCGACCAGGGGAGAAACGGGCAAGATTAATGGTGCCTCAAGTATCACCTCCGACAACACAGAGCGCAAGCAGGCGCAGCAACTGCTCATCCAACGCACCACAGAACTAGAAGCAGCCAACAAAGAGTTGGAGGCCTTTACTTACTCGGTCTCGCACGACCTGCGTGCCCCCCTGCGACATATCAACGGCTTTTCCAAAATCCTTTTGGAGGACTTCGGACCGCAGATGAACCCCGCGGCGAAGGAATACTTGCAGCGCATGCATGAGACCGCGCAACACATGGGACGCTTGGTGGACGACCTCTTGGATCTGGCCCGGGTTGGCCGCCAAGCACTGACCATGGAAATTACCGCGTTGAATGCACTCGTCGAGGAGGTTATCCTGCACCTCCGAACGGAAGCGCAAGACCGGCAAATCGACTGGCAGGTTGGTCCTCTGCCATTTGTGCAATGCGATCCAGGCTTGATCAAGCAGGTCTTCGCCAACCTGTTGGCGAACGCCCTCAAGTTCACCCGGCCACGCGAACGGGGCGTCATTGAAGTAGGGCAGACGACCGTGAACAGCCAGCCAGTGATCTTCGTCCGCGATAACGGCATCGGCTTTGACATGAGGTACGCCGACAAGATGTTCGGTGTGTTTCAGCGCCTCCATCGCCAGGAGGATTTCGAAGGCACCGGCGTAGGCCTAGCGATTGTTGAGCGCATCATCCACAAGCACGCCGGGCGCGTCTGGGCCGAAGCGGAAGTGGAGAAAGGCGCCACGTTCTATTTCACCCTGCTGCCGCCCGCACAGGCCAGGATGGAAACCATGTCCATGATTGGAGGCAAAGCGTGTCGGCAGGCGAAATAGACATTCTTCTGGTCGAGGATAGTTCGACGGATGTGGATTTAACTCTGCATGTACTCCGCCAA
>WNFS01005229.1_pt1 | contig 10526 bp, 14 predicted proteins | sample 5400141 | NCBI WGS metagenome assembly WNFS01 (sample SAMN13153358, study PRJNA577476) | soil metagenome | isolation source: 60 cm saprolite under Madrone tree | place: USA:California | collected 2016-06-14
ATCGTACTCCCACCATAGCAGCCCCCGGACGATACGCTCGACAGTCGGGTCTAAACGCTCTTTCGAAATCTTGCGGGCGCGCGACGTGCCGATCACTTGTCCCTCACGATCCCGTTCCTCAAACTCCTTGAGACTTTATTCAAACTCAATCGCGAATGGCGCTTGCCTTTCCAGAATGGAGCGTCGCAGCCCGCGGACAACAGGCCCGTCCCAGATCTCCCTTGCCCTTGGATCTTGAAGCGCTGCGGGCCCCAAGACGGCGATTCGGAAGTACTCGTCCTCCATGCTGAAGCCTTGGTTGCATCGCCGGCAGGCCGGAACGGTGATAAGATCTGGCGGCCGTGGCGAAGGGAACATATTCTGCGGCGGCACGTGATCATCCGTGATCTCGCGCGCTCTCCCGCAGTACGTACAGACCCCACGAACCGACGGTCGCTGCCTTCCTTTAGCTGCTTTTCGCATGGCCGTCCGAGGTTCTTCGATCTCGCCTGGGGCGCACGCCCAGACTACTTCCTGCTAATGCTTTCTTCTTGCGTCGCGCTGAGGTCGGGTGGGTGACCAGCCGCTCGATTGTCTTCCGCTCCCGCTCCTGTTCGGGCGAAAGGTAAACGTCGCGCTGGCGCGTTATCTACCCTAAGACCATTGTTCCTTAAGGTCATCATCACCTGCTTTGAGCTGAGCTTGGGCCGCTCCCCCGCGGGGTCTCAGAAACCCCGGGGGGCCGGGACACACTAAGCGTATGAATTTTCGGGTTCCGTTTGTGGCGGGAACACCAGGATCAAAAGGAAATAGTTCTGGACAGACTGGTCAGAGGGTTCGTGCGCTGGAATATGCTGGAGTGTGCCTGAGTTGGTCACAAACTTGGTCACAAACTCACTTCAAAGAAAATCCCGTGATGGGGAACTGTGTGAAATGAATGGTGGGCTGGGACGGGATTGAACCGCCGACACCAGGATTTTCAGACCTAGGCCTGTGTGCGTGTAAGTATGCGTAAATGTTTGATGCCACAAGCAAGGACCACGACGGCCTCCTGCGCTGGAATGTGCTGGAGTGATCAGGAATGATCCCGAGTCGGTCACAAATCTGGCACAAACTCGGCCTCTACTCGATCGCGTGATCCGCCCGCAGTAGGAGCGGCTGCCGTCGGGCCGTGGGTACTCAAACCCTCGCTCAGGGCGTCAATTCCAATCTCGAGCGCTCAGGCGCCGTAGTCGCCCAGTGGTCCTGCTCGCCGAAGCGAGACCCAGATCTTTGATCTTGTAGAGGAGCGCTCGGTAGCTGATCTCCAGGAGTTTGGCTGCCCGCACGCGGTTCCACTGCGTTTGTTCAAGGACCTGGAGAATGACGTCACGTTCCGCGGCATGCGCCGCCCGCCGGGCGATGTGTTTGAGGGACACGGACCCAGTCACAGTACCTTGCACCGCATTGTTATTATCCCCTCCGATCATGGACTCCGTCATCGTCTCCACCTCCCTGACCCCTGCCGAGCAAATTGACGGAATTGGACGCTTGTCATCGCCGAGCGCGTCGCACACGGTAGCCACCGTAGGGAAGGGTGCCGAGTGTGTCAAGGATTCGTCTCACCGCTGAGGATGCGGGTATTCCGCATCAACCCAGCGCCGTCGCCCGTCAATGCTGGATGAAGTGCACGGCCTCGCCCGAACAGACGATCAGAACGCCCGATACTTAGGGGGCCGCCCGCGCGATCGCATCAGAGCGTCACATCTTTCGTCTGTTGATCGCTGTGGATAAGTGGATAACTGGGACAGTGCCCTTTCCAGCTGGTTAGTTGCGGGGGCCCGCAACCACCGAAATCGACTCGCCGGCAGGTCATGACCGCAGATCCTGGCTAGAGGTGATGGTGGCCGAGAACGTGGTCGTGGCGGTGGGAACCGAGGGCACGAGCGTAGCGGCGGGTCACCTCGGGCATGATGGACTCGCCCTCCGGCGCGCGGGCCAAGCCGAAGACGGTGCGGGGAAACTCGAGCGTCTTCTGCACCGCCCAGATGCGCTCGTGCTCGTTGGGCGGGAGAATCTGCGCAGGATCGCCTACTGCCACCCAGTCGATCGGCACCGTGGCTCCGGCCGGCACGGCCGTATTCACGTGCACGACCCCGTTGATCCGCACTTCGGAGCGGGCGCCGAGACGCGCCCCATTGAAGATGCAGGCGCCGGTGGCAATGAAGACGGAATCTTCCACGATGCAGCCCGAAAGATGCGCGTGAGGGCCGACCAGGACATGGTCGGCGAGCCGGACCGGATGTCGGGCACTGCCGCGCAGCACGGCCTGTTCCATGATGATGCAGTGCCCGCCGATGGTGACGGGGCCCCCTTCGGCGACGAGCACCGCGCCGAACAGCACGCGGCTCTCGGCGCCGATGGTCACATCGCCGCAGACGGTGGCGGTGGGGGCGATGTAGGCGGTCTCGTGAATGTGGGGTCGCTTGCCCTGATGTTCGAGCAGCATGGGTGTCCCTCCCCGCTTCGACTAGAGATTGGCGCGTGGCCGACGATTTTGTTCGCCGACTCCTTAGCTCCGGACCGCGGTAGGGCCGCTTCGGGCTCACTTCCACAACCCTCCCGGCTCGATCCTCCGTGGCCGCCAGCCGAGTGGCACACAGGCGAACCTGTTGACGGACCTCGCAACGGACGTGCCTGATTTCTCCTTCGCCTCCCCTTCTCTTGCCAGATTGGCGTCGCGACTCACGGCGTGTGTCTGTGCCACTTCGCAGTCAGCGAGCGTTGGGAACTCCGCCAGTCCGACGGGTGTCAGCTCGGTGGCTCTCCAGTGAGAAGACCAGCCTTTGGGAACCCACCAGCGTTCCGTGAAGACGGTCGCCTGTTGCCACAACATCCATGATTCGGCATGGGATGCGGTGGTGACGGCGAGGAGGCAGCAGCACATGGTCACCACGACGCACGGCCAGCATCTGGTCATGGGATCTTCTTCACCAGGCGATGCGGACGGCGGCCCCGGTCAAACCATTTCTGCGTCAATCCACTCCTTCGCCGCGGCAAGAGCGGCGACATGGGCATCCGCCGGAGACGCAACGCGCTTCAGGAAAGGGACGACGATACCACTGTGGCTACGAGGGTCGTGTTCTGGCTTCCAAACCTCGACCCTTGCTGAAAACTTCGTATCTACCGCTGTGTCAGTAATGCGGATCTTCCACCCGCGATAGACATGCTCGGACGTGCTCGCGCTAGAATCAGTCATGCCAGAGCGCCTCCGCTTAGACTATCAAGGGCGGAGCTACCTGAATAGATAGGCTTCCCCTGCCTTGACGTCTTGCCCAGCAAGGAGTCGTTATCACCAAGTCGCTGGGCCTTGTGTCGGGTCGAACTTCGGCGGTTACCGCCAGCTCCGCGAAGATCCGCCGATCAATTCTGCGGGAACTAGTGTTCGGTGTGGATCTTGATGTGCCGGTTTCCTTGACCGATCAAGAGGCCGAAGGTCATCAACGCCACCATGATGAGACTCCAGAGGCTCTGTCGAAGGCGGCAGAGAATAGGTTGACAGGGCCCTCGGGCCCGCCCATACTGCCCGCGGTTCTCACGAAGCAAACCGTCCAGTCCCGGGGGGTTCGATGTCCCTTGTTCGGGTCCTCGGACAGTCCTTCCTCGTCCGCACTGACCACCCCAGTGGCCCACGCGAGCGTTTGGCTTTTCATACCCGACCTCCGTGACGAACGCTCCGCGCCCGCTTCGCTCGAGCTGCATAGACTCAGTCAAAGTGACATCGCGGTAGGACTCGATGGAGGTCAGCACCATGGCGAGCCAGATCGTCGGCGAGTTGCGAACGACGACGGACACGGTCTGGGCCCGGCTGAGCGCCCAACTCCAGGGTATGGAGCGCTACATGGAACGGTCGGACGCGCCGGCGGAATGGACGACCCGGCAGGTGCTCTGTCACCTCCTCGGCGCGCCCGGCTGGAGGCCAGTACCAGTTCTGTCTACCTTCGCCACCGCAGAACTCCCGTTGATTGAGATCAAGCCTGGCCAGACCCACGTCACCCCCGAACGGCAAATGATGAGGCTCCATCAGTTCACGAATGGGCTCGACCGGCATCGGCGGGAGGTGTTCGAGTTCCTGGAAAGGCTGGGTGACGAGGATCTTCAACGGAAGGCACGCATCCCTCTGTTCAAGCAGGTTCTGGGCACGGACGAGGTCACGATACCGACGTGGGTAGGAACCTTCTTCGGGGTGCATTGGGGCGACCATGCGGGCCAGCTGGCCAAGATCCGCAAGGCCGTGGGTCTGTCGGAGGCGAGAGAGTTGGCGGTCGCGACGTAGCGGTCATGGATCTGTTCACCTGCGATGTGCTGGTTGTGGGCGGCGGCGGGGCGGGGCTGCGCGCCGCCATCGCGGTGGCCGAGACGCATCCGAGACTCCGCGTCGCCGTGATCTCCAAGGTGTACCCCATGCGCAGCCATACGGTCTCGGCGGAGGGAGGAGCCGCCGCGGTGATCAAGGCGGAGGACAGCCTGGACGCGCACGCCTATGACACGATTTCCGGGGGCGACTGGCTCTGCGACCAGGACGCCGTGGAGGCCTTCGTGCAGGAAGCCCCGGAGGAAATGCTGCGGCTGGAGCACTGGGGCTGTCCCTGGAACCGGGAGCCGGACGGCCACATCGCCGTGCGTCCCTTCGGAGGGATGAAGATCGAGCGGACGTGGTTTGCCGCGGACAAGACCGGCTTTCACCTCCTGCACTCGCTCTTCCAGACGACGCTGAAGTACGATGCCATCCAGCGCTACGACGAGTTTTTCGTCACGAAGCTGCTTGTGGACGAAGGACGGTGTCAAGGGGTCGTGGCCATCGAGCTGTCGACCGGCCAGATCCGGGCCATCACCGCCAAAGCCGTCATTCTCTGCACGGGGGGCTGCGGCAAGGTCTTCCCCTTCACCACCAACGCCAACATCAAGAACGGCGACGGGATGGCCCTGGCCTATCGCGCCGGCGCACCGCTCAAGGACATGGAGTTCGTCCAGTATCATCCGACCGGCCTGCCGTTCACCGGGATCCTGATCACCGAGGCGGCGCGGGCGGAGGGAGGCTGGCTCCTGAACAAGGACGGCTACCGGTACCTCCAGGACTACGACCTGGGCACGCCGACGCCCAAGCCGGTGTTGCGCTCCATGGAGTTGGGCCCGCGTGACCGGCTCTCGCAGTGCTTCGTCAAGGAACAAGAGAAGGGTCGTACGTTCGAGGGACCGTACGGGCACTACGTCCACCTGGACATTCGCCACCTGGGAGAGAAGCTGATCGACAAGAAGATTCCCTTCGTCCGGGAGCTGTGCCTCAAGTACGCGGGCATCGATCCGGTGAACGAGATGATCCCGGTCCGGCCAGTCGTCCACTACATGATGGGCGGCATTCACACCGACATTCACGGGGCCACACCGCTGAAGGGGCTGTATGCGGCCGGGGAGGCCGCGTGCGTGAGCATCAACGGAGCCAACCGGCTGGGCTCCAACTCGCTGACGGAGATCCTGGTCTTCGGCGCGCGGGCCGGCAAGGCCGCGGCGGCCTTCGCCGCCGCGCAGCCCGGGGCGAGCCCGGCCCTCGTCGCTCAGGCCCACGACGAACACCAGCGGCTCGAGGAGAGGTTCCTGCGTAAGAGCGGCGGCACGGAGAGGATCATGACGCTGCGCGCCGAGATGCACCAAATCATGGAGGAGAGTGCGGGCATCTATCGGACGGAGACGGTGCTCAAGGAGGCGGCGGGGAAGCTGAAGCGACTTCAGGAGAGAGTTCAGGACCTCTCCCTGGACGACAACAGCTATACCTTCAACACGGAGCTGACCGCGGCACTCGAGCTCTCCTACATGCTGGATGTGGGCCAGACCATCGTCCAGTCCGCCCTCGAGCGAAGGGAGTCGCGCGGCTCGCACCAGCGCACCGACTATCCGCAGCGGGACGACGAGCGGTTCCTGGCGCACTCCCTGGCCCATCGCGCGGAGGATGGTTCTCCCCGGATCGAGTATCGGGCGGTCACGATCACCCGCTGGCCGCCGGGCCAGCGCGTCTACGGGAGGTAGGCAAGGATGCCGTCCACCGTCGCTCTGACCGTCACGCGCTATCGGCCGGAAGAGGAATCCGAACCGACTTTCCAGACCTATGAGGTCCCCTTTCGGAAGGACTGGGTGATCCTGGATGCCCTCAACCACGTCAAGGACAACTTGGATGGATCCCTCTCCTTCCGGTGGTCGTGCCGGATGGGCGTGTGCGGCAGCTGTGGGATGAAGGTAAACGGCACGCCGAAGCTCACCTGCGCGACCTTCCTGTCCGACTACCTGCCCGGTCCCATTCGCGTGGAGCCCCTGGACTACTTCCCCGTGGTGCGCGACCTCGTGGTGGACCTCACCGATTTCATGCGAAAGCTCAAGCAGGTGAAGCCCTGGATCATCCGCAACGGGGAGAAACCGCTGAGCGAGGGCGAGTACCTCCAGACGCCCGATCAGGTTGATACGTACAAGCAGTTCAGCATGTGCATCAACTGCATGTTGTGCTACTCCGCGTGCCCCATCTATGGACTCGAGCCGAGCTTCATCGGTCCAGCCGCGATCGCCCTGGCTCAACGTTACAACATGGACTCGCGGGACGAGGGGGCGACGGAGCGCCTGAAGATCCTCTCCGAGCACGACGGCCTCTGGCAGTGCACCTTCGTGGGCGAGTGCACGAAGGTGTGCCCCAAGCACGTGGATCCCGCGGGCGCCATCCAACAGTACAAGCTCACCGCCGCGACCCACTGGATCAAGTCGCTGCTCCTCCCGTGGGGCACGAGATGAGCACCGAGCCCCACTACACCCTGTACCATCCCCGGTGGTACCGCCGCCGTGTGTCGGTCTGGTGGTGGCTGCAGAACCGGTCGTACACCGCCTTTGTCCTCCGTGAGCTCACCAGCGTCTTCGTGGCTTTTTTCGCCTTGGTCTACTTGTGGCAGCTCCGCGCCTTGGTTCATGGTCCCGAAGCCTATGCGCAGTTCCTGGCCCGGCTGAAGACGCCGCGCGTCCTCGCCCTCGATACGGTTGCCTTCCTCTTTGTCCTGTTTCATGCGATCACCTGGTTCAATCTCACCCCCAAGGCCATGGTCGTGCGGCTGCGGGGCAAGCGAGTGCCCGACTGGGTCATCGTCGGCCTGAACTACGCGGCCTGGCTCGTGCTCTCCGTGGTGGTGGCCTTTGTGCTGCTGCGCGGTCGATGATGAGACGGCTCACACCCTTGTTATGGCTCATGTTCAGCGCCGGCGGGACGGTCGCCGCGCTCCTCTTCCCCGTGCATTTCTTTCTAACTGGCCTGGCCTTCCCCCTTGGGTGGCTCGAGCCACCGAGTTACGAGTCCCTCCACCGCCTCCTGATGCATCCGGTGACCCGCCTCTACCTCTTCGTCCTCATCTCCTTGCCCCTCTTCCATTGGGCCCACCGCTTCCGGTACACGCTCTACGATGGGTTGCAACTGAAGCATCTGACCGAGCTGATCGCCGTCCTGTGCTATGGCGCCGCCGTCCTGGGAACGGCTATGACTGCCTATCTGTTGTGGACCATCCCGTAGCGAATGGAACGGAGCCGCCTAGAACGGAGGTGAATCGCCTCTTCGCGAAGCATCGCAAGAGGCTCCAAGAACATAGTTCCATCGACGACCGATGTTCATGACGGAGGTGGACAGATGTCGAAGTATCTCGTCGTCACGCATCAGACCGCCCTGAGTTCCGACCTCCGGCGCAAAGTGCGTGCGCTGGTCGCGGAGGATCCCGCCGCGGAGTTCGCCGTGCTCGTCCCGGAGGCGCCTGGAGTTCCGCTTTCGTGGGAGGGCGAGACGGTAGACGTGGCAAGGCAGCGCGCCGAAGCAGCCAAGACGCTGCTCGAAGAGACGGCGCAGGCGCGAGTCGTCCGTACTGCGGTTGGGGCGCCAGAGCCGTTGCAGGCGATCACCGACGAACTGCTCGCCCACCCTGGCTACGATACCCTCGTCATCTGCACCTTGCCGCCGGGTATTTCCCGCTGGCTGAAGTTGGACCTCGTGCACCGAGCCGAGCGGAAGTTCGGCCTGCGGGTCATCCACGTCGTGGCCGAAGCCTCCGCGCAGGCGCGTCTGTGACGGCGACCATGCCCACCTCGCCGCGATCATTGGCAGGGGCGGCGCAGAGACGATGAGGGTCGAGCCTGGAGGAAGCACACTCTCTAGTCCCAGAGGCGGGTCGAGAAGTATCGCTCTCCAAGGTCGTTGAACAAGGTCACGAAGCGCCCCGCTCGCTCGCGACGGGCGATACGTTCGACGCCTACCATGTAGGCACCGGAGGACTGGCCGACAAAAAAGCCCGCACGGGCCAGCCTCACACACATCGTGTAGGCGTCCTCACTTGTGACCGGAATCCGTTCGTCGATGACCGCCTCGTCGAGGATCGCGGGGACGATATCCTGAGGACCGAGCGGCTTGAGGCCTTCGATCCCGGGGAACACCTCTGGGACCACACAAACGAGGCGGATTGTGGGGTCGTGCTCCTTCAACCGTCTCCCCAAGCCCGTCACCGTACCTCCCGTCCCGACACCGGCAACGATATGGGTGAGCCTGCCTCCGGTTTGCTCGAGAATCTCGACAGCCGTCGTCTCGTAGTGGGCGCGCCAGTTATCCGCGTTGCTGTACTGATCGCAGAAGAAATAGTGCAGTGCGTCAGCGTCATGGCGACGGTGAACCTCACGCAACGCTTCATCGTAGCCCTTCAGCGCGTCCGTATAGATCAGCTGAGCGCCGTGTGCCAGCAGCCGCTTCTTGCGCTCTGTGCTGGCATTGTCGGGGATGACGATCTCGACCGGGTAGCCGATGATCCGACCCACCATCGCGTACGCGATACCCGCGTTGCCCGATGAGCTGTCCAGGATGGTCTTCCCGGGCTGCAGTCGTCCATTCGCCAGGGCCGCGAGCAGCATGTGCAAGACGGGACGGTCCTTGAGCGAGCCGCCCGGGTTGAGGCACTCCATCTTTGCCAACACCTCGATGCCGGGCAGTTCGTCACCGAAGATGCTCACCGGTACCAGCGGAGTGTTGCCGATCGCGCGAAGCGCCGGGTAGCGGTTCAGGAACGGTTCGATGCGTCGGTCCCACGGCATGATAGTTCCTACGCTTTCTATGATCCCGCCAGTTAATCGTGAGGGTCTCTGCGTTCCCTGAGCCTGCCCGCTCCCCGGAGGCGGGGGACGGATCAGCGTACCCGTATGGACGGACCCGGTCTATCCGGACCTGGGTGCGCCCGCCCTACATCTGCTCCCAGCACTCGGCCGCTTCCTTCGCGTAGCCGCTGGGCCGGGCGCCGGAGGACGAGTCGATCAGCCGCCGCGGATGCATGCCGTCGACACAGTCCTTGAACAGCGGGGGATGGGGAAATGGAAGGGCAACATGGCCAAGTACCCCGGCCCAACAGCGAACTGGCAACTCCAGCCGCTCACCGGCGGCAAGGATGCGACCGCTGCCGGTGAGCGTGTGTGGCCTATCGCGGCTGGGGAACGATCCGGATGTACGGCTTCGGGGCCTTCCAGCCACCCGGATATGCCTGCTTGGCCTCGGCGTCCGAGACCGCCGGCACGATGATGACATCTTGCCCCGGCCGCCAGTTCACCGGCGTGGCTACTTTGTGCTTCGCCGTGAGCTGGCAGGAATCGAGGAGCCGCAGCACCTCGTCGAAGTTGCGGCCGGTACTCATCGGATAGGTCAGCATCGCCTTGACCTTCTTATCCGGTCCGATGACGAACACCGAGCGAACGGTCGCGTTGTCGGCGGCCGTCCGGCCCTGCGCGGTGCTGCCGGCGTTCTCCGGCAGCATGTCGTAGGCTTTCGCCACCTTCAGCTCCGGGTCACCGATCAAGGGGTAGTTCACGGCGTGGCCCTGCGTTTCCTCGATGTCCTTCGACCACTTCTCGTGATCGGGGACCGAGTCCACACTGATCCCGATGATCTTGCAGTTCCGCTTCTCGAACTCGGGTTTCAACCCCGCCATGTAGCCGAGCTCGGTCGTGCAAACTGGGGTGAAGTTCTTCGGATGCGAGAACAGGACGGCCCACCCGTTTCCGATCCACTCGTGGAAGGTGATCCGGCCTTGCGTAGTGTCGGCGGTAAAGTTGGGAGCTTCGCTGTTAATTCTCAACGACATGACTCACCTCCGCATGGTGAAGACCATTAGATCATCTCTGTTCCCGGTGTCTGGCTTCAGCGGCGCGCAAAAGGAGGCCTCCCGCCGACCTCCCTAACAGTGCAAGCGCCTCTTGTGTACCCTCAAGGCCACGTGGAGTCAAGCCTTCGGGCGGACATCGGCTGTCCAGCCGACCGGCCTGAAATACTCCACTCGGCAGCCCGCGAACCTGATCGGCGCCTCCCGGCCGCCCCCAGGGCGCGGATACGCCCGAAGCGTGTGGCTGGTGGGAGGAGCCGCACGTGACCCGGAGAAGTTCCGAACGGTGATGGCGGCCGTCTGTCGGGGAAAGGAAGCCATGCCCGAGAAAATCACTGCCTTCGAGAGGCAGACGATCCT
>WNFS01004616.1_pt1 | contig 10525 bp, 11 predicted proteins | sample 5400141 | NCBI WGS metagenome assembly WNFS01 (sample SAMN13153358, study PRJNA577476) | soil metagenome | isolation source: 60 cm saprolite under Madrone tree | place: USA:California | collected 2016-06-14
ATCAAGGCGAACCAGCGTCTCGCCGGTATGGTGCTGGTCAGGATCTCCCGCCTATCGGTCCAGCCAGTGACGGAGGCCGAGTGGCGGATCATCTGCAAGATGGGGGGACTCGCGGATTAGCGGATTTTGATCCGCAGCCGATTGTCCTATCGCAGGCCGCCCGACACCAACAGGGTCTCGCCGGTCATGTACTTTGAGTCCGACGATGCCAGATATACCGCTGTCGGCGCGATATCGTCCGGCTGCCCGATGCGTCCGAGCGGCGCCTGCGTCTCGACCATCTTCTGGAAGTCGCTGCCGAAGAAGCCCGTGGCATGCACCCCTTCCGTCTCGATCATCCCTGGGCTGATCGAGTTCACGCGGATCTTCCGAGGACCAAGCTCTTTCGCCAGCACGCCCGTGATCGCGTCGACTCCGGCCTTCGTCGCCGCGTAGAGCGCGGAGGTTGGCGGCCGCAGAGAGCTCGCGATCGATCCGATGTTGATGATGCTTCCCCCGTCGGGCCCCATGTGCGTCACGGCCTCCTTCGTCGTCAGCAACAGGCCGAGGACGTTGAGGTTAAAGTGCTTGTGGAAGAGCTCCTCGGTCACCCCCTCAAGCGGCGCGAGCTCATACACGCCGGCATTGTTGACCAGGATGTCGAGCCGGCCGAACGTTTTCTTCGCCTCGGAGAACAGGCGCTTGATGTCCGCCTGCTTCGACACGTCGCCCTGCACCGCGATGGCCTTGCCCCCGCGGCCCGCAATCTCCGCTACCACGCGATCCGCGCCTTGCTTGCTGGAGGAATAGTTCACGACCACCGACGCGCCCTCGTCCGCCAGCGCTCTCGCGATGCCCGCCCCGATCCCCTTTGACGCCCCCGTCACGACCGCCACTTTCCCTTCCAGTTTCTTACTCATAGCGTTAGCTCCTTGCAGGACCCTACAATCCCCTGCGCTTCGAATGCCGTGCTGGTCGCCGTCCAAACCGCCTCATGGTTTTTCAGACGTCGTACGCGTCACGAAGGATGCTCGGCCGTGTGTTTCGATCCCGGGCATAGGGTAGAAACTTCCCAAGGTGAGCGCACAAGGTGGTCGGCATGCGTCATACTGATGTGGGGCAGAGTAGGTCCGATTCCGCTGACCGAGGAGGCACAAGACCATGAGCGGCCAACCGAAGACAGCCATCGTCACCGGAGCTTCACAGGGGATCGGCGCGGGAGTCGTGAAAGAGTTTGTCGAACGGGGTTACAACGTGGTTGCCACTTCTCGCAAGGTGACCCAGTCCACCGAGGTCTCGGCTTCCGACCACGTCGCCCTGGTGGACGGCCACATCGGCGAGCCGGCAACGGCCGCCAGAATCGTCGAGACGGCGCTGTCTCGCTTCAAGTCGATCGACGCCCTGGTCAATAACGCCGGCATCTTCATCACCAAGCCGTTCACGGACTACACGGCCGAGGATTTGAGGTCGCTCGTCTCGACGAACATCGAGGGCTTCCTGTATGTCACCCAGCTCTCCATCAAGCAAATGCTGGCGCAGAAGAAGGGCGGGAGCATCGTCACGATCACGGCGGCCCTTGCTTCCAACCCGATCCGGGGCGTCACGGCGGCGGTGCCGATGATCACCAAGGGCGGTCTTGATACGATCACCCGGCACCTTGCGATGGAGTACGCGAAAGACGGCATCCGCGTGAACGCCGTCGCGCCGGGCGTCGTCTACACCCCGCTTCACCGAGAGACTCCGAAAGAGGTGATGGAGAGCCTGTCACCAATGGGTCGGCCTTCGACGGTCAAGGACATCACGGACGCGGTCATGTACCTGACCGACGCCGCGACAGTCACTGGTGACATCCTCTACGTCGATGGCGGCTCTCACTTCGGCCGCTGGTAGTTGTCCGGCTCGTTCCACTGCGGGCGGCGGTGTGTCTGGCCTCGCATGTCGCTCCCTCGGGCCGACCCACTTCACCTGCGAGAAGGTCGCTGCCGGCAAGCCAGACCGCGCCGGCGATCCCCTGTCTGATTCTTGCGGAAATCGATCGTCCGCGGCACCCCGATAACGGTGATCGCATCCGATAGGAAACTACGTCTATCAGCCAGCCACCCGAAACGGAGGCTCTATGCGAGACGATTCACGCGCGCGCCGGCCGAACCTGTCTCGCCGGGCGTTTCTCTCGACTGCGGGCTCTACCGCAGCGGCCGCCGCCATCGCAGGCTGTGCGCCTGCGGCACCTCGCACCGCCGACCGCGGATCGTCCGCGGCGCCCGCGGACGGACCGAACATCGAGGGGGCGGTCCCCGTCACCCTGCGCATCAACGGCCAAGAGCGACGGCTCCTCGTTGACCCGCGGACGACGCTGCTCGATTGCATCCGCGAGACCGTCGCCCTGACCGGTACGAAGAAGGGCTGCGACCACGGGCAGTGCGGCGCGTGCACCGTGCACGTGAATGGCCGCCGCGTGAACTCGTGCCTGAGCCTGGCGCTGATGCACGACGGGGAAGAGATCACGACGATCGAGGGCCTGGGCGCGCCCGGCGCGTTGCACCCGATGCAAGAGGCCTTTGTTGCGCGCGACGGGTACCAATGCGGATATTGCACGTCGGGCCAGATCATGTCGGCCGTCGCGCTGCTCAAGGAACCGTGCGGTCCGGACGACGCGGCGGTGAAGGAACTCATGAGCGGCAACATCTGTCGCTGCGGAGCCTATCCCAACATCGTGGCCGCGATCCAGCACGTCCGCCGAAACGCCTAGCCGCGAGCAGGAGCGTCCCATGCATACCTTTGAATTCGTTCGGCCTGACAGTCCCGCGGCGGCGGTCACAGTTGCCGCACAGTCGAAAACCGCGCAGCAGGGCGCGGAGGTGCGGTTCCTTGCCGGTGGCACAACGCTGCTCGACCTGATGAAGCTCAACGTCGAAACCCCTGCAAAGCTCGTCGACATCAACCGGCTCCCGCTCGACAAGGTCGAGAGGACGCCCGACGGCGGGGTGAAGATCGGCGCCACCGTCCGGAACTCGGACTTGGCCTACCATCCGGTCATACAGCGGGACTACGCCGTGTTGTCACAGGCCCTCCTCGCCGGCGCTTCCGCACAACTCCGCAACATGGCCACGACCGCCGGCAACCTGCTCCAACGGACCCGGTGCATGTACTTCCGCGACACCGCGATGCCGTGCAACAAGCGCGAGCCTGGAACCGGTTGTCCCGCGATCACCGGCAGCAACCGCACGCTTGCGGTCCTTGGGACGAGCGAGCAGTGCATTGCGACCAACCCGTCGGACATGAACGTGGCGATGGCCGCGCTGGAAGCGACGGTGCACGTGCAGGGTCCGAAAGGCACACGCGCCGTCTCGATCGGCGACTTTCATCTCCTGCCAGGTGGCACACCGCAACGCGAGACGGTGCTCGAACCAGGCGATTTGGTCACGCACGTCACGCTCCCACCGCCGATCGCGGGAAGCAACCAGGTGTATCTGAAGCTCCGCGACAGGGCGTCGTACGAGTTCGCTCTGGCGTCGGCGGCGGTTGTGATCACGGTCGCTGGCGGGACGATGACGCGGGCGCGAGTCGCGCTGGGTGGCGTGGGCACCAAACCGTGGCGATCTCCCGAGGCCGAGTCCGCGCTCGTCGGCCAGATAGCCAACGCCACGAGCTTCCGCCACGCGGCAGACGCCGCCATGCGCGGCGCCACGCCACAGAGCGAGAATGCCTTCAAGATCGAGCTGGCGAAGCGCTGCCTCACGCATGCATTGCACACTGCCGCGACGAGCTGAGTACCCTGAAGGAGGGAGCATGCCAACAATCTCACCGATCGGTCGTAGCACGCCGCGAGTGGATGGCCCGTTGAAGGTGAGCGGAAGGGCGCAGTACGCCTCCGATTTCCACTTTCCGGGGACGCTGTATGCCGTTCCGGTGGAGGCGACGATTGCCAGCGGCCGACTGGTCAAGCTTGACACGGCCGCTGCGCAAAAGATGCCGGGCGTGCGCGCGATTCTTCATCGCGACAACATCGGACAGATCTTCCGCTCGGTCCAGGGACCAGGGTTCGAGGGCATCGTCGATGAGCGGCGCCCGCCGTTCGAGGATGATGTCGTTCGCTACTACGGCCAGTACATCGCGCTCGCCGTTGCCGATACATTCGAGTGCGCCAAGGCTGCTGCCGATGCGGTTCGCGCGACGTACGCGAAGGACAAGCACAACGTCGATCCCGATCTCCAAGCCGACGACGAACCCGACGTGGTTGCTACCACATTCGCCCCGACCAAGCGCGTGCAGAGCGAACGCGGGGATGCCGGGAGCGCCTTCGCAAACGCGCCGGTCAAGCTCGACCAGATCTACGTCACGCCGACCGAGACGCACAACCCCATCGAGCTGCAGGCGACGACCGCGATCTGGGACGATTCGATGTTGACCATTTACGAGGAGTCACAGGGCGTCTTCAACCTTCAGGGCGTCCTCGCGCAGATGTTTGGCCTGCCGAAGGAGAACGTCAGGGTCGTCACCAGGTTTGTCGGCTCGGGATTCGGCAGCAAGCTATGGCCCTGGACCCATTGTGCGCTCGCCGTCGCGGCGGCGCGGCAGCTGCGCAAGCCGGTCAAACTCGTCATCAGCCGCAAGATGATGTTCCAGACGGTAGGCCATCGTCCCCGCACCCAGCAACGGGTGCGTCTCGGTGCCACCACTGAAGGAAAGCTCGTCTCGCTCCAGCACGACTACGTCAACCACCACTCAATGCTCGATAACTATCACGAAGATTGTGGCGAAGCGACCGCGTTCCACTATAGCGTGCCGAACCTTCGCGTGACCTTCGGCCGCGCCCGGCGCAACGTCGGCTCGCCAACGCCCATGCGCGGCCCCGGCGCCGTGCCCGGACTCTACGCGACCGAGTCGGCGATGAACGAGCTGGCCGACCAGCTCAAGATCGACCCCGTCCGGCTCCGCGTCCTCAACGAGCCCAAAATCGACGAGTCGCTGGGCATTCCCTTCTCGTCACGCCATTTGCTCGAGTGCTTCGAGCTGGGCGCGGAGAAGTTCGGCTGGTCCAAGCGCACGCCCGAGATCGGCTCGATGAAGCGCGACGGTCTGACGCTCGGTTGGGGGATGGCCGGCTGCGCATGGATTGCCGCACGATTCCCCGCCGAGGCCAACGTCCAGCTCCGCGACGACGGCACGGCCCGCGTCGCGTCCGGCACGCAGGACATCGGCACCGGCACGTATACCGTCCTCGCCCAGCTGGCTTCGGAGAAGACCGGCGTGCCGCTCGACAAGATCGAGGTGGCGCTCGGCGATACCTCGCTCCCGGAAGGCCCGACCTCGGGCGGCTCGATGGTGACCGGGTCGATGGTCCCCGCCGTCTTTGAAGCGGCCGACAAGGCCATCGAATCGCTGCTCACCATCGCAACATCAGGTCCAGGATCGCCGTTCCAGAAGCGGAAGCCGACAGATTTGGCATTCGAAGGCGGCCGGGTCTTTGTGAAGGCCGACGGTCCCGCGGGGGGGGTGCCGTTCGCGGATGTGCTTCGGCGCGCCAACGTTCGCCTGGTCACAGGCAGCGGCAAGTCCGAGGCAACGTTCGGAAATCCCAAGCCCAAGTTCTCGACGCACTCATTCGGCGGCCACTTCGTCGAGGTCACATGGCAACCGGAAATTGCCCGATTGCGCGTCAGCCGTGTCGTGACGGTCATTGATGCGGGCCGCATCCTCAATCCGCTGGCCGGCCGGAACCAGATCGAGGGCGCGGTCGTGATGGGAATCGGCATGGCGCTGTTCGAGCACACGTCGTACGATCGTCAGAGCGGCGCCCCCATCAACAGCAATCTCGCCGACTACGTGGTGGCGGTGAACGCCGACGTGCCGCCCATCGACGTGCATTTTGTCGACTTCCCGGACAAGGAGATCAACGCGCTGGGTGCGCGCGGGATCGGAGAGATCGGCTTGGCCGGCATTGCCGCCGCCATCACGGCTGCGGTGCACCACGCGACGGGCGTGCGCGTGCGGGAGCTCCCGGTCAAGATCGAGCACTTGTTGGGGTGACGTGCTAGGCGCGTCGGCGGGATGCTATCTCAAATCGGGGCTGCTCCAGCGCGCCATTTGGGGCTCTTGGTGGCTCTCCTATAGCAACTTTTCTCACATCCGCACGGAGGAAGCTCTGATCAGCCCCAGGGAGTCATGACCCGGACGGCGCGCCCATCAGGATCCCGGAGCGTCGTGAACGTCGTGTGCTCGAACGGGATGGGCGCGTGGAGGGGTTCCACCTTCAGCGAGCGCAGATGTTTGAGGAACTCGTCCATGTTGGGCACGGAGAAGCAGAGCTGCACCGAATCACTCGCTTTGCCTGCACCCACGCCGCCGAACCCCGGCTCCTTGCCGGCGAAGTCGCCAAGGCACTGGATCGTGAAATACACGGAGCCCAGCCGGCAGGCATAGTGCCGGTGGCTGTCGTCGTGCTGCTGACCTTCGAGGGGAAGCCCCAGCACCTGCCGGTAGAAATCCGCCGTCCGTTCAGTTTCCTCGGTGATCAGCAGTATCACTGCCAGTGAACTGGTCGCAATCGTCACACCGGTACAGTGACAAGAAACAGCCATCCGATCAAGAGGGTGAGAATCGTGAGCGGGTGGGGTGCCCGCTGTCGGAGGGCGCTGATGTTGCCTATCCCCTCCGGAGCACTGACACAGGTCAAACCTTCCGATCGCTTGACACGGGAGGTATAGTCAACCCATAGGTTGAATATATGACGACCCCTGTTCTCGACCGTGCCTTCTCGGCGCTCTCGGACCCGACGCGCCGAGAGATCGTCCAACGGCTCGCCAAGGGCGCCACGCGCGTGACCGACCTCGCCGAGCCCTTCGACATGTCGCTCAACGCCGTCTCGAAGCACGTGAAGGTGCTCGAGCGCGCCGGGCTGGTGCGGCGCACGCGGACGGGCCGCGAGCACCATATCGCCCTCGATCCGGAGCCGATTCGGCGCATCGCGGGCTGGGCCTCCCGCTACGAACGATTTTGGAGCGACCGCCTCGACAAGCTCGAGGCATTCCTCAAAGCGAACAGAAAGAGAGATTGACGATGCCTACTCCCGGAACGAGCCCGACCACTCACCTCCTCCGGATCACGGTGAGGAGCCAGGACGCCAAGGACACCTGAAGAAAGGAGAGAAGAGCGATGACAAAGCACTTGACCGGGACACGTAAAGAGTGGCTCGCAGCTAGGCTCGATCTGCTCAAGGCGGAGAAGGAGCTCACGCGGCGCAGCGACGAGCTGGCGCGACGGCGGCAGGAGCTGCCGTGGGTCCGGATCGACAAGGAGTATCGATTCGAGACCGACGAGGGGAGCGCCTCGCTGGCAGACCTCTTCCGGGGGCGCTCGCAGCTCCTCGTCTACCACTTCATGTTCGGGCCCGACTACAAAGCAGGGTGTCCGTCCTGCTCGGCGATCGCGGACGGATTCAACGGCTTCGCCGTCCACCTGGCCAACCACGACGTCATGCTTTCGGCGGTGTCGCGGGCGCCGCTGGCGAAGCTCCAGGCTTACAAGCGGCGGATGGGGTGGACGTTTCCCTGGGCATCCGCGTTCGGTGGCGACTTCAACCGCGACTTCAACGTCTGGTTTACCGAGGAGCAACAGCGCGAGGGCGGCATCGAATACAACTACCAGCGCGAGCCGGTGTTTGAGCGGCGCGCGGCTCAAGAGGGTGGCGGCGGGGGGGCGGAGGACGAGTTCGCGGCCTCGGCCGGAACCGACGTGGCCACGTACACGCGCGAGAGACCGGGCCTGAGCGCGTTCGCGCTCGAGGAAGGTGTGGTCTACCACACCTATTCCGCCTATTCGCGCGGAGTGGACGGCCTCTGGGGCATGTACCAGTGGCTCGACCGCGCCCCCAAGGGGCGCAACGAGAAGGGCCTCTGGTGGCGCCGCCACGACGAGTACAACAAGGGCTGAGCGAAAAGAAAGGAGAAGACTTATGCAATTCATGATGCTGATGATTCCCAATGTTTACAGAGGCAATAAGAAGTTGGACCCCGGCTTTGTGCCCGACCCAAAGAAAGTAGAAGAGATGGCCCGCTTCAATGAGGAGTTGGGCAAGGCCGTCAAAATCCTCTCGCTGAACGGCCTTCATCCGCTCAACACCGGCGCCCGCGTTTCGTTCGGCAAAGGGAAGCCGATGGTGACCGACGGGCCGTTCATCGAGACGAAAGAAGTGCTGGGCGGTTATTGGTTGGTGGAGGCCAACTCAAAGGAAGAACTCCTGAAATGGGTGCAGCGGTGCCCCGCCGACGAAGGCGACGTGATTGAGATCCGTCAGACTATTGACAAGGCGGACTTCGCCATCAAGACATAGGAGGCGAACGACTCCCCAGGCGGACGGGGCTAAGATGAAGGGCGGGATGCCGGGCCAGCGCTCCTGATGCCACCCTGGCGCTTGACAGGCCCACTCGTGTAGTCGAGCATGAGGCCACGCTCGCGCTTCACACCCCCACGCCAGGAGACCATCAGATGACTCGCACAAAGCTGATCGCGGCAATGCTGTCAGCCGTCCTGTGCCTCACGCTCACGGCGTGCGGCGAGAGCGAGAAGGTGAAAGCCGAGAAGGCCGCGGCCGAGGCCGCCGCGAAGGCGGCCGCGGACAAGGGGCGCGCGGACGAGATCACCAAGATCGGCGTCGACGCCGTGGTGTACGGGCTCCCGATCATCATCGCGGAGCTCACAAAGCGGGTCCAAACGAACGTTGCCGCACCCGAGCCGAACTCTCACGCGCCGGTCAACCAGATCGGCAACATGGCAGAGTACCCGCCCGCCTCCAACCATGACGTCGTCAGGCTGAACGTGGACACGCTGTATTCCTTCGCGTTCCTGGATTTGACGGCGGAGCCGATCATCCTCTCCGTGCCCAACACGAACGGCCGCTACTACCTGATGCCGCTCCTCGATGCGTGGACCAACGTGTTCGCCTCGCCGGGCAAGCGCACCACGGGGACAAAGGCCGCCAACTTCATCATCACGGGCCCGGGCTGGACCGGCGACGTGCCGAAGGGCATGACGGAATACAAGGCTCCGACCAACCTGGTCATGATCGCCGGCCGCACGCAGGCGAACGGACCGGCCGACTACCCGGCGGTCCGCGCGATCCAGAAGCAGTACAAGGTGACGCCGCTGAGCGCCTGGGGCAAGCCCTATGCGCCGCCGCCCGGCGTGGTGAATCCGGGCGTCGACATGTCGCCTCCGTCGGAGCAGGTGGGCAAGATGAGCGCGGCGGATTTCTTCAGGCTCCTGGCTGCCATGCTCAAGACCAACCCGCCGCCCGCCGCGGACGCGCCGGCGCTCGCACAGCTTGCCAAGATCGGGATCGTGCCGGGCCAGGACTTTGACATCGCCAAGCTCGACCCGTTCGTGGCGAAGGCGCTGGAGCCATCGGTCAAGACGGCTCTGGCCAAGCTGCAGGCCGCGGGGAAGACCCTGGGCAAGCCGGTCAACGGCTGGAACTCGCTTCCCATGATTCTGGCCGATTTCGGCACGGACTACGGCACACGAGCCGTTGTCGCCCTGATCGGATTCGGCGCCAACCTCCCGGCAGACGCCGTTTATCCGTCCGCGTTTACCGATGGCGACGGCAAGCCGCTCGACGGCGCCAACAAGTATGTCCTGCACTTCGACAAGGGGCAGACGCCGCCGGCGAACGCCTTCTGGTCGCTGACCATGTACGACGCACAGTCATTCTTCGTCGAGAACCCCATCAACCGCTACAACATCGCCGCCTGGATGCCGCTCAAGTACAACAAGGACGGCTCGCTCGACATCTACATCCAGCGCGAGTCGCCGGGCAAGGAGAAGCAGGCGAACTGGCTGCCCGCCGCCGAGGGATCGTTCAGCGTGACCATGCGGATCTACTGGCCGAAGCCGGAGGCGCTCGACGGCACCTGGAAGCCGTCGCCCATAGCCGTCGCTCAACAGTAGGCGCGCTGTCGGGAGCGCATGCCTGAGTTCAAGGACCCGAACAACTACTACCTGCTCCGTGCCGTTCCACACGAGCAGAGGGTACGCCTCTACAAGGTCGAGAACGGGAAACGGACGACCTTCACGGGAAAGAATCTCGCGATCCCCGTGGACACGTGGCATGAGCTGAAGTTCGTCGTCAGCGGCAACGCCTTCACCGCTTCCTTCAACGGCGCGGAGCTTTTCACGTTCAAGGACGACACCTTCAAGGACGCCGGCAGGCGCTCGGCTCCGTCGCTTGATCTCCCGGGTTCCGGTTGGTCTCAAGAGCCAGCATCGAATGGTCTCCTTGCGGAAGCCGTGACTCGGTAGAAGAGGCATGACCAGTCGTGGCTTCCCTGGCCCTGTCGGCCCTGGCGCTGAGATCGCTCGTCCCGACGCTCGTTTGAGGACGGTTCTCCCTGGCACGAGGAATGCTCGACGTGCCTTGTGAGGAGGAATCTACCCATGTCTCAACCCATCTTCCGGATCAACGCCGGCTGGCTTGTATCCCTGGCCCTCATCTCCGGTCTCCTCGGGGGCTGCGTCACGTCGGAACCCGAGGTAAAGGCCGTCGCGGTTC
>WNFS01004617.1_pt1 | contig 10524 bp, 9 predicted proteins | sample 5400141 | NCBI WGS metagenome assembly WNFS01 (sample SAMN13153358, study PRJNA577476) | soil metagenome | isolation source: 60 cm saprolite under Madrone tree | place: USA:California | collected 2016-06-14
CCTGTCCAATTCAAAATCGTCCCCCGCGCCCTGAAACTCCTCGTCCCCGGCGCGCATGCGTAATTGCCGATTGGTCGTCGGCCGGTTTATAGTGGCCGGTCTTCCGCGTTTTGTGCGTCCCGGCCTGGTCGAGGAGACTGCTGACTTTCTCTCTGCGTGAAATCAGTCCCCTGGCGCCTCCGTTGCACCCTTTCATCGCAGTACTGGAACCCCATCGGAAAGTTCGCTTCTGAAAGAATCACCAGGAGCGCGAGCGACTTTTTGACGACCCCGGGGTTGGGGTAGCCATCTGCGGGCTCGGCCCGGGTGTCTCCAAGGGGAACTTTCGGGTGTGCCTGCCGGTAGAAGCGGCTAGCTCCCGCCTAGCCGTAGCAGAATACGACAATCTGGAGGATGAACATGAAACGACTCATTGCCATATTGGTGAGCGCGGTGGCGCTACTGGTGTTGGTGCCGGTGATCCATGCTCAGGATCAGCTGGTGCCAGCCGGAACGCTTCTGCAATGTACTTTGGAGGAGCCGAATTTTTCTTCGGCGACAGCAGCAGTTGGTGACCCGGTCTTGTGTCACTTGAGGACCATGCAAGTGTTCGGCAGGCCGCTGTTCCCTAGAGGAAGCATGCTGGGCGGACATCTGGAAGCCGATAAGGAGCCTGGACATTTCTTCGGTAAAGGCTACCTCAAGCTCACGTTTGACCGGGTAATCCTGCCAAATGGGGATCTGCCTGTTCCGGCAAAGGAGATTATGGCTCGTGGCTTTAATGTGGACAAGCAAGGCGACATCAAGGGCAAGGGTCACCCCAAACGCGATGTCGTCGAATGGATGATTCCGCCGCTTTGGCCTTGGAAGGTAGTCAGTCTGCCATTCCGTGGCCCCAGGCCGGCGCTGAAGGGCGAAGAGCCCATGCAACTGCGGCTGATGGACGACATCGTGATACCGCGAACTCTGGCGCAAATAAACCATCCAGACCGTCCACCGTACGCTTCATCCACACCCAGCGCGTACCGCGTAGCGCGGCAGTCTGGCGCGATGCAGTTGGCGGTGGAGAAGGGGGCGAGCTCCAACATCGAAACCCCGGCCAATGCGCCACAGGCCACAGTCGAAACCGCTGGAGACCTGCAAATCAGCGAACGGCAACCTTCCGAGCTGCAATCCAGCCGGCGATTTACGATACTCGTGCTCAAGTCAAATCAGGTCTACGAAGTGGCCGAGTACCGGAGAGACGGCGACTTATTGATGTTCCGGGACTTGCAAGGTCGGAAAGGCGGGGTGGACGTCAAGGATGTGGATTGGCGAAAAACCTCGGAGATGACCGCGCAAGTGCTTTCGGTTGATGCGCCACTGCTTTCGCGACAGACGAACTGATTGAGCAGAACTGAGGGAAGCTGCAGAAGGTCGACTCCGGCTGCTGCAATGGCGGCACGCTAGAAGTGTGTGAAGAGTGCGGAAGCGCAGCTTCCGCTTTTGAGCCGTAATGGTCGCCTCGCACACGAAATCCATGAGATAACCTTACCCATGGATCCCCTCACTCACGCGCTTGCCTCCTACACCCTGAAGCGCGCCGCTTTCCCCCGCGTCCCGCGCGCCGCGACGGTTCCCATGCTCATCGCAGGCACGATCGCTGACATCGATTTACTGAGCGCCTACATCAGCCCCTCCGCCTTCCTCACCTTCTATCGCACTTACTGTCATTCCTTTCTCGCGGCTTTGCTGTTCAGCCTGCTCGTCACTCTCCCCTTTCTCCTGCGAAAACGCTCCGCAGACGAGAATCCCGTCCCGCTGCTTCCTGCTTTCCTGGCCGCACTTTCGGCCGCCGTCCTCCATCTGCTCATGGACCTCTGCCAAAGCGCTGGAGTCGAGCTCTTCTGGCCCTTTTCCCCGCACCGCTTCGCTCTCGACTGGCTTCCCCGTCTTGATCTCTGGATTTTGGGAATTCTCCTGGCCGGAATCCTTCTCCCCGCGCTCAGCCGCCTGGTCACCGAAGAAATCGGAGCCAGGTCCAAGGGTCCGCGAGGAAAAGTGGGCGCATCCCTCTCGCTCGCGGCTATGATTCTTTACATCGTTTTGCGTTTTGTTCTTCACGGCAACGCCGTGGCCGCCCTGGAAGCGCGCACTTATCGCGGAGAATCTCCCCGCAAAGTCGCTGCTTTCGCCGAATCCGGCTCGCCTTTCCGCTGGCACGGCATCGTCGAAACCGAAAGCGCCCTTCGCGAGGTCGAAATCGACGTCGGCCCCGCCGCCTCCTTCGACCCCGATGCAGCCGTCACTTCCTACAAGCCCGAACCGTCACCGGCCCTCGACGCCGCACGCGACACGGCGGTAGCCCGCCGTTTCCTCCAGGTCGCCCGCTTCCCCAAAGCCACCGTCGAGAAAACCCCCAGTGGCTTCCATATCATCCTCCGCGCCTTTCCATACTCCGGCGACGCCAGCTCCAGCCTCCGCGTCCATGCCCTCATCGACACTGATCCTTCCGGCAAAATCCTCTCCCAAGAACTCGCCTGGGACCCCGTCTCGCGAGAATTTTGGTGGCAATAGCCCTCTCCCAATCCGGCTAAGTCATTCATTTTATGGAACGCAAGAACATGGAACGCAGAATGTGAAGATTTCTCTTGACAATTCCCTAATTTGTACTATACTTATCCTCGTAGATAACTGCGTTTTGGAGTGCGGGAGCTTGTTTACCCTGAGCGCAGCCGAAGGGCTCCCGCTTTTCTTTTTTTCCGGCCCGTTCCTTTCCCTGAGCCGTTTTGCCCTTGAAACCCATCTCTCGCAGAATCAATTCTTTACGAAATGCGAATCTTCTAACCCTTTTGTTTTGATATTCATACAAAATGCCCGGGGGTAGGGTGCCAGCCTAGTTAACATCCCCCGACGGTGGCCGATGCCTAAGTACCAGACGCGAAAGGGCATAACTCACGATCGCTGTAGAAATGATCACCAGGGCTACGCTCCACTTATGCTCTTTCAGGAAGGGCAAAGCATTGTGCCCATAACGGATGGCCAGATAACCGATGCCGAAGTAGCGTATTAAACGGGCCAGGCTGATGGCGGAGGTGAAACTTACTAGGCGCACTTCAAATACTCCAGCGGCCACAACGAAGACCTTGAAGGGTGTCGGCGGAGGAAGCAGGGCGGCAAACAGCATTCCCCAGAAGCCGTTATTCACAACCCAGTGCTGGATGGCATGCGCGCGGTCCCCCGCGTGCTTATGAAACAGTGCTTCACCGCCCTTCTCCGCAATGAAAAAAAGTAGCACACACCCAAGCACTGAACCCAGCGCCGCCATAAACGCGTATAGCGGCATGCGCGCGGGATTCTTAATTGAAAGGTCGATCAAAAGGCCGTCATTGATGACGGGAAACGTCAGCACCGAAGAATCCAGAAAAGAGATGAGGAATAGCCCCGGCGCGCCAAGACCGCCCGCAAGAGCCCCTATCTTTTGTATCCATGAGCTCAATTTCGAAGGCACTAACGTCCCCCGGCAACATATCTTCTATGCTCAAGCACGGCACTTGCCATGCTCGGAAAGAATTCTCCGATTCGAGTGAAACCAGAGCCGACGCGGCCGTTCTGAACTCATGGGATTGGCTGCGCGTCACTATTGCGAAAAGGCCGCGCGATCGAAATGATTCATGAACACTTGCATCAGCGCCGTGCGATGGAGGTTCGGAAGCTTGGGAATTTCGCCAATCACGCGCACATGTCCGAACCGCTCGATGGTCTCCCGGTTTTCGCGATTCTGGTCGCCAATCAGCACCACGCCGTGCACCGGCAGTTCCGCAGCGTGCAGCGCGGCAAGTGTAAGCAGCGTGTGATTCACCGTTCCCATCGCGCTGCGCGCCGCCACGATCACCGGCAATTTGAACTTCACCATGAGGTCGAGCACAAACTGTTTCTGGTTAATCGGCACCAAAACTCCCCCGGCGCCCTCCACAATCAGCCAGTCGTTAATCAGGCTACCGGGCATGTTGACCCGCCCGAGATCGATTTCCACTCCCGCCCAGCGCGCCGCCAGGTCCGGCGAAACGGGAGGCACGAACTTGTACACCTCCTCGAGCGTTCGGTCCGTGCCAATACCCGCAAGCCGCATGACCGTCACGCGGTCCGAGCCTTCCAGCGTGCCGGTCTGGATCGGCTTCCAATAAACGGCATCAAGCGCGGCACAAAGCAGCGCGGAGAGGACGGTTTTGCCGACTCCGCTGTCTGTGCCGGTAATGAAGAAATGATGCCTCATGCGCGTCCCGCCGCCGCCGTTGAGCAAGCGCGGTCGCGCCACGCGAGCATGCCGTCTTCCGCGCGCGCTATTTCGTCTTCCGCAATTCGGCAGGTCAGCGAAAACCGCATTCGCGCGCTCCCCCGCGGGCGCCGCCGGCCCTGTGCTTCGAGGCTGCGAAGCCCCGTCTCCAATTCGCGATGAAAGCTATCTTGAAAATTAGAAGGCATGCGCTTCGAGTGGTTTCAATCCCAGGGATTGCAGCAATCGTTCGTCTTCGTCCGGGCCCGGATTCGGAGTGGTCAGCAGTTTTTCCCCGACAAAAATCGAATTCGCCCCGGCCAGAAAGCAAAGCGTGACGGCCTCGGGAGAGAGCTGTTTGCGTCCCGCGGCCAGCCGCACGCGCGACGCGGGCATGAGAATCCGCGCCGCCGCGATGGCCCGCACCATTTCGAGCGGATCCAGCGGCGGCATGGCGGCCAGCGGCGTGCCTTGCACGCGCACCAGCATGTTGATCGGCACACTTTCTGGGTGCGGCTCGAGCGTGGCCAACTGGTGCAGCAAGCCGATGCGATCCGCCTCCCGCTCGCCCATCCCCAGGATTCCGCCGCAGCAGACCGTGATTCCCGCTTTGCGCACCGCCGCCAGCGTTTTCAAGCGGTCCTCGTAAACCCGTGTCGTGATTATCGAACCGTAAAATTCAGGTGAAGTATCCAAATTATGGTTATACGCCGTCAACCCCGCTTCCTTCAGCTTTCTCGCCTGCTCTTCGGTTAACATGCCGAGCGTGCAGCACACTTCCATGCCCAGCGTTGCAACACCGCGCACCATCTCGAGGACATTCTCAAATTCCCTGCCCTCCGGCGCCTGTCTCCATGCCGCTCCCATGCAGAACCGGGTCACACCGCGGCTTGCCGCTTCTCGCGCGACCTCGATCACGTGTTGCGGGTCCACCAGCCCTTGGCGCCCGACGCCGGCATCGTAGCGTGCGCTCTGCGGGCAATACGCGCAATCTTCCGGACAGCCGCCGGTTTTGATCGAAATCAACTGGCAAGTCTGCACGCGGTCGGTAGCAAAATATTGTCGGTGACTCGTTTGCGCCCGAAAAACAAGTTCCGGCAGCCCCGTCCGGTAGATGGCTTCGACTTCTGCCCGCTTCCAATCGTGTCGCAAATTGCTTTCGGCGGCATCGCGCGCCGCGGCTTCTAACGCTGGCTTGGTGCCCATGGAGCTCCGTTTAACCAGGGTAAAATCGTCCTCAAATGATTCTGGCATGTTACCATCGCTTGGCATCCGCGTCTCGGTTCAGTATCCGACGCGATACGGGGTTATGGCGTTTTTCTCAAGTTGGTAGTGGGTCAGTTTGAATTTTCTTGATCGTGACAATAGATGTCAAAATTCAAACTGACCCACTACAAGTTGGCCGGTTTGACCGGCCTTTGCTAAAATGTTATAAATCCACGTTTTGTGCAGCCCTTGCGCCTCGTCTTTGGGGCGCTTCGCTCGTTCGATTTGGGGTAATCACGGACCGGCGCGCGGCGGCCTCTTCCTGGTGGAATGTGAACAATTTGCTCTTCGGTCGCGCCAAACTGCGCTTGGCCGAAATAGTGTGCCGGAAGCGGCTTCCCCCGGCAAGCAGTTGCCCTGTGAACGCCCTTTGAATGAAATGATCTACGGAGGATTCTGAATGCATACCTGGCTTGCAAACGCCTGGTCCTTGAGCTGTAAATTCGCCAAATTTGGCGCGGCTGCTGTCCTCACCTTGCTGGGGGCTGCTTCGGCTCTCGCTGACGAACCCGGAGGCGAAGCTAGCTTGAAGCTTCCCGACCTCTCCCGAGTCACTTTTCTCGGCATGGACGGCCACAAGCTTCTGCTCTTCGGCATCGTCATCTGCATCCTTGGCTTGGGCTTCGGTCTGGCTATCTATTCGCGCCTTAAGAACTTGCCGGTGCACAAATCGATGCGTGATATCTCCGAGTTGATTTACGAGACCTGCAAAACGTATTTGATTACCCAGGGTAAGTTCCTGATGATTTTGTGGGTGTTCATCGCCGTCGTGATCGTCATGTACTTCGGCTGGCTCGCACCCGTGCAGCCTGTGGCAGTCACGCTGCCGATCATTTTGATTTTCAGTCTGGTGGGAATCGCGGGCAGCTACGGCGTCGCCTGGTTCGGCATCCGCGTGAATACTTTTGCAAACTCCCGCACCGCTTTCGCTTCCCTGCGGGGCAAGCCCTACCCGATTTACAGCACGCCGCTGCAAGCCGGCATGAGCATCGGTATGATGCTGATAAGCGTCGAGCTTTTGATGATGCTCTTCATTCTGTTGTTCGTTCCGGGCGACTACGCCGGCCCTTGCTTCATCGGATTCGCCATCGGCGAATCGCTCGGCGCTGCCGCGCTGCGCATCGCTGGCGGCATCTTTACGAAAATCGCCGACATCGGTTCCGACCTCATGAAAATCGTCTTCAAAATCAAGGAAGACGACGCGCGCAATCCCGGCGTGATTGCCGACTGCACCGGCGACAACGCCGGCGACTCCGTGGGTCCCAGCGCCGACGGTTTTGAAACCTACGGCGTCACCGGCGTCGCGCTGATCACTTTTATCCTACTGGCAGTGAAGAATCCCACCGTGCAAGTGCAATTGCTGGTGTGGATCTTCGTGATGCGTGTCGTGATGCTCATCGCCAGCGCCGCCGCCTACTTCATCAACAGCTTCATCGCCAAAGCCAAATACGGCAACGTGGACGAGATGAATTACGAGGCGCCTCTCACTTCCCTGGTGTGGATCACCTCCGTCGTTTCGATCGCCCTGACGTACGTCGTCTCCTCCGTGATCATCCCGATTCTCGGCGGTGACTCATCGCAGTGGTGGAAGCTGGCGACGATCATTTCTTGCGGCACGCTTGCCGGGGCCATCATTCCTGAACTGGTGAAGGTCTTCACCTCCACGGAATCGCGCCACGTAAGAGAAGTCGTGACCTCGGCGGAAGAGGGCGGCGCGTCGCTCGGCATTCTCTCGGGCTTCGTGGCCGGAAACTTTTCGGCCTACTACATCGGCCTCGCGATGGTTCTGCTCATGTCCCTCGGATTTCTAATCAGCAACCTGGGACTCGACCATCTGATGCTAGCGCCCGCTGTGTTTGCCTTTGGTCTGGTCGCTTTCGGGTTTCTCGGCATGGGCCCTGTTACCATCGCGGTGGACTCCTACGGACCCGTCACCGACAACGCGCAATCCGTGTACGAGCTTTCCTTGATTGAACAGATTCCCGGCATTAAAGGAGAACTCAAGAAGGACTACAACATCGACGTCAACTTCGAGCGCGCCAAGGAAATGCTGGAAGCCAACGACGGGGCGGGCAACACGTTCAAAGCCACTGCCAAGCCGGTGCTCATCGGTACGGCCGTCGTCGGCGCAACCACAATGATTTTTTCAATCATCATGGCGCTCACCAAGGGCTTATCGGAAAACGTCAATAAACTTTCGCTGCTGCATGCGCCTTTCGTTCTCGGCTTGGTCACGGGGGGCGCCATGATTTACTGGTTCACCGGCGCGAGCACGCAGGCAGTGACTACCGGCGCTTACCGCGCCGTCGAATTCATCAAAGCCAACATCAAGCTCGACGGAGCCGCTGCCGCCAGCATCGCCGATAGCAAGAAGGTCGTCGAGATCTGCACCAAATACGCGCAGAAGGGCATGCTGAACATTTTTATCGCGGTGTTTTTCGCCACGCTGGCTTTCGCCTTCGTCGAACCATTCTTCTTCATCGGCTACCTTTTCTCCATCGCCATTTTCGGTCTGTACCAAGCCATTTTCATGGCCAACGCCGGCGGCGCGTGGGATAACGCCAAGAAAATCGTCGAAGTCGAACTGAAACAAAAAGGCACGCCGCTCCACGACGCCACCGTAATCGGCGACACCGTCGGCGACCCGTTCAAGGACACCTCTTCGGTCGCGCTGAATCCGGTCATCAAATTCACAACGCTCTTCGGCCTGCTGGCCGTCGAGCTAGCCGTGCAATTGACGGCTACGCAAGGCAGCGTCCTGGCGCACATTCTCGCGGCTGTGTTCTTTGTCGTCTCTTTTGTGTTCGTCTACCGTTCGTTCTACGGCATGCGCATCCGTGAAGGCGCCGCCAACTGAAGCAGGCAGTTCTCAGCTTTCATTCGTCAGTTTTCAGTCAGAAGAAAAAGCGGGGCGTCCGCCGCAGCGGGCGCCCCGCTTCTTTTGGGAGTGCGGCAGGTTGGTTGCCTTGAGCCTCGAAAGGCCGCCGCTTTTCTTCCAGCCTGAAGCCTCATGTGAGAAGATTCCGCCAAGCGCTCTGCCCTTCCGGAGCAAGCTCATGGAGCTGAAGATCAATAAGGTCCGGTACGAAGTCTCCGACCTGGATGAGCTTCGCGTGCTCCTGGCGCAAGTCCGTCGCACCCAATTCTCGGAAGTCTGGTTGCAGCACTCGGCGGGCTGGCCGGCCATCGGTGCGCTGACCAATGGCGAAGCCGCTTGGCTGACTTTCGTGCGCCACGAAGGAGATGCAGGGTTTTCCACGCGCAATCCGCAGTTTACGGGGTCACAGAGATTGATGATTGAGTATTACCTGTCCAACGGCCAACACGATGAATACCCCGCCGCTTGGAATATCACCACCGCCGAAGCACTGCGCGCCCTCGAGTATTTCCTGGAAGAAGAAGCCATGGCTCCATGGCTCACCTGGCAAGACGAAAGTCGCAAACCGAAATTGTAATCTTCTCTCCGTTGCCGTGCGGGGAAGCAAATTAGCTTCAAGGCGCAACCCAAGAGCGCGTCCCCCGTGGCGGGCACCCGCTTTTTTTGGGAGTGCGGCGGCTTGCCGCCGCTTTTCTTCCCAGACTGGCGTACAATCCCGCCAGTTCCTTCTGAGGTGCAAACGATGGGAAAATCCTGGTTCGCAACAATCTCCGCTCTACTGCTCTCAGTTGTTCCGGTAATCTGCAACGCACAAGTCGATTCCAAATGGAAAATTCACGACCTCAATCGCCCTCTGCCAACAGTGATCGATCCCGGAACTTCCAGCACGCAAGATTCGCCAGGACGCCCGCCTTCCGACGCCGTAGTGCTCTTCGACGGCAAGGATCTCTCGAAGTGGGCGCACAAGGACGGCAGCGCGGCCAAATGGAAAGTCGAGAACGGCTACGCCGAAGTGGTGGCCAAGACCGGCTACATCTACACGCGTGAAGGCTTTGGCGATTGCCAGTTGCACGTGGAATTTGCCGAACCTGTCTCGCCCAAAGGCGAAAGCCAGGAACGTGGCAACAGCGGCGTTTTCTTGATGGGCCTGTATGAAATTCAAGTACTCGATTCCTACGAAAACAAAACCTACGCCGATGGCCAAGCCTCGGCCGTCTACGGCCAATATCCACCGCTCGTTAACGCTGCTCGCCCGCCCGGCCAATGGCAGAGCTACGACATCGTTTTTCACGGCCCGCGCTTCGACAAAGATGGAAAGCTCCTCCGCCCCGCTCGCGTAACAGTGCTGCACAACGGCGTGCTGGTGCAAGACAACGTCGAGCCAAGCGGGCCGACAGCTCACGGCCAGCGCCCGCCCTACAAAGCGCACGCCGAGAAATTGCCGCTCGGCCTGCAAGACCACGGCGATCCCGTGCGCTACCGCAACATCTGGATCCGCGAACTGAAGACCGCCGAGTGATCTCCTTGGGGGGCAAAAGCTTGGCTGCATCTGCCACCCAACGAATCGGGGCTGAGGACTACTTCCGGTTTGCCGACCAACCGGGAGTTATCGCAGGTGGCCCGTAGCTCGAACCTTCAAAAGAAGCTTCGTTCTTGAAGCCGAATTGGCAACTAATAGACTCTTCCTATCCGACGACACCCATTCTTTTGAGAGAAGAACCTATTCGAGTCGGTGTCTCACGAGCCGAAATCTTTGCTTTGAGCCAAGCTATAATTGGAGCGACAAAGGCTTTGCACATCCGTCGCCAGAACAACGGCAATAGCTGCGAGCAGGTGGAGTAGAGCGACGATCAATTGCTGATATACGCCGTTGCTGGGTGCCCCTATGACCGTGGCTGCAATGTTGTGTCCGGCGTGCGCTACCATGACCAGAAAGAGGCTTCCCCTCGTGCTGTTGTACATCCACGCATAGATAATCGATGTTGAGATTAAGCGTATGTATGTCGCCGCGGCGTCCACGGGACTCAGAAGGGAAAATCCCTGCGGCGTGATTGCTGGCCAGAGATGCCATGTACTCCAAAGGGTTCCGATGAGAATGCTGGCCCAGAGTGCTCCATAGCGAACCTGCAAGCGAGGCTGCGCAAAG
>WNFS01004625.1_pt1 | contig 10518 bp, 9 predicted proteins | sample 5400141 | NCBI WGS metagenome assembly WNFS01 (sample SAMN13153358, study PRJNA577476) | soil metagenome | isolation source: 60 cm saprolite under Madrone tree | place: USA:California | collected 2016-06-14
TGTAAGTTCCAACGGGCAACGCTACAACCTCGGGGACTTCATCGTCCGCGGAACGGTGGTTTTTGACGTTTTTAAAGAGCTTTCCGTCGATCGTGTAGATGGCGTAAGAGCTGTGTGGAAAGTACCACGCGTCGCCATCGTTGAATTTATCGGTGGCCGAATAGACCCTGAGATATCCTTGTGGTAACTCAGTTTGATAATCCAAATTCCCTGGTCTTCCTGGGCCGGGAGACAACGGATCCTTACCTCCGGCTTCCGCGACCGTTGAACCGCCAAAGCACAAGGCCAGCGGAACAATCAAGAGCGCGGCTTTCAAAAGGGACGAACAGAGTGGTGATTTCATATAGTCGGGACGTGATGCTAGTAGCTTGACGAGGATCTGCTCGATTGACTTGATGGCGACTTCGAGGAAGCAGGCGGCTGGCTGGAGGCGTCGAGGAGTGGAGCTGTCGTCGAGTCGGCCATGCCTATTCCCTGTTGGTTCGCGTAATCGATTAGGGACGGGTCATTGAATGCTTCTTTGAAGTTGTTCACCATCGTAGCTACGGATTACAATGAAATCATCGGTGAGGACTTCTTAGGCGCGCCTGGCTTTGTCACGTCTGTGCAACCGCCCTGATCCTGGTGCCTGAGGGTAAGGTCGCCAATTGTACCTTTGTCAAACGATGGCTGTTTGGTTTGAGATTCTTTGCCGCCAATGCTGGCCAGCAGCGCGAAGGCAATGAACATTGCCGTGGCAAGCACGCGCATGGTCAAGTACCTGCGAAGAGTATTTGGGACCGGACTCGTACCCGGATTGTGATGATTAAGAGGAGAAGCAAACATAACGTAGGTCTTTCTATTGTTTCATTAGTATGGTGGATAACATTGTCTTCATTTATCTATACCGTTTTGCTGAGCGAATATTCCCGTCGTAAGAAGTGCTCCCGGGAAGCAGAATCTCTTCGCAGCAGCTCAGATGTTGGGCAAAGCGGTAAACTCATTACGACGCAAGAAACGGCAACAGCCCTAACACCTGAGGAAAGGAACCTAACGGCCGATGCCGCAACACCTACTGAACATCAAGTGAGCACGATCGAACATTCGATCAGAATGCGCCACTCCGCGGTAATGAACTTTCCGCGATTGAGTCTCCGCGCCGTCAGTGGCGCGCAGTTCGGTCTTCAAAAACCTTTTTGAATGCCTGCAAGTCGGCTTCGCTGACGTCGGAAACAGCCCAGTAATTGATGTCGGAGTCAACCCAATGCAGAAGCTGATAGCCTTGACGCGTCATCGTCTTGGTCGTTCCTGTCGTTCCCGATTCTGCCGGCCAAGTAAACACGTTAATAAAATGCTTACGCCTCTGGTAAACCAGAGCCGCCACCGTCCTGTTATCTAGATAATCAAGACGACCACCGAGTAGAGGAAATCCCTCGCTGGCAAGGTCCACCACTGCAGGGGCAAAATCGAGCTTCGCATCCAGCCACGGTTTCACGGTATGCTGGTCGGAGGAAGCGACGTCAGTGAGGTGGTTTGCCATAAGTGAACGCACATGACTCGCGATGAGTTGCGTCGCTAAGAACTGATCGGCAGCGGGTCGTCGCACCATAGGCGCCAAGTTCGAAAAGATGATCGCGGCGAAAATGATAGCGGCCGCGAGACCGAGGCCGGCGAGACCTAGCCAATTCCATGGTGTCCCCAAAAGAATGGTCCGCAGCTCTGGCCACCTTCTTCGGAACAGCACCTGAGAATCTCGCGCAACAGCAGTGCGCGCGGGCCTGTCGGCGATCCCGTCTCGTAATGAGGATTGAATTCGCTGACGTAATTCCGCTGGGGCCTTGTAATACGGGACGGCGCCGCCAGCGATCGTGCGAACCAGCGCGCGCTGCGCCGCATATGCTTGCTCGCAGGCACGGCAATCGCGCAAGTGCCGCTCGATTTCTTGGTTAGTAATGGGATCCAATTCACCATCCATGTAACCATCCATCAAATTTATAGCTTCTTCACAGTTCATCTATTTAATCCTTACCGATTATCCTTACCGATCCGAGCCGCCAAATATTCCTTTAGCTTGGCGCGTGCGCGCGCAAGCCGCGACATGACGGTGCCGGGCGCAAGCTGCGCGATGTCCGCTATTTCCTTGTAGGACAACCCTTCCAGGTGGCGCAGCACCAAGATTTCCCGGAATTCCGCAGGCAATTCATCCATCGCCTCTTTGATTAGTTCCGCGTTTTCACTGTGCTCGAGAACGGTTGCCGGACTAACCGACTCCTGGCCGGATGTGTGTATTTCCTCATCAAAAGTTGTGGTGAGATCAACCGCCCGATTCTTTTTCAGCAATGTGTAAGAGGTGTTCCGGACAATCGCCAGCAACCAGGCCCGGCCATTGGAGCCATGGAATCCGCTGAAAGACTTAAAGGCACGCAGATACGCCTCTTGAACAACATCCCGCGCATCCTCTTCGTTACGAAGCAGCCATTTGGCAAGGTTGTGGGCCGCATCCATGTGAGGCAACATCGTTTCTTCAAAAGACGCCACTTCGTGTTCCTGAGCGGCATCTTGTTCTTGGTGCTTCTTAAATATGGCAAATTTCACAATCTTGGCACTCGACTCGAGATCTTCAGTGTCAAAACCATAGTCGACTTTCAGTGGTGCGGCCATATTGTTTCTTGATCCGTCACCTCGGCTAGAAACTGCATTTAGAACCAGAGCGTTTGCATCGGGCCGCCGCCGCAGCATCGGCCAGTTTCCACGGATCTTAAATCGCGGAAAGTTCGTTGCCCCTGGGACCGCACGGCGCGTGGATGCCTCCACATCACACCTTTATGCAACACATACCGATGCCTTCTATAATACCCCTGTCCTTTCGCTATGGTGTCATTTGACGCTTCAGCGATCGTTCCGGGGTACAAGGCTCCTCCTTTGGTTATGCACGGTTGCATTCATTTAATACAACCGTCGCAGTCCCACTTTTATTCCCCGTCTTTGAAAAAAAGACCGGTGGAATCGACTTCTCCTCGTGAGGGCGCATGATAAAAGGCCAGCTTCGGGGGGATATAACTCTGCCAAATCAGTAACTTGGCAGCGTTGACAGCCCGAGCCCCCCGAATCCAAATCGTTCGATGGGTCTTTACCCCAAGCCCACGGTTGGGAGCAGTTGTTGGCCGATCTTGCCATCCTCTGGCAACCCGTGAGCGCGCTCATATTCACGGATCGGCCTCCGCGCGTGTTCCACTATCGCTCACGCTATCGATCGAACCATAATAATAGCCTGCACGAGCCAGACGGAGCTGGACTCGCCCGATCAAAGAGTCGGTATATCCGCCGCTGCCCTGGTAAACGGGTTGATTGTATGGATCACCGACCGCCACGAAAGCCACCACCGCGAAAGCCACCACCGCGAAAGCCACCGCCACGAAAGCCACCGCCACGAAAGCCACCGCCACGAAAGCCACCGTATCCGTAACCATAAGGATAATAGCCGTAGGGATAGTAGCCGTAATATGGATCGGGATAGTAAAAGAACGGGTCCCCAAAATCGCCAAAGAAGAAGAATCGATCGTCGAAGTCGCGATTGTAGAACCGACCGCCGCGAAAGCCACCACCGTTAAACCTGCTGCGAAAGCCCCCGCCATTAAAGCCGCCGCGAAAGCCACCGAAACTGCCGCCGCGGAAACCTCCTCCACCGAAGCCGCCGCCGTGACCGCCGCCGCCGCCGCCGCCACCACCACCACCGTGCGCCGCGACGCTCGAGCCTGCAAGAGCACAAACTGTAAGAGCAATTGTTACTGCAATAAGTTTTTTGTAATTCATAAAAATTAATGCGTTCTAAACATTAGTTATAGTTATTGAGACGAGTGAAATAATTCGGTTCTTTGCGAAAGTCGAAATACGCGGGTTCCTGGGTGATTAAGTCAGAGGATTGCAACGAATGGGCAGGGGCAAACTGCCGAACTTCGGCGCCACTCAACTCACGGAGAATTCCCTGCCAGTGAAACCGAACCGTTTTCGGACGCCTCAACATTGCACGCATGTGCAGCGCGCACCGATAGCTTCGAGAATTATAAGACCGCTCCATTTGGTCGAATCTATCTTTGGGCAGTCCCGAGACGGTTGCGGCGTCCAGGAGTTCCATTTCGTTCATACATCTTTCCATTTGTTTAGTACAACCGGCGCGGGCCCGCTTTTATTCCACTCCCCCTGACGAGAAAGGCCTGGTGGATCGAACTTTCATCCCCAGAAATCGGCACGGCACACCATGGGGAGATCACTTTCTTGGAATATAACTTTGCTAATTCGGTATGAGTGGATTGAACGCTGCACAACTTTCTTACCAAACAAATACTTCGGAGATTTTTTATGCCTATTACGATCGCTTCTATCCTCAATCTCGTGGGGCCGGACATGATGGTAATCCTCCTCATTGTTCTGCTTCTGTTTGGCGCGAAGAAGCTGCCTGAGCTTGCCCGTGGGATGGGTCGAGCGGTCAAGGAGTTTAGCGCAGCCCGAGATGAAGTTGAGAGGGGGCTAGGTCAGTCCGACCCCGGCGGAGTAGCGCAGCCTAAACTCCTAGACACAAAAAGCTGAGCTGTCGTCTCCGCGGTAGTCCTAGCGGCCTTAACACCTTTCTCCACAGCTTGCCACCGGCGCCTCGCAACGGAAGGAACTCAATGATCGTCCAGGTAACCCGCAGGCTGCGCAAAAAACGAATCGTCATTCTTGGCGGTGGTTTCGGCGGGGTTTATGCTGCCATGCATCTTGAGAAATTACTGACGCCCCAGAGTGCGGTGGAGATTTCCCTCGTTAGCCGCGATAATTTCTTCCTGTTCACACCGATGCTTCACGAGATCGCAGCGAGCGACCTAGAGATCACAAACATCGTAAATCCCCTGCGCAAGCTACTCCGCAAGGTCGAGGTATTGGTGGGTGACGTGAACCAAATCGATCTACCAAACAAACGGGTCCTGATTTCGCGTGGCTCCCGTAAGCCCCTACAAGAACTCGACTATAATCATCTTGTAATCGCGCTGGGATCGACGACCAACTTTTACGACCTCCCGGGCCTCACAGAACTGGCGGTGCCGATGAAATCGCTTCGGGATGCAATTCAGTTGCGCGGTCAAATCCTCCGATATTTAGAAGAGGCAAATTCAGAAGGTGATCCCGCACAGCAGCGGTCGTTACTTACCTTCGTGGTGGCGGGCGGCGGCTTCGCCGGGGTGGAAACGGTTGCGGCGTTAAATGACTTCGTCCGGGAAGCACTGCAGTTCTACCCCAACCTGTGCGAAGATATGTTGCGGCTTATCCTGGTCCATTCTGGCCCGGCGATCCTACCGGAGCTGGGCGAAAGTTTGGGACGGTACACCGAGAAGGTCCTCGTCGGGCGCGGTGTGGAAGTTCGCCTTAACACCCGGGTTAAGAGTGTGACGGAGGACAAGGTTTTTTTAACCGATGGCGTTTCAATTCCATCGCGCACTTTGGTGTGGACTGCTGGAACTGTGCCGAGTCCCATCATCTCTTCGCTCCCCTGTGCAAAGGAGCGAGACCGATTGCTCGTAGACCAATTCTTGCGAGTTCCAGAGTGGCCTAACGTTTGGGCGGTAGGAGACTGTGCATTTGTGCCGGACATCAGAAATCCCGGGAAATCTCATCCACCAACCGCGCAGCATGCCATTCGTGAGGGCAAAGTTGTGGCGCAGAATATCGCGGCTGTACTCTCGGGTCGCCATTTAAAATCATTTTCATTCAAAACCATTGGGTTACTGGCTTCGATCGGCCGCCGGATGGGTGTGGCGCGGATCTTTGGTTTCAATTTCTCGGGCTTCTTCGCATGGTGGATGTGGCGGACAGTTTATCTCAGCAAATTGCCCGGCTTGGATAAGAAGGTCCGTGTGGCATTTGACTGGACACTGGACCTTCTTTTTCCCAAGGACGTTTGCGCAGTGCACGATCTCCCAGATCGTCACGATTTCCATCGTCTGGAAACCCTAGACGGTGCGATCGGGAGTAATGGCGATCACGAACTGGGTCCGCGCGAGGCAGTGCACTTTGAATATGGGACATCGCCTGACCGGGAGTAAACCCACGGGAAGCGAAACAGGCCTGTGATTAGCGGCTCGTCGCCATGCTTCGTTGTGCCGTACTCAGCCTCTCAGTCGGCACCGCTCTTCGCATATTCCGCAATCCTGGCCTGCGCTCTCCGCTAGGGAGCGGCGCCGGTCCAATCTTGACTGCTGGGTGCGGTGGTAAACTCTGTGCCAGTTTTTCAAAAAACGCCTGGCGATTCGGATATAATATCTGACTAATTGTTAAGTACATTGCTGATGTAGAGCTCAAGAATCGTTATTAGGTTGCGCCCGCTTTTTCCCTTCCATTACTAGAGACTGGCGCGGCCCAATTTTATTCCCTCTCCCTTAGAGGAAGACCTAGGAAGACCTCGCGGACGACACCTGACGTCACAGATTCAGGCCGGCTAAACGACGCGATACATTCCGAGAATACAAATCCGTTGTAGGGCTGATAGCGGTTCTCACTAGGGCTCACAGCAACCTCGGGAATATAAATCCGTCAGATTGGTATGAATGGGTAAAGGCATGCCAATTCAAATTATGTCTACGACAATTGCCAGTATCCTCAATTTTGCGGGGCCGGACATGATTGTAGTCCTCGTCATCGTTTTGCTCCTATTCGGGGCGAAGAAGCTACCCGAACTCGCCCGAGGGATGGGTCGAGCGGTAAAAGAGTTTGGTGCAGCCCGCGATGAGTTAGAACGAGAACTTAGTCAGTCCGGCCCCAGAGTCGTCAGACAGCCAAAACTACTCGATGAAAAAAGTGAAACGCCATCCGCACGGTGATGCGATCGGGCGGTGGCTAACATTTAACAGAACGCCGGTGCCAATCGTAATGCTAAAAGGGTTGGCGTGCGTCGCATATCCATGGTTGCTCATTTTGGTTAGGATCGCCCATTACATCGATCGGCCATACACAATCGGTACGTTTCATTCGTCGAGGCGTCGATGACCAGACCGCTGGCTGTTTATTACGAACATCCGGATTGGTTCCGGCCGCTGTTCGCCGCGCTCGATTCGCGTGGAATCAACTACGTGAAGTTGAATGCGTCCCGTCACTCGTTCGATCCGGCGGCGGCCGGTACAGAGTTTTCGCTGCTTTTCAACCGGATGAGCGCATCGGCGTATCTGCGCGGGAACGGTCAGGCAATATTCTTCACTCAGAGTTACCTCGCGTATATTGAAACAACCGGCGTTCGCGTACTTAACGGTAGCCAAGCATTCGCGCTCGAGATATCGAAGGCGCGACAACTCCAGTTATTCGACTCGTTAGGCCTGCGTTTCCCGAAGACTCGCATCGTCAACTGCACGGATGAAATACCGGCGGCTGCGGAGGAGATCGGCTTCCCGCTGCTGGTAAAACCAAACATTGGCGGCCGCGGCGCCGGCATGGTACGTTTTGATTCAATCGAGCAACTTGGAGCCGCTATAGACGAAGCGGGCTTGGATTTGGGGATAGACCAAATCGCGCTTGTCCAAGAGCTGATTCCGGCGCGCAACGGCCACATCACACGCGTCGAAACGCTCGGCGGCAAATTTCTCTACGCGATCGACATCCGCACCACCGGGGAGAATTTCAACCTATGCCCGGCTGAAATCTGTCAGATCGAAGGCGTCGCCGCGTTTCTTGAAGGTAGTCCGACGAAAGGCCCGGAAGTTAAATTACGAGTACAGCCAGCCACACCACCGCCCAGCCTAATCGACGCAGTCGAGAAAATTGTCGCTGTGGGCGGTATCGATGTCGGCGGCGTCGAATACATCATCGACGAGCGCGACGGTCGCGCCGCTTTCTACGATATCAACGCGCTGTCGAACTTCGTGGCCGACGCACCGCGCATCGTCGGCTTCGATCCAAATGTGCGCCTGGTCGATTTTCTCGAGCAGCAACTGGGAGATAGATAATGCGTTATGGTTATTGGTTGCCGGTCTTCGGCGGCTGGCTGCGAAACGTCCAAGACGAACGGATGGAAGCGAGCTGGGATTACGCAAGTAGGCTCGCCCGTCGCAGCGAACAAATCGGCTACGACTTAACGCTGGTCGCGGAGTTAAACCTAAACGACATCAAAGGCGCCGGCGAACCTACCTTGGACGCCTGGAGCACAGCAGCGGCGCTGGCTGCGGTAACCGAGCGCCTTGAATTAATGGTCGCGGTGCGTCCCACCTTTCACTCGCCTGCGCTTCTTGCCAAACAGGCCGCCAATATCGACCACATCGGCGGCGGCGGCCGACTGTCGTTAAACGTCGTGAGCTCGTGGTGGGCGGACGAGGCCAAAAAGTATGGAGTTCATTTCGAACAACACGACGACCGCTACGCACGCACCGCCGAGTGGTTGGAGATTGTCGACGGCATGTGGAAGAGAGACGGATTTTCTTTCACTGGAAAATATTACCGCGTCGAAGATGGAACACTCGCGCCCAAGCCAGTGACGAAGCCGCGTCCGATCATCTACGCAGGCGGCGAATCGGAAGCAGCAAAGAATTTAATCGCTCAACGATGCGACGCCTATGTGATGCACGGTGATCCGCCGGCGCGGATTCGTGAGAAGATCGCCGGCATGCGAGCGCGCCGTGAAAAATTCAAATTGCCGCCAATGAAATACGGCATCGCGGCCTACACTATCGTTCGCGACAAGGAGGAGGACGCGAGAAAGGAACTCGCTCGCATCACCGACGTAAAAGCGTCCGCGGCTGGATTCGACAACTACCAGCAATGGCTGAGCGGAACCAAGCTCGAAGGCCAGATGTCGATCCAAGAATATTCCGTTTCGAACCGGGGTTTACGTTCCGGCCTCGTCGGCACCCCCGATCAAGTCGCAACGAGGATTGCTGAATTCGAGGAAGTAGGCGTCGATCTGCTTCTCTTGCAGTGCAGTCCGCAACTTGAAGAAATGGAACGGTTTGCCGCCGATGTTATCCGCCAGCCGAACCCGGTCGGAAATTCCGATTAACTGAATGACCGCCACGCGGACCTTCATTCCCGCCGCATTTTCCGATGCGGCGAGTCTGTCGCACTGAGATCTCTTGGCCCACTCGTCTGCTCCGGGTTGCAGTAGTTCTCGCACCCGTGGAATGTCGCGCTTAATTTCGACATCATGACCTCGGCCCAGATCAGGCAATCGTTTCTCGATTTCTTCCGCGAGAAGAAGCACACGATTGTCCCGTCGTCGCCGCTTTTGCCGGACGCGCCCAATCTTCTTTTCACCAACGCCGGCATGAACCAATTCGTCCCGATTTTTCTGGGCCAACAGAAGCCGGCGTGGAATCCGCCGCGCGTGGCCGACACCCAAAAGTGCATTCGCGCCGGCGGCAAACACAACGATCTCGAAGACGTCGGCCTCGACACCTACCACCACACATTTTTCGAGATGCTCGGCAACTGGAGTTTCGGCGATTATTTTAAGAAGGAAGCGATCGAGTGGGCGTGGGAACTCGTCGTAGAACGTTGGGGACTTCCACCGCAACGGCTTTACGCGACTGTGTACAAGCCGGGACCGAACGAACCGAGCGAGTTCGACCAGGAAGCGCACGATCACTGGGCGCGTTTATTTCAGGATGCCGACCTCGATCCGAAGATCCACATCGTTAATGGCGGCAAGGCCGACAATTTCTGGATGATGGGTGACACCGGCCCGTGCGGGCCGTGTTCCGAGTTGCATGTCGATCTTACGCCGGATGGCGACACGCGCGGAGAAGTCGTGAACAAAGAGGATCCCCGCTGCATTGAGATTTGGAATTTGGTTTTCATTCAATTCAACGCGAACCCCGACGGTAGCTTCGCGCCTTTGCCGAAACGTCACGTCGATACCGGCCTTGGTCTCGAACGTTCCACCGCGGTTATTCTAGGCACAAAAAACTTCACCGAATTCTCAGGCACAGTTTCGAACTACGAGACCGATATCTTTCGCCCAATCTTCGATGAAATCGAAAAGCTCAGCGGCAAGAGATACGGCTCAACGCTTCCGAAACATGGGAGCGCTGGTGAGACTGATCAGGAAAAGATCGACATCGCCTTTCGCGTCATCGCCGATCACATTCGGGCGCTTAGTTTTGCAATCGCCGACGGAATCATTCCTTCGAACGAAGGACGCGGTTATGTTCTACGTCGGATTTTGCGTCGCGCCGTTCGATACGGCCGCAGCCTCGGTTTTCACGAGCCGTTCTTCTTCAAGCTTGTCGATGTCGTCGCAAAAACGATGGGCGACATCTTTCCCGAGGTCCGCGCTAAACAAAAAACAGTTCAAGAAACAATTCGCCGCGAAGAGGAATCGTTTAACAAGACCCTCGATAAAGGGATCGAGCTTTTTAATGAAGCATTAACGAAGAGAGAACTCCTCTCGCGAGAAGCAGCGAAAGCGCGAACCGAGGGGCGCGATCAGTCGGTCGTTTTTCCCGGCGATGTCGCGTTTGAGCTTTACGATACTTACGGTTTTCCGCTTGATCTCACTGAGTTGATGGCACGTGAGCAAGGGTT
>WNFS01005810.1_pt1 | contig 10516 bp, 9 predicted proteins | sample 5400141 | NCBI WGS metagenome assembly WNFS01 (sample SAMN13153358, study PRJNA577476) | soil metagenome | isolation source: 60 cm saprolite under Madrone tree | place: USA:California | collected 2016-06-14
GCCGGCGCTTTTCGGGCGTGTCCTGAGCGACGAACATCAACGTGGGATTCAACGGACGCCAGAAGGTTCCGGTTTGCACACCGAGGAGGGAGACAGCGGTGTAAAAATCCACATCATCAACGCGCAGAGAAACGCTTCTGACCGTCAGGTCCGGATCAAAGGCCGCCTTGACGCCAAACAGTTCCGCCGCCTGTTGGTAGACCGTCTTGGTATCTCCGCGAAGATTCAAATTGCGCTTGCCGCCCTGCGGCTGCAATCGAGGCAGGCCCGAGATTTCTGTCGTTCTTCTTGCTGGAGATTCGTCTTCCATGGCTCTGAACTGCGTAAGCCGCTCGGCGACAATGCCATTCCCGGGATCGATCTGCAGCGCTGCGGCCAATTCCTCAGTCGCTTGGTCCAAGTGGCCCGCCAAAGCGTCGCGTTCTGCGGCTTCGACGTAGCCACGCACCAGCCTGGAGCGGAGCGCCACTCCCCGTCCGATGATGGACATATCCTGAGGGGCATAACGCGCGGCCTCGTCATAAGCGGCCAGTGCTTCGTCGAAGCGGCCTGCTGCTTCGGCCTTTTCGCCTCGTTCGGCGGCTTTCTGCGCGCGCTTAGAATCCGGGCGCACCGTGGAGGGTTCGAGGCGCGAGGTCTGGGGTGCCCGCGCAGGCAACTGAGCACCAAGCAGCAGGATCGCCAGCAGCAAAGAAAGGCCTTGGCAGAGGGTGCGCATAGGCAGCCGACAGGATAACCTATTTACGCCACAGGGAAATCGGACCAAGTTGGTCCGGTTGACGGAAGGGCTTTGGTGCGATACACTTAAAGTGTAGTTGCAAATAATTTTCAAGTGGAGATTCCGTGCTTTCGGCTTTCCTAATCGCGCTACGTGAAGGCGTTGAAGCTGCTCTCGTCGTGGGCATCATCCTCGTCTATCTATCCCGCACAAGCCGCCAGCATTTGGCGCGTTTCGTCTGGTATGGCGTGGCGGCGGCGGCAGCGCTCAGCCTGGGCGTAGCGGTCGCGTTGGAGCGGTGGCGCATCAGCCAAGATGGCTTCGAAGGGCTGATGCTGCTCATCGCCGCGGTCTTCGTAGTTACGATGATCGTATGGATGAATCGCGTTGCGCGCCATCTGAAAAAAGAGATCGAGCAGAAGGTGGAAGCTTATGCCGAGCGCGCCGGGAGCGCGGCGGCCTGGGGCATCTCTCTTTTCGTTTTCCTGATGGTATTGCGTGAGGGGGCTGAGCTGGCGCTGATCTTGCGCGCCGTGGAGCTTTCGAGCGAAGGGCTACAGACCTGGATCGGGACGATTGTGGGGATTGCGGCGGCGGTTGCGGTGGGGTTGTTCTTCTTCAAGGGCACCTTGCGCGTGCCGCTGCACCGGTTTTTTGCGGTAACGAGCGTCATCCTGATGCTCGTGGCGTTTCAACTGGCGCTAACCGGCCTGCACGAACTGAGTGAGGCGCAATGGCTGCCTTCAAGCAAGGGGGAGATGGCGATTCTTGGCCCCATCGTTCGCAATGAGCTATTCTTCTTCGTGTTTATTTTTGGCGCGGCGATGCTGCTGGTTTTGCGCGAATGGCAGGCGGCATCGCATGCAAGGATCGCCAAGGAGTCGCTAAGCGACGCGGAGAAGCGCCTGCTGGAATCGCAGAACCGCCGCCAGCGCCGCTGGATGATTGCGGCGGCGACCGCGTCTCTCACCGTGATTCTGGTGCTTACCGCCGATTTCATTTATGCGCGGGCGAACTCCGCGCCGCCTTCGGCTCGTGCGATCGAAGCCGTCGCAGATATCGTGCGTGTCCCAATCAGCGAAGTTCAGGACGGAAACATGCATCTTTTTACCGTCAATGCTGGCGGTCAGTCGTTGCGTTTCATGATTATCAAGAAGCCCAGCGGCTGGGGCGCGGCGCTGGACGCATGCCGCATCTGCGGGGCGGAAGGTTACCGGCAGGACGGCCAAAACGTCGTCTGCCGCCACTGCGCCTCGGCGATCTATATTCCGTCGATCGGCGATCAAGGCGGATGCAATCCCATCGGCGTGCCCTCGCATGTGGATGGAGGGGATCTGGCGATCGATATTTCGTCGTTGACACAAGCCGCAAAGGAGATTCCTCAGTAGGGGCGCGAACTATCATGCCCCTGCCCGAACGTTCGGCAATCCTATGTTTCTACGACTTGTAGCGGATTCTTTTGGACGGCGGCCGCGCCATAAGCTCCTGACTGGGGCGGCGCTGGCGCTCGGCATGGCCGTGGCTACGGCCGCGTTGAGCGTGGCGCTCGATGTCGGTGACCGCCTTGCAAGAGAATTCCGCAGCCTGGGCGCCAATTTGTTGGTCACTCCGGAGGCGGATTCGTTGCCGCTTGAAATCGGCGGCGTGGATTATCGCCCCGTGAATGCGGGCGCGTATCTGCCTGAGGCCGATCTCCCCAAGCTCAAAACGATTTTCTGGCACAACAACATCGTCGGTTTTGCGCCAATCCTTGAAGTGCCGATTAAAGCCGGGAATCCCGATTCCGTTTCTGAAACCTCATCCCACACTTCGAGTTCGGAAGTTCGAATGATCGGAACTTGGTCAAATCACCAAGTTCAGATTCCCGATGGCTCGATCTATGTAACGGGGATTGAAAAAACGAATCCGTGGTGGCACGTGGGTGGTCGTTGGTTCGCAGAGAACAAACCAGAGTGCGTTGTGGGTACCAGGCTGGCCAAACGACTGGGTGTTTCTGTTGGTGGTGAGCTGATGGTTTTTCAGGCAGTTAAGGAAGCCACGCCAACATCTTCGACTCACCTCGCAGTCGTTGGTCTACTTGAAACCGGCGGTTCGGAAGAAGATCAGATTGTCGCGCCGCTGTCCGTAGCGCAAGCGCTTTCGGACAAGCCGGGGCAGTATCGGCAGTTGTATGTCAGTGCGCTGACGAAGCCGGAAGATGCGTTTGCGAAGCGCGACCCGAAGAGTTTTTCGCCCGCCGAGTATGACCGCTGGTTTTGCACGCCGTACATTTCGGCAATCGCGTTGCAGATTCAGCAGGAATTGCCCGGAACAGATGTACGGGTGATTCGGCGCGTCGCGGAAGGTGAGGGGCAGATTCTCACGCGGGTTCAAATGCTTTTGTGGCTGGTGACTGGGGCGGCGCTGCTCGCGGCGGCGCTGGCTGTGGGCGCGTCCTCCGCGGCTTCTGTGATTGAGCGGCGTACCGAGATCGGCCTGATGAAGGCGCTTGGCGCGGGTTCCGGCACGGTTGGCTTCCTGCTCGCGGCGGAACAGCTCCTGCTCGCGTTTGTTGGCGGGGGAATCGGTTATGCGCTCGGGATCGTTCTCGCGCGTTTGCTCGGCCAGAAAGTCTTTGGAGCCGCGCCCGAGCCGTCGATGCTCGTTCTGCTGGTCGTTCTCGGGCTTGCCGCTGTGGTCACACTGATTGGCAGCGCGCTTCCTCTGCGCCGAGCTTCGCGCTACGAGCCGGCGCCTATTTTGCGAGGAGAATGATGACCGAGCTTCGCGCAACCAATCGAGCGATGTTCTGGCGCATCATCCGCCGCCTGCTCAGTGCGAACCGCGGCCGTCTCTTCGTCATGCTGCTGGCGCTCGGCGCGGGCGCTGCCGTCACCGCCGCTCTGCTCAATCTCCAAGTGGATGCGAAGCGACGCCTTACCTCTGAATTCAGGTCATTCGGCGCTAACGTCCTTATCACTCCGCACGACCATCCTGATGTCAACGATTTGTCTGCTGTGATGGATGACTCGCTCTTTGACCGCGTGCCTACGGAAAACGCTGGTCAGAAAGTCACAAAGGCTGAGTTTCTCTACGGAGTAGTGCAATTGAGCGCAAGAGATCGCATCCGGCAAAGCACGAGTTCCCGCCAGGTCATTAATGCGATCGTCTCCGGCTATGCGGTTGCCTCTGGTTCGGAATACCTGCCTCATGGCTTAGGTCAGGTCGCTCCATCCGTGGTAGTCGGAGGTAAAAATCTCGATCAACTTAATGTTCGCACCTGTGATGTTGGACGAGAATTAGCTTCGCGATTGAATCTCGCACCGGATTTGCCTGAAGGAGTCGTACTTAAGAATAGTGAGAGACAAGACTGGTGTGCCGTTGCCGAAGTCAGAGGCTTTGGGGGTCCGGAAGATAGTCAGCTGTTCCTTGAACTCCCAGCGACCCAGGCGCTGCTCGACCGCAAAGGAAAGATCACCTTAATCCAACTAAGCGTTCCGGGTACGCCGAGGGATATCGAGCATTACATTTCAGACCTCCGAATTGCGCTTCCTGAGGTTGAAGTCCATGGCATACGCCAATTCACGGAAGGCGAAGCGAAGATTTACAACCGCATCAGCGGGTTGCTGACAGCGACGGTCGGCATTGTGCTGTTGCTCACGGGGCTGTGCGTGATGGCGGCGATGACGAACGTGGCAATGGAACGGAAAATGGACGTCGGCTTGATGAAAGCCATTGGCGGAGCGACGCGGCGCGTGCTGCGACTGTTCCTTGCCGAAGCGGCGCTGCTGGGGCTCGCGGGCGGCTTGCTTGGCGCTGCGGCCGGCATTTTTCTGTCGATTGGACTGGGAAAAGCCGTCTTTGGGGTAGCGGCGCGGCCGAGACTGATTGTGTATCCTGTAGCTGTGGGGCTGACCATACTCGTCGCTATTCTGAGCGCATTTCCGCTGCGGCGGCTGGCGAGTATCCGTCCGGCGTCGGTTTTTCGAGGTGAAGCGTGAGTTCCGTCGCCCAAACGCGGCCGCGAATCGCGGCGCAACAGGTGGTCATCGACAACCTGATCAAGCAGTACGGTTCTCTGCGTGCGCTCAACGGCGTCAGTTTCGCTGTGAACTTCGGCGAATGGGTCGCGCTCATGGGGCCTTCCGGCTCGGGGAAGACCACGCTCATCAACATTCTCGGCGGCCTGGATACACTAACTTCCGGTCACGTGGTCGTCGACGGCGTGGACCTTTCGAAACTCAGCGAAAGCGAACTGGTGCGTTACCGCGCCGAAAAAGTCGGCTTCGTTTTCCAGCAATTTCACCTCGTGCCGTATCTCACGGCGCTCGAAAATGTAATGCTGGCGCAGTATTTCCATAGCGTCACCGACGAAAAACAGGCCGAGGAAGCGCTGAAGCGTGTCGGCCTCGGCGACCGCTTGACGCATCTCCCAGCGCAACTCTCCGGCGGCGAACAGCAGCGTGTGGCCATCGCGCGCGCGCTGATCAATCAGCCAAAGTTGATCCTCGCCGACGAGCCGACGGGAAATCTTGACGAGGCCAACGAAGCCATCGTCATCCAAATTTTCCGTGAGCTGCACAACGCCGGCCATACGATCCTCATGGTCACGCATGATCCGGATATTGCGCGGCAGGCCGACCGCCGCGTTGAACTCGCCCACGGCCACCTGCACTTCGACACGGCGCAGCACGGGCCGAGCCATCCGCTCGCTTGCCCGCTGGTCAACACGGCCGATTGCTGCACGGCCGTGTCGACCGACGACGAAATCCGCTTCGATCACCTGCTCGAGCAAATTTGGGTTTGCGGCGAGGAAGGGAAGCCTGCTCAGGTGGAGCGTCTGCACGCCACCGGTCCGGGTGGGAAGCTGCCTGTCGCCAGCGAAGAGCCTGCCTCGCGCGTTCTCTCCCGAATGTCCGAACTACGTTTGGTGGCGATGCAAGAGGGCGAAGTCCAACTCACGCCCGTGGGCAGCCAGCGAGCGCGCGACGTCGTCCGCCGCCACCGTCTGGCCGAGCGCCTCTTCAAAGACACTTTCTCCATCGACGAATCCGAAGCGCACACGCAAGCCTGTAAATTCGAACACATCATCAGCCCGGAGCTCGACCAGCGCATTTGCACCTTCCTGGGACACCCGAAGACCTGCCCGCACGGGAATCCCATTCCTCCGGGGGACTGCTGCGACGGAAAACCGAAGGCTTGAGTCTGTGAAGTGTCCACGTTCTCTTTGGTCTGCGATTCTTCGTGAAGCCGGCTTCTGCAATTTATGTTTTTCTTTTTCCAACTCTTGACTGTGAACGGTTGACTTCCAATATGCCGACTCCTCCGGACCCGCGAAAAAAGCCCACGAGCGTCAAGATTCACGTTTCGAACGGCACAGGTGTGGATGTCACCTGGGCCGACGGGCACGCGAGCCACTACGAGTTTGCGTACTTGCGCGAGGAGTGTCCCTGCGCTACGTGCAACGACGCCAGGGAAAAGAAGGCGTCCCTAGGAGAGATGGCTTCGGCATTCAAGTCAACTCCAGCGCTGCCTATGTTCAAGCCCAAGCCGCGCGCCCGGGCCGCAACGCAAGTAGGCAATTACGCCATCCAAATCAGCTTTACCGACGGACATTCCACGGGCATTTACAGCTACGACCTTCTCCGCAGCATCTGCCCGTGTGTGGAATGCGCCAAAGCCTTCCGCGCGTCTGTGGGCTAGAAGATTTCAACGATGGGGACCAGGCGGCTCTGCTAGACTTCACGGTCGAAAAATGCGAGCATTTGAGCCTGCAACTTAACGAAACCCATACATGAGCAGCACTCCCCATAGCCCTGCTGCCGCGGGCAGCCGCGGCAACGGAATTCCGCGCGTCATCGTCGCCACTACAGCCCTCCTGACATTTATTTCGTTCTGGCGAGCGGCGGCCATCGTGCTGAACGATCTGGCCTCCTCGGCGTACTACGCCGGGGGCGAAGCGGAAGGCTACATCGGCAAGACTGCGCCGTGGTTCATCCTTGCCATCATGCTGTTTTCGTACGCCGTGCGCGCCGTTTACGTCGAAAGTTGCAGCATGTTCGTGCGTGGCGGCGTGTACCGAGCCGTGAAGATGTCCCTCGGCGGGACGCTCGCGAAATTCAGTGTTTCCGCGCTGATGTTTGATTACATTCTCACCGGACCCATCAGCGGCGTCGCGGCGGGCCAATATCTTTCGGGATTGGTCAACGAGCTCCTGCAGTATTTTCACTTGAGTGGCCCACTCGCTTCCGGAACAATCAGTTTTATTGCCGCGAGCTTTGCCGTCGCCGTCACCCTTTATTTCTGGTGGGAAAACACCAAGGGAGTGGCCGAGTCCAGCGAAAAAGCATTGCACATCATGAAGCTGGTCACCGTCATGGTGGTGATGCTCATCGCCTGGTGCCTTTATACGATTGTCCTTCGCCACCCGGCGCTACCGCCTTTGCCTTATCCGCGCAACTTGAGACTGAGCGCCAGCGCCCTGGGGTGGCTGGCGCACAGCAGCTTGCCGCATACATTTGGGATTATCGCCATCTTCATTGCCTTGGGACATTCCGTGCTGGCCATGAGCGGCGAGGAATCGCTGGCGCAGGTTTATCGCGAAATTGAAAGCCCCAAGCTGCCTAATCTGAAGAAAGCCGGGTTGGTTATCTTCATCTACAGCCTGGTCTTCACTTCATTGGTTTCTTTTTTTGCGGTGATGATTATTCCCGACGACGTGCGTCAAGGATTCCTGCAAAATCTGATCGGCGGCCTGGCGATGAATCTGGAGGGGCCGCTCATTGCGCGGCTGATTTTCCATGCCTTTGTGGTTGTGGTGGGGACCCTGATACTCGCGGGAGCAGCCAACACAGCCATCGTCGGATCAAACGGCGTCCTCAACCGGGTATCGGAAGACGGTGTGCTCAGCGAATGGTTCCGGCAGCCACACAAGCGCTTCGGCACAAGCTATCGCATCATCAATATCGTCGTGGCGCTGCAGATCATCACCATCATCATCAGCCATGGTGACGTGACCTTTCTCGCGAACCTTTACGCCTTTGGCGTGATTTGGAGTTTCGCGATGAATGGCCTCGCGGTGCTCGTTCTCCGCTACACCCGCCCCGGCCAGCGTGAATTTCAGGTTCCTTTGAACTTCCATTTCCGTGGCGTGCAGATCCCCGTGGGGCTTGGGCTCATCACGCTGACTTTGTTTCTGATTGCCGTCGTCAACCTGTTCACCAAACCTGTGGCCACCATGGCCGGCGGCGTATTTTCTGTCCTCCTGTACATCGTCTTTACCATCTCCGAGCACCGCGCCAAGGGCCGGGGCGCCGCACGCGTCGAGATGGACCAGTTCAACCTAGAACTTGAGGGAGAACTCACTCCCGAGGGGGTCGGCGCTCGTCCTGGCAATATCCTCGTCCCGGTTAGCAACATTCATGCGCTCTACCATCTGGGCAATGTGCTCGACCGTATCAAGCCGGGGCGGAGAGACTTGGTGGTGCTCCACGTTCGCCTGCTGCGCCGCTCGGCTTCCGGCGAAAATGAACTCGAGGCCGATCAGCTCTTTGGCAGGATCGAACAGCAGCTCTTCTCCCAGGCGCTTTCCATGGCCGAGAAACGCGGCAAATCCATTCGCCTGGCCGTGGTCGCCGCCAACGATTTGTGGGACGGCATCCTGCGCGCCGCCACATCCTTGCAATCCAGCACCATTGTGGTTGGGCGTTCGTCAAAAGAATCCAACGAAGAACAAGCCAGGAAGATTGGGGAAGCCTGGGAGAAACTGGGTGACCCGAAGCCGCAATTCAACCTTGAGATTCACCTGCCCAGCGGGGACAAGATTTACAAAGTCCTCGGGCCGCACGCGCCGAACTTGACCGCCAATGAAGTGAATCTCTTGCACCGCATGTGGTTGCGGTTCAGCGATAGCGTCGCACCCCTGGAAATGCACCACCACGACGTGGTGCACTTCGCGCTGGAGGAAGTTCAGAAGGAACTGGAGGAGGGGAACGAAGAGAACGTGGTCAACCGTCTGCGCGCGCATCTCGAAACGAATCAGAAAAAGAAGGTTCCGAAGACGTGAGGCAGCCAGTTTTCGGTTCTTAATTCTTAGTGTTTTCCCGCTCGCAGTTTGTCTCTTCTCACCGGCTAGGGTTGTTCCCGTTCAGGACTGAGCACTTCACGCAAGCTGCGTCGTGCAGTGGCCACAGCGTTTCGCCGCAATGGGAATGGGCATCGCGCACTGCGGGCAATCTTTTGTTGTGGCGGCCGCAGCTGCAGCGGGCTTCTTGGTCCAGCGGTTCACCTGCTGCACGACGAGGAATACGGCAAGCGCGATGATCAGGAAATTGATCACCGTGTTCAGGAAGAGCCCATAATTCAGCGTGGGCGCACCCGCGGCCTTGGCGGCGGCAAGGGTTTCATAGGATTTATCGCTCAGGTTGATGAATAATCCCGAGAAGTCCACGCGGCCGAGCAGACGGCCGATTGGCGGCATGATTACATCTTCCACCAGCGACGACACAATCTTTCCGAAGGCTGCGCCGATGATGACCCCTACCGCCAAATCTACCACGCTGCCACGCATGGCAAATTCTTTGAATTCCTTCAGCACTGGTTTTCTCCTTTTTTCTTTTGGTGAGGCTAACAACGGCCCGGGGCGGAATTCTCTTCTATCGGAAGGGCCGTCTGTGGGGCGGATTATATCCGAAGCGAACTAAGAACTAAGAGCGGAACTGTGACGATGAAGATCGCTCCGCGTACCGTTCACCTCACCGGGGACGGAAGACCAGAGCGGAGCCGATGATCCCGCGCAGCGCAAGCACAACACCCAGGGCCGCCAGCATCGGACCCACCCAGGCAAAGGGCACGCGAGAAATCACCAGCATCAGGGCGCCCAAAAGCACCAGCGAAAGCCCGCGCGTCCAGTTCTCCCAGCGCGCCCACCACTGGCCCGGCTTGTAGAGCGCCCGCAAGCCCCACAAGACCAGCGCCACGCTGAGGATGAGCCAGGCCGTGCTGTGCCGGTCCACATAAATGCGGCGAGCCAAACCCAGCCAAAAAAAGAGAACGCCGAGCATGACAAAAATCAATTCAATCATCAATCGCAGAAAGCGCTCGGGCGTGAGCATTGCCGTATCGGTCGCTTAGCCGACGCGTTCGATGCGAAGCTTTTGAATCGTGGCAGGGGTTCGCGGCCGGTCGTTCGAGTCGCGCGGAACATTCGAGATTTTGTCGGCCACATCCTGCCCCTCGACGACTTCTCCAAATATGGTGTGCCGGTTGTCCAGCCAGGGTGTCGCCGCCACGGTGATAAAGAACTGGCTGCCGTTGGTCCCTGGCCCGGCGTTGGCCATCGAGAGCTTTCCGGCCTTGGAATGCTTCAGCGAGGGATGAAACTCATCAGCAAATTTGTAGCCCGGCCCGCCCGTTCCCGAACCCTGCGGGCAGCCGCCTTGAATCATGAATTGAGGAATCACGCGGTGAAAAATCAAGCCGTCGTAGAAAGGTCTTCTTTGCTTCTGGCCGGTTTTTTCGTCGGTGAATTCCTTCGTGCCTTCGGCCAGCCCCACGAAATTCGCAACCGTCTTTGGCGCCTCTTTTTCGAGCAAACGCGCCACGATGTTCCCCTGTGAGGTTTCAAAAATGGCGTAGGTTCCTGCCGGTCGGCTCATGCGTTCTCCTTGCGTAAGCGCTCATCGTACACGAGCACGAGCACGCCGCGCCACTTTGGACGGGTGAATGAGAACTCTTGCAAATTGCTCCGGCTTGAGCGAGCGCCACAGACGATCCCAGCGAGCATGCAGCGAGTCCAGCAACATCTGCGATACCTCAATC
>WNFS01012609.1_pt1 | contig 10515 bp, 9 predicted proteins | sample 5400141 | NCBI WGS metagenome assembly WNFS01 (sample SAMN13153358, study PRJNA577476) | soil metagenome | isolation source: 60 cm saprolite under Madrone tree | place: USA:California | collected 2016-06-14
AGGCGAAACGTTCAGCATCATCAAGCACATAGGTATGCACTCCACGCTTTTCTGATAGCGCCAGCTTCTCCTTGTGCTTCCCCACCATCATCACTTCGCAGCCACTCAATGCCAGCACTTGCGCTGCCAGTTGGCCCATCTTGCCATCGCCCAATACCACAACACTGTCGGTAGGTTTGATATGCACCTGCTCGAGGATCTCAAAGTTGGCGGCCAGGGGTTCTACGAAGACTGCCTCTTCATCACTGACATTCTCAGGCACAAGATGTAAGTTCTCTACAGGCAGCATCAGGTAATCGGCAAAGGCTCCGTCGCGGTTAACGATACCGAGCGTGGTGCGGTTTGGACAATGGGTGGGCATATTCTGCTGGCAGTAGTAGCAATCGGGACGGTGGCAGGCAGCGTTAATCTCACCAACGATACGCTGCCCGATAAGGTATCCATACTGTTCCTGGGGAACATTACCATAGATTTCTTCTACCACACCCACAAACTCATGACCCGGAACGCCTTGAAAATCCAGATAGCCACGGGTGATTTCCAGGTCGGTGTTGCAGATACCTGCAAGCAAGACGTGGACAAGAGCTTCGCCATCTACCGGAGCTGGCGTGGGATAGTTGCGATCCACTACAAGGCCAGTTTCCCGGCGTACCAATGCTCGCATGAAGTCTCTCCTGGTCTCCTCTTTTCTGAACAGAGTTTTTTCTAGTGTTAGCTCCTGTTCAGTATAGCATGTCTGGAAGCCAGGTTCTTACTTTCCTTTATAGCATGCTTGATTCCCTTCGCAGAAGGTCACCAAACGCGGCGATTTGAGCACTGTGTTCGCGCTTATGCCCATAGAATGTGTAGACAATGAAATCATCCAGGGCATACTCCATGCCATACCAGGGGAGGGTTCCGTATTTCAAAATGTCTGTTGCGTTCATCGAGTGTTCCTTATATGTTACTTTCTTCGTCTTTCAGTTTCGCCGGTCGTATGGCAGCATCTACCTCTCTGCCTATACGAATTACAAGGCCCGGTAAGGCTTCAATATCTTCCAGAGTGGTACGGAAGTTCACGATACAGGCACGCAACAGGAACGTCCCTTTCACTACCGCATTGGAGAGGAAGGCCTCTCCGCTTCTCTGCAAGCGTAGGAGCAGTTCCGCATTCAAGTGGTTGAGGTACGCTTCGACCTGTTCCGAGCCGGGCGTGAGATCGGGCGGAACATAACGGAAGGTCGTAATGCTCAGCCCCTGGGTAAAGGCTTGCAGTTCCGGCTGGGCATCTACCAGGCGGTACAGTTCCTGGGCGAGTTGGATATCATCGGAGATCATCTCCACGTAGCCTGCTCGCCCAACCTGTCGCAGCGCCAGCCAGACCTTTAAGGCACGGAAGCCTCGCGAGTTCTGCGGCCCGTACTCATAGTAATCGACAGTTGGTTCTGCCTGGTCAGCAAAGTGATAGTACGGTGGATGATAGCTGAAGGCGGCGCGCAGCGCTTCAGGCTTGCGCACCAGCGTGCATCCAGCTTCGAGCGGTGCATACAACCACTTGTGCGGGTCCACCGCGACCGAATCGGCTTCGCTTATCCCCTTGAGATCCGCCGGAACCTCGCCGTGGCCTTCGTTGAGTAGAACGGCTGCGAATCCCCCATAGGCCCCGTCTACGTGAAACCATAGATCATACTCACGACAGATCGCCGCAATTTCAGAAAGAGGATCAACAGCCCCTGTGCTCACGGTGCCTGCTGTCCCAATGACCAGGAACGGCAAATCACCGGCCTCGATATCCTCTTGAATACATTTGCGCAGGGTAGTCGTGTCCATACGCAGCTGCTCATCGACGGGAATCCAACGAATGGCATCCGTTCCTAAGCCATACATATCGGTCGCCTTGTGAATCCAGGTGTGCGTCTCGCTCGAGGTATATACGCGCATCTGGCGACTATCCCTCCCTTGCATACCAGATGTGCGCACGTCCCAGGTAGCTTTGGCTTTGCGGGCTGCGAGAAAGCCCACAAAATTGCCCATATTGCCGCCACTGACCAGCAGACCACCACAATCCGCCGGATAGCCGATCAGCTCAGCAATCCAGCGCACCGTCTGCGCCTCGATTTCCGTTGCCATCGGAGCACTAAGCCAACCTCCAACATTGGGATTGACCGCCGCTGCCAGTAGATCACCCAGCGCACCTATTGGCGCAGCGGACGAGGTGATCACCGCCATGAAGCGCGGATGACCATTGAATGTTGAATGGTCGAATAAGAGATCGGCAGCTTCCTCGAGCAGATCCCTGGCCCCGGCACCCTGCTCGGGAAGAGAACCTATGCCGAGTGCTTCCCGAATCACCCGGGGCGACTCATTGGGAGTCACAGGCCGATCAGGCAATGTGCAAAGAAATTCAGCCACGCGCTCGATCAGCTGGTACCCCGCCTTGCGAAATTCGCTGGGGGTCATCTCGAGTGGTGCAATGCGATATCTGAGAGCATCTCTTTTTTCCATTCTGTGTTGCCTCTTTCCCGGTAAACCTACCGCAGTCCCTCAAACAAATCAGTCTCTACCCTGCGTCCACCATTCACCAAACTGAAGGCCCGGTAATACGTTTGACAATCCCACAACTCCTTCTGCTGTTCCCTTGATGCGTGCTCGAGCTGGCGATAGACAACCAGTTGTGACTGGTGGCATAAGACCGCTTCCCACACGATCTGCCTGTAGTCTTTGGTGTCGATACGAGTGGTGATTGCCCACTCAGGCCCCCCAATGCCATGACGCTCCACGCCATCGACATGCATGACCACGTCACCAAAAACGGCTTGATATGCAACTCCCAATTGATACGTTGGTGCCATGTAATACAGCTTCGAGACGGCATGGGGAGCCAGGTCGTGATAGTACAAAGAGCTTGCACTGGCTGCTTCAACAATGGCAGCCGTGGTGAACTGGCAAATGGCGATATGATCTGGATGCCCATATGCTCCATCTGGCCCAAACGTCACGACCACGTCGGGTTTCACACGGCGTACATGTCCTACGATCTTCGCGATCACTTCGGCTGGATGGGCCTGGTCCAGGTCGCCATCAATGTAATCCAGGAAATCGACGTGGGTGATGCCAAGCACTCTGGCCGCCGCCAGTAACTCAGCCTCACGTCTCTTGCCCAGGGCTTCCAGGCCTGGATACTCCCGCTCGTCGCCAAACCAGCCGCGTTCTCCCCTGGTCGCTGTCACAAGATAGGTTTCTATGTCCTCGCTGGCATATTTCGCGAGTATGCCGCCATTACCCAATGATTCGTCGTCGGGATGTGCCAGCACGCACATCAATTTCAGTTTGTTTGTCATGTGCTCTTCTCCATTACTATAGGCTTCAGAAGTCTCAGAGGCTGCCTGATCGATATTCTGTTTGTCTATGCGGTTGTCGCTATCTGATTCCAACCGTCACTAGCAGTATGCCTGAAAAAGGCGGGGTTGCCATCGTGGAAAAGTACGTAGATTGCGTAATAGCAGTACGGAGATTTCCACTGGGGCAGATGAACAGATAGGTAGAGGAGGTTATGTAGTGGGGAATACCAACCGCTCTTGTAATCTATTTCGTGTAACGCTATACTGGATGCGGGCAACCGGCACCCGATGGTATTCACAAGGGATAACTCATCATTTATGAACGACTACGACCTGATAGCGCCCTTTTATGACGCAGAGCATGGGCACTTCGATGAAGACCTGAACCTGTATTCGAACTTTGCGGAGTTGTGTGGCAGCCCTCTGCTCGAACTGGCTTGCGGCAGCGGGCGCTTGCTGGTTCCACTTGCACGGGAAGGATATGAATTGACGGGGGTTGACACTTCAGCCAGCATGCTGAAACTGGCTCAGGAGGCCTTAGAGCAAGCCGGTGTAGCATCGCAATGCAAGCTGGTACAGGAGGACATGTCCAGTTTGAACCTGGGGCAGAAGTTTCGGCTGGCATTTATCGCGCTTGGCTCATTTGGGCATGTTTACACGCGCCAGGAGCAGCGAAAGACGCTGGCGGCGATACGCAAGCATCTAACCCTTGGGGGCAGGTTTATCCTGGATATCAGTAACGCGGATGTACGCTACATGGAGCATTTAAGCGGACAGATGCTGCACCAGGGGACATGGCGACGCGATGATGATACCCTGCTGTCGCACTTTGTCAGTCCCGCTTCCTCACCCTCGCGGCATTTGCTGGAATTGATGCATTTCTACGAGGAACACAGGCAAGGTGATGCGGTACATCGCACAGTAATCACGACGTACCTCTATCTTTTTGAGCGCAATGAGGTGGAACTGTTGCTGGAAGAGGCAGGCTTCGGGATCACTGATGTTTATGGGGATTATGAGCTAGGAGCTTATGAGCATGATAGTCCCCGCATGATTTTTGTAATGGAAGTACGCTGACATGATCGATAGACAACTACACGAATGGAACCTCCAGCAGAGTGAGGCGATTGCACTACAACGTGAACTGGCGAAGCGCGTGGTGCGTGAAGATAGGCTTGATGAAGTGCACCACATAGCCGGGGTGGATATGGCGATTAATGAGGAGAATGGCATGGCAAGGGCCGCCGTGGTCCTGCTCACCTATCCGGCATTGGAAGTAGTCGAACAGCATGTCTACGAGGAACCGGTGCGTATGCCTTACATCCCGGGGCTGCTCTCGTTTCGCGAAACGCCCTGCATTCTAGGGGCTTTCGCCCTTTTGAAACAACAGCCAGAACTGGTGATGGTTGACGGACAGGGTATTGCGCACCCCCGCAGGTTGGGCATCGCTTCACACCTCGGGCTATGGCTGGAACTGCCTACTATCGGCTGCGCCAAGTCGATCCTGCGGGGAGAATTTGATAGAGCAGCCCTGGGTGAGGAGGTAGGATCATGGGTTCCGCTCATCGACAAGAACGAGGTTATCGGGGCGGCGTTACGTACCCGAGCACGCACGAACCCTATGTTTATCTCCCTGGGCCACCGGATTAGCCTGGAAACGAGCCTGCGATATGTGCTTGCATGTTGTAGAGGGTACCGCTTGCCAGAGCCGACGCGCCTGGCTGATAAGCTGTCTAAAGATAACGCGTGGAGCGAACCACAGGAATCCAAACCAGTGGCAGAGCAGGAGACGCTGTGGGGATAGAGCGGTTATGATTGTCCTGCGAAGAGGGGCGCGGTGAAGTAGAAGGTAGTACCCTCGTCGAGAACACTATCAAAGCCAATTTCACCACCGTGCTGCTCAATTATGAGCCTGGCGATGGGCAAGCCGAGGCCGTAGCCGCCCATTTTTGATTGCAGGGCATGATTGGATTGGTAAAAACGCTCGAAGACATGCGGCCAGTCTTCAACAGGAATGCCATAGCCTGTATCTGAGACGGAGATGATCACAAACTGCTCATTGTGTGGACGAGCGCGGATAGTTACGGTTCCACCAGGTGGTGTGAATTTGATGGCATTCGTGACCAGGTTATTCATAACTTGCTTCATACGCTGGGGATCAGCATAGAGTATGGGAGTGGGTGAGGGAATATCCTTTTTGAGTACCACGGCAGCTTTGAGTGCCTGCGGATGCAGGCTATTGATAACCTGCTTTGCCAGCACATGAAAATTGACTTTCTGCCGCTTCATTTCAAATTGTCCCGAATCTGAGCGTGTCATGAACAGGATGTCTTCGACGATGGAGACAAGCTGCTGCACCCCTTCCTGGGCATAACCAAGATATTTATGCTGCTCCGCGGTCAATTCGCCCATATGGCCCTGTAAAAGCAGGTCGATGAAGCCATGAACGGAGTTCAAGGGGGTACGAAGTTCATGCGAAACCATGGAGACAAAATTTGCCCGCACGCGATTTGCTACCTTGACGGTAGACATATCATTGGCGATAAAGACTACACCTGTCCCATACTGCTGGCCAACGGGAGTGACGCTGACGATGAACTCGCGGGAATGATCGGGGTCCCCACCAATAATGACCTCTTCGTGCGCAATTGCTTGCTTCTGCTGGATTACACGTGTGAGTGGACAACTGGAAGTGCCGCAGAGTATCGTGCCGTTCAGGTTCCTGCAATTCAATAGTTGGGTACAAGGTTGACCGATAGCCTGCTCACGAGGCTGACCGAGTACTGTTGCAGCGACAGGATTGACATCGAATACACGGAAATGGCTATCAACCGCTATGATTGCATTCGGAGTATTGGCAATCAGGCTGTCCAGATACAGATGATCACTCACAACTACTTTCCTAGAAATTTATAGCCGATGCCACGCACCGAGGTAATATGCTTAGGACTCTCGGCATCTTCTTCTAACTTTAAACGCAGACGTCGTATATAGACATCTACAATATTACTGTTGCTCTCATTGTCGTTCCAGACTTCTGAAAGTAACTGGTCACGATTGACTACCTGGCCGGAGGAAGTCATGAGCACGCGCAGGACCTGCATCTCGGTGGGAGTGAGCGGAATAGATGCATGCTCGGGTATTACGACTTTCAATTCCCCGGGGAGGAGTTCGATCTGACCACAACGGATACTGGTATTGCCCATCTTACCGTCCTTTTTAATACGGCGCATAACGGCTTGTACCCGTGCTACCAGTTCCTGGTGATTAAATGGCTTGCAAATATAATCATCTGCGCCGATATTAAAGCCCTGTAATTTTGACTCAATCGCGTCCTGCGCAGCATCGATAATAAGCAGGTCCGGTTCCCGCTTTTGGATCATCTGCATTGCGCCGCGAGGGTTATCTGTCGTCTCAACTTCGTACCCTTCTTTGCTGAGGACAAATTGTACGAGCGCATTTGCAAATTGATCATCATCTATGACAAGAATGTACACTGTTGTTCCCCTCAAGCGACCAGCGTGGATTGCTTCTACTATACTAGATTTATCTATTCCAATGACGATTACACCTCGCTGAACCGATCACATACGTGGGGGGGCGTTTGTGCCCGGTTTCTATTCCAGATTGAAATCTATAGATATTAAATCTTCTGTTTGCATATGTTACACGTTTAACTATCTACTGTCAAGTATGAATCTGCGCCAGGCGCAATTTCTCCAGGTAGACCAGTAAGATGGCGATGTCTGCCGGCGTCACGCCTTCGACACGCGATGCCTGCCCGATGGTGCGAGGGCGAGTTCGCATGAGCTTCTGGCGAGCCTGGGTGCGTAAATGCTGCACAGAGTTATAGTCGATGGTTTCAGGAATGAGATGCTCCTCCATACGCCTGGCACGGTGGACAAGTTGCTCCTGCTTGCGTACATAGCTTTCGTATTTCACCTGCAACTCGACCTCTTCTGCTACGGGTTCAGCCAGCACAGGCAAGATTGCAAGCAAGACCCCCGGCTGATCTCCGCCCATTGTAGGGGTAGGGCTTGCCCCTACCCCGTTCCCTGTTACAAGCTCTGCCAGGTGAGCTACCTGGTAATAGGTGACAGCTGGTCTGCGTAAGAGTTCGCGGGCAGAGAGCATCTGTCCGAGGGGGGCAAGGCCGATTACCTGCGCATGCGTTTCTGTCGTACGCGAAGAGGTAAACATGAGGGTATCAAGTTGGGTCAGGGCACGCTGGATACTCTCACGCTTGTGTACGAGTTGGGCATAGCGCGTATCACCGATAAGCCCGAACTTATAGGCATAATCACTCAGGCGCAGGTCCGCGCTTTCGGGGCGTAAGAGCAGGCGATACTCGGCGCGCGATGTGTGCAGCCGATATGGTTCACTCAAAGGGCGCGTTACTAAATCATCGATCATCACGCCAATGTATGCTTCATGGCGTCCAAGCACGAAAGAGCCTTCATCGCGAACGTGCAGCGCCGCGTTGATACCGGCCATAATCCCCTGGGCTGCCGCTTCCTCGTAGCCAGAAGTGCCATTGATTTGACCCGCGAGAAAGAGTCCTGACGCGGCCTTCGTCTGTAATGTTGGGAATAACTGCTCCGGCGGTATATGGTCATACTCGACCGCGTAGCCTACACGCATCATCTCAACGTGCTCCAGGGCAGGGATACTGCGCAGCATGGCGAGTTGCACGTCTTCAGGGAGACTGGTATTCATGCCCTGTACGTACACTTCACCGGTACGCCAGCCCTCTGGCTCTAAGAAGATTTGATGCCGCTCTTTATCGGCAAAGCGTACAATCTTATCTTCAATTGAGGGGCAATAGCGTGGGCCAATGCCCTCGATGATGCCGGTGTACAGTGGGGATCGATGCAGGTTATCACGAATGATCTGGTGCGTACGATCATTAGTATGCACGAGATAGCAGGGTAACTGCGGTCGCCACCCGTGCAAGTCTTCGTCCGTAACGGGATAGACCGGGTTTGGGTGCGTACCGGGGAGCTGCACGTCCTGGCGAGCAGACACATCTTGAGAAAAGTAGAGCGGTACACGGCTACCAGGTTGTGGCACTGTTTTGCTAAAATCGATGGTACGCGCATCGATACGTGGTGGGGTGCCCGTCTTAAAGCGGCGCACTTCGAGTCCTAACGCACGCAACGATTCTGAGATACCCAGAGCGGGAGCTTCGCCAGCACGACCACCAGGCTGTGTTTTCTCGCCTACTACGAGGCGTCCATTGATAAATGTGCCAGTGGTTAAGATGATCGCGCGCGCCTCGTATTGCCAGCCATTATTCGTTACGACGCCTGTAACAACAGGGCGCCCATCGTCTCCAATGTGACTGAGCAGTCGCGCAATAGTGGCCTGCTTCAGATCCAGGTTGGGCTGGCTTTCCAGGGCAAATTTCATTGCCAGGCGATAGGCCTGTTTATCGCACTGAGCACGCAGGGCCTGCACTGCCGGACCCTTACTGGTATTGAGCAGGCGGATCTGAATAAATGTGCGGTCGGTGTTGCGGCCAGCCTCACCGCCAAGGGCATCGATTTCTTTGATCAAGTGGCCTTTAGCAGGACCACCCATCGAGGGATTACAGGGCATGAGCGCAACACTGTCAAGGTTCATAGTCAACAACAGCGTCTTGCGTCCCATGCGCGCACACGCCAGCGCGGCTTCGCATCCCGCGTGGCCGGCGCCGACGACGATCACTTCATATGTCCCCCGTACAATTTGCTCCGGTGGAAGAGCATTGCGTTCGGTTTCGTTGCTCATCTATAGACAACCTATTTGATATGATGTCTCAGGTTAACGACTATTTCCACATCTACGATTCGTATTATGGCGCAGATGAGGTCAGACGTCAATACGAATAAGAAGAATGTGCGCAATCGGTTAAAGGATGCAATACTAATGAGGGCATAGAGAATGCCCATGCGAAGTTGACGCCAGGGGCATTAGCTGGTATTATTAGCAAGTCAAATAGTATTGGTGCGCTTTTTGAGCAGTAGAGCGAGTGAGATGCAAAACCAGCAGACATGGCGCGTACTCCTTAGGAAGCATTATTTATGTGGCGGGGTAAAAAAATGAATGAGCCATCGACCTGGCGTGAACTCTTAAGACAGCTTATTCGCGACCCGCGAGAGAAACAACGAATCGCCACGGAGCTAGGTATAAATGCTGCCACCTTAGTACGATGGGTACATAATGAAACCGATCCGCGTCCACAGAACCTCCGTCAACTTTTGAGGGCTTCACTCCAATATCGGGAGAAGATGAGAGAGTTGGTGGCACTCGAGTTTCCGGAGTTTTCCACAGAGGCAAAAGACGGTTTACCGGAAGATGTAGATACACTGCAAGAGATTCCAGCGGGGTCCTATGCAAGTGTGCTCCATGCCTACGTAACCGCTACTAAACGGCAGCGATTCTGGTCCGTCTGCAATCTTATTTTACAGGAAGCACTCAGGCAACTGGATCCCGGTCAGCTGGGCATGACAATCAGCGTGGCTCAATGCGTTCCTCCATTGGAGGGGAGGAAGGTTCGTAGCCTGCGTGAGCATGTTGGGCGAGGAACGCATCCCTGGAAAGCTACCCAGAAGCATGAAATCGCTTTCCTCGGCATAGAGTCCCTGGCCGGTTACGCGGTCGCTAACTCACGCATGCTCACCATCCAGGATAAGTCTGAGCGCCAGATGCGCTTCCCCGTCAGGTGGCTAGAATGGGAGGAAAGCGCAGTAACGTGTCCCATCATGCGTGAAGGTCGCACTGCGGGTTCCCTGCTAGTCTCCAGTACACAGCCAAACTATTTTCTGCCCTTTCGAGAGACGCTGATTCAGAATTACGCGGAATTGATAGTGCTGGCATTCGAGCCCGAGGAATTTTATGAACAACACAATATTCAGTTGGAAGTAATGCCCTCGTACGAAATTCAAGAAGAGCACTTCAACGATCTACGGCAGCGCATCTCTGATACTATGGCGGAGGGATCAAAGATGAATCCGCCGCTGACCATTTCGCAGGTAGAGCAGCAGGTCTGGCAACAGTTAGAAGAGGAATTTATTCACCTGGCACACAACAGTTGAGTGGAAATCCGTCGCTTCACTCGAATGGACGATTTCTGTGGAGTGACTTTCTTACTGACGGTGTGGGGGCAGAAGAGCGACGCGTCCAGTTCTCCTGTATCTCGCAGAAATGATTGACG
>WNFS01004627.1_pt1 | contig 10513 bp, 10 predicted proteins | sample 5400141 | NCBI WGS metagenome assembly WNFS01 (sample SAMN13153358, study PRJNA577476) | soil metagenome | isolation source: 60 cm saprolite under Madrone tree | place: USA:California | collected 2016-06-14
CGATGGCGCTGGCTGCAAGCAACAGCGAAAATGTCAGCAGCCCTGCGGTGAATTTCGTTCTTCTCATAAGAGTCTCTCTTCCTTTTGTCCCTGCCTCGCGGAAGCAAATCAAGATACTTCCATCCCCGCGGAGGAGAGCGTGATTTGACTACCCTTATTCAGACGAGGAAAAGAGCTTCGAGGTTATATCTCCAGCAACAAAAAGAATGGCATAAATGCATTAAAAAATCGATTTATCTAAGCCACACATTCTTCACGGCTTGCTGTATACTTAATGGGAATTAGCGATATCACGGACGAAGATTATTGCTGCCCAGTAATCTGCTTGCACTTCCGCGAACCTCGCCTCCCAATGATCTGCCACATGGGCCGGCACTGCTGTTTCATACTCATCTTCATTTTCAGCGCCTTCCCTTCCACGCTATACTTCCTCATGCGCTTCAGAAACCGTTCGGCCTGCCCGACTTTCATAGCTCTTCTGTTCGCGCTGCTACCCGCGCCTGCAGCCCCGCAAGAGAGTTCCTGGCAAAAAGACCTCGGTGCATGGCGCACGCAGTACGTTGCAGAGCTGTTGAAGCCGGACGGTTGGCTCTCGCTCACCGGCCTCGAATGGCTCGGACCGGGGGACAACTCACTCGGTTCTGCGGCTGACAACAAGATTCATCTCGCCGCGGGCAGCCCCGCCCATCTCGCGATTCTTCATCTCGAAGGCGAAACCGTCACGCTGAACTCGCCGTCCGGCGGATTCCCGCCGGACCTCCTCGTTGCGGGTGCGCCTGCGAAGGCGCAGCCCCTCCGCGCTGAAGCCAACAATGATAAGGCTTCTCCTCATCTCACCATTGGCACGCTGAATATGTACGTCATCCGCCGCGAAGCGCGCTTCGCCCTGCGGATCAAGGATTCCCACTCGCCGTCGATCACCGGCTTTCACGGCCTGAAGTGGTTTGCGCCCGATGCTGCCTATCGCGTCACTGCCAAGTGGATGCCGTACTCTCCTGCCAAGACCATCACGCTCGCCACGCTCGTCGGTACAAGTTACGATCAGCCCGTGCCCGGCGCCGCGGAATTCACTCTCGCCGGAAAAACATTCCGCGTCGAACCGGTCCTCGAAGATCCCGCCGTCGCCAAGCTATTTTTCATACTGCGTGATACCACCAGCAGCTCTACGACGTACCCCGCCTGCCGCTTTCTCTACACCGGTTTCCCAACCAACGGCATCGAAAAACCCGGCGAACTTGTTCTCGATTTCAATCGCCTCGAAAATCCGCCCTGCGCCTACACGGCATTTTCCACGTGCCCGCTTCCGCCGGCCGGCAACCGTCTCCCCATTGCGCTCCCCGTCGGCGAAAAGCGCTATCATGATTAGGCGCCTCTGCTTCTTTCTCACCGTACCTTTTGAAATTGTCCGCCGACTGTCGCACAATAGATGACTCAGCATCCAATGGATTATCTGAATTCCAATTTATCTCCCGGGAATGGCGACTCTTCCGCACGCGAGAAACTCATCACGCTTCGCCTGGCGCTTCTCAAGCTTCACAAGACGCTTCTCAACATGGAGCGCCGGGACTACGAACGCGAGCACGGTTCCGTCAACACCGGAGAGCTCTTCCGCCTGGTCATCGATCACGCGCAGTTCGCCTGGCTCCACAACATTTCCGAGTTCGTCGTGCGCATCGACGAGACTCTGGCGGCCAAGGAGCCTGTCACCTCCGAGTACACCAGCACGGCCATTTCACTGGCCCGAAAGATGTTTGTCCCGACCGAATCCGGCGACAGTTTCCAAAAAAAATACTTTGAGGCGATCCAGCGCGATCCGGTTGTGGTGATTGATCACGCCGAGCTGGTCCGTCTCTTCAATAACGAACCGCCCGATTCCGCAAATCCCTAAGTTCTTACGATTTCCCTGATAGAATCCCGCCGTCACTCGGAGGAACGTATGAGCGATTCCGACAAGAGTTACAGCAACGGCGAAATCACGGTGGTCTGGAAGCCCGGCGTATGCATCCACTCGGGAAAATGCGTCCAGGGCCTCGGTGAGGTTTTTAACGTTCACGCCCGCCCGTGGATCAACATCGCCGGCTCATCCACCGATCGCATCATCCAGCAAGTCGATCAATGTCCTTCCGGCGCACTCAGTTATTTCCGGAATGAAAAAGTGGGGAAAGCCGCAGGGTGATTCGTGGACTTGAACCTCGACAGCATCACCGTCACGAACAACGAAGAGGCTCAACGCTTTGAAGCGCAAGTCGACGGCCTGCGGGCACTTCTCACCTATCGCCGCTTTCCGGACCGTATCGTCTTTAACCACATTGAAGTTCCCCCGCCCGTTGAGAGCAAGGGCCTCGCCGCCAAACTTACCCGTACTGCGCTCGATTTCGCCCGCGCCAATCATTTCCGCGTCGTGCCGCTGTGCCCTTACGTTGCCGCATTTATCCGAAGGCATGCTGAATATCAGGATCTCGTTTCCGCCGATGACCTGAAGAAACTCCTGTCCCGCTCCAGCGGCGCAACGGACCAGTGAACAATTTCTGCCGTGAATAGACGCAACCCCGCACCGTCCATCCGTCCTCTTCGCCGCTCGGAACTTCCCGCCGATACCGTCGCCCTCGCCCGTTTTCTCATCGGCAAAGTGGTCGTCCATGATCTTCCCGCTGGACGCATCAGCGGCCGCATCGTCGAAACAGAAGCATATCCCCCGGGCGACCCAGCGGGCCACCATTTCCGCGGCCCCACGCCGCGCATTCGATCCATGTATCTAGCGCGCGGCCACGCGTACATTTTTTTCAACTACGGCGCGCACTTTATGCTCAACGTCGTCAGCGAGCCCGCCGGCACCGCCGCGGCGATCCTCATTCGCGCTCTTGAGCCGCTCGATGGCATCCAACTGATGGAGCGCCATCGCAAGACCACTCGTCTTCACGATCTAACGCGCGGTCCCGGCCGCCTCGCCGCCGCTCTTCAAATCGACCGTCGCCACGACGGCCTCGATCTTTGCGCTCACGGAGCGCTCTGGCTCGGCGCGATGAAGCACGCCGCCAGTCCCATCGGCAAATCCGTTCGAATCGGCATCACGCGAGCTGCCGATCAACTCCTTCGCTTCTATGAACGCGGCAATCCTTTCGTTAGCGGTCCTAAGCGCCTGCTCCTAACAGTTATGTCCGCCAAGAAGACTTCTTCCGAACGAACATGAGGCCAAGCGCACAAGCGGTTGCCGCGGCGTCTATTTGATTCCTCGCGATTTCGCGGCCCAGGTCCCGCTGTTCTAACCCTTGCTGAGAATTCTTTCCGACTCCTCCGCCGCGCCCTTCTGCCGCGCGACGTAAGTGTCTAATACGCCGTCGAGTTCCGCAGGCCGGATCGGTTTGGTAAGATATCCATCCATTCCGGCCGCCAGGCATTTCTCGCGATCGCCTTTCATAGCGTGCGCCGTTAAAGCCACGATTGGCACGCGATTCCCGCTCTCTCTTTCCCGCTCCCGAATCGCCGTTGTGGCTTCGAAACCATCCATCTCCGGCATTTGCAGGTCCATCAGAATCAGGTCAAAACCGCCGCTTTCGAATGCTGCGAGCGTCTCACGCCCGTTGCCGGCCACCACCACGGAGTGGCCGCGCTTTTCCAACAGCCGCATTCCCAGCCGCTGGTTCACCAGATTGTCTTCCGCGAGAAGCACGCGCAGGGAAACCGAAGGATCGAGCACATCTTGCAATGAATAACGGGTGACCAAAGGAATCTCGCTTCGCTGCTCCTTTGCACCAAGAACCCGCGCAACTGCCTCTCGCAACTCGGATTGCCGAATCGGTTTTAGAAGATAGGCAGAGACTTCCAGCTCCTCGCACCGTGCCGCATCCCCTCGGTGGCCTGCGGAAGTCAGCATCATAATGGTGGCCGTGGACAGCTCGGGCCGCTTCCGGATTCGTTCCACCAATTCGAAGCCGTCCATTCCCGGCATGTGCATGTCCGCCAAGATCAAAACGTACGGCTCCTCCGCTTCCTTGGCTGCGGCCAAGTGCGCCAGAGCTTCTTCCCCTCCCTCCACGGATGTCACGTTCATCTCCCAACGCTTCAGCATCCCTTCGAGGATTCTCCGGTTGGTGCGGTTGTCATCCACCACCAGAACTCTTACGCCGCGAAGATTCACCGTCGGGGTGATCGCTTCGATGGCGATCGAGTTCGCCTGCGCTACTCGCAGCCGCGCCGTGAAATGAAACGCGCTTCCCTGGTCCGATCCGCTCTCCACCCAAATTTTCCCGCCCATCATCTGGACGAGACGTGAGGAGATGGTGAGACCCAATCCGGTTCCTCCAAATTTCCTCGTTGTCGAAGCATCAGCCTGCGTGAAGGGTTCGAAGATGGATTCCTGCTTCTCTTTGGGAATCCCAATCCCGGTATCCGCCACCGTAAAGTGCAGCAGAAGGTCTTCCCCTTCCCGGGCATCGCTCTTCACTTTCAGGGCCACTTCCCCCTGGTCGGTAAATTTGATGGCATTGCCAATGAGGTTTACTACGATCTGCCGCAACCGGCTCGGATCTCCCCGCACCACTTCTGGCACTTCCGGCGTCACCTCGCACAGGAGTTCCAGTCCTTTTTCATGCGCGCGCAGAGCGAGCGTCTTTAGTGTTGTCTCCAGGGAATCGCGCAGATTGAAGTCGACTGCTTCCAGATCGACCTTTCCCGCCTCGATTTTGGAGAAGTCGAGAATGTCGTTGATAACAGCGAGCAGGGAATCGCCGGACATCTTCACGGTTTCGAGGTATTCGCGCTGCTCGGGAGTAAGCGGGGTCTCCAGCGCCAGGTCGGTCATACCGATGACGCCATTCAGCGGCGTGCGAATTTCATGACTCATGTTCGCAAGGAATTCGCTCTTCGCGCGGCTGGCCTCCTCCGCCGCATCTTTCGCTCGGCGCATCTCTGCTTCGGCCTGCTGGCGTTCCACGACTTCTTTCTGTAGCTCTTCCGTCCGCGCTTGAACGCGAAGTTCGAGTTCGTCCTTCGCACCCCGCAGAGCCGCATCGCGCTGCTGAATCTGCTCCAGCATTTGATTGAAGGAAGACACCAGAGTGCCCACTTCATCATCGCCCCGGGGAATGCCCCGAAGCGCGTAGTCCTTATCCGCGGATACCCTGCCGACTACCGCCGCCAGTTGCAGGATGGGTTCGGTAATGAGCCGCACCAACCGGTGGGAGATGAGTGCTGTTAGGAAGATAGAAACGAGGAGTACAAGGGCGGAGATTTCCCTGAATTGCTTCATCTTGGCGTGAAGTTCGGAATAGTCCGAGACAATGGCTACTCCCCCCACCTTTTCACCATCGAGAGTGAGGCTGTGGTAGAGAGTAACCGCCTCAGGCTCCAATAGTGTTTCGTTCTCACGAAGAGCCGGCATCCTGAAACTTGCCCCAATCCCGGCACGCCGGTATTCCGCAAACGTGGCCCCGTGACTGTCGTAAATGGAGGCTGCAACGATATGGGGCTCGGCGCGCAGCGCCGCCAGAATGTCCTGCGCCGACTTTCGATCGTTAAACGCCAGAGAAGCTGCCGTGTTCAATCCCAGCATGTCAGCATGGAACGCGAGCTCTTTGGTCATCGAGGTACGGAAGCTGGCTCTTTCGTAGAGTTCCAATGCCAGGCAAGTGATGCTCAATCCCAAGACACTGGTAAGGAAGATCACCAGGGCCAGCTTTCGTTGAATGGAGCCGGTTCGAATGAACGCCATTTCAAGTCCCTCGGTGACCGCCGATTACCGTCTTCGCAAGCGCCAGAAGGCGGGAGCTCATTTTTAATTTGGCTTGTTCCGCAGCTTCCAGGTTGATTTCGAAACGAATTTTGTTATCTTCCAGCAAGAAGCCGATCGCCCCGCCCTCCTGGACAAAGTGTTCCGACTCTCCTACGGTCAGTACAGAATTTTCTCTGAGACTGGCCAGGACCGCAGGGAGGAGCCTCTTCTCTCCCGCTCCGATGAACAGAATCTGGCAGCTCCGGATGTACTGTGGCTGTTTGAAATGGAGGACTCGCAATGGGCGCGTGCCGATCGTTTTGCCGCTTAAGCTTGCGTCCAGCGCTCCGTGAAATGGATCTTCTCCAATCGTGCAGTAGGTCAGCGGACTGCTGGCATCCTTGAACGTTTTTTCCGGCCAATCGATGAACTGCGCAAAATGGAAAAGGAATGCAGCTTTTACGGAATATTCTCCCGCCGTGGAACTCGCGTGGAGATTACCTCGGAGCGTTGGCAAGAGGATCAGGGATAGAAAGCACACCGTGACCCGGCGCATGGCCCGGTGCGGTTCCATGCCCGTCCATCGCGCGCCTATTGGGAGAAATAGGGACACAGTAAGCCTCTCAGTGCGAGAACCTCCAAGTCATGCGTGCGAATGCTCTGCGCGTCGGATAAGTGGGGACGAGGCCCGTGTTGCTCAAGAACTCCAGGTGGCGAGGCGCCAACAAGTCTTGGCCGATAAGATCGAAACCTACTGATTCAAGCGGATGCCAGCCGATACGAAGATCGAGGCGCGTGTAGGCGGGCACGGACTGATCGAGGAGCCGGCCAACGTAGTACACCGAAGCGTCGAACTCAGTCTGATGTGAAAGATTGAGCTGCGAGCGCAGCTGGAATTGATGCCGCGGATTGTCGCCCGCCGTGAGCAAGGCGGAAGGGCTCCGGCCACCCGGATTGAGATGTAAGACTTGACGAAGAAAGGAATACCCGGCGTCCAGTTTCCAGCGGCTTGCCGGCTTCCATCCGAGAGAAATCTCGCCACCATACCCGGTCCCATGCATACCGTTCGCGTAAAACAGAGGCACGACGATGTGTGGAACCGGACTCGCAGAGGGGAAAGGCGTACCGGGCTCTTGAGTTCCCAGGCTCTTATAACGGTCATGGAAAGTAGTGACGTCGATGGAAACTGCTTTCGTTGCTTGTGCCCGGTACCCTGCTTCGAAATCGAGCATGTCTTCGTCCCCGGCTCGAGAACTTCCAAACAGGTCGACGGAGGTCAACGAACCGCCGGGACCTGGAAAAACCGCGGTGACGATGTGCAGCCCACGCTCCGATCGTTGCGGGGTACGCGTTGCCTGCGCCGCGGAAACCCAGAGGGACTGGTTATCAGTCAGACTCCAGAGCAACCGCCCGCTCGGCTCTGCCTGATAACCAGTAAAGGGAGTGCTCTCAAATCGGATCCCGGGAGTGAACCACAGCCGGCCGGGCATGATGGCAATTTCATCTTGGAGAAAGATACTCGCGAGATTTGTCCGGAGCGAAGAAGGATCTAAAGAGAGCGTACTGCTGGTGGAAGTGGAATCCGTAGTGGAGCGGTAGCCGGCGCCCCAGATCAAGTCGTGCCGCGCCCCGAGAGACGAACGCTCCTGGAACTCGATATCGAAGACATGGACTTGTGCGTTTAAGGCCGCATTGTCTCTTGAAAGAGTTTCGTAATACATCTGCACCGAGAATTCAGAGTGGGGAGAGTAGCTGCGCGTCCACCGGCCGAGCACGTTACCGCCGGCATACGTCGTCTCAAGCAGCGGCGTCGTGTTGAACGGAGGAGTGAAGCCCGCCGTATGAGTTTGCGTAAACGTCGCGTCGCGGTGAATGTCACCCTCGACGGTGAGTGTGTCCTTCGACGTAGGTTGTGAATCGAGGCGAAAGCCAGCTCGCACTCCATCCCAGTTGTCACCCGTGCCTTGGCCGGCGAGACCCTGGAATTCACCCCGGTTAAAGTAATTTCCGAAAAAACGATATGCGAGTTTTTCGCCCTTGGCCATGCCGTACCGCGCGCCGGTGAAGCCGCGCTCCTGCATTCCGCCGCCGGCAGAAAGGAGTCCACCTTGAGTGTCCTTGCTTTTCTTTGTAAGAATATTGATCACGCCTGTGACGGCATTCGCGCCCCAGAGCGTGGCCCCGGGGCCGCGAATCACCTCGATTCGATCAATGTCCTCCAACATGAGGTTTTGTACCTGCCACAACACACCGGCGAAATCGGGTGAATACAGACTTCGGCCATCGATCAATACAAGAAGTTTGTTGGCGAATCGTGCATTGAACCCGCGCGACGTGACCGCCCAATCGCTGGCATCAATCTGTGCCACATCCAGTCCGGGAACCAGCCGCAACAGGTCGGGAATATTTGTGGCGCCAGAGCGGCGAATGTCTTCTTGCGTTAGGACGAAAACCGCCGCGGCCGTCCGCAAAAGTTTCTGATCCTTCTTCGAGACCGAACTCACTTCCACGTTCATCAGATTTTCAATGCTTACCTGCGTGAGGTCGCTCGCTGCGGAAACTGGAACTCGGTTTGATTGTGGAGTTTGTCCCCACGCCGCTGCGCACACTATCAGGACGAGCAGCGCTGTCGCTCCCTTCACACGAGCCCGTGGCGCCCACGTCCTTTGTTTCCCGTTCATCGCGCACACCCCCTCTTCCCCGTATGTCAGCCGCACGTCAACCGCCAGTGTCCGGCGCGCGCGTGTTTGCCATCCCTTTTGCAATCAGCATTGTTTGGATTGGAGATGTCGCAGAAATTCGCGGAGTCTCTTCAATAGGGGACGGCTGTGCCACATTGGAACAATGGCCCTATCGGGGCCTGGCGAGGCTTGCTCGCATTTACCAGTAGTTTGGTCACCCTGATGCCGGCTTCCGACTCGAATACCAACAGAGAGCAGGCGCGAATACGGCCCTGCCTTGAACCGCGCTCCGCTAATTCTTATGGGGAATAAAGGAAGGAAATGAGGAGGTTACGCGAGAAGTGCGACCGTGTATCAGGAGACTCCGAGGAGGAATCTCCAAAGGTCATTGTGGCGGTACAATTCTAGACTTACTATTCGCGTCAATCGCCTGTCGCCGCCACTTGGTCGCATGCGCCGCGAAAATTCTCGTACCACGTTTGCGTAAAGCTGGTGATGATCTGCTCGGCGGTCTCGCCTGCTATTTTCACCCCCGAATGGACGATATCTCCCCAAGTGTGAACACGCGTCCCGCCTCCCGCGGCTTCTTCGAACGTGACCCACTGCGCCAGCACGACTCCGAGCGAATGGTCAATCCAGCCCACTTTTCGCGCGGGTTGGCAGTTGGTGATCACATGGCTCACTACGGTCTTTACCGGCTCCACGACTTCGATCTCCAGCCGGCTGCCCGCTTCCCACGGCCGGCCCTCTCGCCAGTGGAGCTGTCCGTAGATGTCGGCAAACTCATTCCAACGCCGCCAGTCGGAGAAAATCTCCCAGACGCGCTCGCGCCTGGCCTTGGTGGTCACACCATATTGAAATCGAAACATGACTTCTCTTCACTCCTCTTTGAGCGATCCAGTTTTCTGATTTAGCTGGGCGGGGCCAGCGCAGGTACGATCCGGGCTCCATTATTTATACACTGTTGGTTTAACGCTGTAAAGGATATAATTATCGGCACCGGGGCCAGGAGGTTGCCGCATGCCACGCAAAGCTGATGCTCTTCTGGAAGGCCGCATCCTCACTGCCGCGCATCACATCTGGAGCGAACGCGGCGAAGCGGCCCTCACCATGCGCGCCGTGGCCCGCGCCGCTGGCACCACGACCCCTACGCTTTACGAACGCTTTTCGCACAAGAGCGACCTTCTCACGCTGCTCCGCCGCCGCGCCCGCTTCAATCTTTTCTCCGCCATTCGGACTTCGCGCTCTCCCCTCGATGCTTGCCGGCGCGCTCTCGATTTCTTCACGGCCCATCCCTACGATTACCGCCTTATCTCCGAAGATTGGGCCATCGCCTTCGCCCGCAAAGAGCATATGCCGTCGTTCGAATTCATCAAGGCGAAGCTCGCTCGGCAACTTGGCGGCGCGCCGGACCGCCACGCACATCTGGCTCTCTCTCTCGTCGCACTCCTCCATGGCACCGCCACATTGCTTCATTCCTCGGGCGTTCACAAAAAAATCTCCCGAGACTTCCGCCATGCCTGCATCTCCGCATGCCAGTCCTTGATCCACGCCGCTTCTTCCCATCCTGCCCGCCCAAAACGTTCTTCCCCACCCCGCCGCTAGCTCCTCGATTACCGATAAGAACGGCTCTCCCCGCCGGCCCCTGTTTCATGCAAGAATGAGGGCTATGAGCGCCCGGCCCCTGGCGCCTGTGATTCACTCGACCCGACGATCCAGCCTTGCCTCAGACGCCATGGTGCTTTTTTGCCGGTCGTAGCTCGTGAAAGTAGAAGTGTCTCAATAGGCCGGTTTGCGTGAAAGCGCAGTGAGGGGGCGATATGGCGGCAGCCTGGGAGCAGTTCGTAGGTCAAATCGTCGATGACGAATTCCCGCTCGAGCAATTACTGGCGAGTTCGGATCACAGCGCCGTGTTCCTTACTCAGCACGGCGATTCGCAGCCGCAGAAGGCAGCCATCAAGCTGATTCATGCGGAGCCTGCGACCGCCGACCTTCTGCTCTCGCGCTGGCGACTCGCCGCACAACTTTCCCATCCCAACTTGCTCCGCCTCCTGGACTTCGGCCGCTCCTGCATCGAAGACGCGAATTTTCTCTATGTCGTGATGGAGTTCGCTGAAGAGGA
>WNFS01007828.1_pt1 | contig 10513 bp, 8 predicted proteins | sample 5400141 | NCBI WGS metagenome assembly WNFS01 (sample SAMN13153358, study PRJNA577476) | soil metagenome | isolation source: 60 cm saprolite under Madrone tree | place: USA:California | collected 2016-06-14
AGTTGGGGGACGGGCGGCAGCGGCTTGGGAAAATCTTTCGAGAGAAAATCGATGGCGAGTTGGTTGAGGTCGTCGAGCGCTTTGCCGGAAAAATCTGCGTTCAACAAAACGACGTAGCCCCAATTTTGTTCGGGCATGTAGCGGTAGGTGGAGATGAAACCGTCGATGCCGCCGTCGTGGCCATGAGTGACGACGCCACCTTTGACTCCGGTGTAATTCGCGAGGCCGTAGCCGAGGCGGAGGCCGTTGCGCGCCGAGAGCGGCGTTTGCGGATACTCCATGCGGGCAATGGTTTCGGGCTTCAGGAGTTGGCAATCGTTCGCCGCGCCTCGGCGGAGAAAGAATTGGACGAGCTTGGCGAGTTCGGCAGGCGAAGCTTTCATGTCCCCGGCGGGGCGGAGATAGATTTCTTTGTAGGCGACTGGTTGGACGGCTTTGCCGTCGGGGCGTTGATAACCTTGCGCAAGTAACGGGCGGTTTTGCGGAGTGAGACCGAAGTCACCGATTGAAATATCAAGCGGGGCGAGAATATTTGCGCGAATGTGCGAAGTCCACGGCTGGCCGCCGATTTTTTCGACGAGGTAGCCGGCGATTCCGTAGTCGGGATTGGAATAGGCGGAGCGAGTGCTGGGTGGCCAGCGAACGTTTTGCGGATTCGGGAATCTTTGCAGGACTTGCAAGATGGAAATGTTCGGCGAGTCTTTCGTATTGTAGACCTCGCGAAGAGCCATGTCGTCGAAGCCGGCGGTGTGCTCGAGTAGATTGGTGATGCGGACGGGGTTGGTGGACTCCCAGGGATTTTTGAGCGGAACTTCCGGCGCGACATCCTGCAAGCGGGATTGAAGATTGATGCGGCCTTCTTCTTCGAGTTTGAGAAGCGCGAGAGAGACGAAGGTTTTGCTGATGGAGCCGACGCGGAATTCGGTGTCGCAGGTGATGTCGCGATTTTGGGAGAGGTCGGCTTTGCCGATGCCGCCGCACCAGATGACTTGGCCGTTGGAAACAAGAGCGATGCCGGCGCCGGGGACGTGTTCGGTATCGAGGACTTTTCTTGCGGCGGATTGAAATTCTTCGAGGGACTTGGGATGCGGGAGTTCGTCTTTTTTCGTGGGCGATTGTTGGGCGAGAAGCAGGGAAGGAGCGGCGAGAAAGGCTAAGAGTGCGGCGATTCGGGTTATGGGCATTTTGCCTCGAAAGAATGCGAGATGGGCGAGGAGTTTAGCAGAGAAGGTGTTGTGGTTTCAGCATGTGGAAAACGAAGACTAAACACGTGCCAAGCATTGCCGGGGCTAAAGCCCCTGAGCCACACGAAAGCGGACGCCTCAGTCCCTCGGCTTTGCTCGGGATAAAAAGGCGGCCGCTACAACTGCTTGCGGGTCAAGAACGGACGCACGCTGAAGCGTACGCCACATTGACGGGTGGGGCCGGGTCGCATACGATTTCGCGGGCGCAATGGCGCTTTAAGTTGATTGATGAGAGGGATTTCTATCCATGTGTAAACGGCTTTGTTTTGCTTTTGCGGCGGCGGTTTTTTGTTTCCGCGTGAGTTTTGCGATGGCGCAGCAGCCTGGCGGTGAAAAGGCGGCGGATAAATCCGCGGACAAGGCCGGAGAAAAGGCGAAAGAGGACAAGAAAGCGCCGGAAGACAAGAATGTGATGACGAAGCACTCGGTGAAGATCGGCGGGCAGGAAGTGAAGTACACGGCGACGGCGGGAACGATGGTGCTGAAGCTGGAGGATGGAACGCCGAAGGCGAGCGTGTTTTATGTGGCGTACACGAAAGACGATGTGACCGATGCTTCGAAGAGGCCGATTACATTTGCGTTCAATGGCGGGCCGGGCGCGGGATCGCTGTGGCTGCATGTGGGCGCGCTGGGGCCGCGGCGCGTGGAGATGGGCGATGTGGGGAGTTTGCTACCGCCGCCGTACAAGTTTGTTGATAACGAAGCTTCGATTTTGGATGTGACGGATATCGTGTTTATCGATCCGGTGACGACGGGATTCAGCCGGCCAGTGCCGGGCGAGGCGGACAAGCAGTTTCATGGCGTGCAAGAGGATGTTCAATCAGTGGGAGATTTTATCCGGCTGTGGGCGACGCGAAACCGGAGATGGGGCTCGCCGAAGTTTTTGCCGACGTACACGGCGATTGCCTGGTATCACAAGAAATTGCCGGGGGATTTGCAGGGCGACTTGCAGAAGGCGATTGCGGAGTCAAAAGCGTTTGCGGTGGGGGCGTATGCGGATGCGCTAATGGCGGGCGACGCGTTGCCGGCGGCGAAGCGGACCGAAATTGCGCAGAGGCTTTCGCAATTGACGGGAGTTTCGCCAGATTACATTGACCGGGCGGATTTGCGAATTGAGATTCAACGCTTCGATAAAGAGCTGATGAAGAGCGAGCGGCGGACGGTTGGGAGACTGGACGGAAGATTCACGAACGTGGCGGAGACGTTGCGGCGGGCGATGACGCAGAATCAGTTCTTGCATGTGTTCGTCGGGAAGGGTTACTACGATTTGGCGACGCCATTTTTTGCGGCGGATTATACGTTCGACCACTTGGGATTGGACCCGACGCTGCGGTCGCACATCAGCGGCGGGTATTACGAAGCGGGGCACATGATGTACGTGCATCACGATTCGCTGATGAAGTTGAAGCAGGATTTGACGCAGTTTATTCAGGCGAGCCTACCGAAATGAAGAAAGTTATTTCCGTTTTTCTTTGGATTGTCATTGCGGTGGTCGGCGCCGGGGCGCTTGCAACGATCGCGCTACAGCGGGATGAACGCATTAGTGCGACGTGGTTCGTGGTAGCGGCGGCGTGTTTTTATCTGGTGGCGTACCGATTTTATTCCGCATTTTTGGCGGCGAAATTAGTGGCGCTGGATGATTCACGCGCGACACCGGCGGAACGAAATGACGATGGACGCGATTTTGTTCCAACCAACAAGTGGGTGCTGTTCGGGCACCATTTTGCGGCGATCGCTGGGCCGGGACCGCTGGTGGGACCGACACTGGCGGCGCAATTTGGTTATTTGCCGGGCACGCTTTGGCTGATTGCCGGTGCGGCGTTTGCGGGATGCGTGCAGGATTTTGTGATTTTGTTTTGTTCGATCCGGCGGAACGGGAAATCGCTGGGCGAGATGGCGCGCGATGAAGTGGGAAAGCGCGGCGGATTCATCGCGCAACTGGCGGTGCTGGCGATTCTGATTATTTTGTTGGGCGTGGTGGCGCTGGTGGTGGTGAACGCACTGAAGACTTCACCTTGGGCGACGTTCACACTGGCGATGACGATTCCGATCGCGCTGTTGATGGGCGTTTATTTGCGATTTTTGCGGCCGGGGCGAGTACTGGAAGCTTCGGTGATTGGCTTGGCGCTGGCGATGTTTGTGGTGGTGGCGGGGCAGTGGGTGGCGGATTCGGCGTCCTGGGCGCGCGTGTTTACGTTGAGCGGAGTGGCGCTGACGTTCTGGATTATCGCGTACGGATTTGCTGCGTCGGCGTTGCCGGTTTGGTTGTTGCTGGCACCGCGGGACTATTTGAGCGCGTTCATTAAAGCGGGCGCGATTTTTTCTTTGGCGGCTGGAATCTTGATTGTTCGGCCGGAAATTCAGATGCCGGCGCTGACGAAATTTGTTGACGGATCGGGGCCGGTATTTGCCGGCAAGATTTTTCCGTTTTGCTTTATCACGATTGCGTGCGGGGCGATCAGCGGATTTCACTCGCTGATTTCGAGCGGGACGACGCCGAAGATGATTCAGCGGGAAGGCCATGCGCGGTTGATCGGGTACGGCGCGATGCTGCTGGAATCGTTTGTAGGCGTGATGGCGATGGTGGCGGCGTGCGCGATGCAGCCGGGAGTTTATTTCGCGATTAATTCGCCGGCAGGAATCGTGGGTACGGCGCCGGACGCGGTGGCGGCGACGATTTCCGGCTGGGGCTATCATCTCGATCCACAGACGATGGTCAACATGGCGCACGCGGTGGGCGAGCAGACGTTATTCAATCGAGCGGGCGGCGCGCCGTCTTTGGCGGTGGGCATGGCTCAAATTTTTTCGAGCACAATTGGCGGCGAGCGGTTGATGAGCATCTGGTATCACTTCGCGATTATGTTCGAGGCGCTTTTTATTTTGACGGTGCTGGATGCGGGGACGCGCGTCGGAAGATTCATGGTGCAGGAGATGGGCGGGCGCGTGTGGAAACCGTTCGGGCAAACGAGTTGGATGCCGAGCGTGGTGATTTCAAGCGCTTTGGTGGTTGGAGGATGGGGATACTTTTTGTATCAGGGTGTGATTGATCCGTTCGGCGGGATCAATTCGCTGTGGCCGCTGTTCGGGATTGCGAATCAGTTGCTGGCCGCGGTGGCGCTGGTAGTGGCGACGACGATTTTGTTGAAAATGGGGCGGCTGAAATGGATTTGGGTGACGCTGGTGCCGATGGTGTGGCTGATTACGGTTACGATGACAGCCAGTTGTCAGAAGATTTTCAGCGGGAATCCACGGATTGGTTTTTTGTCGGGAGCGAAAGCACTGGCAGCGCAGATTGCGGCGGGGAAGGTTCCCGCGGCGAGGCTTACGGAAATTCAACGGACAATATTTAATTTGCGGTTGGACGCGGCCGTGACGGCGGTGCTGGCGGCCATGATTCTGGTTTTGGTGTTGGAGGCGATTCTGCGGTGGACGGCGATTTTGACGAAGCGAAGCGAGGCGGTGCTGCACGAAACTCCGTATGTGGCGACGCAGTGGGTTGCAGGCGCGGAGGGCGACTGATGCGAGATGCGAGAAGAAAAATTGTGGACATGGCGAGAATGTTTTGGTTGGGACTGCGGGAATGGAGCGGTGACGCGGCGTACGAGCGTTACCAGCGCGCAGCGGTAAGAAAGAAAGCCACGTGGGTGGCTACGCGGGGCGAGTTTTATGTTGAGCAAGTGGAGCGGCGATACTCACGTCCGAACCGCTGCTGCTGAACCCACACAACTATTGTTTTGATTTTTCAATGGGCATAGAATGCGCGGTAACTCTCCCGGTGGGCCCAAATCAAGGTTAGTCAGAAGGAGGTCGAATGCGCAGAATTCTCAGCTTACTAGTGTTGGTGTGTTTAGTAGCGACGACGGCGCTGATTTCCTCAGGGAAACAGCAGGAGAAAAAGGCCGCGAAACCTGATTTTGAAATGACCGCTTCATATATTGAGGCGTGCAGTTGCGATATGTTCTGCCCGTGCTATTTCAATCCGCATTCCACGAATCATATGAGCATGGGCGAGAATCACAAAGACGAACACTATTGCCGCGCCAATCTCGTTCTCAAAGTGGACAAGGGGCATTACAAGAATACCAAGCTTGACGGCGCGAAGGTCTGGATCGCGACGGATTTGGGCAGCGAGTGGAGTACAGGCAAAGATTCCTGGGCAGTGCTCAACTATGATCCAAGCGTGACTGCCGAGCAGAAGGCCGCGTTGAACGACATAATTGGCCAGCTCTATCCGTTCCAGTGGCAGAAATTCGACGTAGACACACAAGGCTTCACGTGGGACGTGGATGAAAAGGCAGGGACCGCCAAGGCCAAAATGAACAATGGAAAAGCAGAGGTGGTTTTGGAGAAGAGCAAGGGTGACGATCCGGGCCGCGAGATCGTGATGCAGAACCTGAAGTATTGGCAAGCGCAATCCAACGATGGCTTCCGGATGTGGAAGAGCAAACACGAGGAATTTGAAGGGAAGGATCACAAGTTCTCCTACGATGGCACAAATGGGTTTTTGATAACGATCCATTTTTCGGGCCTGGCAAAAGCAGCTGCCGGAAATTAGCGGGGCGGGCGAAGCTTCGCAAAGGGCGCGGCCTTCCAAGTTCTGTAGAGCCGCATTGACGGCGTCAGGTTTCTCCTTCGTCGTCGGCGACTTGTTTGAGTATCGTGATTTTGTGGGCGATACGAAGGCCCTGCGAGCGGACACCAGAGAGAATGGCACGTCGAACTTCGTCGGGCAGAGCCTCGGGAGCAAAGACACCCGATTCTTCACGCGGGAAGTACTTTACAAATTGAGCAGCGACGTGGGCGGTGGCGAAGGCTACCGGCGTCGTGAAGAGGCCGTGCTTGCGAATGGTGTAGAGCGACGGAAACAGGACGTCGGAGCGAATAGCGAGATGGACGTCTTCTTTGTCGCTGCGTTTGACGCCGCAGACAACAATCGCGGCTGCGAAGCGAGCATTCTGCAAGATTCCTTGTCGAATTAAACTTGCAATTTTGCGGGGCGAAGAAGTGTCCGGGAAGCGGCTTTTCTGAAGGCCATGCGACTTGGAAAGTTTTCCCTGTTTGTGCCAGCGGCGAAGCCGATCGATTTCGTTGCCGCCGATTTTGACGTCGAGATCACGCATGGGAATGAAGCGCGGCAGAGTGGCAACTTCATCTTGAGCACACAGGACGACACGGGCTGTGCCAACAGGGTCCAGGAAGCGAAATTTTTCAATTTCCGAAAAGCGCTTGGCGAGTTTGAATCTGCCGCCGCGATAGATGCGCGGATGGGATACCGCTTCGTCGAACGAGACTTCCGGTGACCATTGCGAGATGGGGTCGTCGCTTTCACTGCTTTCGTAGAGGCGGATTTGGACCGAGAGGACTTCGTCGAGAAGGTCGGCGGCGCGTTTGACGAGAAGGTTGGTGAGGCCAGGAGCGGCGCCGGCGTTGATCACCGCAGAACGGTTTTTCTCCTCGAAGCGTTTGACGTAGCGAAACTGCTCGGATTGAAAAGGGTTTCGCGTAAGGTGCGAGCTCAGGTCGAGATAATGCGCGCGTAAATGAAGGGCAGCGCGCAGAACGATTTCGTTGAAAACGGAGGCGCTCGCATTGATGATGAGCTGGCAGCGCTTGGCTGCTTTGACGATACCTCGGAGATTGCGAGCGTTTACTTCGGCGACGGGAATGGAACTTTTCTTGCCTAGAAATCGGCGAGCGCGAACCGGGTCGCGGTCACCGCACCAGACGGTGTGGCCCTGACGGTCGAGGAGATGTGCGAGGAGGGAGCCGGTCGCTCCCGCTCCGAGAACGAAGATCCGCATGGCGTGGGAAAAACTGTATCACAGGACCCGGCGGGGCTGAGGAGTCCGCGGGGCAGATTATAATCGGGGTGTCCAAATAGGCCAATCCCAGGCGTCATTGTAGTGGGCACGGGAAATGAACGTCCCACAGACCAAATTAAGGGAGAAACATCATGGAATACCTGCTGATGATTTATGCGGAAGAAGGCGGCTGGGTGAAGATGTCCAAAACGGAGCAGGAACAAGGAATGGCTGCGTACACCGCCTATACAGAAGCGCTGAAGAAGGCCGGTGTCTGGAAGGGCAGTCACCGTCTACAGCCGATCGGCACGGCGACCACTGTGCGGAATGGAGCGAATGGCAAGCCGCAGGTTCTGGACGGGCCGTTTGCGGATACGAAGGAGCAACTCGGAGGGTACTACCTCATCGACGTAGCGGATCTGGACGCAGCGTTATCCTGGGCGTCGCGATGCCCGGCTGTTGGACACGGAACTGTCGAGGTGCGACCGGTCTGGAGCACCGCACGCAGCGCGACGCCAGCCTAGGTTGTGTTACGAGAAGCTTTCTCATGGCAGATAGTGAAAACGTAGCGCGGGCGCGCAGTGCCGCAGAGAGTGCTGCGCGCCGAAGCTATGGAAAGTTGGTGGCGTTCTTAGCGGCGCGGACGCGCGATGTGGCGGCCGCCGAAGATGCACTCTCGGAAGCGTTTGCCTCTGCGCTGACCGATTGGCCGGTGAACGGCTGCCCGGCAAATCCGGAAGGCTGGCTGCTGACGGTGGCGCGAAGAAAGCTGATCGATGCGGTGCGCGGGCGTCATCGGCACGAAGTGGCGGCTGAGGAATTGCGGGTCATGGCAGAAGGCGCGGAAATGGCGGAGACGGATAGGCGGCTTCCGGACCAGCGGCTGGGTTTGATGTTTGCCTGTGCGCATCCCGCGATTGGCGCCATTGTGCGCTCACCATTGATTTTGCAAGTTGTGCTAGGGCTCGACGCGAAGGCAATCGCTTCGGCGTTTCTGACCTCACCGGCGGCGATGGGGAAGCGATTGGTTCGTGCCAAGGAGAAGATTAAGCAGGCGGGAATTCCGTTTGCGATTCCGGAACGCGCTGAATTGCCTGTGCGGCTTGACGCGGTACTTGAGGCGATTTATGCGGCATTCGCGGAAGGATGGAGCGACCCTTCGGCGACGGATATTTCGAGGCGGGATTTGACGGAAGAGACGCTGTTTCTGGCGCGTCTTGTCGTGGAATTGCTTCCGAGTGAAGCCGAAGCGCTGGGATTGCTGGCCTTGATGTTGCACGCGGAGGCGCGGCGGTTTTCGCGACGAACGTGCGCGGGCGAATATGTTCCGCTCAGCAAACAAGATATGCGGCTGTGGGATGCGGAAATGATCCGCGAGGCAGAAGAGCTATTGCTACGGGCGAGTGAACTGGGCGTGGTGGGACGGTTCCAGTTGGAAGGGGCACTGCAGTCGGCGCATGTGCATCGCCGCCGGACAGGCGCCGGGAATTGGCGCGAAGTCGTCCGGCTCTATGACGCGCTGCTGGCGGTTTCGGGATCGCCGGTCGTTGGCATAAACCGGGCGTTGGCGCTGGCCGAAGTGGAGGGGCCGGGCGCGGGACTTCGTGAACTGGACGATTTGGCGAAGGACACACGGCTTGGCGAATATCAGCCGTATTGGGCGGCCCGCGCGGAACTGCTGACAAGGGCGAGAGACTACCCTGAAGCGAAACGCTCCTATGAATTAGCGATCGGACTTGAGCGCGATGAAGCGGTTAGAAAGTTCCTTTTGCAACGCATGAGCGAGCTGCCCAATTGATCCCGGCCCGATTGCGATTTCCCCTCGCGCGAGCGTACACTAACCGTATTAACTCCGACCCAGGAGCCGGGCGGGAGAGAAATCCCGTGGCTGCCAGGGCGATGCCCGAAAGAAATTGGGCTGAGGGTTCGGCTGGAAACGGCCGAGCCTCCCGCGGTATGGAAAGGAGCGCACTGGACGAAAATATGAATATTTTCGACAGGCACCCGATTCCACACTTCGAATCGGGTTTTTTTGTCTTTTTGGAGCGAGATGAGCCTGCAAGACAAATTCGGACGGCAGATTACGGACCTTCGGATTTCCGTGACGGACCGGTGCAATTTTCGGTGCGTGTATTGCCGTTCGGCTGATCCGGAAAATTATCGCGACCACGACCAGATTCTTTCCTGGAAGGAACTGGAGCGGCTGGCGAAAGTTTTTTATCAACTGGGAATTCGGAAGGTGCGGATGACAGGCGGCGAACCGCTGGTACGGAGCGGCGCGGAAGAATACGTGAAGTATTTGTCGGACTTGGGCTTTGCGGATTTGTCCATGACGACGAACGGGCATTTGCTGGCGGAGCGTTGCGCGGGATTGATGGCGGCGGGCCTGCATAGGATCAACATCAGCCTCGATTCTTTGAGCCCGGAAAAATTCGAAAAAATTACGCGGACGAAATCGTTTAATTCGGTAATGAACGGTATTGACGCGGTGCAGAAATCGAAATTGGGACCGGCGAAGATCAATGCAGTGCTGGTGCGCGGGATCAATGATGATGAAGTGGAAGCGTTTGCGGAGTTTGCGCGGGACCGCGGCGTGATTATGCGGTTCATTGAGTTCATGCCGCTGGATGCGGACCGTCACTGGTCACGCGAAAAAGTGGTGGCTGCTGCAGAAGTGTTCGAGAGGATCAATGCTCGGTGGCCGCTGGTCCAGATTCCGCATGAGCAGAGCGAAACGGCGCGAAAGTATCGCTTTGCGGATGGCGCGCCGGGAGAGATTGGGCTGATTGCGCCGGTGACGCAGCCATTTTGCGGGCATTGCTCGCGCATCCGATTGACGGCGGATGGAAAATTGCGGACGTGCCTTTTCAGCAAGGACGATCACGATTTGCGCGCGTATTTGCGCGATGGCGCCTCGGACGAAGATTTGGAGACCTTTATCAAGTCCGTGGTGAATGAAAAAGAGGAAGGGCATCACATCAACGATCCGGGATTCGTGCAGCCGAACCGTACCATGGTGTTTATCGGCGGTTAGTGGTAAATCTCACCAAAGTCCGACGAATGTCATCTAATATATGAGGTAAAGCGCTCCCTCATTCCATCGAAAACATGAACAAAATTACTTCCAATTCGGGCACGGCCACACTTATCGGAATCGAGCAGCCGGAAACGCTGCGCGCGCCGGAAATTGAAAAGGGCGTTGGCTGCGATTTCGACAATTATTTGTTGGTGCCGGACAACACGCTGGACGAGCGCATCGCGGCGGCGAAAGCGAAGCTCGGACGCGACGCGGTGATTCTGGGGCATCACTACCAGCGCGACGAAGTGGTGAAGTTTGCGGACTTTTGTGGCGATTCGCTGAAGCTCTCGCAGCAGGCAGCGGAAGTAGATGGAAAGTACATTGTTTTTTGCGGCGTGCACTTCATGGCGGAGAGCGCGGATATTTTGCGGCGCGACCAGCAAGTGGTG
>WNFS01004630.1_pt1 | contig 10512 bp, 12 predicted proteins | sample 5400141 | NCBI WGS metagenome assembly WNFS01 (sample SAMN13153358, study PRJNA577476) | soil metagenome | isolation source: 60 cm saprolite under Madrone tree | place: USA:California | collected 2016-06-14
GAACCACCACATTAGGTCTACCGAACGTGTCTATCGACTCTTTGAAGAGCCGCTCCACGTCTGCGGCAATCGCCACATCTGCTTGCACAGCGATGCCCTGTCCCCCCGCAGCCTTGATATCTGCGACAACTGCTTGTGCTGGGGCCGGTTTTCCCGCGTAGTTCACGACCACCGAAAATCCATCTTTAGCCAGTCGTTTTGCGATCGAGCCTCCGATTCCACCAGAGGCGCCGGTGACAATCGCGCTCTTCGTTGCTGAACTTGTCATAGGGAATTCTCCTTGTAGCGTTCTCGCTTTCGTTCATGCTCCTGCCCGCTCTGTAACATCGAATAACCTCCCGTACTTGTTGTTTCATGCACTGTTAGAATTACAGACCTGCGCCCAAGCTAATGAAGAACTATGTGCCCAGCCGACAACTTCCCCAATTTAGTATTCGACCCATTCCGTAAAGTGTGCGGCCAGGGCTGTGCGCCGATCTCCGATTGCTTATCGTTATTCGAACTCAAATTAAATCCTCCTTATTTGTTTCTCCTCGGGCGGAATTGAACGTATAGATTTAGGGCAAGAACCTGTATCCAGCGCAATGGACCGTATGAAGGTGCTTGGGATCGGCGGGTTCTAGTTCTAGTTTTTTACGTAATTTTAAGATGTGGTTATCGACGGTCCTTGTACACGGATAGTTCTCATATCCCCACACTTCATTGAGTAGCTCATCCCGTGAGATCACTCTCAGCGGGTTTTGGATCAGATACGCGAGAAGTTTGAATTCTTTACTTGTGAGAGTAACCGGCCGACCGTTGCGATGAATTTCCATCGTCGACAAGCATCCTCTGACTACGCCAAATTCAAACGTGTTTGTGGTGTTGGAATTCGTGAGCCAGCCGTTCGCGGCATCCAGCGGTAAGCAGACACTGCTTGTGTCGGTGAACTCAGTTACGGATTTGTTCGGCTCCAGTTTTTTCTGCGTCGCCACATCCTCTACAGCTGATCTCAGAACAAGCACGATCACCGGGAAGAAACGCGACAGCTTACGAAAGTCGTCCGGAATGCCGGAAGCCGGCACGGAAGCCAGCTTTTCATCGAGGAAGCGAATCGCGTTTGCGTTGGGCTCCGTCTCGATCTGCGCAAAAGGAGAAATTGCGGACTTGATTGCTGTTGTCATAGAAATTCCTCATTTATTACTCAGCGTTAGCCAAACGTCACGCCAGTCCGTTCGACACTCCCCCTTGACACTTGAACTCTTTAGTACGTTTGCCCATCGATCCGCCGCACTCAGGGCAAGACTCGCTGCAGTGCCAGGTCGTCGTTCCCTCAATCTTTTTCTCTGTCCATCCACTCGCGGACGTACGCCGGACAGTTCTCAAGCTTCATGCCATCCGCCTCGCAACCCCTTAGAAACCTCACTGCGTTGCGATCCGCCAGCCTCACGTCTCGCAAATCCAAAATGATGTTTCTGTAGTCCGCATCAAAGAGCGCCTTCAACTCCGCAACTTCCTCCGCGTTCATGCGCCCACTTAGCGCAAAAACCGTGATTCCCTGGCGCACCGATCGCTCGATCCTCAAGGTCATCGTTATGTTGTTTGACCCAGTGAGCCATGGCGTTGCTGCATTGTTGCCATCGCGGCTCTCGGTTGATGAAGATGCAACACGGAGGCCACATGCAAGACACTGAAACGAAAGGCTTAGAGGAGGAAATTGGATGACGGAACTTCGGGAAGTGCCGGATTTTCGGGAGTTGGAAAAAGGAGGGACTTACTACTGCTCAGAGATAAACTTGTGTTTCTTGATCTTCAGCTGCTTGATTTTCGTGTCCAGCGTCGATCGGGGAATTCCGAGCTTCGCTGCCGCACCTTCTGGGCCGGCGACTTTCCCTTTGCTTTCAGCCAGAGCCGTTTCAATCATTTTTCTCTCCTGATTCTGGAGAGTGTCGGGCAAAGGACCCGCTAATTCCGGCCGGGGTGGCTGCACGCTTGCTAGCCAGGCCTTTTCGATCCAAAAGGTGTCGCCGCTGCTAAGGATCACCGAACGCTCAACGATGTTCTGCAGCTCACGGATATTTCCCGGCCAAGGGTACGACTGGCACAGTTCCAGCGTATTCCTGTCAATCTTGCGAATTTGCTTGCCGGTTTTCTCTGCATATCGCTTAACGAAGTACTCGACCAACATAGAAATGTCCTCCTTCCGCTTGCGCAGAGGGGGCACCTCAATCGGGAAAACGTTCAGCCGGTAAAACAAGTCGGCTCGAAACGTTCCCGCGGCAATGGCCGCCGTTAAATCACGGTTGGTTGCGGCTATGACGCGAACGTCGGTGGGAATAATTCGGTTACCTCCTACTCGTTCGAACTGCCGCTCCTGAAGTACTCGCAGCAGCGCAATCTGAGTCTCTGCGGGAAGCTCGCCGACCTCGTCTAGAAAAATCGTACCGGAATGTGCCAACTCAAAGCGGCCCTGGCGGCGCTGCATCGCGCCGGTGAAGGCGCCTTTCTCGTGCCCAAACAGCTCCGACGCAATCAAGGAGGAAGGAATCGACGCACAGTTTACGCTGATAAACGCATGGCCTGAACGTTGCGAGTGCTTGTGTATGGCGCGAGCAATTAATTCTTTCCCGGTGCCGGTTTCGCCAGTGATAAGAACCGTGGAGTCGGTGGGAGCGACTTTCACAACGCTGGAGAGCACGGTTTGCAGGGCCGGTGACGAGCCCACAATTTCCTCAAACATGAATGTCTGATCGATTTGCTCCCTCAGCACAAGGTTTTCGTCACGGATCCTCTCCTCGGCTCGCTTGCGATCCTCAATATCGGTCCCAGTGGCATACCAGCGAATAATGTTGCCGTGATCGTCGCGAAGGGGATTGTAGCGAACAAGAAACCAGCGATAGTTACCGTCTTTACCAAGCGCTCGTTGCTCAAGTTCAAAAGGCTTACCGCGCGCGAGCGCCTCATGGCGCTCATCGCGCAGACTTTCCTCATCCTCGGGGTGGAAGACCCGTGCGCGCAGGTCTTCTCTGCGCACGTCCTCCAAAGTAAGACCGGTGTAATCGAGCACTGTCTGATTTGCATAAAGGGCTGTCCCATCCGGGCCCAACACGTAAATATAACTGGCGATAGCGTCGGTCATCCGCCGAAGCTCTGTTTCCTCCGCCTTTAGTTGCTCAAACGCAGTCTGCAGAGCCGCTCTCGCTTCGCACTGTTCGGTGACATCTATTGCGGTCCCGACGAATTCCACGAGATTGCCCGCCCCGTTCACAATGGGCCGCCCGATGGAATGCTGGTAGTTAATCGTCCCGTCGGGAAGAAGAATACGGTACTCCGCTTCGTAATCAGTTTTCTCGACCAGACATCTCTCAAAGAGATCGCGAACGCGCTTGCGGTCCTCAGGATGAATCCTGTTAAACCAGAAGTCAGGGTGCGAACAGTCTTCACCCGGTTTGAGGCCAAATGCGCGCCATATCTCCGGCGTATTTGTCACAGTCCCAGATGAAACGTCGAGACTCCAACTCCCTGAACGGCCTAGTCTCTGAGCCTCCAGCAGATTCCATTCGTTGCGCCGCAGCTTCTCTTCTGACTGCTTTGCCGCCGTTATGTCCGTCACGGCACCCACGAATTCGAGTTTGCCCAACAAGGGTGTCAGGGCGCGCGCCATAACGCGGAGATGCTTCACCGAACCGTCAGGCATCATCAAGCGATGCTCAAAATCAAGATATGCTCTTTCTTCGGACGCGTCGTCGATAATCTGCTGTACAAGATCTCTGTCGTCAGGATGAATGCGCTGGAGTACCAACTCCAACGTAGGCTTCACCGCTCGATCGTATTGAAAGATGTTGTAAGTCTCCTCCGACCAGTAGATTTCTCCGCTGAGAACGCTCCAGCCGAAGCTGCCAGTGTGGCTGAGGGTCTGTCCCTGGGCCAGGAAAGCTTCACTGCGTCGCAGCTTCTCTTCGGCGCGTTTGCGTTCTGTCACATCCACGTCGGTACCAACGTATTCGATAATATTTCCGGTTTCATCGAGAACCGGGTGTCCGATCCCGCGGATGTGCTTTACCGTGCCATCCGTCAGCACGATCCTGTAATCTTGCACAAAATCAGATTTCTCGCGGCGTGACTTCTCGATCTGTTCGTTAAATCTGTCGCGATCCTCTGGGTGTACCAGTCGAAGGAACTCTTCCCGATCTGGAAGGTTTCTTTGAGGATCTAATCCAAAGATTCTTAGCATTTCGTCGGACCAGTAAATACACTTCTCCGCGGTAGGGTTGTAGGCCCAACTGCCCGTCTCGGCTAGTCTCTGCGCCTCCGCCAGATACGCCTCGCTTCGCCGAAGAGCCTGCTCCGCGCGCTTGCGCTCGGTGATGTCCTCGGACAGAGCCATTATGAATCGCGGTACCCTCTCGGTGCCCGGCACAAGAGAGACGTTGTTGTTCACCCAAATCAAACTGCCGTCTTTGCGGCGATACTTTTTCTCGATCTGAAACTGTGGTCGTTTCCCCTCCACCAACTCGGTGATCAGCGCCCAGTTGGCTTGGCGGGAGTCCTCATGGGTTAAGTCCAGAAAATTAATTGCGCGCAGTTCCTCCTCCGTGTAACCCACGATTGTCTGGTAGACACGATTGGTGGCCAGAAAGCGGCCGTTCAGATCAGTTAGCGCAACGCCGATAGCCGAATTCTCAAAGACGGATCTCCACCGCTCCTCGGTTTTCCGGAGAGCATCTTCAGCACGCTTCCGCTCCTCAAGATCGGTATTCGTTCCGTACCACTTCGCGACTTTCCCGGACTGGTCACGCAGAGGACTGCCGCGAAAGAGAAACCAGCGAAATTCGCCGTCGAAGCGACGGAAGCGGCCCTCCACTTCGAACGGCTTTACAGAATTCAAAGCTTCCCGGAATGTTTCTATAATTCGTGGCAGGTCGTCTGGATGAATCGCAACCTCCCATCCCGAGCCCAAAGCTTGCTTTGCAGATAGACCCGTATAGTCCAGCCAGCGCTGATTGAAGAAGTCCGCCAACCCGTCTGGACCAGCGGACCATGCCAACGTAGGAATGGTGTCGACGACAAGGCGAATGTCCTGTTCACCGCCAGGTTCTTCGAGGCCATGGCGCAAGGATGCCATGCGCGGATTATAGAGCCATATAGCGGACCAATCGGACCGAAATTGCGTTGTTCCTGCCCGCCAGGGGATGACGCGAAAGGCTTACAAGTCGTCGCAGTAAGACATCTGGTTCCAGTGCGGTCAAATGCAATTTCAGCTCTCAACCCGAGCTATCCGCCTCGGCGTAACGTCCGTCAATTGCCTTCTCACTCATGCTCCCCCTTTCTCCACAGTGAGGACATCGCTACAGGAAAGCGATATCTTTCCTCGATTTGTTGCTCTCGCCCAAGCTCCCAAATGACAACAGCCATCAGCGCGAGTGATGCAACGTTCACACCATCAAGGAAAGCCCCTGCAGATTTACGAAGTTCAATGACCTGACAGGTTCATTGGCTGATGGTAGGGAGTATTGGCAATCGGCAAGAATTCGCGCGCGCGTCGAACAGGCATTCAATACGTGTGCTGTCGGCAATTAACAGCAACCACAAGCCTTGCCGCGCATTGCCTCCCATCCCTCCCGTAGGATGAGGGGAACAATCACAAGAGCAGCAATCGGGTCGGCCCACCGAAGGTGCCAAATCGCGTTGATTCCAAGGCCAACCAGAGCAACCAAGGCAAGGTAGGCGCACAAAGCGGATTCAGCGGCATCCGCTCTGAGGGCCGCGCTGCCCGTGACGGCTGATAGCTTCCGCTTTTCCTTGGCAAGCCACGGCATGATTGCGGCCGCGGCGATCAAGATGGCTATCCCAAAGTACGTGGTTTTGGGTTCATTGTGTCCCAAGAGCGTCACTACTGAAGCCACGGTCACATAAGCTGCAAGAATGAACAAGAGCACTGCTGCGATCCGCGCAGCGTGTTTTTCTGATTGTTCCTGCGCCGCGTGTGCGCGGAACCGCCACAATACAACTATCGCTGAGAAGAGTTCGATAGCACTGTCACCGCCAAAGGCAAGTAGGGCCGGGCTGCGGGCCATCCATGCGGCGGCCAAGGACATCGCTGCCTCCAGCGTCATCCAGGCGATCGTGAAAGTTTGAATTCGTTGGATACGCCGCAAAGTGTCTTGCTTCGGAATCTGCGGAACTGAAGACATTGATCACCATTGTGCCATCACCAGTAGCCGCGCTCATCCCACGGAAAGCTCTTGACTCTGGACTACACTCCAGAGTGTATCCTTTCAACATGCCTCAAGTTTCGGATCGTGCCACAAACACCATGCAGATCGGAGAAGTGGCGAAGCTGACGGCACTCACCGTGGATGCCATTCGCTTTTATGAGCGCCGCGCCTTGCTTCCCAAGGCTCCACGCACTGCCGGCCGGTTCCGGCTCTATACCAATAATGACGTGGCCCGACTGGGCTTTATCAGGCAGATGCAAGGTTTGGGTTTCTCCCTGACTGAAATCAGACAGCTCTTGGAACTGCGGGAACACCATCTGGGTGCCTGCCTGGAAGTGAGGGACTTGCTGAATGCAAAGCTCAAAAAGGTGCATTCGAAAATCCAAGACCTTGAACAGCTTGAGTGTGAGTTGGCGTTAGACCTGCACAAGTGCAATCGTGAGTTGAAGCACAGGCAAAGACACACGCCCAGACAATGCCCGATTTTAATCAGTTCCAACGACGAGAAAAGAGAAGTTCCATGCTGATAGAAGTTCTTTACATGCCTGGCTGCCCCAATCATCAGCCTGCTCTTCACAGGCTCAGGAAGGCTCTGCAGTTTGAGGCAGTTGACGTAGCCATTCGGGAAATCCCTGTATCTGATGAGGCAACGGCTCGCTCTCTACGCTTTCCCGGCTCTCCCACAGTACGCATCAATGGCCAAGACGCAGAACCAAGTGAGCAGCAATCCTTTGGACTTGCTTGCAGGCTGTACTCGGGTGGTAGCGGGCTGCCATCAGAAGAAACATTACAACGCGCCATTTCTACGGCAAAGAACCACGAGCGAAGCGTATGAAGGTCTTAGAAAAGGGAGCGCCTGCCGCAGCCATTGTTGCCGCCCTTTCAACCCTTGCTTGCTGTGTGCCGCTGGGATTCCTCGGGGCAGCGGGACTGGCAAGCATGAGTGTTTGGGTGCAACCCCTGCGGCTTTGGCTGCTCGCGGCATCCGTTGCGCTTTTGTGCTTAGGCTTTGTACAACTTTACTTCAAGAAGTCTGCGTGCAACAGACGAAGTACTGTGAGTTTGGTTCTCTTTTGGATCGCCGTCGCTGTAGTGGTTCTAGTGATTTTATTTCCCCAGGTAATTGCCAGCGTGGTCGCTGGTTAGTTTCGAGCAGGCTCGAATGGCGAAAAGAAAATACATGCTGTGGTTTGTTGCCGTAGCCCTCGCACTCTCGCTGGGCTGGCACTTCCTATGGTCGGACCGAACACCAGACGGCCAGCCTCCCCTCACATATCTGAGATCGAACAACACTGATCAATTCAAAGACCAGTTTGATGGTGCGAGTGATAAGGCCCGCTTGGTGCTCCTGCTGTCGCCCACATGACCGGGTTGTTTGCGGGGGGCCTCCGCAATCGAAGAACTGCTGAAACAAGAGAAGTCGGCGAACCTGGCAATTCTGGTGGTCTGGGAACCTATCCTGGCATCAGATTGGAGCAGACCTACGCGCCCGGTTCTCGGGCGCATCTCAGATCCAAGGGTGAGGCAGTTCTGGGACAAGGACCATCTCATCGCCAAACAGTTGGATCAACAATTATCCACCTCACAACCAAACTGTTGTCGTCACGCGGGAATACTCTGGGACGTGGCGGCACTCTACCCCAAAAGAGTTCCATGGGGAGGCTCTCAACCCGTGTTCATTGACGGGGCGGTGGTCAAGGTTGAGGCGGAGCTTGCTAAGCAACTCTCAGCAGCGGTGCGCTAAATCAAGAGACAGGTGCGTGGCACGATCATGTTGGTTTCAGCGACATTGCCAGATTGATTTCGCTATCACCCCGTTTGGGACGGGCTTATGATTAGCAAGGAGTTTATCAGCGGAGAGACGATGGACGCACAGACCCATTGGGAGAATATCTACGGTACGAAGGCCGCGGACGCCGTCAGCTGGTACCGTTCGCACCTTGAAACCTCCCTTGAGCTCATAGGGCGGGCGGCGACCGTGCACTCAGCATCGATCATCGACATTGGCGGTGGGGAATCCACTCTCGTCGACGATTTGCTTGCTCGCGGATATCAGAACATCAGTGTCCTTGATATTTCGCAAACTGCTGTCGATGTGAACAAGGGGCGGCTGGGGTCAGCCTCAGAACATGTCCTTTGGCTCGTCGGTGACATCACCAAAGCGAAGCTAGAGTCCTGCGCCTACGATGTTTGGCATGATCGTGCAGTATTCCACTTTCTGACAGAGCCAGAAGAGCGCGTTGCGTATGTGCGCCAAGTGGCCAACGCCGTAAAGCCCGGCGGGCATGTGATCGTCAGCACCTTCGGGCCCAAGGGTCCCACGAAATGCAGCGGTCTGGACGTGGTTCGCTATGACGCTGAGTCCTTACACGCGGAGTTTGGCGTGCGTTTCCGTTTGTTGGAAAGCTCTAAAGAACTGCACCGTACACCGTTCGACACGACCCAGCAGTTCCTCTACTGTTTCTGCAGGGTGGAATGAGAGAAGTCCCTCAATCAACCTACGAGGATTGTTCTAAGAAATTCGTTCGTGCCGGGCGCGTCGCTTTGCGCTAGCGGACTCCCGGCTCTACCTGATTGATCATAAAGCTAGACATTCCATCGAGGAATTTTCGAAGCACTTGCTCGGCTTCTCCCGGTAGCGCAGCTTCCTCAAAGGCACTATTCATCAAGCGCATCCATCGATCGCGGACAGTCTGATTAATAGGAAACGGAGAATGCCGCGCGCGGAGGCGAGGATGGCCTCTTTGTTCGATGTAAGTTTGCGGCCCCCCGAACCGACCGATCAGGAAATCTCGGAGGCGCTGCTCGGCACCTGGGAGATCCTGCGCCGGGTACATGGGTCCCAGAAGGTCGTCTTGCGGGACCTGTCGATAGAAGGCGGCGATCAATCGCGCGAAACCTTCCGCCCCAATCATGGAATAGACTTCGAGTTCCTGCATTTCTTAGCTCTCCCTATCGAAATGTTCGGTTATCAGTTCTTGACGAAGCTGTCGAGCATGTGACGCATCTTCGATCTTGGAGGGGGACCTTTTCAGATTGCGGACGATCCATTAGGCGACTCGGAGGACCATCCATACTTTTCTATCCCAGGGGAATTCGCACCTGAGGACTGGCCATTATCGGATACCATGCAGTGATTCCGACGGAAATCCCATAGCTCGCCCCTCGATTGCTTCCGTAGCTCATTTCGCATCTCTTTCCTTAGTCGAAAGGAGAAGCCCGGGGAAACAAAAGACGATCCAAGTCAATCGTCCGCTTTGTTTCCCCGGCAGGCGATTACTTGGTCACCTTTTTCGCAGCGGCAACCGACTCAACCATCACCATCTCCCCCATCAGGCTGCCCTTCACAGTGGCCCTCTCACCAGCGAGCTTGTCCAGTTCAGCCTCGTGCCCATCCAGCGTGTAAACCTTCTTCCCTACGACCAGCGCGTACTTCGTGCCTTTCTTTACGCAGTCTCGGGTGCATTCAGCCGCGCTCTTGCCCTTTTCCATGTGGTGAGCGCCACACATGGAGTCGCTGACAGTTCCGGTTAACGTTTTGGACGCTGACGAAGCCTCAGCTGGCTTGCTCGTCCCAGGTGTGCTCGCCGGCATTTGCATTTGAGCCGCCAAGAGCATCGTGGAAAATGTGAGAAACGCAATGGTGTTTACGACTGTTCGTCTTGTCTTCATTAGTATTCCCCTTTTTGGTTTGGTTGAAGTTGTACCGCTCTTGTCACAATCATTGGTTCGAACTCCCCTCGCTGGCCCACGGCCCTTGAGTGATCGCTCTCCGGATTTCCTGGGCAGATTTCTGCTGGCGATGCATTTGGGCGGCGAGGAGTGCCTCCCGAATACAGATACTGCAACTTGCCGCGTGATCCGTCTTGAAACAGTCCAGGAGGCTGCGATGCCCTTTCCGCGGGCAGTAGCAATAGCAAGGCTGCTGCGCGAGTACTTCCGGTATTTCTTTCGCAGTTTGATATGCCTCCCGCACTTCCGTCTGCTTGAAGCTGGCAGGCTCCAGCGTTGCTGGAAAGGGCATCGCATCTCCGGCACGCTCGTAATGCACCGGCACCGCTCCGCTAACTCGCCCAGGGCTCGGCGGCACTGAGTGAGACGCCTGATACACGAGGGTTGAAATGAGCGCGACCAAGGCAGATCCGAAAACAATCACCGGCCAATGGACCAAGAGCCCAGAGTTTTTCGACTCACGCTTCCGCCGCATGTCCACCTCCAATCTGTACTGCCGACAAAAAGTACGCGATCTCGAACGCAACGAAATGGCGCCTCAACTTTCACGGCCATCGTCCGTCGGCACGATTGCCGGCCTCGG
>WNFS01004631.1_pt1 | contig 10511 bp, 6 predicted proteins | sample 5400141 | NCBI WGS metagenome assembly WNFS01 (sample SAMN13153358, study PRJNA577476) | soil metagenome | isolation source: 60 cm saprolite under Madrone tree | place: USA:California | collected 2016-06-14
CACCGCCCCGGGTACCCAGGCCTTCACGCGGATGGCGCGCCCGTACCGCGCCACCTCCGCGGGGAGCGGAGTGACGTTCTCGTCGAAGACGTGGACATCGTCCACGCGCAGGGCAAACTCGAGACCACGGCGCTCATAGCGCACGGGGATCGTGCGGAAAAACCCCTGGTGGGCGCCGCGGAAGTCGACGGTGATGGCTTCCCGCACGCGGAGCGTGGCGTCCGCTCCGACCTCGAGCGTGACGGCGAAGCGGTCGATCACGAACGAGCGCGGCTGGGCCCTCGCCGATCCGGCCAGCGCCGTCAGCAGCGCGGCGGCGAGGAACGCGCGGCGGATTCGCCTAGCCTCCGCAGGAGACCTTGGGCACCTGACGCTCGTCCGGGCGGTCCAGCTCGAAGTACGCGTGCGGCTTGAACTGAAAGAACCCTGCAACCAGATTCGACGGGAATTCCTGGATCGCGGTGTTGAGATCACGGATGACCGCGTTGAAGTAGCGGCGGGCGTTCTGGACCGCCTCCTCGATCTCGCCGAGGGAGGCCTGGAGCGACTGGAAGTTGGCGGTCGCCTTGAGGTCGGGATAGGACTCGGCCAGCGCGAAGAGGCCGCGCAGGGCCTGGCTGAGCTGTCCTTCGGCCTGGGCGCGGGAGTCGGGCGTCTGGGCCGCCACCGCCGCGCTGCGGGCCTTGACGACGGCGTCGAGGGTGTCCCGCTCGTGCGCCGCGTAGCCCTTGACCGACTCCACGAGGTTCGGCACGAGATCGGTGCGACGCTTGAGCTGCACGTCCACGTCCGACCACGCCGATTGCGATCGCTGCGTCAGCGAGACCAGGCGGTTGTAGCTGACGATGATGAAGACGACGATCGCACCGACCGCGGCCAGGAAGATCATGAAGGGTATACCCATGCGCGCTCCTCCTGATCCATCATAGGGGTGCGCCGAAGCCAAAGACAAGAAAGAAGCCCGCGGCCACCGTCCGTGGCCGGTTCTCGAGCACCCGCGGCCGGTTCCGGTCACGCAGCGCGTGTGGCCAGTTACCCCAAGACCCGCCGCCCCACCCACAGGATCATCCCGTTGACGGCGAGGGTGGCGAAAGAGGCCAACGCGTACGTGGCGCCTATCTTCGCGCGTCCGAGCAGCGCGCCCACCACCAGGAAGAAGACGGCGAAGGCGAAGGAGCCCATGACCCCGCCGCGCAGAACGCGGACACAGGCCGCGGGCCCCTCCGACCGCTGGGCGAACACCGCGAGGACCAGGAGAAAGACGGGGATCGGCGAGAGCAGTCCGCTCAGCATCGGGCCGAGGTGACGCGCGGCCGCGGTCAGCAGCAGCACCACCGCGGTCGCGGATGCCATGCGAAGCGGCAGGTCCCAGGCCGGCGGCCTCACCCTGCTTACGGCGGCTTTCGTCGTCGGCAAAAGGGCCGCGACGAGGCCGAGAGAAACGCAGACGAGAGCGAAGGCGGCGGACAGCGATGCGGGAACGGCGCTGAGCGCTCCCAGGCAGACGCCGAACGCCGCCAGACCGGCCGCCGCGCTGCCCGCCCAGCCGAGGTGTCGCGCCGTCCGGCCATAGACGAGACAGAAGACCGCCATCGCCGTCAGACCGAGCAACGTGCCCGTCGCCGCCGATGCGGCAAAGTCGGGTCCCTGCTCGATCGCCAGGAAGATCGAGACGGGCGCGGACGTCAGGGGAAAGCCGGCGAGCCAGCCGCCGACGCCGTGCCCCCAGCGGCGGACGACCAGTGTCGCCGCGGCGATGAGCAGCGGGGTCACGACCAGCTTGAGGGCGAAGATCTCTACTGGCACGGCGGCATCGCCGGGCGGACCCTAGCACGCACGTCCCGAGAGCGTCAACGACGTCAGGGGAGACGCGCGACGGCCCACCGGGTTATCGTAGCGGGCATGACCACATGGGACATGTTCGACCAGAGGTTGCTGACGAAGCGTCGCGGCATCGTCGAGGGTTTCCTCGACCTCCTCCGGCACAACACCGTGAGTCAAAACCCCACGGGTGTGCGGGCGGGCGGAGAATGGCTGGCCACACAGATGAGCCGGCGCGGCCTCGAGGCCCGCGTGCTCGAGACGGGCGGCGCGCCCGCCGTCTTCGGCGAGCGGCGCGTCCCCGGCGCCACACGGACCGTCCTGATCTACTGCCACTACGACACCAAGCCTGCCCCCGCCAGAGACTGGTTCCAGCCCTCGCCCTTCGAGCCCGTCTTCCGCCAGGTCGGCGATGCCGACGACGCGCCGTTCGTTTCGTTCGACCGTGTGCCCACCGAGACGCTCACGGACTGGCGCGTCTGTGCCCGGGGCGCCGCTGACGACAAAGGACCCATCTGGAGCCACCTGGAAGCCCTGGCCCTGCTCGACGAGCTCGACCTGCCTCCGAAGGTGAATCTCAAGTTCATCTTCGACGGCGAGGAGGAGATCGGCAGCCCCTTTTTCGGGCCTTTCACGGAGAAGCACAGGGATCTGCTGGCCGCCGACCTCGTGCTGGTCACGGACGGCCCGAAGCATGGCAGCGGCAGGCCGACCATCACCTTCGGCGCGCGAGGGGTGCTCAAGTTCGAGCTGACGCTGGAGTCGGCGCGGCGCGACGTCCACTCGGGCAACTTCGCCGCGCCCAACCCGAACTGGCGGCTGGCCGGGCTCCTCTCGAGCATGGCGGCGCCGGACGGCACGCCGCTCATCGAAGGCTTCGAGGACGGCGTCGCGCCGCCGACCCAGGCCGAGCGGGATCTGATGGCGCGCTATCCGCTGGATCTTCCCGGGCTCGAGCGCGAGCTCGGCGTCACCCTGCCCCAGGACTATCTCGAGAGGATCATGTTCCACCCGACCCTCACCATACGAGGGCTGCAGAGCGGGTTCGTGGGCGCGGAGGCCAACACCATCATTCCGCACAAGACAACGGTCGCCATCGACATCCGCATGGTCAAGAACCAGAAGATCCAGAGCGTGTACAGGCGCGTCATCGAACACATCCGGGCGCAGGGCTTCGAAGTCGTCGAAGGGACGGAAGCGCCCCTTCCCGATCACCTGCGCGGGCGCGCGGTGCGCGTGTCGGACAGGGGCGGCTACGACCCGGCCAAGACGCCGGCCGACCTGCCCATTTGCCGGGAAGTGGTGGAGGCGGTCGAGCGCGCCCACGGGGGACAGGCGGCCGTGGTCACGCCGACGGCGGGAGGCAGCGTGCCGATCTGGGCCTTCACCGACATACTGCAGCTTCCGACCTTGCTCGTCCCGTACGCGAATGCCAACAATCGCCAGCACAGCCCCAACGAGCACCTCCGGCTCGATCACTTCTTCCAGGGCGTGAGGACAACGGCAGGTCTCTTGCGCGAACTCGGGTAGGCCGTGGAGAAGGGTCCAGATGCGAGGCGGCGACCGAAGCGCTGCTCGCGAGGCGTAGTCTCTCTACGTTTGAGCGAGCAGCCGAGGGAGCCCCAACATGTAACTACGTCTGGGTCGCAGATGGGCCCTTATCGGCGGCCTACCGGTTTATCGGGGGAGCCACCAGGAACGGCCATCCTGCTGGATCAAAGCGTCGGCGGCGGCCGGTCCCCAGGTGCCGGCGGCGTAGTTGGGGAAGTCGCGCGGCGGCAGCGACGCCCAGACGTCCACGATGGGTGTCGCGATGCGCCAGGACTCCTCGACCATGTCCGCCCGGTGGAAGAGCGTGGAGTCGCCCACCATGCTGTCGTGGAGCAGCCGCTCGTATCCCGTGGCCGCGCTCGTCTCGCCGAACTGCTTGTAGCTGAACTCGAGCTTGACGGTGTTGAGCTCCATGCTCGGCCCCGGATGCTTGGCCTTCATGCGGATCTCGATTCCCTCGTCGGGCTGGATGTGGAGCACAAGGCGGTTGGGCTCGACCTGCTCCTCGCGCTCGTCGAAGAGGAGCAGCGGCGGACGCCGGAACTGGATCATGATCTCGGTATCGCGCCGGGCAAGCCGCTTGCCCGAGCGGAGATAGAACGGCACCCCCGCCCAGCGCCAGTTCTCCACGTGGAGCCGGAGCGCCGCGTACGTCTCGGTGTTGGACGACGGAGAGACCTTCGGCTCGCTCCGGTAGCCCGGCACGGGTTGGCCGTCGATCACGCCCGGCCCGTATTGACCGCGCACGGCCTGCTTGAGCACGTCCTCGGGCTTCATCGAGCGGACCGCCTTCAGCACCTTGACTTTCTCGTCGCGGACGGCGTCGGCGTGAAACGATGTCGGCGGCTCCATGGCCACGAGCGTCAGGAGCTGGAACATGTGGTTCTGGATCATGTCGCGGACCACGCCCGCGGTCTCGTAGTAGTTGCCGCGATCCTCGACGCCGACGGTCTCGGCGACCATGATCTGGACGTGGTCCACGTACCGGCGGTTCCACACCGGCTCGAAGAGCCCGTTGGCGAAACGGAAGACCATGATGTTCTGGACGGTCTCCTTGCCCAGGTAGTGATCGATGCGATAGATCTGGCTCTCGTCGAGCACGCGGGCGAGCTCGGCATTGAGCGCGCGCGCCGAGTCCAGGTCGCGGCCGAAAGGCTTCTCGACGACGACCCGGCGCCAGCCGCCCCCTTCCGGCCGCGCAAGCCCGGCTTCGCCCAACCGCTTCACGATCTCGCCGAAGAAATTCGGCGGCGTGGCGAGGTAGAAGAGGACATTGCCCTCCGTGCCGTGGGCCTTCTCGACCTCCTCCAGCAACGCCTTGAGCTTCGTGTACGTCTCCGGGTCCGTGAACTCGCCGGCCTGGTAGTAGAGCGCGCTCCGGAGCTCCTCCCAGAGCGTCTCCTCCACGGCGCGCGTCGCGAACTCGCGAATGTCCTTGGACTGCTCCTCGCGGAACTGCTCGTGACTCTTTTCCTTCCGCGTCACGCCGACGATGGCGAGCTGGCGCGGCAGGAGCCCGGAGGCTTTGAGGTTGTAGAGCGCGGGCAGGAGCTTGCGCTTCGTCAGGTCCCCCGCCGCGCCGAAGATGACGATGGTGCACGGGGGCGAGGGCCTGAGCCCGGTCGACTTGGGCACGACGCTAGCGCCCATGCTCGCAGTCTAGGTGCGCGGCGAGCGGCGTGTCAAGCAAGGTTCCCGCGCGTGCCGGACGCCACGTGCGCCGCACCCAGGAGCCCGGCCCGCGCGTCGAGGGCCGCCCTCACGGGAATCGAGGCAAGCAGGGGCTCCATGCGCCCCTTGGCGCGGAAGGCCGCCATGAAGCGGCCGTCGGCAAGCTTCGATTTGATCTTCGGCGCGATCCCTCCACCCACGACGAGCCCGCCCAGCGCAAGAGTCTCGAGCGCGAGGTTGCCCGCCTGGGCGCCATAAATCGAGACGAAGAGATCGAGGGCCTCCGCGCAGACCGGGTCACGGCCCGCCAGCCCCACCTCGCCGATGACCGCGCCGGGGTCCTCGCGCTGGAGGCGGGCCCGCAGCCAGTCCGGCGCGGCATGCCCCGCGCGAGCCTGGAGGAAGTGGTAGATGTTTGCGAGGCCCGGGCCCGACAGTATGCGCTCCCAGCTCACGTGGCCGAACTCAGCCCGCAAGTATCGCAGGAGATCTACCTGGAGCTCGTCGGCCGGCGCGAAGTCTGCGTGCCCGCCCTCCGAAGGCACGACGCGGTAGCCCTGTCCATCCGTGACGACGAGGGCCTGGCCGAGGCCGGTCCCCGCGGCGATCAGCGCCAGATTGCCTCCGGGCTTGGCCGCGCCGGGCTGGAGAGCGAGGAACTGCTCCGCCGGCAGGGTGAGGACGCCGTGGGCCGCTGCCTCCAGATCGTTGATGAGCTTGACGGGCGCGCCCGCGGCCGCTGAGAGGCGGCGCTCGTCGACGACCCAGGGCAGGTTCGTCGCGACGCAACGCCCATCCACCACGGGGCCCGCGACGCCCACGCACCCCCCGCCCACCTTGAGTCGTGGCGCGCCGAGGAGGAAGGCCTCCACCGCGCTCTCGAGGCTCTCGAGCTCGTGGCTGGGCAGGGTCGCTTCGCGGACAATCGTCATCGCGCCCGTCTCGAAAACGGCAAGCAGGGTCTTGGTGCCTCCGACGTCTCCCGCGAGGATCATGGCGCCCCCGCTGGCTACTCCCCGCTCTGCTGGAGCAGCTTGGCCACGAGTCCCGTCCAGCCGGTCTGGTGGCTGGCGCCGATGCCGGCGCCGTTGTCGCCGTTGAAGTACTCGTAGAAGAGGATCAGGTCACGCCAGTGCGGGTCACTCTGGAAGATCTCCGTCCCGCCGTAGACGGGGCGGCGACCGTCCGGTCCCGGCAGGAAGATGCGCGCGAGCCGGCACGACAACTCCGTCGCAACCTCCCAGAGATTCATTTGCTGGTCGGAGCCCGACGGGCACGCGACCTTGAGATCGTCGCCAAGGAAGTAATGGAACTTCTGGAGCGACTCGACCAGGAGAAAGTTGACCGGGAACCACAACGGCCCCCGCCAGTTCGAGTTGCCGCCGAAGAGGCCCGTCGTCGACTCCGCGGGCTCGTAGCCCACGCGGTGGTCCTCGCCGTTGACCCGTAGGACGTACGGGTGATCCTTGTGGTACCGGGAAAGGGCGCGGACACCGTGGGGCGACAGGAACTCGTTCTCGTCCAGCATGTAGCGGAGCACCCTGGGCAGCTGCTCGCGGGTCACGATCGACAGCATGAAGCGGCGTCCGCCGCCCGGCTTGTCCACCTGGGTGATGTGCTCGCGGAACTCGGGGTTGTTCTCGATGAACCACCGGGCCCTGCGTTTGAAGCCCTCGAGGTGGTCGCTCAGGTCGGAGTCCCAGGTCTCCACCGCGAAGAGCGGGATCAGCCCCACGAGCGAGCGCACCTTCATCCGCTCCCGACGGCCGTCCGGCAGCGCGAGGACGTCGTAGTAGAAGCCATCCTCGTCGTCCCAGAGGCTCATGTCCTCCCCGCCGACATGGTGGGTGGCGTAGGCGATGTAGACGAAGTGCTCGAAGAACTTGCTGGCGACGTCCTCGTAGGCCGGATCTTCCCGCGCCAGCTCGAGCGCCATCGCCAGCATGTTGAGGCAGTACATGCCCATCCAGCTCGTGCCGTCGGACTGCTCGATGTAGCCACCGGTCGGCAGCGGCGCCGAGCGGTCGAACACGCCGATGTTGTCGAGGCCCAGGAAGCCGCCCTCGAACACGTTGTTCCCGGACGGGTCCTTGCGGTTGACCCACCAGGTGAAGTTGATGAGATGCTTGTGGAACACCTTTTCCAGGAACTGGCGGTCGGCCACGCCGCGGATGCGCCGGTCGATCTTGTAGACGCGCCAGGCTGCCCACGCGTGCACCGGCGGGTTGACGTCGCCGAGCGCCCACTCGTAGGCCGGGAGCTGGCCGTTCGGGTGCATGTACCACTCGCGCAGGAAGAGGACGATCTGCGCCTTGGCGAACTCGGGATCGACGAGGGCCAGCGGGATCATGTGAAACGCCAGGTCCCACGCCGCGTACCAGGGGTACTCCCACGTGTCCGGCATCGAGATGACGTCCTCGTTGTAGAGGTGCGTCCACTCGTGATTGCGTCCCTTGCGGCGCTCCGGCGGCGGCGGCGGCTCTGTCGGATCGCCCGCGAGCCAACGCTTGACGTCGTAGTGGTAGAACTGCTTGCTCCAGAGCATGCCGCCCAAGGCCTGGCGCATCACCAAGCGTCCCTCGGCCGACAGCGTGCGCGGGATGACGAGGCCGTAGAAGTCGTCGGCCTCGCGAAGGCGGAGCGCCATCGTCGCGTCGAAGTCCCCGAGGAACGGACCGGGCCCCGAGCCCGACGCATCGTTGCTCAGCCTGAGCCTGAGCGTGGTGCTTTCGCCCGGCTTGAGCGTCAGCGGGTAGTGCGCGGCGGCCTTGGTGCCCTCGCGGGCAGGATTCACTGTGTCGTGCCGCCCCCCGACGATGTAGTCGTTGATGCCGTCCTTCGGGAAGCGCGAACGCCCGGGGACGCCGAAGACGCGCGGGTAGTTCGTCTCGTTGTCGACGAAGAGGATTTCTGGCCTGCCCTCCGCCGCGAGGCGGTAGTACCCGAGGGTCGTGTGCTCGGCCGCGATCACCGCCGCTCCCGCGACGCCGCCGGGCGCGCTCAGGCGGGGCTTGGGCGCTCCGAAGTCCCAGTCCCAGGTGTTGCGGAACCACAGGGTCGGCAGCAGGTGGAGCGCGGCCGGCTCCGGCCCGCGGTTGACCGCGGTGACGCGCACCAGGATGTCGTCCGTGGCGGCCTTGGCATACTCGACGGTGACGTCGAAGTAGCGATTCTCCGCGAATACCCCCGTGTCGAGCAGCTCGAACTCCGGCTGGGTTCTGCCACGCCTCGCGTTCTCTTGCACCAGCCACTCGTAGGGGAATGCCGCCTGCGGATACTTGTAGAGGAACTTCATGTAGGAATGTGTCGGCGTCGAGTCGAGGAAGAAGTAGTATTCCTTGACGTCCTCGCCGTGATTGCCCTGTGGTCCGCAGAGGCCGAAGAGGCGCTCCTTGAGGATGGGGTCGTGCCCATTCCACAGCGCCAGCGCGAAGCAGAGCCGCTGGTGGTTGTCCGAGATGCCTCCGATACCGTCCTCGCCCCAGCGATAGGCACGGGAGCGGGCGTGGTCATGGGGGAAGTACTCCCACGCGGTGCCGCCTGGACTGTAGTCTTCCCGGACCGTGCCCCACTGGCGCGCGGAGAGGTACGGCCCCCAGCGCCGCCAGTGGGCACTGCGCTGCTCCGCCTCGGCCAGCCTCTGCTGCTCAGGAAGCATCGCCACCTAGAGGCCCTCCTGTACGCGAGCGGTTCGCACGCTGCCTACCTCGCGCGCCCTGGCGGCACGCCGGTGAGCTCCGTCCACGCCCGCAGCGTCTCCGCAACCGTCCAGGCCTGGGCGGGACAGCCACCGGGAGCGAAAGGCGCGTCACCGTCGAAAACCTCGCCGAGGGTGCCCACGCCGTAGGCCCCGAGATGCCGTCCGAGCGGTTCGAGGAGGGCGAGCGCCGCGTCCCTGTCCCCGAACACCTTGAAGTGCGCCAGCGCGAACGGCCCCAGGAGCCATCCCCATACCGTGCCCTGGTGATAGGCGGCGTCCCGCTCGCGCGGCCCGCCGCGATAGCGCCCCTTGTAGTCGGGATGGCGCGGATCGAGGCTGCGGAGCCCGAAGGAGGTCAGCAGGTGTCGCGCGCAGATCTCGACGACGTTTCGCTGGCGCTCCGCCGACAGGGGGCTCGAGGGCAGCGAGACCGCGAAGATCTGGTTGGGCCTCACCGACGCATCGTTTCCCGACGATCCGTCGAGCACGTCGAAGCAGCCGCCCCCGGTCTCGTTCCAGAATCGGCCGAAGCCCGTCGCGACCCTTGCCGCCTCCGTCTCCCATTCGGCGGGCGGCCGCTTGAGCTTTCGCGCGAACAGCGCCATGGCCCTCAACGCGTTGTGCCAGAGCGCGTTGATCTCGACGGGCTTACCGATGCGCGGCGTCACCACCCAGTCGCCCACCTTGGCGTCCATCCAGGTCAGCTGGACGCCCGCCTCGCCCGCGTGCAGGAGGCCATCGTCCGGATCCTGTCCTATGCCGTAACGAGTCCCCTTCCGGTGCCAGCCGATGATGTCGGCGAGGGCCGGGTACATCTGGGCCAAGAAAGCGTCGTCCCCGGTGGCGGCGTGATAAGAACGGACCGCCTCAATGTACCAGAGAGCGGCGTCGACGGTATTGTACTCCGGCGTGGTCGCTCCATCGGGAAAGCGGTTGGGCAGCATGCCGCGGTCGATGAAGCGCGCGAAGGTCGCCAGGACGCGCTTGGCGACCCCGGGCCGGCCCGTGGCCAGAGCCAGGCCAGGCAGCGAGATCATGCTGTCGCGGCCCCAGTCCTCGAACCACGGATATCCCGCGATCACGGAGAGCCCGTCAGGCGAGTCGGGCAGCGGCCGCTTCACCACGAACTGGTCGGCGGCTAGTACCAGCTGTTTCACCCACTCGGGTGCCTGGGCTGCGCTTGGGGCGGCCTTCTCCCAACGCGACTGGATCGCCGAGGCATACTTGCCCTGACGCCGCCAGGCCGCCTTGGCGTCGAGGGCAGGCTCGGGCTCGGCGGAAATCACGATGGAGATCGAGTCGCCCGGCGCGACCGACGCGTGGAACGTGCCGGCGTGGAGATGGTCGTTGCAGTGATCGAGGCCCCGCAAGGCTTCATGGCGAAGCTCGTAGCCGCGGTACCACTCCTGGGCCGGCTCTGCTTTGGCGCTGTCGCACAAAAGCCTCAGCGGTTGGGCGCCCTCGAATGCCGTCACCACGAGCCCGCCGGATACGGCGTCGACCTGCATCCGCCATCCGTCGGCCCGTGTCGTGGCGTGGTAGTCGCAGTAATTCACCAGGGCCTTGATGTCGAGCGCGGCCGGGTCGAAGCCGCGGAGCAGCCGGTACTGGACGTACGTCGTATTGGCCCCCTGCTCCATCCACACGCGCTTCTCGAGGAGCGCATCGGCAATGGCGTACGTCCACACGGGCACATTCGACTCCAGGGAGAAGCGCTCGATAAACCGATTCCCCTCGGGCGTGACGGCGCCGCTCTGCCAGCGATTGG
>WNFS01012918.1_pt1 | contig 10511 bp, 9 predicted proteins | sample 5400141 | NCBI WGS metagenome assembly WNFS01 (sample SAMN13153358, study PRJNA577476) | soil metagenome | isolation source: 60 cm saprolite under Madrone tree | place: USA:California | collected 2016-06-14
TCGTTATACGTTGGTGAAATTACGCTCAGCTTCATGGGGTCGCGGGGAACATCGTAGCTCAGAAGATCAAGAGCCAGCAAGCTTGCCAACCGGCGAACCAATCACTACGATTTCAAGGTGATCTGGCCCGGCGGCGCTTCGGCAACGGCAGTTTTTGAAGAATAGAACCGTGGCATCTAACTGGTTGGACAAGTTCCATCACGACACAGAAAAAGATCCGGCCTATGCCGAGAAAACTCTGGCGGCTTATCGCCTCGGCATGAGAGCTAAGGGGTCCATCGTGGGTGTGGTTATTCAGCGGACGCAAGACTGTTGTGATGCGGCGCGGCAACTGCCCGAGGGTAAGATCTACCATCCCGATGAAGCCCCCCGTGTGCCACTGGCTGACTGTCCGCAAGGACGCCGCTGCGGTTGCGTTTACCGGCCGGTTATGAGTTACGAGCGAACTAAGGACTAAGGAAGGATGAAAGTGTCCGCAGTTTATCCCGCGGGGCCACGCGGCCAAAAACCGGACCCAAGCAGATGTTCAGCCCGGACGCACAAGTATTCTCAATTCCTCCGACTCTATGACTACTAAACCACTCATTGTTGTCGTGGGAGCCGACGGATTTGTCGGTGGCCGCCTGGCAGAAGCCCTGCATGCCGAGCGCCTCGTTTACGGTCTCTGCCACAACGGCGATGTTCACGTCAACCGCTCACAGGATCTTTTGATGCAAGCCGATGTGATCATCAATGCCGGTGGTTTCCGACTACGTCCCGGCTTGACGTATGCCGATTATCAGCGGTCGCATCAGGGAGCAACATCTGTGATCGTTCCGTGGATTCGCAAGGGGGCGTTGTTCATTCATATGTCGAGCGCGGCTGTGCTCGGCAAGTCTTCGGAACACAAGCTGGGGAATCACATGCCGCCTGACCCCAGGTCCTTTCCCTCACCAGCCTACGCTCTGGCAAAATTCGAAGCAGATCAATTCCTGGAGAAGGCGGCGGCAGAAGCCGGTTTTCGACTGGCTTTCCTGCGTCCCGGGGTTCTGTATGCTCCGCGCACTGACGGCATGGTGGACAGTTTGGTCAAGCTGGCGAAGCGGGGGATCGTGCTGCGGCTGTATCCGCGGAGCGCCCGCCATCACCTGTGCGACATAAACCTCCTTGTGGAGGTGGTCCGCCGAATCATCAAGGCGGACGACCTGCCCTCCGGGAGCGCGTTTGTAATCGCCGATCCTGTGCCGGTCACGAATCGTGAGCTGGAGGTGATGATTCGCCGGAACTTGCCGCAAAAAGGCAGGACTCTTCCGGTCCCGCTGATTCTCATGAGTACCCTCTTGCGGCATACTTTTCATTCCGCGAATCCTCGTTTTGACCTGCTGACTTGGGGCGAAGTGCTGGGCGTCATGGGTCTGGATACGGTCTACGAACCCTCAGACACCTTCCGGCGGCTTGGGATCGATCCCTCGCAGTATTCGCCTGAACGGAGCTTAGAGCCCGTGATCCAAGAAGGGCTACGGCCGTGAGGCAGATCCTTGTCGTGGGCGGCGGCAAGGGTCTCGGCAGCGCGCTGGTCAAGAACTTACTCGATCATGAGCACAAAGTGGTTGTCCTCGGCAGAACAGAGCCGGCTGATGCGTTGCGAATCCAAAAATTCTATGGCATTGATGCCACCGCTGTTGATTGGCCATCCCGTTATTCCGTAATCGAGAAAGAAACTGCGGCCCCAATCGATGCTGTGATCTTCGTGGCGGGGATTGCGGTTTTTGGAAACACGAACCTGATCCCTCTGGAGCGAGCCCGGCAGGTGTTTGAGCTGAATTTCTGGGCGTGCACGACGGCTGCAAGAGCTGCCGCTGAATATTGGGTCAAAAAGGGTCAGGCGGGGAAATTCGTTGCCATTCTGTCGATCGCCGCGCGCCGAGCCGTTCCCTTCGAGGCTTATTATTCAGCTAGCAAGGCGGCGACAGCTCGTTTCCTGGAGTGTTTGCAACTCGAATATGCTCACAAGAAAATCGAGTTCACGTGTGCCTTCCCGGGCTTGCTGAAGACGCAGTTCCGCCATCAAGCCGAGTGGTATGGGTTTGAACCCAGCTTTGCCGATGAGGGAGCAGATGTTTACAAAACCGCGCAGGCGGTCGTCAACCTGCTCAATGGCAAACGCAAGACACGGGTGATCGGGTGGCGTGAACGCAGCATCGATCTCGCCGACCGCCTCTTTCCGGGGCTATACGACCGTACAGTTTTACGAAATCGCGTTCAGAAACTCCTCAAGAGTAACCGGCTCACTACTTGAGAAGTCAGGGTGCTGTTGGAAAGTTACTCCCGTAGATGCCAGCCCAAAGGCGATGCCAGAGCGAACCTAGCGAAATCCGGGGACCCGCGCAGGGAACCATATGAAAACCCGTTTGCAATCCTTAGTACGCTCGGTCGGCATGAGACATGGACTCATTTTGTCAGCAGCGATGATTCTTGCCGGAGCGTTGGACTACGTCGCGAACGTCCTGGCGGGCCGCTGGCTCGCGCCTGTCGAGTTCGGCGTATTTGTTTCGGTCGCGGCAATCCTGCAGGTTTTTCTATATCTATCGATTGCCATTCGTAATGTTGTGGCCTTTTACACAGCGGATCTGAGCGTAGAAGCCGATCAGTTCACCCTCGGAGCCTTTGTGCAGCGTGCTTGGCGCTGGGCTTGGCAATGGGGCTTAGCGGTGACGGCGCTGGTCGCGCTTCTGAGCGTCCCCTCGGGGCGTCTGCTGCGGCTATCCAACCCCTGGCCGTTATGGGCGGCCACCCCAATGATATTGGCATTGTTTCTCCGGCCGGTCACGGATGGTATCCTTCAGGGAATGCAGGCTTTTGGGCGCTTGGGATTGGTGCACGCCAGCCAGGCGTGTGTGCGATTACTCTTTACTGCAGGCCTCATCTGGCTGGGGCACCAAGCTGTCGGGGCGATTTTCGCACTGCCGATCGCCTGTTTCGCGGCCCTGGTGCTGGCCCGGCTGTGGCTCCGCCCCCAATTCCGCGACGCTGGCGAGGTCATTGCTCGTCGCGTAAGTTGGCACTACTCAGCCCACACTCTGCTCGGATTAGCGGTGTTTGGCATGCTAGTGAACCTGGACGCTCTATTCGTAAAACGTTTTTTCAGCCCGGCGATAGCGGGCAATTATGGGCCAGTAGTTACTCTGTCGAAAGTATGTTTGTTCTTCCCGTTGGCCATGGGGATAATTCTTCTCCCCAAGGCCAAACTGCGCCAAGCCACCGGCCGGGATGCCCGGCCAGTTCTGTTAGTGGCGCTAGCTGGCGTGCTGGTCCCGGGACTCATTCTGGCCACGATCTGTTTCATGTTTCCCGGATCTCTAGTCAGAACCGTATTTGGCGCTGCCTACGCTAACCCCAGTATCGTCCTGGGACTGGCGTGCCTAGCGGCTGGTCTCTACGCTGGTTTGAATATCTGGCTGAATTATGCGCTGTCTCTCGAACGGCCGGCATTCATTTATGCCCTGCTTGGCGTTCTCCTATTGCAAGGATTGTGCATGTTCTTATTTGGCCGGGAGAACCTGGTTTATATGACTCTCGTGATGGTATCGGGTGGCTTGCTCGGTAACTTGGCGGGTTTTATCACGACTTGGTCAATAATTCCTACAGTTAAAGTTGTCCGCGCGGAGGCGGTTGGATCGTGAGGTTTCGTCGACTCAGCGTACAACGCCGCACCATCGCTATTCTTGCTAACCAGTAGCTCGGGGCACTCGCACCGCAGGGTGGCCCGCACCTTTCAAACTAAGGTCAGCTGATCAATCACAAAGCTCTCAAGATTATGGTCGAACCTGAAATTAAAAGTTTCGATGAATTTTCTACAGTCGATGATCCTATCTGTGGTCATAGATACCAATCTCAGTCTGTTCAGCGGTTCAGGTTTATCCAGCACTTTGAATACGCCTTCAATGGTGAATGTCGCTAGGTACAACAACCAATATGGAATCTTCAGCGTCCCACCACGGCCATATTTCTTCTTAACCAAATCAGTTAAATAATCGTACGAGTAACTGTTTTCGCAGATCAGGTTTACAGCGTAGTTCCCTTGAATGCGATAGAAGTCCCTGATGACAGCATAAGTCGCGTTAACTGCATCCGTAAGATGAATAAGTGGCAGAGTCCCGACCCTGTTGCGTACCACTGGGAAAACGCCCTTTCGAATGAGATTGATGACTGGAATCAGCGGATCGTTGTCGCCACCGTAAATTTGAGGAAACCGCAGGATTACGGCTTTCAATTTGTTCTTGACTGCTAGGTCCTTTAGAAGCTCCTCGGTGGCTAGTTTGGCTTTCCCATGTGGAAGGACTGGATTGCAGGCTGTCGTCTCATCGTAGCGCATGCGATCTACTTGGGTGGCTGGCATTCCCATCGCAGTTAAACTACTGAAATATATGAATAACGGTACCGATGAGAGTTTATTGGCAGCCTCTAAGCTCCGGACAAGATTTGCCGTTGTTGTGTAATTCAGATCGAAAACCTGTGGCGCTAAGTTCCTGTTGGAGGTCAGTGGCCCGCCTCCCACCAAATGAATCACAACGTGCAAGTCACCGACTCGGTTCTGTAAGTCGTGTGAAAGCTTTTCGAGGTCGGCAGTGCTAAGCAGGTCGCCTTTCAGAATTACGAGCCGATCATAGGAGATCTTTCCGAGAAGCTCGAGTAATCTTTTTTCATCTCGGGCAATGGCGAAAACGCTAAAATCTTCCTTGAGCAATTTTCTAATCAGATGTACGCCTACAAATCCGGTGGCCCCGGTTACCAATGCGTTTTTGTTCGCTGCGCTCTTTAGATGTGCAAGGCTAACATTATTCATCGTATGAGCTCTCCATGCTGCGTTGTTCGGCACTCTCGCTATACCACTCAGCATGAACGCGACGCTACAAAAAAATGCTTCATGCCCCATATTGTGTACGGATGCGTTGGCCAAGCGGCAATCACTCATGGCATGAGTGAATTCTTCTGTGAAACGTGACTGAATCTCGGCTAGGGGAAGAACAGACCGCTGGGTACCGGAATTGCGCCGCGGCAGTCCATCCATGCCGTCTTGAGATTTTTACAGGGCGAGAGGCGGGTCCCAAAAATTACTCGCGAGAGTTTGTCGCAGGCAGTTTGTTTTTATCGGCCGGTCCGATACCTTTATAATATAACCTCCATTGTAAACATCATAGAGCATATCACGAGTTGGGCCACATGTTCTAGTATGAGCTGGCGGCGGCCATGGCTGGGAGTGTGATCTGAACGCCGCCGTTGAGGATTGATCATAAGAGGCTCTATTCGCCGCGATGGCTAGCAGCAGGGAGACGAGTTGCAGGATCCACTCAGCTTTCGTTCCATCAACTCTTTATACCAATTAGCGTTGGCCGAAGGTGAAGGTATCGGTACAGCTTATGAGTACTTTGCTAAGCGTCTGGTGCTGCGCCGATGGCTGACCGGACGTGCGCGGCCGCGACGGCTCCTGATCGCCGGTTTGCCCGAGAAGTATGGAAGCAGCCTTGACTTCCTGTTGATCGCCGAGGAATTGGGCGCCACCGAGATCTTTGTGGCAGACGACCGGCCGGCAGCCCTGGAGAAGGGTCGTAAGGGCCTGGCGGCGGCTCAGGCCAAGGGCGAGCTGACCGGGCTACAACCCCAATTTGTTCTGTGGTCGGACCTTGGGCGGTCCCCGGAGTTGACTGCGGGGTTTGACGTTTGCCTCGGCTCGGAGGTGCTCCAGCGCCTCGGTGCTACCGCCGGCCAGCAGTATGTTACGAACCTGGCGAGGCTGGCTCCGGCGATTGCCTTGTTCGCGCCCAATGGAGACAATCCCAGCCACACCAACATCAGCGGACTTTCGGGCTTACGCCTGACCGACTTGCAGGCGCTGTTGCAGAAGACTGGAACTCGGGTACATGTCGGCTACATCGATATGCCACCGTTCCCGCCCGGTATCACGCGCTCCGCCGAGCAACGCCAGCAGGCCTCGAGTGGCCGTCTGGAAGGACTGGTGATGTGGGGCCTGGGCTACTATGCTCGCCTGGAAAGGTCGTTCCCCAGAGGGTGGCGACGGCATTATTCCCACATCGTGTATGCCCTCACTACACCCCCAACTTCTTGATCGAGTATCGGCCCTGGCAGTGCCGTAGCACTCCATGCTGCTGCCTCAACAAGCTTTTGCCCAGGCCCACAGCGCCTTGCGGTTGAAATGGGGTGCGGGACCGGCGTTTGCCCTCGCGAAGCCCGAGCGCGGCCTGATGCAGGTTCGTGATCGAAAATCACGAGGGTTCGAACCATCGCGAACTTAATCACACCTGGCGTACCGGTCTGCGGCACAAATTAATTTGGTGACTGTATCTGCGGATGAAGCCAAAAAGGGGAAGGATAACATTTCATGCATACTTCGCCCTCGAATTCGCCACTGACAATGAATACAGGCGCCGATCAAGATCGGCGGAGTACGGCGGCGAAAATCCGACACTTTTTTTTCGGCGAAACGCCGAGTGACACTTGGCTGTCCACAGCCGTGAACTGTTTCATGACAGCGACGTTGCTTGCGCTTATCTGGTTTCCTCTCCGGCGTACTTTTGCAAATGTGGAAATTAGGTTGGGAACCCCCAGCACCTTTACAGCGACAGGCCGTTGGGTCTCGCTTATTTCGCTGATGGTGACTGGTGTTTTTGTCTCGCTTATCGTGAGGCGTGCAGGTGGTTCGCAACAGATGGCTGTCTTTTCGTTTTTGCTGTACGAAATTGGGATCGCTCTCCTAAGGCCGGACCGCATCGGAATGAATGATCCCCAGTTGCTGGGAGAGGCTTTGTCGGTCGCGGGACTGTATTTCTATTTCCGCAATCCAGATTCCAATCGTCACTTGTGCGTCTCGGCGCTCCTATTTTGCCTGGCTGGATTTACTAAGCCAAACTTGCTGGCGTTTCCTGCCGCTGTAGCGATTGATCTCCTGCTGAGATCACGCCGAGCATTCGCGACCTGGGCCGGCGCAATGGTGGTATCCGGCGGATTACTTACGGCCATGATTTTACTAATTGACGGCCACTATTTTCTAGTTCATTTGATGGGTGGTGGCGGGCGCGCCTATTCATACTGGATGGGCTGGAGCGGCTACCACAAATATGTGGAAAAGTTTCAGACCCTGCTTGTGATCGGAGCTGCCTGGTCGATCTGCGCTTTCCGTTCGCGCAGGGTGGTGGTGTCCGCGTTTGTCTTAAGCCACCTCCTCGCATTTCTGCTGGCCGGTGGATCTGGTGTTGATCTGAATATATTCTTCAATGCTCTGGCGGCCGCGGTGATTGCCTGCGGCATCGCATTATCCGATATTACTTTTGCGACTGTGGGGCTGCGGCCTGCGGTTTTGAACTCGACCGCAGGGTTCATGTTTGGATTCCTTTTTATCAGCATCATGACTTTCGTTCCGGGACAGCTCCGCCACGACCGCGAAATGATTCGGGTTCTACCTGCTCATGAAAGCGAATTTAACTCTGCCGTTGATTTTGTAAAAACGCGCCCCGGTCCGGCTCTCTGCGAAAGTCTTCTCCTGTGTTATGAGGCCGGGAAACCGTTCGAGTACGAACCTTATTCTGTGAGGGATCTGCTCAGGACGGGCCGGCTACACGAGGACGAAATTCTTCAGCTGCTCAGGACGAACCATTTTCAGACCGTACAGATCGCGTTGCGTTCAGACGAGGTAAACCTTAAAGAGTGGGTCGATTTGCGGGCGAGCCTCGGCTCCGACCAGAAGGAATCCGATAAGGAGCGAAGATTTACCCCAGCGTTTATGAGAGAACTTTTGGATGACTATCAACTCTCGAAGCGGACGTCGGACATGGCAATTTTTTGTCCGAAATGAAAAGAAAGGCTAAATCCAGACTAAGTTTTCGACCAGTTTTTCTCGCTGACTTTCGAGATTTCCAAGATCAGTAGCTATATCGACTAACCGCAGCTGCATTGCTTTAATCCTCGATTTTGCAGCATTATACCGAGCTCCCCTGGAAACTGGATTGCATAAGCGACTTCCGCTGCAGCCTCGTCTAGAGTAGAAAGAAGGTGAGCATCGAAGTGCTGCCCGAGTTAAACGTCAACCTGAAGGAAGAGCGCCAATTGTACGTGCAATCTGACGTGTTTCCCTGTGAATCAGCCTCGGAATATGCGGACAAGCTGAGTCAAGCTTTGAATGATCGCTATCGCTGTCCCGAGAACTTTTTCGATTTCGTCCTCGGTGGGCGGTTATCCACCGACGAGGGCTATTTTCGATTCGGCCCGAATACTACCTGCTACGGCCGTTCTTGTTCAGGAGTGCGCGGACCTCAGGCTGAGTCTTCTCTCTACGATGCATTCCGAGACATCTTATTAGTAGCCGGTGCGAAGCTTAGGCTGCCATTCGATCCAACCGAGATTATCGACAATCTTCGCCTGGAGCACTATGCAAACACGCGGGGCAATGGGAGCGGTTTCGAAAGCGTTCTCAGGAGGCTGTATTATCTCTTGCGACCGCTCACCAATCTGCCGGTGCGAAAGCTGGTTCAGAAGTTCCACGCACGTAATTGGAGAAAGCTGACCTTTCCCAAGTGGCCCGTGGACACATCGGTTGAGGATATCAGCGACAGACTTTTGTTGTTGTCGATGGAAGCCAAGGGTATGGAGAGGGTTCCATTCATATGGTTCTGGCCTGATGGTGCCAGTGCCTGCGTCATAATGACGCACGACGTGGAAACCGAGGCTGGAAGGGACCATTGCGAAGGGCTGATGGACGTGGATGATTCTTATGGGATCAAAGCATCCTTCCAGATCGTCCCCGAAAAACGTTATGCGGTTTCTCCGAGCTTACTTGAGTCAATGCGCAACCGTGAATTTGAGGTTGGAATCCAGGACTTGAACCACGACGGCCGGTTATTTGAGAGCAAGGAAGAATTCCTGCGTCGAGTGAAAATCATCAACAGCTATGGGCGTAAGTATGGTGCCAAGGGATTCCGGGCTGCGGCACTTTACCGAAAGCCTGAATGGTATGACGCCTTTGAGTTTGCATTCGATATGTCGGTTCCGAATGTCGCACACCTCGATCCCCAACACGGTGGCTGTTGCACGGTCACGCCTTATTTTATTGGAGATGTCCTCGAACTCCCCGTAACCACAATTCAGGACTACACGCTATTCCATCTTCTGAATGAACGTTCTATTGATTTGTGGAAAGCCCAAGTCGAATTGATTCTGAAAAAGAATGGCCTGGCGAGTTTCATCATTCATCCTGACTACGTCATGAAACACGATACAATTGCCGTTTATGAAAGTCTGTTGGGCTACTTGCGAGAGTTGCATGAGAAAACACCGGTCTGGTTTGCCCTTCCAACTGATGTCGATTCATGGTGGAGAGCGCGAAGCAAGATGTCCGTTGTAAAGGATGGGAACTCATGGTGGATTAAGGGTGACGATGCTGGGCGTGCCGTACTGGCCTACGCGAAGAATGTCGATGGCAACTTAGCCTGCGAACTGGCACGAACACCTGGGGCCATATAGCTCGTCTGTTCTCGAAGAGTTGAAACAGGCAATCTCCTTGGACCTCATGATTACTCACAATCGTAAGAGCGCCCATCAAGTTCCCCTGATTCCGGAAATTGACCTGGAATACGATTGGGGGCCATTTAATTTTGGAGTACGAAATTCCGAAATATGGCGGTGACCTTGGACTACCGAGTGTGTTCGTGGCGGTCCTAGCCGGAAATGCGCAAGAGCAAGGTTCATCACATCATGAACGCCTGCGACACGCAGCGCACAAAGCGTTGGCATGACTAGGAAATATTTCTTGCTTTCATGCGCTTGCGGGACACAACACCAACTTGTAGCTGGGCGAACTTCTCTCATTGCTTAGATCCACAAAGGATCGCCGAATTGGTTGATCTCACCGCCGGGGGGATAGCTGCCTGATGAAGGATTTAAAGGAAAGGGCGATCCGTGGCGGTTTCGCGAAAGTCTGTGCCCAAGCGGCTAATTTTCTTCTTCGTCTGGGTTCCGTGATGGTGCTGGCACGACTCCTGACGCCTAGAGACTTCGGACTCGTGGGTATGGTCACAGCTCTCACTGGAGTCCTCAGTTTATTCCGGGATTTTGGGCTTTCATCGGCTGCGGTCCAGCGTGCGACCGTAACCAAGGAACAGATTTCGACATTATTCTGGATCAACATGTCAGTCGGCGCGGTACTGGCGCTTCTAACAGTATTCATGGCTCCAATTGTTGCCGCGTTTTATCACGAGCCCCGCCTTCTTGGCGTGACGGCTGTGTTGGGAGCGGGATTTCTCTTCAACGCTGCAGGTGTGCAGCATGGGGCGCTTCTACAACGTCAAATGCGTTTTACGACCGTGGCGGGGATAGATACTTTATCCCTGGTGCTTAGTGTTGCAGTTGGAATTGGCATGGCAATTCGTGGTTGTGGATATTGGGCCCTCGTAGGAATGACTCTCACCGGTCCATCGGTCTCCACTGTAGGTGCGTGGATGGCCGCGGCATGGGTTCCTGGC